>ERZ773003.402-NODE-402-length-32198-cov-5.599322_pt1 | contig 32198 bp, 24 predicted proteins | sample MGYA00580668_ERZ773003 | MGnify/ENA primary metagenome ERZ773003 (study PRJEB29015, sample SAMEA2738002) | human oral metagenome | biome: human oral; feature: human-associated habitat; material: dental | place: China | collected 2126 ...
CCACCAGATCAATCTCCCAATGCCCAAATTCTTGCCTTTGGTTCACTCTTTCCGGACGTTCTTCTATGCTTTTTCCTGCTCGGTTGTTCCAAGCAACTTTTCGCACTTTGCGCACGGCTTGTTTTACCGCTTTCTTTTTCTGCAGCAGGTCTTTGTTGCTGATTCCAAGGAACAACTCCCGATCAATATAATTGTACATGGTTTTGACGCAGATCCGGGTGGCAAACGGCCATCCTTTTTGCCCTAGGTCGCCTAATACAGCTGCAGGCGGCCATTTCGCTTTCTTGATCTTGCTTTCAATATACTCCACCAACCGATGGTCGTTCCCGATTTTCAGATTCCGTCCTTTGCCTGCACTGTTTTCTTCATGACGCCTTTGCGCCACATCGGCCAGGTAGACCCATTGTTTTTGGAGATCGCCACAAGTCTTGATGTTCTTGCTCGCTGATTTCAGCTGCTCGGTTAAACCCAATGCCCGCTCACGCTCAATGGTTCGCTTGGAATATCCCATACGCTCGGCAATCTCCTGCGTTCTCATTCCTGCATTGAAATAAGCCTCCAGACGATACCGATCTTTTTCCGTAAGTTGTTTCCATTTGCGCTTTGACGTGGTAGAATGAAGCTGTTCCATTTTGGTTCCCCTTTCAGTTGCTTTTGGTGTTCAACTAAAGTTTAACTGAACAGTTTCCAAAATGGAACTTTTTGCGTCAATTTATTTTACAACTTCCCAAATTGCCGCGGATTCGATAAATTGCAGCCGATTCCCGGGGATGACATCCATGGATATGGATATAATTCTCAATTTGTGCTAAACTGTATGGAACGGATAGAGTTTGATGGTATAGGACAGCATTTCTCTATGCCGGCGCGAGGCGCCGGCACGCTGCCAAGCGCCCGGCTGAAGGTGTGGAGCTGCGACTCCAGCGCGTTTGGGAGGCGTACAGGAAGGAGGTCGTTTTCATGGGGAAGTTCATGGACAATTTCGGCAAGCCGCAGGGTCTGGCGGGACGATTCATCGCATGGGGAATGAATATCGGGCACCGCAGCGCCTGGAAGTGGTGCCTGGAGCAGATCGAGGTTCCCGAAGCGGGCAGGATGCTCGATGTCGGCTGCGGCGGAGGCGGCATGCTGCGCCAGCTCGTCGAGACGTACCCGAAGCTGCACGCCGAAGGGATCGACCATTCGGAAGTCTGCGTCGAAAAGAGCCGCGCGCTCACCGAAAAGTTTGCCGACCGCTGCCACATCGCTCAGGGCGATGTCGCGCAGCTGCCGTATGAAGACAATGCGTTCGATCTCGTGACGACGATGGAATCGCTGTATTTCTGGGGCGATTTGAAACCCGGCTTTGCACAAATCCACCGCGTGCTGAAGCCGGGCGGCACGCTCCTCATCGGCCTGGAGGCGAGTGATCCCACAGATACGACGTGGACGAGCCGCATCGACAACATGCGCATCTACTCGCCGGAGGAATTGGTCGCGCTCTTGCAAGAAGCCGGCTTCTCCGACATAAAGCACAAGGAGCTGGAAAAGACGAAGCTCACGAGCACGACCTGCATCATCGGGAGGAAGGAGAGGTAGGCCGCTCTGCGACTTGGATATGGCTAAGGAAGCGTTTGGCGAAAGGGAACCGCCGCCCGCGATCGCGGGCGGCGGTTCCCTTTCGCCTGTCGGCGGCTATGCGTCTGTCAGCTTTTGCCGCGATGCTTCTAATTTGTCCCCCGCCCCTGTAGGCGGCGCCAGAGCGTACTGCGGCTGATCCCCAGCCGTGTCGCCGCCTTCGACTGGTTCATGGTCTCCTCTTGGAGGACGATCCGGATGACCGCCTGCGAAATCTCGTCCAAGGAACGGCTGAGATCCAACTCCGCACGAGCAGGACGCGCCCGCGCGAGCGCACGTTCCTCATCCGACAAAACGGATCGCAGCGTTCCTTCGCGGATATAAGCGTCCGGAGCCAGCAGCACGCATTCCCGCATGACACGCTTCAGCTGATCGAGGTTGTTCTGCCACGGAAACGCGCGCAGCAGCACGACGCTCTCGGCATTCTCATCACCGAAAAGCGAGATTGCATCGTCCGCCGCTTTCGTCAGAGGACAACGAATAGATGGCAAACCTGCATTCATAAAATATAACGATGTAACATTTACCTATGTTCTACTGTCGAATTCCTCACTTTTCCATCACCAGGAAAAATAATCTTCCGTCATATTCAGTCCCAAATGGTACTTCTTTAGAATCTCATATGCACCTTGAAAAAGATCCAAAATCTCATTCTCCACTTGCAAAAATTTTATATTGTCTTCAATCGCTGCGTTCGTGAGCTTATTCACTCGCAAGAAATGTTCTGGCGGGTACCTACATATATTTAGACCTTCCGTTATTTTCCCTCCAAAAGTGAATATATCGAACCACCATCCAAAGAACCATTATACGTTTTACTGGGAAGATTCTTGATGCTTGCTACATTACGTGCAAGATAAGCACGAAGCTCTCGCACGACTTCCTGGGAAACATCTATAACTTTTTCATTGGAAACATCGTCCTTAGAATCATTCCTCGATATACGTAATTTTCTCAGATAAAGTTTGCCATTTCCAAAAAGGTCAAACGACCAACCTCCATCTGCTCCAACATAGCCCCATGCCAGCTTACATGCATAACCCAGAAGAACCTTTCCTCTGCCCATTTCCTTGGTTCACTCCTTTGCCCTCCACTCTAGGCATCTTTGGCACACCTCTTCTGCACCTGTGACGACTCTCTACCGCACACCCCGTGCTTCTTTGCCGCCTCATCTACCCCACGACAAACCTCGCCGTGCTCCCTTCTTCTCCCTTTTCCACTTCAAGCCGCACGTCGATGCGGTTTTTCAGTTCCTCCACGTGGGAGATGATGCCGACGAGGCGGCCGCCTTTTTGGAGGTCCATGAGAGTCTTGATGGCGAGGTCGAGGGTTTCGGCGTCGAGAGTGCCGAAACCTTCGTCGATGAAGATGGTGTCGAGGCGGATGCCGCCGGCGTAGCTGGTGACGACATCGGCGAGGCCAAGCGCAAGGGCGAGGGCGGCGAGGAAGGATTCGCCGCCCGAGAGCGTCGCCATAGGGCGTGCGTAGCCCGTGTTCTCGTCGAAGATTTCAAGATCAAGTCCCGCGCTCCTGCGCATGTCGGCGACGCCTTCCTTGCGCTCCAGGCGGTACTGCCCGTGCGTCATGCGCAGGAGGCGCATGTTCGCGGCGTCCGCCACGTCGGCAAGAATAGAGCGCAGGACGTACGTCTGAAAATGCATACGGTGGGCGTTCTGCCCAGCGGCGACTTCCGCGAGCCTACCCGTCGTATGATAGGCGGCTTCAAGCGAGGCCGCTTCAAGAGCGAGCTTTTGCAGCTGCTCTTCGCGCGACCTGCGCTCCTTCAGCTCCTGTGCCAGTGCTGCGGCTTCGCGCGTGCCTGCCGTCCATGCGGCAGCCGCTTCCTCCCGCGCCGCTTTGAGCTTGGCGAGGTCGGGTGGAGCGATGCCGGCCGCCTCCTCGGCGGCTTTTTTTTCTGCCTCGGCGAAAGCCGTTCGCTTGTCCTCGTAGGCGCGGATGCGGTCGGAGACTTCCTTGCGGCCTTCTGCTGTCGCGAAGTGTCCTGTGAGCACGGCGCGAAATGCCGCTTCGTCCGAAAATCCCGCGCTCTTCAAGCGCTCGGCAAGAAGCGCCGCGCTCTTTCGTGCTTCTTCCTGCGCGAGCGCCGCTGTCGTCTTTGCCACCTCGGCGGCTGCCTTGGCGGCTGCAAGCTCTTTCTCTGCCCCAGAGAAGGCGTCCTGCGCCGCGGCCAGCGCTTTCTCCCGCTCTGCGATGCCGCGTCTTGCCGCCGCGAGCGCCGTCTCAACCGCCTTCGGCTCGCGGTATGCTTCGGGCAGAGACGCGCTCTTTTCCTGCAGCGCTCCCGCCGCCTGTGCAGCCTCGGCCTTGGCTGCTTCCGCGCCCTTCGCCGCCGCCTTTTCTGCGGCTTCCGCCTGCGCGAGTCTTGCGGCAAGCGTCTCGCGCTCAGCGGCGGCCTCCTTCTGCGCCGCTACCGCCTGCCCAGCCGCCTTGACCTCGGCCTGCAAGGAGGCGATGGCGGCGGCGAGACTTCCTTCGTCCTCCGTCGTCTGCGTCAGCGACTTCTGCGCCGCCGCCAACTCGCCGCGCACGGCGGCGAGGTCGGCTTCTGCCGCCGTCTGCGCATTTTCCGCCTGCTCGCGCGCCTTCTCCGCCTTTTCCGCCTCGCTTCGCGCGCGCTCCACATCCGCCTTTTCAGGCACTTCATCTTTGCTCACCGTCGGATGCGGATGCGCGGTCGAGCCGCAGACGGGGCAGGCCTTGCCATCTTCCAGACTGCGTGCTAGGAGCGCCGCCTGGCCTTCCATGTAGACGTGCTCCAAGGCGCGTTGATTCCTGCGCTTCGTCTCGTGCTCTTCTCGCGCCGCCCGCGCCTTTTCGCCTGCGCTCTCGGCGGCTTCCTGCGCCTTTGCTGCACGCTTCTGCAATAGGGCGAAATTCTGCCGCGCCTCGCGCTCCTTTTCCTTCTGCGCGAGCGCAAGCGAAAGCCCTTCGGCCTTCGCCGCACGCTCGGCAAGCTCCTTCTCGCGCGTGCCGAGAGCGAGAAGCTCAGCGGCGAGCTTTTCCTGCGCCGCCTTCGCCTGCGCCGCCTTCTCTGCCGCCTCATGCGCCGCCTCTTCACGGCTCTTCGCACGCGCCCGCGCCTGTGCCAAGTCGATCGCGCACGCGCCGTATTCTTCGAGCTTGCGCACCTGCGCCTTACCCTCTTCCAGCTCGCCTTCCCGCGCCTTCTCGTGCGTCAGCGCGTCTTCGGCACGCTTCAGCTCATGTGCCGCCTTCTCGCGCCGCTTCTCCTGCACCGCGCACTCAGCCTCGCGCTCCTTCGCCTTCTCGCAGTCACGCGCCGCGCCCGCCGCCACGTCTTCGATCTGTGCCGCACGCTGCGCCTCTTCGAGCTGTGCGCGGTAGCGCTCGACAGAGCCGCGCTTCTCCTCATGGTCGGCGAGCGTCTTTCGCGCCGTTTCCCAGCGCGTCAGGATTTCCGCCGCACGGATGCCCTCCTGCTCGGCACGCTGCGCCGCTTCCTGCTTTTCCTGCAGCGCTACCGCCTGCTTTTCGAGGACGGCGAGCGCCTTTTCCTTCTCCTCGCTCGCCGCCTGGTGCGCGTCGAGCGAATCTGCCACGCCGCCCGCGAGGAGCGCCCCTTCCTGCGCCTTGATTTCCGCTCTTCGCGCTTCCATCGCCTTGGCGCGGCTTTTGAAGAGTTCCTCCAATCTGCGGTAGCGCTCCGTTTTGAAGAGCATCGCAAGGAGCGCCTCGCGCTCGTCCACCTTCGCCGTCAAAAGGTCGCGGAACGCGCCCTGCGGCAGGAGGACGACCTGGCGGAACTCGGCAGGGCCGAAGCCCAGAAGCTCCGTCATCTTCTGCGTCACCGACGACGGACGCTGTGCAAGCACGCGCTCCTCATTTTCTGCGGCCTCTCCTTCCTCGACCTGCCAGAGCATCGCCGACGCCTGCACCGAGGTCATCCCCGTGCCGTCCTTCTTCATGCGCTCATAGGACGGCGTGCGGCAGATATGGTACTTCTGCGTTCCCAAAGCAAAGACGAAGTCGACGCTCGTCCTCGCCTCGCGCGGCGCTTCGTCCGTGCGCATCATCGTGCCCGTGCGCCCCGCCATGCTCGCCTCGCCGTAGAAGGCGAAGCAGATGGCGTCGAGCAGCGTCGTCTTGCCCGATCCCGTGCGGCCGTGAATGAGGAAAAAGCTCCTCTCGCCGAGTTCCGTGAAATTGACGACGGTCTTCTTCCCATACGAGCCGAACGCTTCCATGGTCAATCGCAGCGGCCTCATATCTTCGCCTCCCTTTCCTCGCGCAGCAGCTCTTCGAGCACATCAAAAAGCTCCTTCTTCTGCGCCTCGTCGAGCGTCTCGCCCGTCATGTCGGCGAAGAACTCGCCAAAGAGCACGTCGTCGGGACGCTCCAGCTTCTTCCTGCCCTGCTCGCGCAGAGCGCCCGCCTGCTCCATGAGTCCCGGGCGCGTGACCTGCAGGACATTCGGATAGATGCGGCTGAGTTTGCCGTGCGCGTCGAGCACTGGCCCCTTGTCCATAAGCTCGACGGCCGTATAGTCCTCACTCTGCGGGAAACACTCGCGGTCTTCGAGGATTTTTTGAAGCGTGCCGCGCACGACTTGGAGGTCGTGCGGCGCGGCGAGCGCGGCTTCCTCAATCGTCACAGAGCCGTCGGCGGCGAGGTCGACGATGGTCGCCCCCTTCCTCTGACCCGCTTCGCTGAACGAATACTTCATGAGCGAGCCTGCGTAGCGGATGTTCGCCGCCCCCGCCTGCTGCGGCGCGTGCAGATGCCCGAGCGCCGTGTAGGAAAAGGGCGCAAAGCACGCGGGACTCACGCTGTCCGAACCGCCGACGGAAAGCGGCCTCTCCGACTCGGACGATGAGCCGCCCGCAATGAAGGCGTGAGCGACGGCGACGCTGCGGCAACCCTCAGGCACGAGCGCCGCCGCGCGTGCGACGGCGAACGAAGTCGCCTCGTCGAAGCCCGCGAGATCTTTCGCCGCCTCGCCGTAAGCGAAGCGCACCGTCGCCGGCTCCATGTAGGGCAGAAGCGAAAAGGCGACCTTGCCGTGCGCGTCGTCCAAGATGACGGGAGCGACATCCGCCTGCAGCTGCCCCGCGACAAAAACGCCGCCCCCTGCAAGGAGGCGGCTGCCAAAGCCGAGACGCGCAGCGCTGTCGTGGTTGCCCGCGATGTAGAGCACCTTGAGCTTTTCGTCGAGCAAAAGGCGCGAGAGCACCTCGTCGAAGAGTTCGACCGCCTCGACGGGCGGCACGGCGCGATCGTAGATGTCGCCCGCGATGACGACGGCCTCGGCGCGTGCGTCCCTGGCGAGATGCACAAGCTCGTCGAGGACGTGCGCCTGATCGTCCGTCAGATGGCGGCCGAAGAAGAGCCGCCCGAGGTGCCAGTCGGCGGTATGGATGAAGCGCATGGGAAACCTTCCTTTCATACGAAGGCGGCGCGATATGGCCGCAAAGCGGATTTAGTTCTCCTTCTCGTCAGGGAAGAACACGCGAAGCCTTTCCGCAGCGGTCGGCTTGCCCAGATACGTGCCGAGCAGGAAGAAGGCGAGCGAAGACGAAAGCCCCAGCACGATGGGATGCAGCCCGAAGACGTGGATCTTCAGCGCCTGCGCCGCGCAGTAGACGACGGTGCCGCCCGCCATCGAGAGCATCGCACCCGCCCTGTTGGCACGCCGCCAGTAGAGGCCAAAGAGCATGACCCAGAGGAATGCCGTTTCGAGTCCGCCGAAAGCGAACATGTTGATGAGCCATATAAGGTTCGGCGGCGAAGCCGCGAGGAAGAAGACGAGCGCACCGATGACGACAGTCGAGGTCATGGACAGGAGGCGCAGGCGGCGCATCGAGGGGACGCGCCCCTTCTTCATCTTTTCGTGCATGTAGACGTCCTTGATGATCGCCGACGAAGCGACGATCAGAAGCCCCGAGATCGTCGAGATTGATGCCGCCAGAGGGCCGATGATGGCGATGCTCGCGAGTTCGGGCGGCATCGCGCGTGCGATTGCCTGCGGGATGATGTTGTCGACCGTGCCATAGTCCGTCACAGGGCCTGTCAGCACGCCGTGCGCGAGGATGCCCGTGAAGTTGATGCCGATGTTCATGAAGCCGATGACGAACGTGCCGATGAGCATCGCCTGATGCAGTCCGCGCGTGTCGCGGTAGCTGATGCCGCGCACGACGGACTGCGGCAGCGCGATCGTGCAGATGCCGACGAGCAGCCACTGCGTGAAGTAGAGGCCGAGCGGCATGTCGCCGGCGGACAGAGGCGTGAGCATCGCCGGATGCTCGCGCTCGATCGTCTCCAGGATCGCCCAGTAGCCGCCGCCCGCCTCAAGCACGAAGTACAGGAGCAACACGATGCCGACCATCATCATAACGGCGCACAGCGTGTCGGTCAAGGCGACGGCGCGGAAGCCGCCGATCGCCGTGTAAATGACGACGACGGCGCCGAAAAGCACGAGTCCCGTAAAATAGCTGTAGCCCGTAACCGCCTCGAAGAGCTTCGCGCCGCCGACGAACTGCGCCGTCATCGTACCGAGGAAGAACAGCACGATGACGAAAGCAGAAAGGTTCGCGAGCATATCCGAGCCGAAGCGCGCACGGATGATGTCGACGATGGTCACGGCGTCAAGGCGGCGCGAGAGGAGCGCGACGCGCTTGCCGAAGATGCCAAGCACGAGGAAGATCGCCGTGACCTGCACGACCGCCATGTAGATCCAGCCGAAGCCGACCTTCCACGCCATGCCGGGGCCGCCGACGAACGAGCTGACGGAGCTGTATGTCGCGACCGTCGTCATGGCGAGCACGAAGCCGCCGATCGCGCGATTGCCGATGAAGTACTGCGAGACGAAGCCTGCGCCTTCCTTTTCCCTGCGCACGCGCACGGCGAAGCTGACGGCGAGCATCAGCCCCATGAAGGCGAGGAGCGGCAAGAGGACAGAGAGCTTTTCCATCATGCCTCGCCCCCCTTCCGCCTCTCCTCGTCGTCGAGCGGCATGTCGCGGAAGACGAAGCGCAGCAGGAGTGTGACGATGACGAACGCCATCGCCCATGTGCCGAACGTACCAAGGACGACCCAGAGCGGCAGCCCCGCGATGCGGATGCTATTGTCAAGAAGATTCGCCGTGCCGAAACCAGCGAAGAGCCAATAGACGATGAGCGCGACGAGTGCCAGTCCTGTGGCTATAGCCTCGCGCCTTACCTGACGGTACTTCTCTTTTGTTGTCATTGTATGATTTTCCTTTCTCCTTGAGGAGTCTCCTCCCCAAATGTATCAGCGGGAATCCCCGTCTGATCGGCGTCTGCCAGAAACAGCAAACAGGAGCCGCCTGCAGCGCGAAGACGCTTTTCGCGAAACTTCGCGGCATACAGCCGACCCCTGTTATTTCTCCATGTGACTCTTGTTTTCCTGCTCAATGCACGGGCACGCTTTCGGTGCACTCCGCACGCTCGCCGGCAACCATTGGATTCTCGGTGCATTTCGTCTTCTCGCTGTCGAGCAGCGAGCCTTCTGCGCTCTTCGACCTCTCGCCATCGGGCGAAGAGCTTTCCATCTGCTCGATGCGCACGCAGTTGCGCCCTTCCTGCTTCGCCCGATAGAGCGCATCGTCCGCACGCTTCAAGAGCGCCTCCATCGTGTCCTTCTGCACGCCATGCCAGCGCGAAACGCCGATGCTGCACTGGATGGGACGGTAGTTGCAGATCGGCGCCTGTGCGATCCGCTCGCGCAGATGATTAGCGAAAACTTCCGCCTCTTTCAGCGAATAGTGTAGGCAGAGAATGACGAATTCCTCACCGCCCCAGCGAACCAGAAGGTGACGACGGTCAAGCGAGGTGTGCAAAATCCCGGCGAAGGAGCGCAGCACATGATCGCCCTCGTCGTGTCCATAGTCGTCGTTCACGCGCTTAAAAAAGTCGATGTCGAGGATCATGAACGCGAGATGTCCGTCCGTATTCTGCGCCACCTTCACCCATTCGGGGAACGTATCGTTGAACTTGTAGCGGTTGAAGCAGCGCGTCAAGGGATCGATCTGCGCTTTTTCCTTCACCTCGACAATTTCATTCTCCAGAGACTTTTGAACCGCTTCGCTGCGCACCTCGTCTCGGATGCGCATGCGGATCGTGCTCAGGACGAAGACGACGAAGGACATCAGCGCGAAAGGCGTGATGTACGTGTCCCACGCAAACAGATGGTACTGAAACCAAAGTCCGTCGAAAAGCCCGAGCGGCGCGATCGAAAGGAGCGGGACGAGCGCCGTGCGGCAGTACTCGTTGCCGCGCTTCGCCTCGCGCCAGAGCAAGAGGCTCGCCCATGGCGCAAAGATGGCCGCCAGCGGATAGTAAAAGTTCATGCAGGCGAAGAAACTGCCGCGTGCGACGAAGATTTCGCCGAGAGCAGACGCAGCCAAAAGGAGCACGAAGGGGACGGCCAAGAGACGCATCGTGCGGCGCTGCGCGGTGGGCAGGAAGCCTGCGAGGAACTGAAACGCCAAGATCGCTATGCCATACACTGCCGTAAGCTGCACGAACCACCAGAAGCGCGGCGAATCGAAAAGGAAATACTTCACATTCATCACGCTGACCATCCAGACGCCGTAGACGAGGAAGAACAGTAACAGAAAGACGTAGGCGCCTCGGTTGCGGCGCAAGGTGCAGCTGTAGATGGCGATGATAGCCCCCATCATGAAGATCAAAGAAAGTCCGAAGACAAAGGGCAGATCGGCGAAGAAAAGCTCCGCCACGCTCGCACGCATGTCGCGCAGACGCATGTGGTCAAAGCGTCCGAGATCGACCGTGCTCAAAGAATGCATTCCGAAGGTCAGTGTCTTCCCTGCATATCCTTCTGGCAGAGGAACGAGATGCCAGCGCGTGCCGTAGTTGTAGTCGCCGTCCTCCATCGAGCCGTATTCGTAAAGGAGCTTGCCGTCGAGCCACAGGCGAACCGACTGGTTCGTCGTCTTGAAGAACAGGCCCGTGCCGCTGCGCCCCTCTTCGGGCAGACTCGTTGTCAGATAGACATAGCGCGTCTCGCTCGAAAGGAGCGGCTGTGCGGGATAAGTCACACACTGCCATCCTTCGGCGCCGTCCTGCGCCTCCTGCAGAAGCTCCTGCATTTCTTCCTCATCTGGAAGGTTCGCGCTCTGCCAATAGTGCAGTTCCGTAGGCTCAGCTTCCTCTTTAGCAGAATGTTGCAAGGAAAATCCGGCCATTTCGTGGGAATCTGGAGAGAGACCATGCGCGGCGACTGCAGGCAAAGCCTTCGGCAGGGAGGCGGCGATGACAAAGAGAACAGCTGCGAACACAAGAATCCGCAGAAAATCGTGCGCCGTTCTGCGCCCTCTTTTCTCCAACATCGCCATGCACCGCCCTCTCGCTGCTGACCGCGAAAGCCTTCCAACCGTCATTCCTGCAAAAGCAAGACCCTTTTGCCATAATATATCACATATTAGTACAAAAGTCCAGCGATCGGGAGAGCATTTTTTCTCCCGTCACATTCAAGTCTCCCGCTTCACGCGATAGACGGTGACGTACATGACGGGCAGCACGAGCAGCGTCAATACCGTCGCCACGGAAAGCCCGCTCGCAATCGCCACCGCCATCGGTCCCCAGAAGGAACTCGTCATCAGTGGAATCATGCCGAGGATCGCAGCAGCGGCCGTCAGCATAATAGGACGAAAGCGCAGCACGGCGGAGTCGATGACCGCCTGCCACGGCGACTCGCCCGCCTTGATATGCTTCTGAATCTGGTCGATGAGGATGACTGAGTTCCTTATGATCATGCCCGAGAGAGCGAGGATGCCGAGGTCGGCGACGAAGCCGATCGGCTCGCCCGTGAGGAACATGCCGCAGGCGACGCCGATGATGCCCAAAGGAGCTGTCAAGAGTGTGATGAGCATGGCGCGGCCTTCGCGCACCTGAAAGATCAAAAGCGTCATGATGATGAAGATCATGGCGGGCACGGGCACGAGAAGATATTTCATCGAATCCTCGCTGTCTGCAAGGCTTCCGTCCGGCTCGATGGCGTATCCTGTGGGAAGATTCTCGCGCAGTTCCTTCGTCGCCGCGTACGCTTTTTTCGCCGCATCCGTCGGCGTGCCCGCGATGATGTCGGCGCGTACGGTCACGGTGGGCTTCAAGTCGCGCCGCCAGATGATGCCGTTTTCCGCGTCATAGGAAATCTTCGCCACCTGCGCGAGCGGTACATAGCCTGCCTGCGGCAGGTAGATCGGCAATTCTTCGAGGCGCGAGAGGTCGTCCCTCGCCTCCTCCCTGAGCCGCAGCACGATGTCCACCGTGCGGTCGCCCTCGTAGAGTTCCGCCGCTTTCACTCCCGCCAGTTCCGTGTAGAGCATCTGCTGCACCATCTGCGTCGAAAGTCCGAGCGCCTTGAGCTTGTCTTGATCGAGCGCGAGGTGCAGAACCTTGCTCTTTTCCTGCCAGTCGAGGTTCACGTCGCGCGTGTTCGCATCGCTCGCCACGAGGTCGGCAACCTCATTGGCAAGCGACATGACTTTTTCCTTGTCCTCTCCCTCGACGCGCAGCATGATGGGGTACGCCGCAGGCGGCCCCGTCTGGATGAACTTGAGGTTTGCACGCACGTTCGGGAAGTTTTCGGAAAGCTCCGTGCGGATCTTCGCCGTCAAATCCTCGCGTGACTCCTTGTCGTTCGCGACGATGACGAACTGCGCATAATTGTCCGCAGCCAAGACGGGTTCAAAGGTCAGCACGAAGCGCGGCGCACCTTCGCCCACATAGACGGAATAGTTCCTGTACTCGTCTGCAAGGCCGTCGAGGAAGGCGGCGAAGCGCTTCGCCTCGCCGTCCGTATTCTTCATGGAAGAGCCTTCGGCGAGGTGCATCTCGACGATGATCTCAGGCCGCAAAGACGGCGGGAAGAAGTCCTGCCGGCAAGCGCCCAAAAGCGCGATGGATGCAGCGAAGACGAGCGCCGTCACGCCGAGCACGAGACGGCGATGTGCTAAAAATGCCTCCAGCACGCGGCGAAACACGTGATAGAATCGACCTTGATGGAGCAGGGCTTCGCCCTTTTCATCGCGCTTCGGCTCGATGCGGATGATGTGATAGCCGAGGAGCGGCGCGACCATGACGGAGACGATCCAAGAAAGCAGCAGCGCGGCGGCGATGACGGGAAAGAGCGAGGCGCAGAACTCCGCCGCCATGCCCTTCGAGAAAGCGACGGGGATGAAGCCCGCGCATGTGATGAGCGTGCCCGTCAGCATGGGCAGCGCCGTCGCACGGAAGGCGTGCGAGGCAGCGCTGAAGCGGTCAAGCCCCTCTTCGAGCTTGACGCTCATCATCTCGACGGCAATGATCTCGTCATCGACCAGAAGCCCGAGCGAAATGATGAGCGCACCCAAGGACACCTTCTGCAGGTCGATGCCCGCGCCGTACATGAAGAGGAAGACACCCGTCAAGACGAGCGGGATGCAGCAGGCGACGACGAACCCCGTGCGAAGACCGAGCGTCAGGAAGCTCACGGCGAGCACGATGATGACGGCTTCTCTGAGCGTGTCGACGAAATCATCGATGGATTCTGCGACGACCTGCGGCTGGTCGGACACCTGATGGATTTCCAAGCCGAGCGGCAAGTCGTCCTTGAGCGCGGCTATTTTCTTCTGCAAATCCTTGCCGAGCGTCAGAATGTTGCCGCCCGGACGCATGGAAACGGCGATGCCCACGGCAGGCTCGCCATTGAAGTACATCTTCGGCTCGGCCGGCTCGGCGTAGCGGCGCGTGACGCTCGCAACGTCACCGAGGCGGAAGGTGCGCCCGCCGGCGGTGAGCGGCAGGGCGCGGATCGCCTCAAGGTCGTCGAAAGCGCCCGAGACGCGCACGTAGACGTTGTCCGTCTGCGTCTCGATCATGCCCGCCGGCGTCATCTCTTCCTGCGTACGAATGGCAGAAAGAATCGCGTCGGGCGGTATGCCAAGCTCTGCGAGACGTTCGCGCGCGGCCTCGACATAAATTTTTTCCGGCTGCACGCCGATCAGTTCGACCTTCTGCACGTTTTCGACCGCAAGCAGGGCGCGGCGCGTCTTTTCCGCCTGCTCGCGCATCTCCTCGTAGGACCAGCCGTCGCCCGTTACGGCGTAGACCGAGCCAAATACATCGTCGAAGCGGTCGTTGTAATAAGGGCCGTAAACGCCTGTGGGCAGGCTGCGCTTCTCATCCTCGCAGAGATTGCGTGCGTCGCGCCACGTCGGACGAATATCCTCCTTCGCCACATCGTCGTCCAGCGTCACATAGATGACCGCCTGACCCTCGCGCGAATAGCTCTTGAGCTCCTTGAGTCCCGGCACATCCTGCAGCTTCTTCTCCAGCTTGTCCGTGACCTGCTCTTCCATCTGCTGCGCCGTCGCGCCTGGCCAGGCGACGGACACGACCATCTGACGGATCGTGAAGTCGGGATCTTCCATCCTGCCGAGCTTGCCGTAGGAAAAAATGCCGCCGATAAAGACGACGAGAATGAAATACCAGACGAGCCCCTTGTGCTTGAGGGAGATTTCCGTAAGATTCCTCATGGCGCATCCCCCGTCCGCACTTCGTCGCCCTCGCGCAGTTTGTGGACGCCCGCCGTCACGACAAGAGCGCCGTCGGGAAGTCCCCGGACGAGCACGTCGTTGCCATCATAGCCGTCGACCGCAACTTCCTGCAAGAACACCTTGTTGTCCGCACCGACGAGCCAGACCGAAGGTTTGCCGCCCGTCTGGTAGATGGCGGCGAGCGGCAGGCGTACAGCTGCCGTCGGCACCCGTCTCACAGCCACATTCGCCGTCATGCCAAGTGCCATGCCAGCCGGCGGTGCGGGCACAGCAACGCGCACGCGGTAGGTGCGCGAGACGGCGTCCGCCATCGGCGCGACCTCGCGCACCGTGCCGGAAACGACGCCTGCGCCAAGCGCCCAGAAGGAGACGGCCACTTCCTTGCCCGGCGGCACATCGGCGAGACGATCTTCGGGCACGGCGATCTCGACCTCAAGGTCACCCGACTCGACGAGTGTCACGACCGTCTGTCCTGCGGCGACAACCTGTCCCGCCTCTGCTGCCACGGCAGAAATCACGCCGGGCGCATCGGCAAGAAGCTCCGTGTAAGAAACGGCATTCTTCCCCTCCGCCGCTTGGGCGAGCGCCTGCTGGTAGCTCGCCGCCGCCGCCTCATAGGCAGTCTCGTACTGGTCGAGCACGGCGGCGGGCACGGCCTCGGCCGCGTAAAGCTCGCGATAGCGCGCCGCATTTGCTGCCGCGAGGTCGAGTTGCGCCTTCGCTGCATCGACTGCGGCATCGGCCTGCCTCGACCTCTGCACGATGTCGGAGGCATCGAGGCGCAGGAGCGGCGCTCCCGCTTCCACGCGGTCGCCGACGTTGACCGCACGCGCGATGACGCGGCCGCCTACCTGAAACGCCAGATTCTTCTCGTAGCGGCCGCGCACACTGCCCGCATAGTTGACCGCGTGCGCCGCCTCATTCGTCTCGACGCGCTCGGTGCGCACCAACGGCGGCTTCACCTTCTCAGGCGGCGCATCGCCGCAGCCTGCGGCACTGACGAGCAGCCCCGCCAAAAGGAGCGTCAGAATACTGCGTGCCCCATATCTCACATCGTTTCCCCCTCTCCGCTTCCTGCGGGTTTCACCGCGCCGTCTTCCCAATGAGCTCTCGAAAATCCGCCTTCGACGAGCGTTCCGCCAAAATCCGGAAGTTGCGTTCCACACAGGAGACATCCTGCGGCGACAACGTATCGATCAGATAATTAACCCACGAGTTCATCACGGACAGCAGGAACGGATGCTGCATGCGTCCGTACTCCGTCAGGCGGATGCGCTTGATGCGGCGATCCTCCGCGTCCTTCTCGCGACAGATGAAGCCCTTCTGCTCCAAGAGCTTGAGCGTGCGCGCCACGGCGGACTTGTCCGTCTGCAGAGCACGCGACAAATCCTCCTGACTCGCCCCCTCGCAGTCAAAAAGGCGCAACAGCAGGACGTACTCCGAATACGTAAGCTGCAAAGGACAACATGCTTCCAACACATAGCTGCGCGAACGTCCGTCCAAAATAGAAAAACAACGCGCCACCTGCAAATTCTCCATCAAGATCCCCCTCTCATACACGATCAAATGCAGCAGCAAGCTCACATCCATGCGTACATATTTTCTCTTAGTTGATTATATCAACATTTTCCTTATATTTCAACAAATGTCCATGGCTGTACTCTTCCTACAACCTTTCTGAGAACCCATAGGATCGATTGTGGATATGAACCTCCGTCATCTCACAGTCCCACGTTTCCCAGTTCCACCGTACCACGGCAGGAAATGAGTACCTCGCCTTCGAGGAAAAACTGCTTGCCCGTCTCAACGAAGAGCGTGCCACCCGGCTGCTCGACGGCGATGCGCCCACACTCACTTCCTTCGGCAAGTGCAAGAGCCAGACTTCCCGAACCACAGGCACGCTCAAAGACGCAGCTTTTAGCGCTCGGCACAGCGACGTAGGGACGGATGCGAAAGTGATCGCGTCCCATGCGCTCAAACGGCACGACTCCGTAAGCATCAGCGCCCGTCTCACGCATCAGGCGCGCAAGCAGCGCGTCGTAATCTGACGCCGAAAGGTCTGCAGCTTCGACAACGAGATGCGTGATGCCCGGAATCGATACACATATAGCCGCATCCCCAAACGAAAATCCCTCAAGAGAAAGCCTTCTCAGCTCATGCGTCTGCGGCATCTCCGCGCGTGCCAGCCAGCGACCCGCGCCAAGTGGACGCGCCTCTGCCCGAAGAGGCCCCTCCGCACCCGAGCACTCGACGAAAAACGGCGACGACGCCCCTTCAGCTGCCGCCAGAGCCGCCGCTGAAAGCGTCGCATTGCCGCAGAACTCGCCGCCCGACATCTCGATTCGAAAAAGCGCCTCCTTGGAATGCGGCGCGACGAGGAAACCCGCCTGCTCCGCCGCCAGATGATCGTAATCCATCGCCTCAGAGAGGAGCGCGGCACGCACCTCCTGCGCGGCTTCCCCACGCAAAAATACCGTCGTATTTCCCAGCGGACTCAACTTGATGAAATCCAATTCCATAAACTATATCTCCTACGAGAAATGCGCCTTTTGCTTGCTGTTTCCACAACGCAGGCAAAAAGCGCACAACACTACCGACAACGAATTCACAAAAGCTGATGCATCTTTCCCAAGCTCTCAATCTTATCCAACGGCCACTGCGAGACTTCAGAAATATCCTGTAATGACCATTTTTTCTTCTTCAACATGTTGAGCACGATTTCCGTCACGCCCTTTTCCATGCCTTTTTCCATGCCTTTTTCCATGCCGATCTCTTGTGCTTCCTGAAGCTGGACACGCTTTGCCAATTCAGGATCCCACTTGAAGCTCACCATGTCAAAAACCTCCTCCATCTCACGCTCAAGAAAATATTCCGCCAAAAGATCCTGCTCAATACAATAGCGGATTGCCTGCTTAACAGCCCCCTCCAAACATACTCCCGCCGCCGTTTTTCGTCGGATTTGCGCCACGAAAACGCTGTACCCCTTGAGCGCACGACTCTTTTCAAGAAGCCTGCTGCCCGACGTTTCATTAATGTTATATGCTTTGACACAAAGTTCCAACGAGGAGCACTCTCCCTCGAAAGCTTCCGACAGACGCATTTCCCATTCATCCGGCGCTGGATCAAGACCATTGTAGAATACATAGAAGCATGGTGCCGGCAACTGGAGACGTCGCGTTCGATACGGTGCATCCTTCGGCACTTGCTTCCGATAAAGCTTCGCCATATACCAAAACATACGCAAGGGCATATTCTCGTTCAAAGTACTCTGGTGCTCCACCAAAACAATTTGCCGCTTACCCGCCAAGAAACTCACATCATTCTTCTCGTCGTTGAAGAATGTCCCCTGCAGCGTCATGAGCTGTATTTCCTGCAAGGAAACATCTCGCCCAAAAAGCCCGCGATATACATCCTGCAAATAATCTTTGCGGCGGAATATATCGCAAAAAAGCGAATCCTTGTACGTTCTCTTCACCCGCGCCATACAGCTCTCTCCATGTCAAAAAATATCCTTTCTTTATTCTATATTTTATCACGAGATCTGTACTCGCTCAATAAAAAAACACGAAATACAGCAAGGCTGTGCACAAGCCCCAAGCTCGCGCACAGCCTTCAAAACTACAACTTCGTGATGTCCTTGCCGAACCACTTCTCCGAGATCTTCGCCATCGTGCCGTCGGCGCGCATCTCGTCGAGAACCTTCTGCATTTTCTCCTTGAGCGCCGTATCATCCTTGCGGTAAGCGACGCCGAACTGCGTCACGGGGCCGACATGACCGTCGAGCGCGGCGATCTTGTCGGGATGCTTCGACATGTAGTAGCGGCCGATGATCTCATCGCAGACGATCGCATCGACGCGGCCGTTTTCAAGATCCATAAATGCCGACAAATAGTCCGCGTACTTTTTGACGTCCTTGTAGCCCGTCACGTCCTTGTGACCATCCACATAGTCCTCCGCCGTGCCTGAGGCGCTCTGCGTCGCGACGATCTTGTCCTTGAGGTCGTCTTCCTTCGCGATCGAGGTGTCGTCCGCACGCTTGAAGATCACCTGCTGATCGTTCATGTACGGCTCGGAAAAGAGCAGGTTCTTCTTGCGCTCTTCCGTGATTTCCAGACCGTTCCACAGTGCGTCGATGCGGCCGCTCTGAATCTCAGCCTCCTTGCTCGCCCAGTCGATGCCCTTGAACTCGACCTCCGTGCCGAGGCGCTTCGCCGCCTCCTTCGCCAGTTCCACGTCGAAGCCCGTGATCTCGTTCTTCTCGTCGAGGAAACCCATCGGCGGGAAGTTGTCGTCCAGACCGATGACGATCTTCTTCGGCGCATCGTTTGCCGCCTTCTGTCCGCCGCAGCCTGCCATAAGGCCTGCCGCGAGCATGAGGGCCAAACAGACGAATAGAATTTTCTTCAAAACAAAGCACTCCTTTTCTTCGCTAAAGTATTATCATAGTGATATTATACATGGACAGCGAGGATTTGCCAAGGGGGAATCTCGTCATGATTTTCTATTTTCTTCCCCAACTGCGTGAAAATGCCGCGAAGAAGCATGAAACCATGCTCCCTCGCGGCGTTTTTCCGATGATCAACGTTTCCTTACATGCTCTTCGAAAGCTTCTCGATGTCGCCTGAAATCTCCTTCGCCTGCACTACGGACGTATTGATCTCCTTCATGTTTGCCGCTTGCTCTTCAAGCAGAAGGTTGATCGACTTGATCTTTTCCTCGATGTTGGCCGACGCCTTTTCCATCGAGCCGAGCGCCTCAACGATCTTGCCGACGGCCTCCTGACTGCTGTCAGCGAGCTTTCGCACCTCTTCGGCGACGACGGAGAATCCCCTGCCCGCATCACCCGCGCGTGCCGCCTCGATCGAGGCGTTGAGCGCGAGGAGGTTCGTCTGCTTCGAGATGTTCATGATGAGCTCCGTCATCTTCAGCGTATTCTCGGTCTGCGCACGCGTATCTTCCGCTGCCCGCGTGATTTCCGCCTGTACGTCGGTGATCTCGGTCGTGCGCTGCGTCGTTTCGCCCACGCGCGTCGTGATCGTCTCGATCGAATTGTACAGTCCGTCCATCCTTGAGCCAAATTCCTTGTAGAACTGCTCCTTGCCAGTCTTCAGCAGCGTGATGTCCTCGATGGCGCCGGCGACCAGGACGGGCGTGCCGTCGGGCTTTCGGATCGTCTTGCCCACGGCGTGAAACCACAGGTATTCGCCCGTCTTCGTCTTCAAGCGATACTCAAGGTCGAACGGCGTCCTGCCGCTGCGATCCATGATATGCGATTGGAACGCCTGCAAGGTGCGCTCTTTGTCCTCAGGATGCAGGCGATCGGACCACGAGTTCAGTTTGTTCGGGAAGTCCGTCGTATTGGAGAAACCCAAGAGGTGGCGGAAGCGATCCGACCACCAGAACTCATTGTTTGGATTCGTCGGATCATCGCCGATGACCTTCATGTTCCACGAGCCTTCCGCCAGGATGCTGTCGATTGCCTCATAGCGTTTCAGTGTGTAATCGAGATATTCCTTGTTCTTGACTTCCTCATCGATGTCAACAAAGACGCCAATGATCTCCTCGGGATGTCCGCTCTGGCTGCGCACGACGTTGCCTGAGGCATGAAACCATTTGTAACTGCCATCGTGTACCTTCATGCGGTAGTCGACGTCATAAGGCGTATTGCCGCTCAGATCCTTGATGCACTGTGTGAAGGCGGAGAGCGTTCCGTCCACATCGTCTGGATGCAGGCGCGAACTCCAAGCCTCGATCGTATTCGGGAAATCGTTCTCGTCATGGAAGCCGACCATACGACGGAACTCATCCGACCAAATGGCATAGGCTATGCTAAAGTCCGCATTGATCTTCATATACCAAAGCCCCGAATGGACAGCATCATTGATCGTGCGGATGCGGAACTTTTGGTACTCGATCTCCTCATTCACCTTGTCGATGAGCGCATTGAACGCGTCCGCCCATGGTTCGCGTGAATCCGCCTTGGAGAAAAGCTGGTTCTTCTCATGCCTCTGCGCAACTCTCTGAATGGCTGCCGCCAGATTCTGCCCGTCATTCGGAGCGGCCGCAGCTTTTTTCATGCTAAACATCAAAATCTCCTCCAATGATACTAGTTACCGAGCGAATTCCAAATATGCTTTCGCCTTAAGTACTAGAATATATCTCTTATGGGCAATTGTCAACCAAAAGCTTTGTCCTGATTTCCATAGAGCTATGGCATTTCTTTCTGTAAACATGTATAATATCCATATTGCGTCAACATTCTCTACATGTATCCATCTGGAATCTTTATCAAGAGCTGTTCGGCAACGCGGCCTCAGATGCGTTGCCCACACAGAAGAAAGGCGGAATCCTCATGCACATTTCCAAAAAGTTCAAGGCGCTCATCCTTGGCGCTTCTCTTCTCACAGCGAGCCTCGGCTTTGTCGGCTGCGGCCAAAGCGCCGACACGAAGGACGTGAAGATCGGCGTCGTGCAGCTCGTCGAGCACAATGCGCTCGATGCGGCGAACAAGGGCTTTACCGACGGACTCAAGGAGCGCGGCTTCGAGGAAGGCAAAAACATCTCCATTGACCGCCAGAACGCGCAGGCCGATCAATCGAACCTGCAGAACATTGCGCAGCGTTTCGTCAACGCGAAGATGAATCTCGTCTGTGCGATCGCGACGCCCGCCGCACAGAGCATGGCGAACGCGACGCACGACATTCCCATCGTCGGCACGGCGATCACGGACTACGTCGGCGCGAAGCTCGCCGCTTCGAACGAGAAGCCCGGCGGCAACGTCACGGGAACAAGCGACATGAGCCCCATCAAGGAGCAGGTCGACCTCATGCTGAAGATCTGCCCCGATGTCAAGACCATCGGCATCATCTACTGCTCGAGCGAGGTCAACTCCGAGGTGCAGGCGAAGGCGATTGCCGAGTACGCCGAGAGCCGCGGGCTGAAGGTGCGCACGGCGACGATCTCGACCGTCAACGACATCCAGCAGGCGGCGAACAGCCTCGTCGGCGACGTCGACGCCTTCTTCGAGCCGACAGACAACATCATGGCCTCTGCCGTCCCGACGCTTCTTTCCATCACGAATCCAGCGAAGAAGCCCGTGTTCTGCAGCGAGGACAACTGGGTCAAGGCGGGGGCGCTTGCGACCTACGGCATCGACTACTACAAGCTCGGCGTGCAGACGGGTCACATGGCCGCCGACATCCTCGAAGGCAAGAAGAAGCCCGCTGACATGCCGATCGAGATGGCGAAGGAACTCAAAGTCAGCATCAACAAGAAAAACGCGGAAACGCTCGGCATCCAGATTCCTGCCGACATCTTGAAGGATGCGCAGATTTTCGAATAATTGCAGCTCCTGTCCCCGATCAAAACCAAGAAACAGCCGCAAGCAATTCCTTGCGGCTGCTTTTTCAAAAAGGAGAATTTCTCTCTATGGATCTCATCATACCAACGATTTCCCAAGGACTCCTTTGGGCACTCCTCGCCATCGGTGTCTACCTGACCTTCCGCGTCCTCGACATCGCTGATCTCACCGTCGAGGGCAGCTTCCCTCTGGGCGCGGCGACGGCAGCAAGCCTCCTTGCCGCTGGCGTCACACCGCTTCTCGCCATCTTCGCGGCCTTCGTCGCGGGTATGATCTCAGGCGTCGTCACGGGACTTCTGACGACAAAGCTCAAGATTCCCGCGCTCCTCGCCGGCATCCTCACGATGATCGCGCTCTACTCCGTGAATCTTCGCATCATGGGCAAGGCGAACCTGCCGCTCCTCAATACAGAGACGATCTTCACGCAGGCGCAGAGCTTCGGCCTCACGCGCGAAGTCGCCGTGCTCGCCATGGGCTTTCTCGTCGTCGTCGTCATCAGCGTCGCGTGCTACTACTTCTTCGGTACGGAACTCGGCGCGGCGATTCGTGCGACGGGAGACAACCCGCACATGATCCGTGCGAACGGCGTCAATACCGACATGACGATCATCCTCGGCCTCCTGCTCTCAAATGGTCTTGTCGCCATCTCGGGAGCGCTCGTCGCGCAGTCGAACGGCTTTGCCGACGTCGGCATGGGCGTAGGCACGATCGTCATCGGCCTCGCCTCCGTCATCATCGGCGAGGTGCTCTTCGGCACGCGCAGCTTCAAAAACTGCCTTCTCTCCGTCATCGGCGGCTCCATCGTCTACCGCGCCGTCATCGCCATCGTCCTCGAACTCGGCATGCCGCCCAACGACCTCAAACTCTTCACGGCGGCGCTCGTCGCGCTCGCGCTGTCCCTGCCTCTCATCCAGGCGCGCATCCGCCGCGCGAAAGGAGGCTCTCGCTGATGCTCAAACTTCAAAACATCGCCAAGACCTTCAATCCCGGCACAATCACAGAAAAGTACGCGCTCCGAGGCGTCACGCTGCACCTTTCGCCCGGCGACTTCGTGACTGTCATCGGCGGCAACGGCGCGGGCAAATCGACGCTGATGAACTCCATCGCCGGCACTTTCCGCGTCGACGCGGGCAGCATCGTCATCGCTGGCACAGACATCACGAAGTGGCCCGAGCACAAGCGTGCCAAATACATCGGACGCGTCTTCCAAGACCCCATGATGGGCACGGCGGCGGGCATGATGATCGAGGAGAACCTCGCCATTGCCGCACGCCGCGGCAATGCACCGCGCCTTCGCTGGAGCTTCTCCAAAGCGCAGCGCGAACGCTTCCGCGAGCTTCTGGCGGGACTCGACCTCGGTCTCGAAGATCGTCTCGAATCCAAGGTCGGCCTTCTCTCGGGCGGTCAGCGTCAAGCGCTGACGCTCCTCATGGCAACAATGGCCGAGCCTAAGCTCCTGCTCCTCGACGAGCACACGGCAGCGCTTGATCCCAAGACGGCAGAAAAAGTTCTCGACATCACAAAGGATATCGTGGAAAAGCGCAAGCTCACAACGCTCATGATCACGCACAACATGAAGGACGCCCTTCGCCTCGGCAACCGCCTCATCATGATGCACGAAGGAAACATCCTCGTCGACGTCAAAGGCGAAGAAAAATCGCGCCTCACCGTGCGCGACCTGCTCTCCCTCTTTGAAAAAGCTGCGGGCAACGAAATGGCGAATGACAGTCTGCTTCTGTCGTAAAAAACATTTCGTTGCAGAATAACAGAATGAACCTTTCCCTACAATTTGACAGAAGATCTGTATACGAGTTTCCATGGACTCATATATAGATCTTCTTTTTATATTCTAATGTTTAAACAAGACTTTTATCTCAAGGATTAATAATTAAAATATAGAAAGACATAATGTAACTTTTAGAGGACATCACAGATGTCAATATATGTAATATAGTTTATTTAGGTTCATAGTCAAAACCACAAAGGAGGCTCTGTAATGAAACTGCAAACAAAAAGCGTACTTGCGTTCAACATCTGTCTCATCATCGCCTGCATCGTCATGGCTTTGATCGGGTGGTTCAGTGCGAACGCAGGCTTCGACACCTCGCTGCAGGTACAGGCAGCATCGAATCTACGCATCATGGTCGACAACATGGATGCCCTTTATCCGGGGGATTGGGAAGTCCGAGACGGCATTCTTTACAAAGGCGACCATAATATGAACGAGGATACGGAGATCGTCGACCGATTCGGTAGCAGCTGTCACGGCTTCGTTACATTCTTTGCCGGCGACACGCGCATTTCGACGAATGTCAAAGACCAAAACGGCTCACGCAATATTGGTACGAAGGCTGATGACCAGATCATCAACACTGTGCTGAGAAACGGCGCGGCCTATGAAGGACGTACAACGATTCTCGGCAAGGATTACATGAGCGCCTATCTCCCCTTGAAAGACGCCGCCGGGAAAAATATCGGCATGGCATTCATCGGTATCGACGTGCGCACGTCGGACATGGACGATGTACGCCACTCCTTCATGCTCGCCAGCGTCATCGCTGTCCTCGTCTTGGCAGGACTCCTGAGCTTCCTGTCATACATCATCATCGGCAAAGCGATCCGCCCCCTGCTCACGCTCGCCGATACCTTGAGCCAAATTGCAAACGGAAACCTTCGCGTCGCCAACCTTCCAGAAGATCGCAGCGATGAACTCGGCACGCTCGCGCACAGCGCAAACAGCATGAAGGCTCGTTTGAAGAGCGTCATCAAAAATGTCGCCTCTTCCTCTGAATCCGTCGCCGCCTCTTCAGAGGAACTGACCGCCAGTGCAAGCCAGACGACGCAGTCCGTCACGCAGGTAGCGGAAAATGCCACTAACATGGCAGCGGGAGCTGCTGCCTCTGCCGATACGATAGGCAATCTGACAGAGCAGGCTCATGCGATGGGCGAGACCATCGATCTGCTGCGAAAGAGCGCGGCTTCCATGCAGAATCTCGCCCAGAAGAGTCAAGAAGTGACCGTAGACGGGCAGGAAAAAGTCCGTCATGCCATCACCGAAATCAAAGCCATCGCCGAACAAGTGCAGTCTTCGGCGGCAATCGTCGATACGCTGGGCAAGCGTTCCGACGAGATCGGTACCATCGTCGAAACCATCTCCGGCATCGCGGAGCAAACGAACCTCCTCGCCCTCAACGCCGCCATCGAAGCGGCGCGTGCCGGCGAGGCCGGCAAAGGCTTCGCCGTCGTCGCCGAAGAAGTGCGAAAACTCGCCGAGCAATCGGGCATCGCCACGCAGGACATCACCGAACGCATCACCGCCATCCAGCAGGACACGACAAAAGCCGTCGATTCCATACAGGCTGGAAACGAAAATGTCCAGAGAGGCACCGATGCCGTCAATGCTTCGGGAGCAGCCTTCGACAATATCGCCAACCAGTTCGGCGAACTCGAACAGACGATCCGCACCGCCGTTGATGCCGTACAGGCAGTAAGCCGAACGAGCAGCGAGATGATCGCCGCCATGAACCAGGTGCAGGAGATCAGCAACAAATCGCAGGAAGATACACAGACGATTTCCGCCGCCACCGAGGAGCAAGCGGCTGCCATGCAGGAAATGGCGCACGCCAGCCAGACGCTTGCTGAACTCGCACAAAGACTTCAAGAAGAAGTGCAGAAGTTCCAGTTGTAATTCTAAATGAGGTAAAAGTGGCAGTACAGGGGAAAGGTTTTTCCCCTGCACTGCCACTTTTCCGCTCGCTTCTGCACCGCCGCTACTTCGCACCATGTTCCTTCTTCCAGCGCTTGATATCGGCGAGTCGCGCCTTGAAGCGGCCCTCAAGCCCCTCCTCCGTCGGCTCGTAGTAGACGCTCCCCAGAAGATCATCGGGCAGACACTGCATGTTCGTAAGCTTTTCCTTCGTGTTGTGCGCATACTGATAGCCCTTACCGTACCCCTCGTCCTTCATGAGCCGCGTCACGGCGTTTCGTATGACGAGCGGCACAGGCTCAGCGAGGCGCGTCATCGCATCCGCCTTTGCCTTCAAATAGGCGACTTCCATCGCGTTTGATTTCGGCGCGAGCGCCATGTAAACGGCAGCCTCCGTCAAATGAACCGAGCACTCGGGCATGCCGATGAAGTGGCACGCCTGATAAGCCGCGACGGCAAGCTCCAAAGCGCGCGGATCGGCAAGTCCCACATCCTCGCTCGCAAAGCGCACGATGCGCCGCGCGATATACAAGGGATCTTCGCCCGCTTCCAGCATGCGTGCGAGCCAGTAAACCGAAGCATCAGCATCGGAATTTCGCATCGACTTGTGGAGCGCAGAAATCAGATTGTAATGCTCCTCTCCCTTCTTGTCGTAGAGCAGCGACTTCTTCTCCAAGCACTGCTCCACCGTTTCACGCGTGACCTTGATCGCATCCTTTTCGACTTCGCCGTTCAAAACGACGATCTCTAAGGTCGAAAGAGCCGTACGAGCATCACCGTTAGCGAATATCGCAAGCGCTTCCAAGAGATCATCGGCAATCTCCACCTTCTGCTCGCCGAAGCCCTCGGGCGCGGCGAGTGCACGGCGCAGAAGCCCTAGGATGTCCTCCTTCTGCAAGGCCTTGAGCACAAAGACGCGGCAGCGCGACAGAAGAGCGCTGTTGATCTCGAACGACGGGTTCTCCGTCGTCGCGCCGATGAGGATGATGCTGCCCTTCTCCACAAACGGTAGAAAGGCGTCCTGCTGTGCCTTGTTGAAGCGATGAATTTCATCGACGAAGAGGATCGTGCGCTCGCCATAGGCGGTATTTTTCTCCGCCTCCTGCATGACTGTACGAATCTCTTTGATGCCGCTCGTCACGGCAGAAAAGTCGATGAAGCGAGCCTTCGTCTCCCGCGCAATGATGCGTGCGAGCGTCGTCTTGCCGACACCTGGCGGCCCCCAGAAGATCATCGAGAAGATCTTGTCCTCGGCGATGAGCTTCCTAAGCATTTTTCCCTTGCCCACGAGGTGCTGCTGTCCCACATAATCCGCAAGACTTTTGGGGCGCATCCGCGCCGCCAACGGCAAATCAACCTCGCGCCGAAAAAGTGACTCCTGTTCCATTTCCATCCTCCACACCTCATTTCCTTCCATTATAGCAGATATCGCTATGGGTCAAAAGACGCGCTTAAGACAAACTTCCCAACCTACGATATATCCTAGAAGAGAATTATTATGTAAAAAATGGAGTGAACTTTATGTACCGCTTCCTGGAAAATTTTGAAACAGGCATCCCCTTTATCGACAACGGGCACCGCCGCCTCTTGGAGGACATGGAAGAAGCACGCGAGGCGCTCGCCGCCGGCCATGAGGACGATTATCACCGCTTGAGCGGCCAGATCCTAGCGACGATGCACGATCATATCGTCAAACAGCACGTCTACGAAGAAGAAATCATGACCATGTCGCGCGACGGTGAGCTTGCAGATCAGAAGGAGGCGCACACACATTTTCGCGAAGTCATCGACCAGCACAAATCCTCGATGAACTTCCAGAACGACCATGAGGAACTTACGAGCCTCCTAAACTTCCTCAACGAATGGTTCCTGCAGCACATCTTATCGAGCGACATGCTGATTGGCAGCGCACTGCGGAAGGCAAAGGCCGCCGCCGTCGAGGCGAAGGCGAGGGCGGCAAAGGAAGCGCGAGCAGCGGAAGCAGCGCATGCCGAGGAAGCCGCCAAGACGCGAGAAGCAGCGGACGAAGTAGCCAAGGAAGGTCAAGCAACAACCGCTGCTGATGGGGATGTGAAAGCAGGCAGTGGAGAAGAAGAACCAGCGCTTCAGCCGACAGAAGCGTTCGCCGCCCCTGCAAAAAAAGTGACGAAGAAGCGCGCAGCCGCGAAGAAGCAAGCCAGTGTTGCCACGCCTGCTGCCGAAAGCGGCAAGGACGAAGCACCTGCCGCGAAAGCAGCCGAACCCGCGGAAAAAGTCAAAAAAAACGTCGAAGGAAAGCCGACGGAGAAAAAAGCCGCTGCGCCTGCTTCTGCGGCCGAACCTGCCGCAAAGGCAACCGCTCCTAAGACAGCGAAGCCGACGACGACGGTCATCAAGGCGAAGAAGGCGCCCGCCGACCCCTTCGCCTTCACCGACGAATTCCACACACAGATTCCGCTCGTCGACAAGGAGCACGAAACACTCTTCGACCTGGTGCGCCAGACATACGAACTCGTGCATGACGAGTTCCGCGTCGATAAATTCGACGACATCATCGAGATCATCGAAGAACTGCGCGACTACACGATCAAGCACTTCGCCGACGAGGAGCGCTACATGAAGAGCATCAACTACGACGGTCTTCCCGAGCAAGTCGCCGCACACACGGCCTTTGTCGAGAAGCTCAACAACATCGACTTCGACGAAATTGACCGCGATCAGGAAGACGCGCTCGACAAACTCATCAAGTTCCTTCTCAACTGGCTCGTACAGCATATCCTGAAGGTTGACAAAAAGATGCCCTATATCGAGGAAGCAGCATCGAAGCTGACGGAATGACATGATAGGCACGCACATCACATACACAAAACGGGCTTCTCTTGCTTTTTCTGCAAGAGAAGCCCGTTCCTTACTCCGTTATTTTAGCATGAAACCCAAGAAGTCAAGCCGAAGGTGCAGACCAATTAGGCCAGCCTCTGTAAGAGCAGCGCACAATGTTCACGAAGTGGACATTGTGCGCTGCAGTTTACCTGGGCATATACGGCACTCAGCCGATCATGCTCTTGATGTCGCTCTCGACATCCGTGATGCCGCCGATGCCGAAGGTCTCGACGAGCACTTTCGCAACATTCGGCGAGAGGAACGCAGGAAGTGTCGGTCCGAGGTGGATGTTCTTTACACCGAGATGCAGGAGCGCGAGGAGGACGATGACCGCCTTCTGCTCATACCATGCGATGTTGTAGACAACCGGCAGTTCGTTCACATCGGCGAGTCCGAAGACTTCCTTGAGCTTCAGTGCGATGAGCGCCAAGGAGTACGAATCGTTGCACTGACCCGCATCGAGAACGCGCGGGATACCGCCAATGTCGCCGAGATTGAGCTTGATGTACTTATATTTCGCGCAGCCCGCCGTCAGGATGACTGTGTCTTTCGGCAAAGCCTCGGCGAAGTCGCGGTAATAGTTGCGTGTTTTATGACGACCGTCGCAGCCAGCCATGACGACAAACTTCTTGATCGCGCCCGACTTCACGGCCTCGACCACCTTGTCGGCAAGCGCGAAGACCTGCTCATGCGCAAAACCGCCGACGATCTCGCCCTGCTCCAACTCCTTCGGAGGCGCACACTTCTTCGCCAACTCGATGACAGCGGAGAAATCCTTCCTGCCGTTCTTCTCCTCGATATGCGGACAGCCGGGAAAGCCGACGGCAGCCGTCGTGAAGATGCGATCCTGATAGCTCGCCTTCGGCGGCACGATGCAGTTCGTCGTCATGAGAATCGGGCCGTTGAACGCCTCAAACTCTTCCTTCTGCTGCCACCAAGCATTGCCGTAGTTGCCCGCAAAGTGTGCGTACTTCTTGAAGGCCGGATAGTAGTGCGCGGGCAGCATTTCGCCGTGCGTGTAGACATCGACGCCCGTACCCTCTGTCTGATCAAGCAGTTCCTTCAGATCCTTGAGATCGTGACCCGAGATCAAGATGCCCGGGTTCTTGCGCACGCCGAGATCAACCTTCGTGATTTCCGGATTGCCGTAAGTCTCCGTGTTCGCCTTGTCCAAGAGAGCCATGACATCGACGCCGTACTTGCCCGTCTCCAACACGAGAGCCGTGAGATCGTCACCCGAAAGGCTGTCATCCAAGAGCATCGCCAACGCCTTCTGCATGAAGGCATCGATCGCCTCGTCGCGGTAGTCGACGACATTCGCATGATGATTGTACGCCGCCATGCCCTTGAGGCCGTACGTCGCAAGCTCCCTAAGGCTGCGAACATCCTCATTCTCCGTCGCGAGAACGCCGACGTCTGCCGAAGCCGCCTTCGCCTGGAATTCACTCCTAGCACCATTCCAAAGAGCCGCTGCCGGCAGCTTCGACGCATCTGCTACGTCCTTCAGCAACTCCGCCTTCATGCGCAGCGTCTCTTCGATCGCATCGGCAATCGCTGCATCGTCGAAGTTCGCATTCGTAATCGTGATGAAGAGATTCAGCGTAACGCGATCATTGACTGCCTGAGAAACCGTCTTTCCTGCCTCGCGCAGAGCCGTCGAAACAGCAGAAATCCCCTTCGTCACATAGATCAAGAGATCTTGAAGTCCTGCGACCTCCGGTTTCTTTCCGCAAACGCCCACCTGGGTGCAGCCCTTGCAGCCTGCCGTCTCCTGACACTGAAAGCAAAACATCTTGTTCTCCATATATACCGTCCTCTCTTTTTTCGATGTAACGGGAACCGCGACGCAGTTCCTCTTGACAGCCTTATCATAGCAAAGAGAAGATGCCCCTTCGGTAACACTTGTTACCAAAACGAAAAAAGTCCTTCATTCTCCTCAGTGAGAATCTTTCTTCCTATGCTTTTGTACTTGTTCGATCTCAAATACTTTCCATTATGGATCGGCCGAGCAACCTCCCTCATCCGAAAATCCTGCCACCGCAAAGTTTTTCTAAAAAAGAAAATTTCCCCTAGCTTTTTCAGAAGAAGTCTGCTATACTAGAGCAGTCGGGGCGTGGCTCAGCTTGGTAGAGCGCTTCCTTGGGGTGGAAGAGGTCGTGGGTTCAAATCCCGTCGCTCCGACCAGCTTGGATATTTAGGAGCTATCCGAACACAGCTTGGATAGCTCCTTTTTATGTGCGTCAAGACTTGCAGTCGTATCACGGATTTGTTATGATACGGATAGGAAGAAAACTATCCTAAACGGTTGCATCTTCCAATAAGTTGGTTAAATATTTAACCGCTATCCTTTAACGAGGGGCGGTTATTTCTTTTTGCACACAAAGAAAGGTTTCACTCATGTCCTCTTGGCTTCTCTATGCTCTCCTCTCCGCACTTTCCGCCGCCTTCGTCTCCATCTTCGGCAAGATGGGCCTTGAAGGGCTGGACAGCAGCGCTGCCACCGCCGTACGCGGCATCATCATGGCGATTTTCCTCGTCGCAGTCATGGTCGTGCAGGGGCATGCCTCACATCTGCCCGAGGTGTTTGCCGACCGCAGGGCCTTGGCATGCGTTGCCTTGAGCGGTATTGCCGGAGCGACATCGTGGCTCTTCTACTTCATGGCTCTGAAGACTGGTGACGTTTCGCGCGTCGCTCCCATAGACAAGCTCAGCGTCGTCTTCGCCGTTCTCCTTGCCATACTCATTTTTGAGGAAGAAGTCAGTCTCACGCACGGCATCGGCATCTTTCTCATCGCACTCGGCAGCTTGATCATCGCCATACTGTAGAAAGGACACACATGATGTATGTTTCCTGCGGCGAAAAGGAACTCGCTTACCTGAAATCCAAGGACAAGAAACTCGCCGCTGTCATCAAGAGCCTCGGCGTGCTGGAGCGTCCCGTGCATGACGGCGTATTTTCCGCCATCGTGCATCACATCATCGGGCAGCAAATCTCGACGAAAGCGCAGGAAGCCGTCTGGGCAAGGCTCTGCGAGAAGGTCGGCACGGTGGATGCGGCGCATCTGCTTTCCCTGGGACGCGAGGAACTGCAGGCCGTCGGCACGAGTTTTCGCAAGGTCGACTACATCATGGACTTTGCCGAGAAGGTCGCGCGCGGTGATTTCAATATCGCCGCCTTGGAAATGATGTCCGATGACGAAGTCATCCGCGCTCTCTCCTCACTCAAAGGCGTCGGCGCCTGGACAGCGGAAATGTTGCTGATCTTCACGCTCCGACGTCCTGACATCCTAAGCTTCGGCGACCTCGGCATACAGCGCGGCCTTCGAATGCTCTACCGGCACAAGAAAATCGACCGCAAGAGATTCGAGCGCTACAAGAAGCGGTACTCACCCTACGCAAGTACCGCCAGCCTCTACCTATGGGCGATTGCAGGCGGCGCAATCGAGGGATTGAGCGATCCGGCCGCGCGAAAGAAATAACGGACGCATCGCAAAAGCAAAGGCAACGTGCATATAACGTTTGAACAAAAAGCCAATATTGAAAGCACAAATGGGAGCTGCCAGAGCAGCTCCCATTTTCTATGCCTTTTCGCGCCCAATCACTTCGCGCCGAATATTCATTTGAAGAAACTCTTCAGCGTATCCTTGAACGTCTTCTGCTCGGGATTGACGCTTTCACCGCAGAGGTCGCCGAATGCCTGCAAGGCGTCCTTCTGCTTGCTCGTAAGCTTCTGCGGTGTCAAGACCTTGACGCGCACATGCTGATCGCCGCGTCCCGTGCCCCTTAGATGCGGGATGCCCTTGCCGCGCATCCTCAGCACCGTGCCCGACTGAATGCCCGCAGGAATCTTCAGTTCCGCCTTGCCGTCGATGGTAGGCACTTCGATCGTATCGCCGAGCGCCGCCTGCACGAAGGAGATCGGCACTTCGCTGATGACGTCCGCGCCGCTTCGCTTAAAGAGCTTGTGATGCTTCACATAGATATAGACGTAAAGATCGCCGTTCGGGCCGCCGCGCTTTCCTGCTTCACCGCCGCCCGAGATGCGCACGCGCTGCCCCTCGTCGATGCCCGCAGGGATCTTGACCTCGATCTTGCGG
>ERZ773003.406-NODE-406-length-32011-cov-4.631556_pt1 | contig 32011 bp, 33 predicted proteins | sample MGYA00580668_ERZ773003 | MGnify/ENA primary metagenome ERZ773003 (study PRJEB29015, sample SAMEA2738002) | human oral metagenome | biome: human oral; feature: human-associated habitat; material: dental | place: China | collected 2126 ...
ATAAGGTTAAACATTTTTAGGTTGTTTTGACGAAGATGAATGAGCTACCTGAACTATAACCATATTACTAAAGCAACTAAAAATTAAGCGGAAATTAAAACTTTGATTTTGCATTAAGTAAAGTTTTATGGATTTCAGAAAGGATGAAATATGTCAAAATTGTATGATGTAATAATATTAGGTGCAGGTCCTGCCGGTTTAAGTGCCGGATTATATGCAGGAAGATACAAGCTCAGTACTCTGATCATAGAAAAATCACAAGACGGCGGTCAGATCTCTATTACAGATGAGATAGAAAACTATCCGGGACAGGTTATTGATACTGATGAGTCAGGTTCAAGTCTGGTTGCAAGAATGACTGCACAGGCTGCTAAGTTCGGCTGTGAAAGAGCAAGTGCCAACATAGTATCCGTAGAGCTTGAAGGAGAGGTTAAGAAACTTACCGATGCAAATGGAAATGTGTACGAAGGTCGTACGGTTATTATAGCATCAGGTGCTCATCCAAGACCTATAGGTTGTAAGAATGAGTCTGATTATGTAGGAAAGGGAATATCTTTCTGTGCCACCTGTGATGCGAACTTCTTTGAAGATCTGGAAGTATATGTAGTAGGCGGTGGAGACTCTGCGGTAGAAGAGGCTATATATCTTACCAAGTTTGCAAGAAAGGTTACTATTATACATAGAAGAGATGCACTTCGTGCTGCCAAGTCTATTCAGGAGAAGGCATTTGCCAACGACAAGATAGAATTCATGTGGGACAGCGTTGTAGAAGAGGTTTCAGGAGATGAAATACTTACAAAGATGCTTGTAAAAAATGTAAAAACAGGCGAGATCACAACTATAGAAGCCGATGAAGAAGACGGACTTTTCGGATTATTCGGATTTATAGGTTTGATTCCGAATACAGAGCTTTTTGCAGATAGCAAGCTTAACATGGAAAACGGCTATATAGTTACCGATGAAGATATGCATACAAATATAGAGGGTGTGTATGCTGCGGGAGATGTAAGAAAGAAGTCATTGCGCCAGGTAGTTACAGCAGCGGCTGACGGTGCGATAGCATCTTCTCAGGTTGAACACTATTTAGCATAAACAACAGATTCGGTGTTTATAAAATAACACTAAAATACTTTATAAAATTAAGATAAGGCTCATAACATACAAAATGAAGTTTTTTGTAACTGTTATGAGCCTTTTAAAGTGACGGTTGAAGGATTAAACTTTTAATTATCAAAAGTCAACATTGAAGTCTTAGGGTCAATTGCTTTGTTAAAACAGTACAAAACTTAAAATGCAAATTTGTAAAATTGATTAATATAGATAAGGATAATAGCTATGCAGAACATATGTATACAATATTTTGGTTAAAATAAGATTTTATTGGTTATATTACACATACATACTTTACTTTTTGAACTTTATCAAAGCCGGAGTAAATATTAAAAAAATATCATAAAAGTACTGGTTAAAATTTATTAACTATGTTAAAATGAACAGGTGCCTTGATATATAAAGTAAAAAACAAGGAAAGAATAATTACACATTATAAGTTAACATAGCTGTATAGTAATTTGGAGGGAGTTAGGTAGCTGGTGCGCCTCGCGGTCTTCAAAACCGTTGTGTGGAGTTAAGAGCTTCACGGGTGGGTTCGATTCCCACCACCTTCGTTTTTATAAATTATAATAAGCACAGATGGAGACTCTTATATGACTAAGATACAAAAACTTTTACGCGAATTACCAAAAGTTGATGAAGTGCTGCTGAATGAGCAGCTTTTTTTATGTAAAGATATAGCAAGACCTGTTATAGTTGACATGGTAAGAGATATCATAGCAAAAGCCAGAGAAGAGATACTATCCGGTGAGAGAGAAGAGGAACTTAGCATAGAAGAGGTAGTTGAAGTAACTTTAGCTAAGGTAAAAAAAGTTAAAAAGAAACTCAGAAGAATTATTAATGCAACCGGAGTTATACTGCATACAAATCTCGGAAGGTCGGTATTAAGCACTAAAGCTCAGGAAGCTATAATTGAGGTTGCTTCTTCTTATTCAAATCTGGAATATAATCTGGATCTTGGAGCCAGAGGAAGCAGACATGACATAGTAGAACATATAGTTAAGAAAATAACCAATTCGCAAGCCTGTATGGTGGTTAATAATAACGCCGCCGCAACTATGCTTGTACTTGCAAGTATGGCTAAGGGCAAGGAAGTTATTATATCAAGAGGAGAACTTGTAGAAATAGGAGGTTCTTTTAGAATACCGGATGTTATGCAAGAGTCCGGCGGTATACTTAAAGAGGTCGGGGCTACCAATAAGACAAGGCTTGCAGATTATAAGAATGCTTTTGATGAAGAAAGAACGGCAGCCATACTTAAGGTGCATACTTCAAATTATCGTATAGTAGGGTTTACGGAAGAAGCCGAGCTTAAGGAGTTGGTAGAGCTTGGAAAGACGCTTAAGACACCTGTAATATACGATATGGGAAGCGGTCTTATCTCAAGTATGCAAAGGTATGGTATAAATGAACCTACTGTTTCAGATGCTCTTGATATGGGAGCTGATGTTGTACTTTTTTCAGGAGATAAGTTGCTTGGAGGTCCACAGGCAGGTATAATTATAGGGAAGAAAAAATACATAGATATGATGAAAAAGCATCCGCTTGCAAGAGCTTTCAGAGTGGATAAGTTTACTTTAGCCGCACTTGAGGCTACGCTTACTTCATATCTTGATATAAATGATGCGATAAAAGAAATACCTACATTAAATATGATAGCTATTTCCAAAAAAGAATTGTATAATAAGGCTGATACACTTAAGACCATGCTTAGCACTGCGCATGAAAGTCTTACTTGTGAAATAGAGGAATGCATAGATCAAGTGGGTGGAGGAAGTGCTCCGACAGACAGGCTTGAGGGCTTTGGCGTAAGTGTAAGAGATGAAAAAATAAGTCCTGAAAAATTGGAAAGAAGACTCAGAAAGGCTGAGATTCCGATTATAGCAAGGATCAATCATGACAGATTATTCTTAGATGTAAGAACCATAAAGAATTCGGAATTTGAAGAAGTAGTGAGAGGTTTTAAATATGCTTTAGAAGGAGGACAGGATGCATAATATTATAGTAGGTACATCCGGGCATGTGGATCATGGTAAAACTTGCCTGATAAAAGCTCTTTCGGGTTTTGATACGGATAGATTAAAAGAAGAGAAAAAAAGGGGTATTACTATAGATTTGGGCTTTGCCAACCTTCCTAATGACGCCGGTTTGCATATAGGCATTATTGATGTGCCGGGGCATGAAAAGTTTGTAAAGAATATGCTTGCAGGTATAGGAGGAATAGATCTTGTGCTTTTGGTGGTGGCTTTGGATGAGGGAGTCATGCCGCAGACAGTAGAGCATTTTGAAATTATTAAAATGCTTAATATAAAAAGAGGTATAATAGTACTTACAAAGTCCGATCTTGTAGATAAAGAGTGGCAGGACATAGTGGAAGAAGATGTTAAAAATCTTGTTAAGGGAAGTTTTTTGGAAAATGCACCTATTATAAGAGTATCATCCTATACCTCGGAAAATATAGCAAAGTTAAATGAGATGATCATAAATATGGTTTCCGATATCGGAGACAGGAAAAATGACCCGGAGCTTTTCAGACTCCCTATAGACAGAGTATTTACCATGGAAGGTTTCGGTACCGTTATAACGGGAACATTGCAGGAAGGCAGTGTGTCTTTGGGAGATGAGATAATGCTTTATCCCAAAGAAAAACTTCTTAAGATAAGAGGCATACAGTCCCATGGGCAAAAGGAAGAAAAAGCTTTTGCCGGACAAAGAGTGGCTCTGAATCTTCTTAATATCAGAAAAGAAGAGCTTGAAAGAGGAGACATACTTGCTTATAAAAATTCAATAGTAAAGACTAAGCTTATAGATGTGTGGATAGAGCTTTTTGCCACAAGTACCAGAGAACTTAAAAACGGCGACAGGGTGCATCTTAACTATGGATCAAAGCAAACTATAGCCAAAGTGGTGCTTTTAAGTAAGTCAAGCTTAAGAGCTAAAGAAGGCGACTATGCACAACTTCGATTTGATGAGGAAGTATGTATAAAAAGAAATGATAGATTTATAGTAAGATTCTTGTCACCAATCGAAAGTTTTGGCGGAGGAAGAGTTATAGATACTATTCCGCTTAAGCACAAAAGAATGGATGAGACTGTACTGAAAGTTTGTGAAGAAAAAGCAAGTGCAGATATAGAAAAAATCGCTGCCATAAAGATAAATGAAGAAAGCCATAAGTACTATAATAGGCAGAATTACGCAAGCATACTTAATGTTTCAAGTACAGAATTAAAACAAATACTTGACAAGTTACTGGAAGATAGGCTTATAATAGAGCTGAGTGATGCATCTATAATACATATAGATTATTTTAATAAGGTATCGCTATACAGCAAGGAGTTGCTTAAGCAGTTTCATCAGGAAAAGCCTATTACCGAGGGCATGGATAAGGAGGAGTTCAAGTCAAGACTCAGTGAAAAGTTCAGACTGACCGATCCTAAAAAGTCCGCACTTTTACTTGCAGAGATGGTTAGAAGAAAAATCTTAAAGACCAGAGACAAGTATGTGTCCGATAGTGAATTTACTGTAAGTTATTCAAAAGAACTTAGCGGTATGCAGGAGACTATAAGGCAAAAGTATATAAAAGCAGGTATAGAGGCTCCTGCAACCAATGATATTGTTGCAGATATCAAGGAGAGCAAAAAAGCAAGGCAGATCATAGAGGATATGCATAAAAGCGGTGAGCTTATTAAGATAAGTCCGGCTGCATATATGTATAGTGAGGCTTATGAAAAGGTGTTGAAAAGTATTAAAGCATTAGCAGAAAAATCAGAAGATAATACTTTTACTTTAGCTGAATTCAGAGATGCACATGCTACTTCAAGAAAATATGCTATGGCTGTCTTGGAGTTTTTGGATAAGAAAAAGATAACCAAGTTGGTTGGAGACAGAAGAGTGTTACTGTAAAGAATTATTTTAGTTTAACAAGTAATGCAGGAGAGGAAAATTTTTATGAAATTGATAAGAATTGCGGTATCCGCTGTGTGTTTAAGCATGGGACTGAGCTTTACTTCCTACTGCGCTGTGTGGCAGCAGGATGCTAAGGGTTGGTGGTATATTAAAGATGACGGGAGTTTCATAAAAGGAGACTGGCTCAAAGAAGGAAATAATTGGTATTACTTTGATCCCGACGGCTACATGGCTACAGGCTGGGTAAAGGTCAATGATAAGTGGTACTGCATGGATGATAACGGAGTTATGTTAAAAAACACGGCAAAAGACGGTTTCAACTTGGCTTTTGACGGCAGTTTATTGACATCTGTGCGTAGTCAGGAAAAGTCAACTCTTACTGATGTGCAAAAAAGAGTTATAGACAAGACTATAGCAAGTTTAGTTGATTGGCATGTTGATAAAAACGGACTTAGCGAAGGTGCTGTATATAAAAAGGATGAGCTTAGCCAAAACAGCATGGGAATACTGTTTAATGTGTTAAGGCACATGGATTCTCATGAGCTGTTTAAGACTAAGAAGGCATTTGTTTCCGAGACTGACAGCGACTTTATGTATTCTGCTATAAGTACTGATGAGGCTATAAATGTAATGAACAGCCTTTATGGCTCTGATTTAAATAAGGAAAAGCTCATTGAGGGTATAAAGTCTGTACAAAACAGCGGAAATGGCTTTTTCACATTTGATAATTATTCTTATATTTCTAAAGAGGGATTTTTTGGAGGTAATCCTATACCTAAAGTTGAAATAGAAAAATATGATTTAAAAGACGGGTATCTTAGAGTTTCCGGTAAAGTGTCTGCAATAGCCTATGATAAGAATACAGGTGAGACGGGAAAGAAAACCTATAATTTAGTTGCGGGATTTGGACAAAATCCGAGTTCTGTAAGCGGATTTACTTTGGATTATATATCTTTAAAGTAAGAGGGTGTTTTTAATAAGTTATTTATGCTATACTTCACTTTAGTATGATACCGTGTCGGTGTGCTGATTAAAATTTACATATATAAGGGGTATAGATAGATGAACAAAGAAATTAAAAGTGAAGCCTCTGAGCATTTGTTCAAGGCGATACTTACATTAAATACCGTTGAAGAGTGTTATAAGTTTTTTGAAGATCTATGTACGGTCAATGAGCTTTTGGCTTTGTCACAAAGATATGAAGTTGCAAGAAGACTTAAGCAAAAGCATACTTTTTCCGAAATAGTGGAACTTACCGGTGCATCTACTTCCACAATAAGCCGAGTAAACAGGACTCTTAATTACGGTAGTGAGGGTTACAAACTGGTTTTTGAAAGACTGGGTGAAGGCAAGGAGTAGGATAGGCTCTATAAAAACTGTAGGTAAACTTATAAAAAGAGCATGGTTTTACTTACAAACTGTTAATATAAGAAGCTGTTGCATAGAAGAACAGTACTTTATATAGTGGTCATTTGTATTATTTACCGCTGTATTTGTATGTTTTATTCTTTCTGCAACAGCTTTTTTGGTGTTGAGAAAATATCAACGGTACTACAGGTATGACTAAAATAAGAAGTATTTCTGATACAATATTAATAGTATTGTCTTTTGACATTGCTATAAGTACTGTGATATATTTAAAGCTGATAAAACTATGGGTAAAGAACTCATTTCAAGCAATTGGAGGAATGTAATATGCACAGCAGAAAAAGAATTAATAAAAAAACAAATACCGCTTGGGTAATTACCGCTGCTGCAATATCCTTATCTATGATAACATTGTCTTTAACATATGTAGTACTATTAAATACTAATGTTGAGGCGGCACAGTTATCAAGTGATAACAGCGCTAAGGCAAAATATATGTCGGTAGCACAGGTAGTAGGAAGAGAAGCCTTGGTAAATCCTGCAGGTGTAAAGAGTAAGGAAGCTTCGCAGCAATCGGAAGTAAAGAATCCTATTAAAAATGCGGAAGCCGTTAAAATTACAGAAACAGTCAAAGCCACAGAGACGAATAAAACTGCGACAGGTGGTGAAAAGGAAAGTGTTAAGGAACATAAGTTATCACAAAACTCAAGACTGGTAAATTATATGTGGCATCCCAAAGAGGGAGAGATACAGGATGCTAAGGTTTTCATATATGAGCCGGAGCAGTTTAACGGTCATACAGTGTGCGTAGATGCAGGGCATGGTGCCAATTCACATCCCACGGCTACACAGAAAAAAGAAAAGGTATATCCCGTAGAGGATTCAAAATTAGCCTCTATGAATACAAGTATGGTCGGAGCTAAGGCGTATGATTACGGTGTTGAGGCAAGAGACTCAAAAAATGTATATGATAAGAAGGAAACTGAGCCGGAGTATACTCTTAAGGTTGCTCTGATGGTCAAGGATAAGCTTCTTGCCAAGGGCTATAGGGTGGTACTTACCAGAAACGATGCTTCACAAAATCTTTCAAACGGTGCAAGGGCTGTACTTGCAGGTGAGACCTCAGATATAATGGTTTCCATACATACTAACGCAAGTACGAGTAAAATGGCAAGCGGCACTCTTACTTTTTACCCGGGAGATAAAGATTATATGGATGGAGGTGTGCATCCGGGCTATACTCAGATTATGGGTATAGATAAAGATGTTGACAAGTCTAAAAGGTTAGCAGAATTAATGGCTGATAATGTGTCAAGTTCGGCAGGATTCAACAATAAAGGTGCACATTCGGCAATACTTAGAATATTCTCTTATTCCGGTATTCCTGTAAGTCTTGTAGAAGTAGGTTTTTCCGATTATGCAACAGATGCTAAAATTTTAACCGAGAGAAAAGAACAGGTTGCAAACGGTATAGTTAAAGGAATAGACGAGTACTTTAGCGGACAGTAAGACTGTAACTACTGTTTTATGTGTTTTATAAAAAAACACCTGTGCTATGGAGTTAGATATTAATAGCCAGCCAGTATGGTATAATTTACATTTTTAATTAAATAGATCAATTTGCTTATTAGTATGGTTATATTGGGGGGATAGAACTGTAAAAATAGGAGGTTGTGAGTATGGTATGTCCTAATTGCAAAAGGGAAGCTGATGAGGGAAGCAGGTTTTGTAAATATTGCGGTTATTCATTTAGCGATAATGTATTAAGTTCAAATAATAATGTTGCTTCGGTAAACAAAAGTTCGGGCGATAAAGCACCTGCAAAAAAGTCCAATACGGTTGCCATAGTTTTAACTATATTGGCAGCCGGAGTTTTGCTTTCTGCCGGTATCATATTTATAGGATATAATATGATAAAAGGGCGAAGTTTGGAAAAATACGCCGAGGAAAAAATTATTGATGATGATGATGATAAAGATGTGAAGGTAAGTAAAAAAAAGAAAAAGAAAAAAGCTAAAGAAACTAAAGAAGAAGCTGATGAGGAAGAGACTGTTGTCAAAGAGAGCGGATCAGAGGCAATTAAAGAAAGCACATATGAGACTTACTCATATGAGGAAACTATGATGGCACAGGAACCTGTATATACTACGCTTTATGTAGTAAATTGTGATAAGAGCATATCACTTAGGAATGCGCCGTCTACGAAGGCAACTTCCATAAGGCAAATTCCTCTGGGGGCTGCGGTAAGTTTTGTGCAAAACTCTACTGACGGCTTTTATCAGATAAGTTATATGGGAGATACAGGTTATGCTTTAGCATCCTACTTATCAAGCAATCCTGCTTCAAGCTACAGACAGCCTGAAACATATAGTGCTTATAATGGTTATTATGATTATGATTATTATGAATATGATGATATATTCTATGGATATGTAGTTGATTGTAAGGAATCGATCACCTTAAGAGAAGCTCCAAGTACAAGTGCAAAAGAAATAATTCAGATACCTCTTAACTCAGTCTTGCTTGTATACGGTTATACAGATTCAGACTTTTTTTATGTAAGTTATGGTGATTACTACGGTTATGTTTTGGCAAGTTATGTGGAAATTTATTAAAAGTAATATTTTAGCTACAGTTTGGGTAGGTCATTTGCCTTCGTCGAAAATTAAAAAAGTTTAAATTTATTTATAAATCAGGCAAAGATATGGAATATTAAAAGGGCTGTTGCAAAATAACTTATTTTCAGTTATGATGCAGCACCCCTTTTGTATTATCCGAAGTGTTTAATTATGCGTCTCTATCTTAGATATGGCATAAGTACCCTTGACAGTATCATAATATATTATGTTACCGGTAAAATAAAACTCATCGGGATTTTGACCGTTTTGGGCAAAAGTTTCTCTAAATGAAGCATAGTAATCTGCAAAAGTAGTCTCAATAGGTGCCTCATTCGGATCATCCGTTTTGTATATATCAAGCTTGGCATCCTTTGTTACATAAAGGGAGCCGGAGTATATCATAGATGAAAGAGGAGTTACTCCTGCATCAGGGGTTTTACATCTAAGAACATACCTGTCGTTTCCCTCCCTCTTAACAAGTTTAATTTCAACATCAGGATATCTTGACTGCTTAAGCCCTATACATTCTCCTTTAAACTCCTCATTATATCCTTCTTTTCCGGTTACGGTACAGAATAAATTCGGTCCCTTTAGATACATACTGTATCCGGCTTCCATAGGAGCTACCTCCTCCTCGGAGAATGAAATTGTAGCAAATATATTGGCATTGGTAATTTCATACACCTGCCCTCTGTCTATAACATTTGAAATCTTATCACCCTTATAAAAGCCTTCGGCGACACTATCATTATACATATCAGTCTTAATATACATTCCTGCAAAGGGATATTCGGCATATATGAACTTAGAGGGAGCGATAAAATCACTTACCGTACCGTCCAAGCCTACAAAGTAGCCGTCAGGCGTATATTCTTGAGAGTACATCCTGCCGTCCTCTCCGAAATAATAGTCCCTACCGTCTATATTCTTCCATGAGTTTTTGTAAAGTTCTCCACTTTCATCATAGTAAAGGAAATCTGTTTTATAAAATCCTTGTACCTCAGGATTATAAAATGGAACAGGGCTTTGGTAACTTACCCAAGCTTTGTTAAGAGGCTCAGGATCTAAAAATATATACTCATCGGAAATTTCACCATCAGTACTTACCTCTCTTTTATAAGTAGGAACCAAACGTATGTTTTCAATCTTTTTGGCTGCGGTACTTTCCGATGTTATTTTTGAGTTATCAACAAAACTGTAGTATATTGCTTTGTCTGTCATACCGATATAGTTTGCATTGTCTGATATTGTAATAAGATTACTTCCGTCAAGCTCACATGAGTGTAAATTTCCGTAAGAATCGGAAGTGTCCGGTTCGGACTCGCTTAATATAAAAAGTTTATCATTGAGTACAAAAGCAGTGATGTCATATATCCATGCCTCTGTTCCGGTATAGATAAGTTCATCATCACTTCCATCTAAAAATACTCTTCTGATAACATTTTCATCATGTTTACCCTTTTTAGACCTGCTGTAGTATACATAGCCGTTATATATAGTATAATATATTGCATCTAAGTCCTTGATGACAAGCTCAGCCTCTTTACTTTCCGGGTCGAGTTTTTTAAGCCCTTCCTTGTCATGAAAATATAAGCCGTCATTTGTAACATTTACAAGTGGAAAATCCGTAGCAATATCTGCCGGTATATTGTACAAAAGCTGTACATCAAGGGTTTCCAAATCCATTTGATAGATGCTCTTACCGTCTGCGGCTTCTTTGTTAGATGTAAAATAAAGCTTTCCGTCATAAAGAGCATCAAGTACCAAGTAATATGTATCCGTATCGAAAGGCATAAGCATTTCTTCGGAACTTCCGTCCGCCTTTGCCCTGTAGATGGCTACGGAACCGGGTACATTTTTATCATCTACCGCAGCACTGTAATATATATAGTCTTTGTAGTAATACATCTGTCCGGGTGAATGTTTGCTTATAGGATTAGAATCTCCTGTACCTAAGGTATCCGGATATGAGCAAAGTTCAAAGTTGTCATATTGACTTTTTATAAAAATATTTGTGCCGTCAGTAACGACATAACTGTTTCCGAGAACATTACAAGGCGGTGCCGTATCACCTAAAGAGCTTATTTCACTAAGATGGCTGTCTTTTTTAGTCTTTTTAGTTTTCTTATCCTTTTTATCCTTTTTATTTTTGCCCTCCTTTGATATACTCTCTTCCTCAGTTGTAGCTTCTTTTGAAGAAATATATTGAAAAGCGAAAAAGCCGGCACCTGCTATAACAACCAAAGCAAGTAAGGCTATTATAGATATTATTATTACCCTTCCGGTTTTTTGTTTATTGTCTGGATAACTCATAAAAACCTCCTTTATAGTAAGTGTATTATATATACTTTAAAAATAATTTTGCAACAGTTAGGCTATATACAAACCAATAATAAAAACTATAACTTATATATACGAACTATTACACAATTCTTAATGTATAAACAATATGAGTTTAACATAGACTGAATTACATAACAATCAACCTGAAAAATATTAAGTTATTAATTTATAAAAATTAAATAATAAGTAAAATTAGGTGAAATAAATAAAAACCGCAATACTTACTTGGCTAAAAAGTCTCTTTCCATATCACTGAGCACGGACAAAGGAACTCTAAGCCCTCCGTAGCCAATACCTATATCTATATCCGGTTTATTTGAGCCGTGAAAATCACTGCCGCCGCTAATACCAAGATCATATTTTTTGGCAAGTTTTTTTAACATTGTGCTGTCGCTTGGCTGCTGTGAAGAATGGTAAACTTCGAGTGCGTCTAAGCCCATTTTAGTCAAATCCCGTATAAGTTTTTCCAAGTCAGCTTCAGATAATTTATATCTGCATGGATGGGCAAGTGAGGTATAGAAATTAAATTGTTTAAAAAAGTCCATTACATCCTTTACGAGTATTGACTTTTCGGGTACATACTTTGAGTCATCACTAAGATACTTTTCAAAGGCAAAGCTTATGCTGTCTGCATAATTTCTCCTGATAAGAGCCTTTGCGATATGAACCCTCGTTATACTTGAGCCTTCGGACTCTTTTTCAAGCTCCTCAAAATCCAAGATTATGTTGTCCTTACGCAGCCTTTCTACAATTTCAAGGTTTCTTTGTTTTCTTTTATCACTAAAGTTTTTAAGTGCCTTGTCTATGGCTTTGCATTTGGCTTCGTAATTATCAAACACATAGCCCAGTATATGTACTTCTTTCTTACCGTATACCGCTCCCAGTTCAATAGCCGGAATAAAGCGTATATTTTCACTCTCAGCCGCCTTGATTGCCTCTTTAATTCCTGCCATAGTGTCATGGTCGCTTAGGGCTATGGCTGCAAGATTTTTTGAAGCGGCATATCGTATAAGCTCGGAGGGGCTAAAAGAACCGTCTGATTTATTGGAATGTGTATGCAGGTCTATAAAATTATTGTTAAGATCCATATAAATATCCTTTCACATTAACAGCTTGGCTAAGATACCAATACTTAACTAAAACATAATAAGTTAAGCCTGCTATACTTATTTTGCGAACAATGCACTCGCAAAATCATGGGTATAGCAAGAAAATACAGTTTTGATGATACACTATTTTTTGATAAATTGCAAAGCGTATGAAAATTTAATGATATAAAATACTGAAAATCACCAATTCCCAACTGTTACTATTCAACAAAAAAATTTATAAAAAAAAATGTACTTAGTTCACAATATAGAAAAAATATGGTATAATAAAATCTGTTTATAGCAATCTTAACTTAAAGTTTTCAGGCAAATTCTTCAGAAAACTTAAGTTAAACAGTAATATAAGGTATAGACTGTGAGGTGGCAAGATGATAAAAAAAGAGATGATTGCAATGCTTTTGGCAGGTGGTCAGGGAAGCAGATTGGGAGTACTTACTCAAAAAGTAGCGAAACCGGCAGTTTCATTTGGCGGTAAGTACAGAATTATTGACTTTCCTTTGAGCAACTGCATAAACTCAGGGGTCGATACGGTAGGTGTTTTGACACAGTATCAGCCGCTAAGACTTAATGCTCATATAGGTATAGGTATACCATGGGATCTGGATCGCAATGTCGGTGGAGTTACTATCTTACCGCCTTATGAAAACTCTAAGGGAAGTGACTGGTATACAGGCACGGCGAATGCCATATTCCAAAATCTTGAGTATATGGAGTCATATAATCCGGATTATGTACTTATACTCTCGGGAGACCATATATACAAGATGGATTATGAAATAATGCTTGACTATCACAAGGCTAATAATGCCGATGTAAGTATAGCTGCTATGACAGTGCCTATAGAAGAAGCTAGCAGGTTCGGAGTTCTTATAGCTGATGATAAGAACATGATAATGGAATTTGAGGAAAAACCTGAAAATCCGAGAAGCAATTTGGTGTCAATGGGTATATATATATTTAGCTGGAAGGCTTTAAGAGAGGCTTTAATATACCTGAAAGAAGAGCCGGGCTGCGATTTCGGTAAGCATATAATTCCTTACATACATTCAAAGGGAGAGAGGGTATTTGCCTACGAATACAGCGGATATTGGAAGGATGTAGGAACTTTGGAGTCATATTGGGAAGCCAATATGGAACTTATAGACATAATTCCGGAGTTTAATTTATACGAGGAATATTGGAAAATATTTACCAAGAGCGAGATCATAACACCTCAATATATATCAGATAAGGCGTATATAAGCAGAAGTATTATAGGCGAGGGTGTAGAAGTTTACGGTACGGTAGTTAATTCTGTAATAGGTGCGGGAGTGGTTATAGAAGAGGGGGCAGAGGTCAGAGATTCTATAATTATGCAGGGTACGCATATAGGAAGGAATACCAAGATACACAAGTCTATAATAGCCGAATACGTGGAAATAGGCGATAATTGCCTTATAGGTGAGGGTGAGTATGCTGAAAGCAAGTATGATAAAAAGGTATATAATTCGGATATAGTTACGATAGGTGAAAAAAGTATTATACCAAGGGGGGTAACAGTAGGTAAAAATACGGCTATTATGGGAAAAACCGTTATAGAGGACTATGAAGATGCTGTATTGGCAAGCGGAGATTATATAGTAAAGGCAGGTGGAATAAGATGAGAGCGATAGGTATTATTTTAGCCGGCGGTAATTCCAAGCGTATGAAGGAATTATCAAGTAAAAGGGCGATATCCGCCATGCCTATAGGCGGAAGTTTCAGAAGTATAGATTTTCCGCTTAGTAACATGAGTAATTCAGGAATCAAAAAGGTGGTTGTGTTTACTCAATATAATTCACGCTCCCTAAATGAACATCTGAGTTCTTCAAAATGGTGGGATTTCGGTAGAAAACAGGGCGGACTCTATGTATTTACCCCTACAATAACTGCTGAAAACTCCGACTGGTACAGGGGAACGGCGGATGCATTGTACCAAAATATAAACTTTTTGAAGAGTTTGCATGAACCTTATGTTATAATATGTGCGGGAGATGGAGTATATAAGCTTGATTATAATAAGGTATTGGAGTATCATATAGAGAAGAAAGCGGATATCACCATAGTCTCCAAGCGTATGAATGACGAGGATGACGATATAAGAAGATTTGGTGTGCTTAGGATAGATGATGACGGAAGAGTGTCCGATTTTGAAGAAAAACCTATGCTTGCACAGTCAAATAATATCTCCTGCGGTATATATGTTATAAGGAGAAGGCAACTTATAGAGCTTATAGAAAGGTGTGCCGAAGAAGACAGGTATGACTTTGTAACGGATATACTCATAAGATATAAAAATATTAAAAGAATATATGCTTATAAGTTGGAAAGTTACTGGAGCAATATAGCTTCCGTAAGTTCGTACTACAGAACCAACATGGACTTTTTGAAAAAGGATGTGAGAGATTTCTTTTATAGAAGCGGTTCTAAAATTTATTCAAAGATTGACGATTTGCCGCCCGCAAAGTATAATCCGGGGGCGGATGTCAAGAATTCACTTGTTTCAAGTGGCTGTATTATCAACGGTTATGTTGAAAATTCGGTGTTATTTAAAAAAGTATATGTAGGTAATAACTGCTCCATAAAAAATTCTGTAATACTAAATGATGTATACATAGGAGATAATTGTATTATAGAAAATTGTATAGTGGAGAGCAGGGATACCATAAAAGCCAATACACATCATGAAGGGACTCCGGAGAATATAAAGGTAGTTATAGAGAAAAACGAAAGATATACTTTATAATATATAATTTTTAAGGAGGAACTGTACATGCAGATTACAGATGTCAGAGTGAGAAAGTTAGATAGGAGTGATAGAATGAAGGCTATCGTATCCATCACTATAGATGACGAATTCGTAGTACATGACATTAAGATCCTATCCGGAGAAAAGGGCTTGTTTATAGCCATGCCGTCAAGACTCGCATCTGACGGAGAGTATAAGGATGTAGCTCATCCTATAAAGACATCTACTAGAGAATACATTAAGCAGACTATATTGGAAAAGTATGATGAGCTGTTTCTTGATGAAGGCTAAAGAGGCACAGATTAACTAAAAAAGCTGTTAAAAGATAAGTATTTAAAGGCTTAAGTCGTCTTTATGTATCCTGTCTTCTAACAGCTTATTTAGTGTAAATTTTAACATAAAAAAAGCCTGGAATAATTGCTGTAAACATGATAAAGTTATAGACGGCGTTTTGTTGCCGAAAAGTTATTATGTTTAGAAGGAAATATATGTTAGATAGAAGTATCTTGGAGTTAGAAGCTGATAAAAGAGATAAGCTTATTATAGATATAAGGCGTAAGGAAGAGTATGAGAAGGATACTTATCCGGATGCGATTAATATTTTTTGGGATGATATAGACGATCATATAGAGGAGCTGCCTAAGGACAAACCTATATATCTGATATGTTATTATGGAAGAGAAAGCTCCATACTGGCAGAAAGTCTTAGAGATGAGGGTTTTGATACCTACAATGTGAGCGGCGGCTTTAGAGAGTATCTTAGAATTAAACTTGAAAGGTATTTCAGTACCGAGGGTAGTGTAAGGGATAAGCATAAGCAAATAGAGCAAAGTATTATAAAGAAATTCAGAAAAGATATCTGGAAAAAATTTACAAAGGCGATAAACGAATATAAACTTATAGAGGATGGCGACAAGATTGCGGTATGTATATCGGGCGGCAAGGACTCCATGCTTATGGCAAAGCTTTTCCAAGAGCTTTATAAACACGGAAAGCAGAACTTTGAACTTATTTTTTTGGTTATGAATCCGGGTTACAATGACCTTAATTACAAAACCGTGCTTGATAATGCGAGGTTGCTTGACATACCTGTTGATGTGTTTTCTTCGGATATTTTTGATATAGTTGCCGAGCAGGACAGATCACCTTGCTATCTGTGTGCAAGAATGAGAAGGGGACATCTATACAGTAAGGCTAAGGAGCTTGGTTGCAACAAAATAGCACTGGGGCATCATTTTGATGATGTAATAGAGACTATACTTATGGGTATGATATACGGTGCGCAGATACAAACCATGATGCCTAAGTTAAAAAGTACCAATTTTGAGGGAATGGAGCTGATACGCCCTATGTACCTTATAAGGGAAGATGACATAAAACATTGGGTAAATTATAATAAGCTACACTTTATACAGTGTGCTTGCAGGCTTACAGAAAGCTGTGCATCTTGCGGCGGTACGGAGCAAGGCTCCAAGCGTGCCGAGATCAAAGAACTTATAAAGTATATGTCAAAGAAAAGTCCTTATATAGAAAAAAATATATTCAGAAGCGTGGAAAATGTAAATCTTAAGACTATTATAGCCTATAAAGATGGAGATACAGAGCATCATTTTTTAGATAATTATTAAAAATGGAAAATAAGAATACATTTAATTTAATATATGAAGAAGTAAAAAAAATACCCAAAGGTAAGGTTGCAAGTTACGGTTACATAGCGAAAAAGCTTGGAAGACCGAGGCTTTCAAGGGTGGTAGGATATGCCCTGCATGTAAACCCCGATCCTGATACCATACCCTGTCACAGGGTAGTGACTAAAGACGGTCAGGTAAGCAAAGCCTTTGCCTTCGGAGGTTTGAATAAGCAAATAGAGTTGCTTGAAAAAGAAGGTGTAAAGCTAAAGGACGGCAAAGTTGATATGTCGCTATACGCTCTAAAAGAAGTACCTTGGGATGAAGGAGATTGACACAAATGGGAAAGACCAGAATATTGACCATACAGGATATATCCTGTGTGGGAAGGTGCTCACTTACTGTAGCACTGCCTGTAATATCAGCCTGCGGAGTGGAGGCTTCTATACTTCCGTCTGCGGTATTATCCACACATGTGGGTTTTGAGGATCCGTTTTGCAGGGATTTGACGGATGATATAGAAGATATATATAAGCACTGGCTTAAGGAAAAAGTCGAGTTTTCGGCAGTGTATACGGGCTATCTTGCCAATAAAAAGCAGATAGAATATGTTATAGATATTATGAACTCCAAGTTGGTAGTTAACGGCAGCAGGATAGTAGACCCTGCCATGGCGGATCACGGAGAGCTATACAGCGGCTTTGATATGGAGCATGTTGAGGAGATGTATAGGCTGTGTGAATATGCCGACATAGTACTTCCCAATATCACCGAGGCTGCACTTATGACAGGCAAGGAATATAAAGAAGTGCATGATAAGGAGTATATTGAAGATCTATTAAGCGGTTTTGATAAACTGCCTATAAAGTATGTGGTACTAAAGGGAGTTTTATTTGATGAAAATGAATTTGGAATTGCCATATATGATAAGCAGAGTAAAGAAGTAAAGTACTATTTTCATGAAAGAGTTACCAGATCATATATAGGAACCGGAGACTGCTTTGCATCCTGTTTTTGTGCCCTTTTCGTAAGAGGCTTCAGTATATATGAAGCTGTGAGTATTGCGGCGGACTTTGTGCTGGCTGCGATAAAGAGTACAGATGTCAAGTTAGATAAAAGGTTTGGCGTAGACTTTGAGCTTGCTATACCTTATTTAATAAAACGAATATATAGTTAGGAGGTTTTTATGGCAAAGGAATATGTGGTATGTATAGACTCGGACGGTTGTGCGATTGACTCTATGACAGTAAAGCATATAAAGGGCTTCGGTCAGGCATTCGTAGAGGTTTTTGTACCTGAGGAAAGAGCTGATGAGGGTCTTGAGAAGTGGAAAGAGATCAATCTTTTTTCAAAGACCAGAGGCATAAACAGATTTAAGGGTTTGGCTTTGATTTTGGAAGAGATGGATCTTGAAAAAGACACAAGAGCCGACTATATACAGTGGACTAAGGATAATCATAAGTTTTCCAATACGGAGCTTGAGAAAGTATGCAGCACGGCTACCAATCCTATATTTGAAAAAGCCTTGAGATGGTCAAGAAGGGTCAATGAGATAGTCGAAGCCCTTCCCACACCTACAGCTTTTAAGTATGTAAAGGAGTGTATAGACAAACTTCACGAAAAAGCTGACATCATGGTGGTTTCTTCTGCCAACAGAAAGGCTATAGAGACTGAATGGACAGACAACGGTATCATAGATATAGCAAGTCAGATATTTTCACAAAGTGATGGAAGTAAGACAGCCTGCATAGGTGTGATAAAAGAGGGTAAGGATCCCGATAAGATGCTTATGCTCGGAGACGCCCCCGGAGACATGGAGGCGGCATTCAAGAACGGTATACATTTTTATCCCATAATAGCAGGTGAAGAGGAGAACTCTTGGAAAGAGCTTTTGGATACCTATGCCGATATATTCTTTGAGAAGGGATTTGACAAGGAGTTACAGGATAAGCTTGTAGAAAAAATGAATAAGAAATTATCTATATAATCTGTTATGTACGATTTTTTCCCATTTTACATTAATATACAAAAAAAATATTTTCTTATAGTAGGTGGTGGCAAGATAGCTTGCCGCCGCCTTAAGACCTTGCTTAAGTTTGATGTAAATGTAGTGCTTATTGCCCCTGATATTTCGCCGGAAATCAAGCTTATACAAAATGAGAGGTTAAGACTTTACGAGCAGGCATTTGAGGAAAAGTTCCTTGATAAAATCAACTATTTGATACTTGCTACGGATGATAAGGATTTGCATAAAGCCGTATCGGAACTTGCAAGGAAAAAAGGAATCATTGTAAATGATGCCTCTTGTAAGGAGAATTGTGATTTTTACTTTCCAAGCATAATTGATAAGGATGAATTATTGATCAGTGTTACAAGTCTTGGTAATAATCATAAACTTACACATAGGATAGCAAATATTATAAGAAAGTATATAAATAAATTTACTACACAAACCAGAAGTTTGTAATTAACAGTTTTAGGAGGATAAAGCAAAGAAATGTTATATAGAGCCAGAAGGATAAGAGGTGGAGATATTATAAGGAGGATGGTAAGAGAGACCAGAATAGATGTAGCTTCACTTGTGTATCCTATGTTTATAGTGGAAGGAAGCAATATTAAAGAAGAGATAAACTCTATGCCCGGACAATACAGATATAGTAAGGACAGGTGTTTTGAAAAGATAGATGAACTTTTAAGCGTAGGGGTGAGAGCGGTGCTACTCTTTGGTATACCTGAACATAAAGATGAGATAGGCTCTGCTGCATATCATGATCATGGAGTTGTGCAGGAAGCGGTAAAGGCAATAAAGGAAAAATATGCAGATGAGGTCTATGTAATTACTGATGTGTGTATGTGTGAATATACCTCACATGGACATTGCGGTATTATAGATAATTTTTATGTGGATAATGATGCTACACTTCCAAGTCTGGCTAAGATATCCGTATCACACGCCAAAGCCGGGGCTGACATGATAGCACCTTCCGATATGATGGACGGAAGAATCAAGGCTATAAGAGAGGCGCTGGATGGCGAAGGATTTAAGAATGTTCCTATTATGAGTTATTCAACCAAGTATGCTTCAGCTTTTTACGGACCGTTTAGAGATGCGGCAGGCTCTGCACCGGCTTACGGAGACAGAAAAAGCTATCAAATGGATGTGCACAATGCGGTTGAGGGAGTAAAGGAAGCCTTACAGGATGTGACGGAGGGAGCCGATATACTTATGGTAAAACCGGCTATGTCCTATCTTGATGTACTTTACAGGGTAAAGGAGGCGACTAAGCTTCCGGTAGCTACCTATTCGGTAAGCGGTGAGTATGCCATGGTTAAGGCGGCAAGCAAACTCAACTACCTTGACGAGGAAAGGATCGTGTGTGAGATGGCGGTTGCAGCATACAGAGCCGGAGCGGATATTTATATAACATACTATGCCAAGGAACTTGCGGAATGTATAAAGAAAGGGTTAATAGGATAAGATATGGAAAATAAGGCACTGTTAGTAGTAAGCTTTGGAACCACACATGAAGATACAAGGATAAAGAACATAGATCTTTTGGAAAAAGAGCTGCAGGAAGCGGCAGGCGGTATCAAACTCTATAGGGCATGGACAAGCAAGATTATTATGGCAGTACTTAAAAAAAGAGACAACATTCTTATAGATGATGTTAAAACCGCTATGCAAAGAATGCTTGATGACGGCATCAAAGAAGTGTATGTGCAGCCTACCCATATAGTAAACGGTATAGAGTACGATATGATGAAGGCTGATATTGAAGCTTATAAGGATAAATTTGAAAGAATCGTCTGTGCTTCTCCTCTGCTTACACTTGATGATGATTACAATGAGGTTGTAAAAGCCTATGCCAATATTATTGACAACGGCGAGTGGAATCTTGAATTTGAAGAGGGCTTTGTATATTCCAAGGATGACACCGCAGTAGTATTTATGGGGCATGGAAGCGATCATCATGTTAATTCCGTATATGCGGCACTTGATTACAGGTTTAAGGAAAGAGGACTTGATAATGTATTCGTAGGAACAGTTGAGGCTTATCCTGACTTCGATACAGTACTTAAAGAACTTAAAAAACATAATTATAAGAAGATAGTTCTTACTCCATTAATGCTTGTAGCGGGAGATCATGCCAAAAATGATATGGCAGGTAATGATGAAGAGGCTTGGAATACTCTTCTTAAGAATGAAGGTTATCAGGTTGCTGTAGTGCTGAAAGGTATGGGAGAGTACGAAGGCATCAGAAATATATATATAAGACATATACTTGAGGTAATTGGAGATATGAAAAAAGATGTTGCATAAGCCTAAGAAAATACGCATAGGAACCAGAAAAAGTAAGCTTGCGGTATGCCAGACCGAACTCGTGGCAAAGGCTATATCAAAGTATTATGACAGTGATATAGAATTTGAAATAGTGATGATGTCAACTATAGGCGATCAAATGCAGGACAGACCCTTAAGCGCTATAGGAGGTAAGGGGCTTTTTACAGCGGAGCTTGAGGACTCCATACTCTCAGGCAAGGTGGATATGGCAGTACATTCGGGAAAAGATATGCCCATGGAAGTAAGAAAAGGGCTTGAAATAAGTCCGGTACTTAAAAGAGAAGACCCTTCGGATATGCTTGTATCCGATGATGACATTGACTTAAGTTCGGATGTATCGGGGCTTTGTCTTGGAACATCCTCGCTTAGAAGAAAGATACAAATAAGCGGACTTAATTCGGGCTTTGATATTAAGGATATAAGGGGCAATGTACTTACGAGACTGACCAAGCTTGTAAGGGGAGATTATAACGCCATAATACTTGCAAGTGCAGGTATAAACAGACTTGCGGATAAGTTCGGTACGGATCTTTATGACGGTTTTCATATGAAGCGAATGGATCCTAGGGTATTTCTTCCGGCAGCGGCACAGGGGATACTTGCACTTGAGACCAGAGAGGGCGAGTTTAAGGACTTGATAGCCGCTATAAGTGATAAGGACAGTAATTTGGCGTTTTATATTGAGCGTAAATTTTTAGAAAGCATAGATGCAGATTGCAATGCACCTTATGGGATTTATACAGATGTCATAGATGAGGAGTTTGTGCATATATATGCTATGTATGCTACAGATAAGCGCAGATATCTTGACAGGAAAGTAAGAAAAGATAAGGCGGTAGCAGAGGCTGCTGATATGGCAGAGGAATTGTTGAATGCAGGCAAATAATATATGTAGACCTTCGGTATCAATAGTCGGAGCAGGTCCCGGAAATATGGAGCTTGTTACGAAAAAAGCCATGAAATGTATACAAGAGGCAGATGTAATAGTATATGATAATCTTATAGATATCTCCTTGCTTAACTATGCAAGTCTTAATACCGAGCTTATATATGCAGGTAAAGAGGCGGCAAATCATTACTTAAGTCAGGGAAGTATTATAGAGCTTTTAATGGACAAGGCAAGAGAGGGCAAGTATGTTGTCAGATTAAAGGGCGGTGACCCTTATCTTTTCGGAAGAGGCTCTGAAGAGGCTTTGGCTCTTAAAGAAGCGGGAATAAGTTACGAAATAGTATCGGGAGTAACTTCGTCAATTGCCGTTCCCGCCTATGCGGGGATACCGGTTACTGACAGAAGGTTCGTATCTTCCTGTCATATAATTACAGCCCATAGAGAAGACGAAGCCGGTATAGACTTTGAAAACATATCAAAGCTTGAGGGAACGCTTGTATTTATGATGGGGCTTGCCAAGCTGCACCACATAGTACAGGGATTGACCTTGCATGGTAAAGCCTCCGATACTCCTGTGGCTGTACTTTCAGACGGAAGCAGATATAACAGAAGAAAATGTGTGGGAACACTTGCGGATATAGAAGAAAAAGTAAAGGAAGCTAAGCTTTTGCCGCCTGCTATCATAGTAGTGGGTGAAGTGGTAAGCCTATCAAACGAGCTGGATAACTTCCTTGAAAGATACAGTGATAAAAAGCTTTTCAGAAAAAAGATACTGCTGACCGGAACCAGATATATATGCAATAAAATAAAGGTTGCATTGGCAGATGAAGGCTGTGATATTGATGAAATCAGTATCATAGAAAGTGTACCTATAGAAAGCGATTTCTATAACAATATAGAAAAATACATAGAAAGTCATGATTATCTGGTATTTAGCAGTGCCAACGGAATCAGAGTATTTTTTGAGAAGTTAAAAGAACTGCATAATGTTGATTTGAGGAAACTTTCCAATATAAAGTTTGCGGTAATCGGAAAGGGCAGTGCTCAGACTCTTAGAAATTACGGCTATATAGCCGACTTTGTGCCGAGCAGTTTTTCTAATAAAGATCTTGCGGTCGAGTTGTGCAAACAACTTAAGGGTGAGAAGCTACTCTTGCTTAGGGCAAGGGAGGCTTCTGCAGAGCTTGTAGAAGAGCTTGAGGCAAATAAGGTCGAGTATACGGATGTGCCCCTATATGAAACCTTTAGGGATTACAGAAGAACCTTTGATATTAAGAGGTTGATAAAAAATTATGACTATGTAGTTGTGGCATCAAGTATAACCGCACATACTCTATGTGAAATGGTGGAAGACAAGGCTTTACTTGAGGGTAGAGTAGTGTCCATAGGGCCTGTTACAACCGGCACTTGCAAAAGGCTGGGGGTAGAGCCGCTTATGTCGGCAAGAGAGTATAGTGTGGACGGCATAGTGAGGGTGCTGCTTCAATAAGATATTATAAAAAATCTCCTTGTAGTTTAGTCTTGCTCGCAGGACTTTGGATAAAGTATCGACAAATTTACACAGGCTTAAAAGCTTAACTTTACATAAAAGTGTGCGGACTGCGCTTAAACAGTCCTCATCTGCGAAATTTGTACCTTGCTTTATCCAAAGTGTTAAATGCTTAAAGATTGAACTGCAAGGAGATTTTTATGCTCTTTAAAAAGTATGTAATTAAGAGACGCTTGGATTAAATGATGAACAAATATCTATAAAAGGAACTGTATCCGCAACTCAAAATAGTATAAAGCATTATTTTGTAAGCTGAAATATTGGAAATTTCAATGTGTTGATTCTGTTTTTACTGTGGAAGTTTGAGTTAATTAATGGAAAATACTATATCATTACTTTGTTTTGCCGCTTCAGGATCTGATGCTATGTTTTTTGTCTTTTTTCTCATACTCTTGCTTAGATATCAGAAGGTTCTGTTCATCATTATATTTACTCATATCCCTTTTCTTTTAATTCCTTAGAAAGTTGTGGCGAAATTACCATTACACCTATATCTAAATATCCGTGATCTTTTACAAATAGAAAATTAATATACTCATTACTGCCATCATTTATATATACTGTTACCCAAATGCCACCCATTGGATTATGATCAATACTGCTATAATCTATTTTATAATTTTTAATAACACCCTCTTCACTAGAATACTTAGGATCTTCTTTTTTGATCCAGTAATCAATCAACTCCCTTGCGTCTCTGCTTCTTACCACCATCTGCATTTCTATCTGCATACTAAGATACGGCAGCATAACAAGCAATATTATTGAAGCTATCACTATTAAAGTAATATGCCATGTTTTTAATTTCTTTTTCTTTTCCATATTTCAATCATACTCCTCTATAATAATTTTTTATAGATTTTATTTGCTTCACTTATAGTTACTCTATCTTCACATCCTAACCATAATATATTTTGTTCTCCTGCCCATTCCCACTAACTATCATCACATTCTCATATCCATATTATCTTCATCATTAATTATAACTGCTTCACCAAGTTTATATTTACCATATTCTTTTGAGTAATCAAAACATTTTGTCTATTAGTATATTTTGGCATATTATCTTTCCTCCAACATATCATCGAGTTTACTGGAAACAGAACCGCCGCTTGGTTTCATAACTCCATTGATGGGTAGAAATGAAAATCTGAGATACTGATTTATATCATTATTAATATATACAGTTATACTAAAGCCGCCCATGGGATCCGGTTGAATAGAATCATAGTCTATTTCATAACTTTTTATAATGCCTTCATCAGTAAATGCTTTCGGATCTTTCTGTCGTATTTTTTGTTCTATAAATTCTTTTGTTGAGGAGCTACTTGCAAAATTATTTATTTCTTGCTTTCTATTCTGTTCTGCAACTATAAAACTCAATATAGGCACTCCTATCAATAATGCTATTATAATTAAAAAAAATATATCTCTTCTTCATTCATATTTCCTCATTTGTTGAAACTGTGTTCTGTAATTTATTGTATAAGTGTGTTAAATTACCTGTTGCCTAAAGTGGTTGAATAATTCAAATGTTAAATGTACTGTACTCTTGAAATGACTTTACCTAAAACAAATAGTACAGCACAAATTTTGGCGATAATAAAAGTATTACTCCTCAAAAAGCGGACTTCTTTCTATAGTTACCTTACCTATATTTTCTTTGCTGAATTTTGAATTAGTGTATTTTATCCAGTCTGCAATAACTTTGTCATAAAGCAGTTGATTGGTAGCTTTCCTGATTGATTCTACAGGAATACCAACTTCATCCAAATACTGTTTGACTGTATTGATATCCCTACCGGTCTTTTCTTCATATTCAGTAATAATATGATTTACATAGACTCTTTCAACTAAGAGATCTTTACTTTTGAAATATTCATAAACAACATAAAAACTTATATCCTCTTGTAATTTACTTGCAAAAGATATTGAAAACATCTTTTCAGGAAAATCGAAAGAAAACCATATAGACCATGAGCGTTTGTCTATAGTCGTATTATCAGTGTAATTTTCATAAATCGAATCATTGAGCTTATAATCTTTTCGGGATTGTTTTTTAATACCCGGAATATTTTCAAATGAAGAACTACCATAGGGAATATGAAAGATACTTTCTTCACCGTAATATATCTCATCAAATATATTCTGTATCTTGGGATTTAGCATATAATTTATAATAAAAGCGGCAAGTATAGTAAATCCGATTATAGTTACAATTATTTTTCTTTTCATTTTATAGATGCTCCTAATTATTTATATAGTCAACTAAATTATCTTCATGATTTTCCAAACTTTTAATAAAATTATAACCTACAGGATTTAAGTTTTTGAGTTCATCCATAGATTCCGGTTTATTATAGTTATATACTTTTAATATATTCTAATCCATTATTTTTAATGAATTTCAGGGAATATAATTGTAAACTCTCCTAAGGTATGATTCCCTTTAATGTCATCATATACTACTTTTGAAATAAGTAAGTTAAACAGGTAGCTTTTCCTATTTTTCGATAAACCGGGAAATTTAGTATCAATTCATTTTTTTACTTTTATTATTATATGAGCTGTTTCAATATTAAAGCCATATTGTTTTGGCAAATTTTATTTAAAGTGTTTTTATCAATAATTATTATAGCTTCACCATCTGTATAATCAATATTATCAAGTGTATACTGTTGTTTTATAATTTGAATTTTTTCACTATCAGTATAAAAAAAATCTACTCATATTGACTAATCCTCCAAATATCAGCAAGTTTTGGATGCAAAGTGTAAGATTCTATAACTAATTTTCCATCCTCATTACTACCTAATATAATTCTTATATATAAATCTTTATCATTATTTATATATAGCATAAACATAATTCCCCCAATGGGATTTGCGGATATGGTTTTAGGATCAATTTCATAGCTTTTTATAGTACTGTTATCAGTGAAGGCATCAGGGTCATGTTGCTTTATTAAATCTTCAATTAATTCCTTTGTTTCATCACTGTATACAATATATGTCATAGTTTGCTTCGTTTCATTTTTTTTAGCTACACCGTCTAACATAGAAACGCCCATCAGTAAAAAAATTATTATCAGCATCGTTACAATTATCTGTTTTTTTGTCATTTTATTTACCCCTTGCAGCTATCTTATTTACCCACTTTGATCTAACACAAAAAGGAGATCGGGGCGTTACCCTAATCCCCTTTTTGTTGGATACTTATAGTTTTATTTTACAAACCTTTTGCTGCTTAATTCTTAACCGTTAAGTCCGAGGTTACGAGGCAGCGCCTCATCGTGCTGCTGCATAGCCTCAGCGGTCTTGGTAAGCTGAGTATTGATCTGCTGTAAAAGTTCGGCAAATTGGGTTACCTTAGGTTTTAGTTCGTTGAATTGAGCATCAAAGCCTTGGAATGCGGCACCTTCCTATTCACTGTGAAGTTGCTCTTGGAGATTGCTTAGATTGGAAAGTATGGTATTAACATCACTTGATGCCTTTCCGTAATCATTAGCTCTGGTTTTAAGTGTCTCGGGTTATACCCTTATCTGACCTGCCATAAAACCGCCTCCTTATATAAAAATATTTACAAAATAATACTGAGATTTAATAAGTAGACTTACAAAGTATATAACTTATTAATCACACAGGGATTGTAACATATGCATAAAATAATAGCAAGTAAATCATATATGTATAACAATATAAATGAAAAAGGAAGTATCATAGGTGATTTACACAATGTACAGTCAAAGATGTTCGAAGTGGTTGAAAGAGAATATAAGACTATAAAAAGATATAATGAAAAACTTATAACGCCGCTTAATTACCCCCATCTAAAATGGGGGCAAATAGCTAGGGATAAAGTTTTTTAAGTAAAACTGTTGAGACTGAAATTTGCAGCACTGCTTTGTGGAGCGGTAGAAGAGGCTTCTTCGTTGTAATTATCTCCAAAGCAGTCGGATACAAAGGTAGAAAAATATTCCAAAAGTCGTTCTATCTGCAAAAGTTTAGTAAGAATAGTAGTTATAGTCTGACCTTTCATGGAAGCATTATTTATAGAGTCTATTACAAATCTTATCTCTAATTTACACTTAACTGCAAGTTGCAGTACTACCTTTTGGCTTTGCACTACTTCCATTAGATCAAATGCCTTGTATACCCCATTTTCTATAATTTTCTTAAGTTCAGGTTCTATATTGTTCAGCTTGTCCCTTGCTGTTTTTGAACTGTTTATTGTGGTTTCTATAATAGGTATAACCGGAAAAATTTTATTTACAGCTTCTGATACACAATGTGATACATCGGAGTTATATAAGTTGATAAGTTTCCCCCAATGTTCATATTTATAATAATATGTTATAGATGTATCTCCTTTTGATGTTGTATATACACGAGAACACTTTATTTTGACATTTACATCTCTGTCAAAAGAGTCGAGTATATATTTAGCTTTTTCTTTAAAATCATTTGCCATATTAGACCATAATTCCAAGCCTTTTTCAAAATTCCCCAAAGTTTCACGATAGGTTTCTGCAACCGCCTTAGAATACTCTTTACAGTTTTTTTCTACCTGTATATCAAATGCTTGTAACACATTTCAGTATCTCTTTCAAAGCTGCAATTTTCCTCCAACTTGGCTGCAGCATCTGATAAGTGTTTTAAACGGCGGTTGTAATTGCCGGGTAAATATTTGTAATCATAATAGCTTGTAATATAAGGTTTAGTATCTTTATCTAATTGGTCTAATAATAAAGTACTTGGAACAGCCAAAGTGTTAAAAATACGCTTATCATATTCATCCATAATAACTTTTATAGAGTTATATAGATTTTCAAATATCAAAGGTATATCGCATCCTCTAAAAACCTCTTGGATTGATTCGGAAACCTGAGTTTTTCTGTTTTCAAAGTCGTCTTTAATTTTTGAATTTTGCACAATACAAAGGTTACAGATGCCTGACATAATTGCTAAACTTATTTCTATATCTGATATAGTATTGGATACAAGTGTGCACAGTAACTCCGGATTTAGTTGTATGTCAATTTTGTCTTGTCCTAATAATCTATGAAAAGAAGAAAAATATTTTGAAGACAAGTCAAAACTTTGAAGCATAAAAGTACACCCATTGTCTAATGTAATTGGTATATTTTTCAAGGTTCCATCCTTACCTATAGTTAAATCAGGTATGCTGTCTTTATCAATGTCAATATAAGAAAAATCATTAAATGATCTTGCTAATTGACCATTAGGGTAAAGAGTGCTGCCGAAATGATCAAACACATATGCTTTACCCATATGTTGACCTATTGCATCAATTCTTGAATTATCCATAAGATGTACTTGACCTATGCTTGCCTATGCCTTGTATCCCAAACCTACTATATCTTTAATGTCTATAAAAATATGTATTTTAGGTTTTAATTTTTCTCCCTGCATTCTTTCTTCAGGAGTTAGAAAAGGGCTGGCATTGGGACCGTTATAGGCATTAACTTCTAGAATCCTATCAGGGTCCTTGCAGCGACACACTGCAACTTGAACACTTGTGCAACTTAGAGAATGTCCATATAAACGAAACTTGGCATTTTGATACTTATCCATACTGACATTTAGAGTATTGGATGCATCATCAATTTGCTGAGGTGTTTTTTTTGGTTGGGATAAAACAAGAATGGATTGCGGGTTAATTCACTAATTGCTATAGAACCGTCAGTAACAATCCAATCAGTTAGAAGGTCATGCCAAAAGTTATCTTTATCTAGAGTAGATCCTTGATATAGCATAGTTACTTCTGTAACTTCTGAAAGTTGTCTTGGAGTAGGGTTCTCGGGCAATAGCTTATCTGTTAAAATATAAGTGTCCTCTCCTGAGGGCTTATGTATAACTTCGGCGACATAGCCTACTTTTATTGTTTCATCACCGTTGTTAATTGATATAAGTTGTCCGATTGTATAATCTGTACCTTCAGGTGGATATTGTTTCATAGCAATTTCAAGGTTTTGTTTATCAGTATATTTGCCCATATTTTTCCTCCAATAAATTAATAAGTTCAGGAGAAGGATTGAAAGAACTTACAACAAGACCTCCTCCATTATTAGAACGCAAAGTAGTTATAATATATAAATCACTAAGATTGTTTACATATATAAGAAAATCGATGCCTCCCATAGGGTTTTGGGATATGGTTTTTGAATCAATCTCATAACTTTTTATAATGCCATTATCTGTAAATGCATTAGGGTCGTATTCTTTTATATTCTTTTCAATTAATTCTGTTATTCTGACGCCATACACCGTATCTTTCATATCTTGTTTAATTTCTTGCTTTGAAGCTATAAAACATAACATAGGCACTCCTATCAACAATGTTATTATAATTAAAAAAATATATCTTTTCTTCATAATGACTCCTTGGTAGTCTTTTGGTCTTAGCAAAACTTTAATACAAAAGTATAGTGTGTTACATATACATCCTGTTATGTCGATTATATACATCATATAATGTAATTATTAAAATATCATACTGAAATTGTAGTATATTTCCAAAATATTATCAATAAAAAAATATAAATATAACCATATATGAATATAAAAACAATTTTTTATTGTAATGAAATAATCAAATATTATTTATTGTGCCGAATTTAGGTGTTATAATGTAATATGTGTAGTAATATTTTGAGTTCATAAGATGCTAAAGTGTTCCGGACAGATAAATAACAGGAGAAATCCATATGAAAAGATTAATTACCTTAGTATTCACAGTACTGTTTTTATCAGGTTGTACAAACCAACAATATACAGATAAATATAGATTTAACGAATTTCTTATTCAGTACAAAAATAATAATAATTCTACAATAGGAGTTCTTGGTGCAGTGTACAACGATAGAATCTACTACTTTTCAGATGAAATAGGGCAAAGTGGAATTTACAGCATGAAAACTGACGGTTCGGATATTCGTTTTGAAGTAGAAGCAAAAGGTATACAGAAATTACAGCTAAGAGAAGGTAAACTATACTATCTTTATTATGAAGGAATTAGTTACGGGAAAAGTAATGAAAGATGGGGAAATAAAAGTTACTCGCTGAAAAGTAAGGATTTAATAACTGATGAGATAACGGAATATAAAGATATAGAAAGTAAAATAAAAAGTATAATGGAAAAATATCAGGAAAATGTTTATAGGGGGCTATGGGATTTTTATTATTTAGATGAGGGTGAATTTATTGTCAGTTATTTGGAACCGGCAGTACCGGTAATGAATTTTAGGTTATTTAGTAATAAAATAAAGATAGATGGAGAGATTGTGGGATTATGCACAGCGGAAAGAATAAGTTTTGGTAAAGATATTCATTCCATGAATTTGCGAAGCCCAAGCAAAGATAATTATTTATTAAGCTCCGGAACAAATGATTATGAAAATGTAGGAACATACGATATGGCTGTCTATGATGTAGAATCAGAGAGCGGGTTTACCATTAGGGATAGTGTGCTATCAGATATATATATGTCAAATATATTTTTTAGACAGGAAAATAACTTGATTATAGGAAGTAAAAACTGCATTGCAAGCTATGATTTAGACAAAAAGGAAGTAAACAAAACCTGCTACATAGATAAGGCGGAAAATTTAATGCTTTTTGATAAGAAATATATTCTTGCTAAACTTAAGAACAGAGAAGAAATCTATGAGTTTGACAAAGAAGCATTTAGCACACAGAAAGTTCTTACTAACAAAAAGGGCTATATAATAGATATAAATGATGACGGTTATATCGTAATGGATAAAAAGTATCTATATAAAAAGAATTTCTCAGGTAAGGAGCTTTGGAAGGTAAAACTCGAAAAGAATTATATAAAAGATGAGGTTAAAGTAGAGATTGCCGGAGATTGGCTCTTTATAAAGTCATTTGACTTAAAAACTGAACAGTCAAGCTTGGAAGAAAAGATTGATTTAAAAAATGGAAAGAAAATAAAAAAGTAGGCATATAAATAATAGGTAATAACCATTACCATACGAGATGGCAATGATAATGAGTTAAGAGGAAAAGAAAGTGGAGAATAAGGGGATTAGATAATGGCAAGCTGGAGCGGTATAAGAAAAAAACTGGAAACAGAATATCTGGCGGAATGTCTTAGGGGGCATATTCAGTATTTTGCAACATCATATAGTAGAAGTCCTGACCATGAAGGTAGGGCGGCTATAAGGTATGACGGCAAAGAAATCATTAAGGGTTGCTTTTGGAATAATTGGCTGAAGGCGGATTTATTTCCGAAAGACGAAAAATATGAAAAACGCATGAAAGTTGAAATAATGCTACCGCAATCCCACCGGCTTTAGACGGTGGGTTAAGGTAGCAAAAAAATATATACTTGTGATAC
>ERZ773003.407-NODE-407-length-32009-cov-3.312825_pt1 | contig 32009 bp, 26 predicted proteins | sample MGYA00580668_ERZ773003 | MGnify/ENA primary metagenome ERZ773003 (study PRJEB29015, sample SAMEA2738002) | human oral metagenome | biome: human oral; feature: human-associated habitat; material: dental | place: China | collected 2126 ...
AAGCAGATATAAAAATGCAAGATACAAGGTGATCGGCGCGGATACGGTCGCCCAAAAAAGCACGATGCCTCTGTAAATTTCGGTATTTAAGCAGATGAGTATATTTGCGACGATTAAAATTTTAAAAAGCAATGCTGCTCCGTGCGCCCTAAACGCGGACACCAGAGCGTAGATCGCGCAGATTAGGATGCTTGTTTGCACCAAAAGCATAAAGGATCGCACCTCATCGTCATCCGATAAACTTATGAAAAATATAACTATGGCGCACAACGCAATGCCGCATATATGAAAGATATTCAAAGCGTTTTTATCTTTTTGCATTTACCTTTTTTTGCTCCTGCGCTTTGCCGCTTAAATTTAGCCTCGGTATGCGCTTGTTAGGATTTTAACCTCGCTGCTGCTACTTTGAAATTTCATCTTTTAAAATTCCGTCTTTATACGGATAATTTTATATCGCCGCGTCTTTAAAATTTACATCGTTGCGAATAAATTTTTATAGAAGTTTAAAATTTGATGTCGCATTACCGCGCCGCGAAAATTTTAATAACGCGCTAAATTTAAACGGCGCGTAAAATCAAGCATTGCGCCAAATTTCATAGTTGAGGCAAGCGCCCAATTCGGCTCGCACGGCAAATCAAGCGCGCCGCCTAATAAAGCGGTATAAATTTGCTCGCGCGCTAAGGCTCGTCCCTCGGGGCTTAGGCGTATAAAATTCTACCCAGGCGGATCATGTTCGAGCCGCATTTGATCGCGAGCTCAAAATCATCGCTCATCCCCATCGAGCAGATCCGCGCGCCGTGCGGCACAAGCGCATCAAAGATCTCGCTGCTTGCCTCGAAGCTTCGCGCGATCTGCGCGGGCTCGCTCACATGTGCGCCGATACTCATCACGCCGATTAAATTTAGATTTTTGCACTCCTGCTTGATGCGCAAAAACTCCTCCACCGCGTGGTTTTTATCGAGCCCAGTTTTGGAGCTCTCGCCCGCGGCGTTGATCTCCAGCAGCGTATCTAGCGGATAAGTTAGCCGCTTATTTACGGCAAGCGCGAGCTCGCAACTGTTGCAGCTCTGCCACAGCGTCGGGCGCAGAGCGATGAGCTGATTTATTTTGTTGCTTTGCAGCGTGCCGATGAAGTGCCACTTTAGCGGCAGTTCGCGCAAGGCCTCGCTTTTGCGCTTCAGCTCCTGCACTCTGTTTTCTCCAAACGCGATCTGTCCTTGCGAATACAGCTCGCGCACCTCATCCGTGCCTACGTTTTTACTCACCGCGACTAGCTGTACGTCGCCCGAGCCTGCTTTTGCAGCCTCAATGCGCTTTAAAATTTCATCCAGTCTCATTTGTAAAATCCCAAAATTCTAGCAAAATCATTTAGCACCGTAAATATCATTAAAAGCGCTAAAATCCCCATACCTACGTAGCTGGCGCCTACGAATACCCGCTTTGGTACGGGGCGGCGGAAGATGAGCTCAAAGAGATTAAACGCGATGTGCCCGCCGTCGAGCGCGGGGATCGGAAAGAGGTTGATAAGCCCTAAATTTACCGATATGAGCGCCACGAGCGCGAGCAAGACCGCCGCGCCGTAATCGACCGCCTTTGAGGTGATGTCCGTAATGGCGACGATGCCGCCCATCTCCTTAGGCGAAACGACGCCGCTGGCGAGCTTCTCAAGACCCACCAAGATGAGCTTTGATGCCTCCACCGTCTGATCCCACGCGAAGCCAAGCGAGCTTGCGCCCTTGTGATATAGCGTCACGGTCGCGTTGTAATCGGGCGAAATGCCGATGAGCGGCACTCTGATGCTCTCGCGCCAGATGGTTTTTTTCTCGCCGAGCTTCGGCGTGAGCTGTAGGCTCAGCCGCTCGCCGCCGCGCATGATTTCTAAGCTTAGAGGTGCTGCGGTTACCTGCTTTGAGATGTCGTCCCACTCGCGGATCTGCTTGCCGTCGATCGATAAAATTTCATCGTTTAGCATTAGCCCTGCGCTTGCCGCGGCAGAGCCCGGCGAAATTTTGCCGACCTTCGGCGCTAGCTTTTCGACGCCGATGTAGCCCAGCGCGATGTAGATCAAAAACGCAAGCAGCAGGTTGAAAAACGGCCCAGCAAAAAGTATGATTATGCGCGCGATCGGGCCTTTGGAGTTGTAGCTATCGGGGTCCGCGCTTACTGCGGCGGGATCCAGATCCTCCTGCCCCTTAAGGCTCACGTAGCCCCCCAGAGGGATCGCGCTGATGGCGTACTGCGTCGCGCCGATGCGCTTGGTAAAGACCTTCTCGCCGAAGCCCACGCTAAAGACGTTCACCCCCACGCCCAGCGCCCGCGCCGCTAAAAAATGCCCCAGCTCGTGGAAAAAGATGAGGAAGCTGATCGCCAGCACCGTGACCATAAAATTTATCGAGTAAAAATAAAATCCGACCGCCAGGATCGCCAGCGTTAAAATTATGCTTTTCAAATTTCAGACCTTTGTAAAAAATGGGCTAAGCTTACTATTATTTTGCAAATTTTAAGCTTAGATTGCCGTTTAAAGCCTTGGCTCGTTTTTTAAAACTTGGTTAGCTTTTTGAGCTTAGTCCGCCGTCGTTTCGGGGTATAAATTTAGCCAAATCAAGAGCGTGCAGCGGATGGTCAGCACGAGGAATTTAAAATTTAAAAGCGAAATTTTACCGCGAAATTTTGCGGAGCGGATTATAAAATTTCGCCGCACGAGGCTTTGTGGTTTGAACTGCCGCTATGCTTTGAAATTTCATTATGTCTTAGCAAGTCGTCATACTCTAAAATTTTGTCGCGCTTTGAAATTCCGTCATGTTTTGAAACACTGCCGCGCCGCCGTGAAATTTTGTGCGGCGGTTTAAACGGAATTTTACGCCGTGAAATTTTTTGTGCGGCGGAATTTTATCTTTCAAATTTTATAAGCTTAGCACGCCGCCGTGCGTGCATAGATCAAGCATCTATAGAATTTTATCGGTAAAATTTGAACGTGAAATTTTAAAATTCCGTGTCGCCGTTATAAGTGGAATTTTATGCTAAAATTCTATCGCTAAAACCCACTTAAGCGCGTGTTCTAACGCTTTACGATGAGGTTTTGTAGCTTCACAATCCATTGTTTTAGTTTGATAAAAAATTCTGATTCTTCAAATGAATGTGAGATCAAGCTTAGTTTAAATTTTTCATCTATTAAATTTGGACTAAAGCCCTTTAATCCGCTTTCGCAAGTGGATCTAAACATTTTGCGTATTAGTCGTTTTATTTTGCCTTGCGTCGGCGCGGCGCTGCGATCGCCTAAAATTTCTATTTTCTTTATCTTATATCTGATTTCATTTATTCCATCTACGGTTTTGTTGGAAATTTGCTTTAGTACTATATTTGCGTGGTATTCGTAATAACCGTGATTGTAATGGGTAAGCGTAAAAAGATCATTACTGCCAGCCGAGCCCACTTTTATAAGAAAAATCTCGTTTAGCTCCTTTGAGATACACCACAGACCATCTATCTCATCTCGGCTTAAGCTAGCTAGGCCGTGTTGATTTCTAAATGGATTTATGATTTGCTCTAGGTTATCCTCAAAGCGGTATCCGTCAATTAAAAATCCACCTACATAATCAATGTTGTAATCCAGGGCGTCTATTAGCAAAACATTTTCATTTTCGGCGCTAAGGGCGTCTTGCAAAATTTTAAAAATATCGCTTTTGCTGAGCTTGCCGCTACTTCTAGGTTCTAGCGCATAGAGTTTATGGATACGTCGCTTCTGTCCATTTATCATCCTAAAATCGCCGAACCAAGCACCGTAAGTAATGACTGCATCAAACATTTTGCCTTGATAATACAATCTATATGCGTTAAAATCTAAATTACAATGATCCCAAAAGCCGCTAAAGCTCCCGTAGCCCATTAACCAAGCGTCAAGCTCTCTGTCTATTCGCCAGGCGGGTGTGAAGTATAATAGACTACAGCGAAATGGGAGCAATCCTTTGTCGATTTTATCTTCAACATCGGCTTTAACTTCGTCGAAAATATGCTTTCTTGTATTTTTCTCGCTGATTTTATCTTCAAATACGAAAGCCATATCTAGCCTAAAATTTAACTCTTTTTCGTAGCCTTAGCATACGCCGCGACGTATTCAAAGCCCGAATATAGCGTCAGTACAACTGCGATCCAGAGTAGGGTGTTTGCATAGGGCCATTGCATCGTTAGCCAGCCGATAGCGATCATCTGAAAGACCGTCTTTACCTTGCCCGCCATCGACGCGGCGACCTCTACGCCGTCGCCCGCCATCGCCACGCGAAGGCCAGTAATGAAAAACTCGCGGATTAGGATCAGATAGATCGCCCACGGGCTAGCGCGTCCGATAAACATAAGTCCCAAAAAGCCCGCAAGCGTCAGCATCTTATCGGCGAGCGGATCGATGATGGCGCCTAGTTTGGTCTTCTGGTTCCAAGAGCGCGCGATGTATCCGTCGAAAAAGTCCGTGACGGAGGCGATGACGAAGACTAGCGCGGCAAAATAATCGATCCAGCTGACGTGTACCGAGCCTACCATACCGCCGTTCGCATGGCCGGCTAGTAGGATCAGCCAAAAAAACAGCGGCGCCAGCGCAACGCGAAAGCTCGCTAAAATATTGGGTAAATTTAGCATTATTTAAAGGTCGTTCCGCCGTCGACGATGAAGGTGTGCCCCGTCACCCAGCTAGCCTTGCTCGAGCATAGAAATAAACATGCTCCCGCCAAATCCTCCGGCTGCCCCATACGTCCTAGAGGGCTAAGCTCGGCGGTTTTGTCGCGCACCTCTTCGTAGTTCGTAAAGGCCCTAAGCGCGTCCGTCTCGATCGGGCCGCCGCTTACTACGTTTACGCGAATGTTTTTCTCTCCAAGCTCGGTCGCGGCATAGCGCGCCATCGCTTCGACGGCGGCTTTCGCCGTACCGTGACCCGCGTAGTTTTCGATATAGACTAAATTTCCCGTGGAGCTAAGCGAGATGATCGAGCCGCCGCCTACCGCTTCCATGCGTTTTGCGGCTTCTTGTGCGCCCACGACGAAGGCATTTACGGTCGCGGTAAAGATATTGTTGATACCGCGCGGCTTTAGCCTCATAAATTTAGTGTATCCGCCCGCGACCGCGCGACCCGAGATGATGGCGTTTGAGATGAAAAAATCCACTCGCGCAAAATCCTCGTCGATCTTGGCAAAGAGCTCCTTATATGTCTCGGGCTCTAGGATATTTAGCGCATAAGCGCGCGCCTTGATGCCGTAAGCCTTCTCAAGATCGGCTGCTTGCGAAGTCGCCAGCTCCTCGTTGGAATTATACGTAAAAGCGATATTTGCCCCCGCAGCTGCGAATTCCAAAACTATCGCCCTGCCTATGCCTCTCGTGCCGCCGCTGATAACTAGCGTTTTTCCTTTAAATTCGTTCGTCAATTAAAATCCTTTGATAGTGTATTGTTTCATTACGTTTTCTATTTTTTTGAGATTTTCCGCGCTCGGCTCGCAAAGCGGCAAGCGGTACTCTAAGCTCGGTGTCAGGCCCGCGATATACATCGCCGCTTTGATCGGGATCGGATTGCTCTCGCAGAATAAAATTTTATTGATCGCATAGAGATCGTCGTTGATCTGCTTGGCCTTTAAAAACTCATTTTGCAGCGCAAATTTCGTTAGTCTCGCCGTGTAATCGGGCAGTAAATTTGCCGTAACGGAGATCACGCCCTTGCCGCCGTTGCTTAGGATCGGGTAGTTGATCGCATCCTCGCCGCTAAGCACGCTAAGGCGCGGCTCGTGCGCTAGCAGATCGACGCATTTATCGATGCTGCCGCTAGCTTCTTTGACGCCGTAGATGTTCTCGCAGTCGTTAAAAAGCTTGATGATCGTATCTGCGGCTATGTCGCAGCCGGTGCGCCCTGGCACGTTGTATAGCAGTACCGGCAGATCTACCGAGCTTGCGATCGCCTTGTAGTGCAGATAGAGTCCCTTTTGGGTGGGTTTGTTGTAGTAGGGCGCTACGGATAAAATTCCATCCGCGCCGTGAGCCTGCGCAAACTGCGCGAGCCCGATCGCTTCATGAGTTGCGTTGCTGCCCGCGCCCGCTAGCACCTTGACGTCCGTGCCCTTGCACGCATCTACCGCGATTTCGATACAGACGCGGTGCTCGTCGTGCGTCAGCGTCGCGCTCTCGCCCGTGGTACCGACGGGCACGACCGCGCTTATGCCGTTTGCGATCTGTCTTTTGATAAGCTTGGCGTAGGTCTGCTCGTCGAGTTTGCCCTCTTTAAAAGGCGTGATCAGCGCCGTCATAGAGCCGATTATGACATTTTTATTCATCGTTTTCCTTTCGTAAGATAATGCTCGTGGAGCTTTTAAGGCTTAGATAGGTTTTCATCGCTTTTTTAACCGCATTTTTATCTAGACTTTTGATCTCGCGCTCCAGCCTAAATAGCGCGTCCAGATCGCCGCGGACGATGTAGCTGCCGTACATCTGCGCTACCTTGCTAGCGCTGTCGAGGGAGTAGATCAGATCGCTGCTTAGGGTGTTTTTGATCTTTAGCATATCGTCATCGCTTATTTTAGCTTTTTTAGCTTTTTCGATCAGCGCTAAAATTTCATCTCTCAGCGCCTCGCCGCTTACGCCTTGGTTGCAGACGGCAAAGACTATAAATAAATTCTCGTCCTTGGCGTTCATATCGTAGATGTTGATCTGATTGGCGAGCTTTTTTTCATCGACTAGCACGCGCTGCAAAAGCGAGCTCTTGCCGCCGCTAAGATATATATCCATCGCTTTGATCGCCGCGGCGTCAGGATGGTTAAACGGCGGAATTTTAAAGGCGACCGCTACGATCTGCGCCTCGCTGTTTTTGTAAATAATGCTAAGCTTCTCGCCGTCTTGCGCAGGCTCGGTGCAGTGAAGGCTCGGAATTTCGCTTTTGTTTTTTACAGGCGCGAAGTGTTTTTTAGCCGCATCAAACGCAGCCTTTTCGCCGATGTCGCCGGTGATCAGCAACACGGCGTTTTGCGGCTGATAAAATTTAGCGTGAAATTCCTTGATATCTTTGATACTCCAGTTTTCGATGTCCTTGCGAAAGCCGATCGGCGTCCAGTGGTATGGATGATACAAAAACGCGGCGTTGTAGAGCCTAAAAAATAGATATCCGAACGGATCGTTATCGGTGCGCCACAGCCGCTCTTCAAGCACGACCTTGCGCTCGGGCTGAAATTCTTTGTCTTTGAGGCTTAAGTTTTGCATGATATCGGCGTAAAGATCCAAGCAGACCTCTAAATTTGAGCTCGCGCACTTGATGAAGTAGTGCGTATAATCAAAGCCCGTGCTTGCGTTATTCACGCCGCCAAAACCCTTTACGATCGCGTCGAACTCGCCCGCCTTGCGATTTTTCGTGGATTTAAAATTTAGATGCTCCAGCATGTGCGCGATGCCGCTTTTGCCCATCACCTCGTCGCGCGAGCCGACGTTGTAAAACACGTCCACGCTGATGACGCCACTGCCTTTATTCATCGGAATGTGATAAATTTGAAGCCCGTTTTGCAGCGTGATTTTCTTAAATTTCGGAAACATTAATCTTTTTTCGCCTTTCGTTTTTTGCTTGAGTTTTGCTCCGCGTCTTGGGCGCCGCTCGCTTCTTTGACCTCTTTAAGCTCTTTGGTCTCTTTAGCCTCGGCATTTTTAGTTTTTGCGCTGCTTTGCTTTGCATTTTTGGCTTTTAAGCTTTTGCTTTCCGCGCTACTTTTTGGTGCGGCTTTCGTTTTAGAATTTTTACTTTCTATGTCGTTTTTTGGTGCAGCTTCAGTTGCGGTTTTATTTTTCGACGTGGTTTTAGTTTTGACAGTTTTGCTCGCCGTGCCGCTTTGTTTTGCTTTTTTGGCCTCTAAATCCTCGCTCTTTGCATCGCTTTTCGAGAGATTTTTAGCTGCGGCATCTTTCTGCTGCGAGGCGCTATCCTGCGCAGCGTCATTCTGCGCAGCGTCCTTTGAAATTTTTCCGCGTTTGGGGCTTACGCTGCTTTTGGAGGTAGTTTTTGAAATTTTATCCGACTTTCGATCCGCGCCGCTTTGCTTTGTGCTTTTAGCCTCTAAATTTTCGCTTTTTGCGCTACTTCGTTTTTTACTTTTAATCTCTGAATTTTCGCTCTCTACACCGCTTTGCTCGATTGATCTTTGATCCGTCGCGGTATCTGCGTTTATCAAGGCGTTTAAATTTGCCGAAGCGCTGAAATTTTCGTCTGCTTCAGAGCTTGAGCTTATTTTAACGCTCGGAATTTTATCTGCTTGAATGCTCGAAATTTCATCTGTTTTAGCGGCGAGAATTTTATCAGCTTGGGCGCTCGATATTTCGCTTTTGTTGTCGTTAGAAATTCTGTCCGCATCCCTGCTTTCGGGCTCGTTTGAAATTTCGCTCGTTTCCTCACCTTCGGTCGCACTCGAAATTTTATCCGTTTTAGCATCTGCCTCTTTGTCTTCGCAAGTGCGCAAATTCGCGCCGTTGCCGAGATTTTCCGCCAGATCATTTCTGATGCCGTATCCTTCGCCCGCGCGATCTTTTAAATTTACCCCGACCGCCTCGCTTATGTTATTGAAGCCGTCTGCGCGCAGAAGTTCCGCCAACCCCTCGTTGATCGCTTTGGCGACGAACGGACCCTTGAAGATAAAGGCGGTAAAAATTTGAACCAGACTCGCGCCCGATTTGATGCGCTCGTAGGCCTCCTGCGCGCTGTCTATGCCGCCGCAGCTGATTAGGATCGTGCGGCCGAAAAGCTCGCGAGCGACCTGCGCGAAAAGCTCGCGCGATTTTTCGGTGATCAGCCTACCGCTCAGGCCGCCAAAGTCCCTAGCGTTGGGACTTAGCGAATAATCGACGCTCGTGTTATTTATGATGATGCCGCTTGCGCCGCTTTGCACCGCGCACTCGCACAGCGCAATCGCCTGATCTGCGCTCATATCGGGCGCCAGCTTTAAGACGAGCGGTCTGTTCGTGATCTTTTTCATCGCTCCAATCAGCTCGTTTATGAAGCTGTTTTCTTGCAAAGCACGCAGATTCGGGGTGTTCGGCGAGCTTACGTTGATGATAAAAAAATCGCACAGCCCGTTAAATTTACGGCCCAAGGCTTCGTAATCGCTTAGTGCATCCTCGTTCGAGGTGGCTTTGTTTTTGCCGATATTTGCGGCGATCGGGATTACAAAAGGATAAATTTTTCGCACGCGACGCTCGATAACATCAGCACCTTCGTTGTTAAAACCCATCGCGTTTTGAATGCTCTGCTCGCTAACGAGGCGAAAAAGTCGCGGCTTTTCGTTGCCGCTTTGAGGACGCGGCGTAAATGTACCAAAATCGATGTGCCCGAAGCCAAGAGCGGCCAGCGGCGCGATCATCGTGGCGTTTTTGTCGAAGCCGCCCGCGATACCTACGGGGTTATCGAAGCTGAGATTCCATATATTTTGAGTTAAAATTTCATCTTTATAAACGCCGAATTTTGCCAAAGCCTCAAGCCCGCCCGGAGTCGCATAGAGCGTGCGAAGTCCGAATTCTGCGATCTTATGAGCGGTTTCTGGATCGAATCGAAAAAAGATTTTTTTCAAGGTATCATAATTCATAATTTTTCCTCAAATTTTGCGTAATGGTAGCTAAAATTTAATTAAATATAGATAAGGATTTCGCGCCGTATTTGCAATCTGCGGCGGTAAAATTTAGTTCCGAAATTATGCGCTTGGAAGAGGCTGCGTAAAATTTTTATGGCTCGCCGCGTCGATCTGAATTTACGCAGAAGTTCAAAGATGCGCGCCGCAAATTTTATAAATTTAGCCCGCCCGGGTACGTGCAGAAACGCGCGGTGTCTGTAGCACGGCTCGCGACGGCGGGCGTTGCTGCGATTTATCCTGCGCCGATCTGAGCTCAATCCCGCTGACGCTAAATTTTAAAATTTAAAGCGTCCACTCGCGCTGTTTGAACTTTAGCGCGCCTCTTTGTCAGCGAAGGCAACCATCATCGTACCCAGAGGAATGATCGTAACGCCCAAAATAATCGCCAGCGGGTTTAGCAAGGACAGCTTGGCAAGCAGGTAAATCGCCGCTACGAGCGCCGCGTAGGACAGAATTTTAAACGGAGATAAAAACGCCCCCGCAAAATTACTCCGAACCTCGCTCTGCTCAAGCTCGCCCTCAAAATCGTCCGCGCCTTCGAAGTCATCCTTTGATCCGTCGCGCGCGCCGCCAATTCCGCCCCCAAAATCGCTCGTACCGTCGCCCGGCTCGCTGCTATCTACATCGCCGCCACGATTGCCGCTATCTGTGCCATCGCTCCACTCGCCGCTATCTACGTCGTCGTCCAGGTCGCCGCTCGTTCCGCTTTTCAAGTCGTCGCAACGTTCGCCTATGTCGCCTTGCGAACTATCGCTAGCTTCGTCCCTTATATCGCTCTGCAAGTTGCCGCAAGTCGCGCAATCTTTCATATTAAATTTATCGGCGGCGTGTCCCAAAGCGGTCGCGTTGTAAGCGGAGGTTTTGTCGTCGCTCTTCGTAGAATTTACGTCGCACTCGCCAGCAGCGGCTCTGCTGTACTCGGCGTCTAAATTTGAGCTGCGAGTAAAATTTATATCGGCGGCGGAGTTTGCGGCACACTCGGCGGCGGTCTCATCGTGCGTGACGCAGCTATCGCCGTTTTCGATGCGGGTCTCACCGCTAGTGAAATTTACGGCGTCTTTGGAATTTTGAGCATTTAAAATTTCAGCGCCTGAATTTGCGCCGCTAAAATTTTCGCTATTTAAAATTTCGCCTCCGCAAATTTTGCCGTATGAAATTTCATCGTCGCTCGCACCGCCTTGGTTTTCGCCGCCATGGCTTGCGGAATTCGTATCGCTATCGGAAATTTCGCCGCTTATGAAATCTGCGGAATTTTTAGGGCTTTGCCGTAAAATTTCATCGTATTTGCCGGCTCTGAGTTCATCTTTTATCTTGTTGCGGTAAGCGCGAAATGAAAAATATGCCGCGCCGAATGCGCCCAAAAATCCGGCCTCCAAGCTAAGAAGCCACGCAAGCGCCCGCACGCCGAAAGAGTCCGAGCCGAAAAATCCTGCGCCGCAAAGCGCTAGCCCAAGCAGGGCAAACGCCGCGTTTAGCGCGCAGTATATGAGCAAAAATCGTCTATTCAATCCCGCTCATCCCATTCATCATCATCGTCGAAATTTTTCGGATCGGCCTTGTATTTCGGATCGTCCTCGAGCTCTTTTAGGCTCGAATTTAGCACCTTGCACGCGCGGTAAACGTTCAGAAACGCCGCCGCGATGCCGATAGCGATTCCAAACCAGAGCAGAAGCAGCGAGCCCGTGAGGTGCCGCAGCCCAAGCCCGATAGCTACGCCGATGCCGATCGCTACGACGATTGAGATGCCAAGGCTGATGTCGCAGGCGCCCTTTACGATTTTGTTTAAATTTTTCGTTACTCTCATCTAAAATCCGATTAAATTTAAAACGCAGCTCTTAAAGCGCCGCCATCGCTTCATCCGCGGCGTTTAGCGCAAAGTCGATCTGCGCTTCGTTCATGCTGGCGCAGATGAAGCCCGTCTCAAACTGACTAGGCGCCAAAAATACGCCGCGCTTAATCATCTCGCCGTGAAATTTCGCAAAGCGCGCGGTGTCTGCCCGCAAGGCGCCGTCGTAGTCGCGCACCTCTTCGTCTGCGAAAAAGTAGCCGAACATCGAGCCTACGCAGCTGGTTTGCAGCGCGATGCCGCGGCGCTGTGCTATGGCGCAAAGCTCGTTCGTGAACCTACGTGCTAGCTCACCGAGCCTTTCGTAAAGTCCGCCGCTAGCGTAAATTTTACTTAGACTGGCGATGCCCGCGGCCATTGCGACGGGGTTTCCGCTTAGCGTGCCCGCTTGATACACCGCTCCTAGCGGGCTTATCATATCCATGATTTCGCGCTTGCCCGCAAACGCCGCCACGCTCATACCGCCGCCGATGACCTTGCCGAAGGTTACCAGATCGCCGCGGACGCCGTAGATGCCGTAGCTGCCTAGCTCGCTCGCGCGAAAGCCGCTCATTACCTCGTCGATTATCAGCACGATCTTTTTCTCGTCGCACAGCGCGCGAAGCTCGGTTAAAAATTCTAGATCAGCCGGTACCAAGCCCATATTTCCCGCGATCGGCTCGATGATGATCGTGCCGATGTCGTTTTGCGCTAGGACGTCCTTTACGCTTTGAATGTCGTTGTATCTGGCTAGGTAGGTATTTTTTGCGACATCCTGCGGCACGCCCGCGCTGCTTGCGTTACCGAAGGTACTTGCGCCGCTGCCCGCTTTGACGAGCAGGCTGTCGCTGTGGCCGTGATAGCAGCCCTCAAATTTTAAAATTTTATCTCGTCCGCTAAAGGCGCGCGCAAGACGAATCGCGCTCATAGTGGCTTCGGTGCCGCTGCTGGTAAAGCGGATCTTATCTAGGAAATCGAAATTTTTTAGCACAAGCGAGGCGAGCTGCGTCTCAAGCGGGCTGGATGCGCCGAAGCTTAGTCCCTTTTTGGCGGTTTGCACGACGGCGCGCTCAATGTCAACATCGGCGTGACCGAAGATGAGCGGACCCCAGCTCTGCACGAAGTCGAGATATTTTTTGCCCTCGACGTCGTAGATGTACGAGCCCTCGCCGCGATCCACCATAAAAGGCTCGCCACCTACGTTGCCGAATGCTCGCACAGGCGAATCTACGCCGCCTGGGATAAGTTTTTGTGCTGCTAAAAATTCGTCGTGATTATTCATTTTTTCTCCTTCTTTTTTGGTTGATTTATCGATTTTATATATTTGTAGATGATGATGATCTCGTTTTGCGTCAGGAAGTAGCTTGGCATCACGTCGCGCGAGCTGCTGACGCCGTCGGCGAGCTCCTGAAGCGAGAGATTGTTGATCGGCGGCGCATTTAGGGCGCGCTCATAATAGGCGCCCGCGGTGCGGTTAAATTCTTTATACTTTACGATCAGCGAGCCCTCGCCCTTTTCGCCGTGGCACTTATTGCAGCCGATGCCGCGCGGGTTTTTGTACAGCATCGCGCCGTATTCCTCGTCGGTGATGAAGCTCTCGGCTTGTGCGCCGCGAGGTAGAAAAAATATGGTCGCGGTTAAAAATAGCGCTAAAAATATGAAATTTCGCATCTTCTCGTTTCGAATTTTTGGCGCAATAATATAAAAAATGTGCTTAAATTTCATAACGTCGCTATCTTTTCTATCCCCTCGAAATAAAAGACGTTTAGCTCGTCCTGCCTGCGGTAGAGGAATTTTAGTCCGTGCGCCTTGGCGATATTATCGACTATGTAGAGCCCTAGGCCGAAGCTTTGCTTAGCGTTCGTGCCCTTGACGAAGGCCTCTTTGTAGTAGCTAAAGTCCTTCTGCAGCGGCTCGCCGAGCGTTATGAAGTTCATCGTCTGGGCGTCTAAGCGGATTAAAATTTTACCGTCTGAGGCGTATTTTACGGCGTTGTCAATTAAATTTTTCACTGCGACGCAAAAGAGCTTCAAATCGACGTTTAAGCTCAGGCCTAGCGGATTTTGCAGCGTGACGCAGCCGGGCTCGATCATCGCGATGCCGAGCGCTTCTTTTAAAATTTCATCCATGGGAAAAATTCCGCGCTCGATTAGCGCCGTGCCCGCAGTCGCGCGCTCTACTGCCGCAAATTCGTTGATTAGACTCTCCAGCCGCTCAAAGACCGAGATGAGGCGCTCTTGATTTTTGCCGTGCTCGATCATCTCGACGGCGATGCGACCCTTTGTGATGGGAGTTTTGAGCTCGTGCATTATGTTTCGCAAAAACAGATGGCGCGATTCGTTAAGCTTATTTATCTGCGTGACCGCCTCGTAAAATGCGTGCGAAACCTCGGAAATTTCGTCGTTTCCCGCGCTTACATCCTTGATCTGGAGGCTGCCTTTAGCAAATTTATCGATCTGGCGCTTGAGCTTGCGAAGGGGGCGAATTTTGCGGATGATGAAAATATACGCAAGCAGGATGATCACCAAAATGACGCCGTAGATCGCTTTGAAAATATCGTAGCGATAGGGCTGATACTCCTTGTCGTTTAAAAGCCGCGTCTCGCCAGCGTGCGTGATTTTTAGATAGTGCTTGCGCTTAAACAGCAAGATGTCTGCGGAGCCGATGTCTGCGGAGATGCTATCTAAAATTTCAGCGCCTTTGATGATCTCATCGCGCTTGGCTTCATCGTGGATAGTCGAAAACTCGAAATTTGCAACCTGACGGTCGTATTCGACATCGCTGATGAGCTTGCTCATCTGATATAGGTTCGCGCGCGCAACGATGGAGTATTTGGAGTTTAGCTCGCGGGTGTAGTTTTGCTGATCGTAGCCGATGAGCCAGAGTAGCGCGAGCGAAACGCCCACGGCGGCGAGCGCGAAGATGAACGTGATGGTGTAAAAAATTGACGATCTTACTTTCATTAAATTTATATGATCCTTAAATTTTTAAAATTTCAAAGCTTTGAAGCCGCGGGCTTGCTTTGGCTTTGACACGCGAGCCCGTCCGACTTCGGATTTGTGGCATATCCTAAATACGCAATACGTTTATACTTCCTAAATCTAGCTATTGCAAATTTTATAAAGATTTTAAAAATTTTGCTATTTCTACCATTGAAAATTTTACAAAATTTCACCGCTTAAACACATAAATTCAAATAAATTTATTTTAAATTTAACGCGCAGCCTTAAAACCAAAGCTAAATTTTAAAATTTCAGATCCGTGCGAAATTCCGCCCTGCGCCCTCAAAAAATTTCAAATTTCTTAAATAGCTCGGGCTCGTTCTGCACGATGCCCCGCTCTATGAGGCTTGCTACGACTTCGCGGCTGCAGAGCGTCTCCTGCGGCCACCGGCGCATATAGCCCTCCCACTCGTGCTTGCTCGTAGCGTCGATGCAGATGCGATCGTCCTGTGCCACAAACGCGTCGCGCAGCGCATCGATGCTATTTACGACGCGCCAAACGCTCATATAGAGGTTGCTCGCGTCGTTCCCCGCATCGGTAAAAATCAAAATTTTAAAATGCTCGCTAAATTTCAAAATCCGCCGCCAGCTCCGCTCTACGAGCTCTTTTTTGTCTATGTTTATTAGCACGAGCGGGTTTTTCGTATCGCAAAAGTGCTGCTTAAGCGCCAAAATAGCGGGCTCCTCGCTTTGAAATTTCGCTAGCAGCTCCTCGTCGCTTAAAATTTGCGGCGCCTGCGAGCTTAGATCAACCGTCGCATCGATGCCGAGCTTGCCGCCGAAGCAGGAGTTCGGGCTTGCGTGATCGAGCTGATCGCACACACCCTCGCTAAAAACGAGGCTGCGCGCGCCTATGCGGTTTAGGACGTACTTCGTAAGCGCCTCGTACTCATCTAAGCTCGGCGCGTCTTGCGGCACAAAGACGGCGTGTTTTACGAAGCTCATCTGCCCCACGCCCCAAAACGCGTGCATGATCTGTTTGGCAGCAGCGGGGTAGCGCACGGCGATCTTAGCCAAAATCAGATTGTGAAATACGCCGTTCTCGGGCATTTTATAATCGATCAGATCGGGCGCGCTCGTGCGAAACAGCGGCAAAAAGATCCGCTCGGTCGCATATCCCATAAATTTATCCTCAAGCGGCGGCTTGCCCACGACTGTGGCGTGAAATACGGGCGCGCGCTTATGCGTGATCGCGCTAACTTCCATCACCGGGAATGGCTCTACCGGCGTGTAATATCCGGTATGATCGCCGAAAGGCCCCTCCGGCTCGCTTACTGCGGGATCGACAAAGCCCTCGATCACGTAGTCCGCACCCTCTGGAACGTAAATTTCATTCGTAAGCGATTTTACGAGGCGAGCGGGGCTGCGGCGGATGAAGCCGTAAAGCAGCAGCTCAAAAATCCCCTTCGGCAGCGGCGCCTGGCCGCACCAGATATAGAGCGGATCGCCGCCGATCGCCACGGATACGGGCATCTTGCGCCCCGCTTTGCGGTATTCGTCGAAAAAGCCCGCGCCGTCTTTGTGTATCTGCCAGTGCATCCCCAAGCGGTCGCGCCCGTAAATTTGCAGGCGATACATGCCGAGATTTTGCGTTTGCGAGTTTAGATCTTTCGTATAAACCTGCCCCATCGTGATAAACGCGCCGCCATCATTCTCCCAGGTCTTAAGCACGGGAAGCTCGCCCAAATCGACATCAGCGCCTAGATGCGCGACCTGTTGGCACTCGCCGCGACCGTTAAGGCGCTTTACAAAAATTTTACGAAGCGAGATTAAGTGTGCTAAAAAATCAATTTTTTCGCTAAAGTTTTGCGGACGCTTCGGCTTTAGCAGGCTTTCAATCTCGGCGGCGATCTCGTCAGGTTTGCGACCGAGGATTAAATTTAACGCCTCGAAGGAGCCGAAAATATTGGTTAGCACCGGCGGCATCCGTTTGCCCTGCGCGTTTCGCACGTTCGTAAAAAGCAGCGCCTGCGAACGCTCTTTTTTGACCTCGATATAGCTTGCGTGCGCGATCTCAAGCTCGGTGCCGATCTGCTCCTTTACCTCGCGCAATAGCCCGTTTTCGTAAAGCCTCTTTATCCAAAAATTTCCGTTTAAAATTTCACTCAAGCTCTGCATCCGCTGCCTTTAAAAAAATAGATTTTTTTCTTGCGGTTTTTGATTTAGAAGCTGCAAGATCGCGCTCTTTTCCACAAAAACCAGCGCGTAGTGAAACTCGGGCAGGCTCTTTAGCGCGCTTAGCTTATTGAAGCGAAAGTCGATCTTAACGCCGTCCAAGCGATCTTCCCAGCTGGCGCAGACGATAATTTTCTCGCGGAATTTTGCGCGCAAAAACTCAGCCTCGCGCGCAAAAAGCTCAGGATCGCTTTCGGCGATAAAGGCGCGATAGCTTCCGCCAAGCGAGCTAACGTTAAAAAATCTATCCACAAAAATCGGCTCGAAATGACCGAATGCGCTTAAGCTTTGAAATTTAAAGGGTATGTTTTTGCGCGAGAGATACTCGATCACGCCGCATAGCTCGGGCAAAAACAGCTGCGGAAAGATTAAGTTTGAATAATAAAGCCCGCCGAAAACGAAGCTGCTGTAAAATATCGAGCCGCCGTAAAGCAGCCTAAAATCGTCGCTCGCGGGAATCTGGACGGGCGAGATACCGAGGCTTTGTAAAAGCTCGGCGTCGGTGGTGAAGTAGGTATTTTTCTCTTTGGCATTCATAAGGCTGATAAAAAGCTCGCCCTTGCTGCGCGGCGCAAACATCAAATTTTTCGGCACACTCGTGTATCGCAAGATCTCGCTTTGCACCTCATTTATCAGCACGAAGCCGTGCCGCCACGTCTCGCCCAAAAATTTTATCAGTCGCACGAGCGCCGAGCATAAATTTTCGACTTTTATAAAGGCGATCTCGTCGTTGAGCGGCTTGAAATTGTTATCGAAAATGATCGCGTACGCGCCGTTATCGATCGCGGTGCGCACATCGCGCTCGTTTGCGCCGAGTGCAATGAAAGCGCCTTTTTTCGCGACCTTTGCAGGCTCGATCGCAAAGATCTCGACCGCGGAGATCGCAGGATTATTTAGCATCGTTCCGTTTACGATACGGGTTAAATTTAATAAATTTACCATTACGCCTTCCCTGCGGCGGAGCTTTTAAAGGGCGCGCTCTTTGCGGCGCGGCGCGGCTGCTTTGCGGTAGATGCGGAGATTGCGCCTGACGCGACGGCTTCTTTTGCGGCAATTACGGCAGACGTAGCAGTATTTTTTGCGACGCGGCGAGATTTTGCATTCTGAGAGGCACTTTTAGCGGGTGTCCATTTTGCGCTTGGCGCGGAAATTTTATTTTGCGCGGCGCTTTTTACGGACGCTGATTTTGCGACAGGTGTAGGTTTTGCCGTGGATGTAGAGACTAGACCTACTGCGATATTTTTGGCGGTCGATGCGGTTTTCGCGATAGGTACAGGTTTTTTAGCGAGCGGAGATCTTTTTGCGGGCACGCTTTTTGTTGCTGTATTTTTTTTAGCAGAGGCACTTTTGGAAAGCAAGGCGTCTTTTTTAATACTTGCGCTAGAAACACCTGCCGTGCGCTTTCTGCGCGACGAGGTGCTTGCTTTAGAGCTCTCGCCATCCGCGCTCGCATATTTTTTCGTGCGCTCGTCCGTAAATTTATCGGTGCGTGAAAATGAGTGCGCGACCGCGCGCGCGCCGAACTTTGCACATTTTAAAGCGGCAGACTTCGACAGCTCGCAAATGCCTAGTGTTAAAATTTTACGCGCCGCAAATTTTAAAGCAACCCCAGCGCCGAGTTTCAGCACCAAAGGCGTGGCGCATACAAGCCCGCCTGCACCGATCTTTGCGGCAAAGCCACAGCGGCGGCAAAGCTTTAAAATTTTATCCGAAGCACCGCTTTTTTGCGCGCAGAGCCCAGCCGCGCTGTAGATAGCGAGCTTTGAAGCCTTGCGCGCTAAAGCCCTCATCGCTAACCTACGATTGCGCCGTTTTTTACAGGCGCGAGGGTGCTAAGCAGTGTAAGGCTGCCGTCCTCGGCGCTTAAAATCATGCCCTCGCTGCTATGTTTAAAAATTTTAGCGGGTTTTAAATTTGCCAGCACGCAGATCTGCTTGCCGACAAGCGCGGCAGGATCGTAAAATTTCGCGATACCGCTGATGATTTGACGCGGTTTCTCCTCGCCCAAATCGATCATAAATCGCAGTAGCTTCTCGCTACCCTCAATGTTTTCGCACTCCAAAATCGTGCCGACTTTGATAACGCATTTTTTAAAATCGTCGATTTTGATTTGAGCTTCAGATGCCGCGCCTTGGGCTTCTTGCGCCGTAGCGCCCGAACCGGAAGCGTTTGCGTTTAAATTTAATGCACCTTTTGCCGCAGCGTCTGTGCCCGAACCGCTTGCAGAATTTGCAGCGCCATCCAGCTTGTCATAGTCTGCTTTAGGCATTAGCTCGTGATCGATCTTGGTAAAAAGCGGCTCGCACGGCTTGGCCTTAAAATCTAAAATTTCGCCACGAAGTACTAGCTTTTCATAAAGCGGAGTGGATATTTCAAAGCCGAGCGTGTCTGCGATACGTGCCGCCGTCTTCGGCATCGCGGGACTTAGCAGTACGGCGACTTTAGCCAAAATATTTGCAACCAATGCGACGAGAGCCAGTGCCTTAGGCTGCTCGCCGTTTTTCATCAAATTCCACGGCTCGTATTTTGCGATCGAAGCGTTCGCAAGAGCAAGCGCCCTCCAAAGCTCCTCTAAATATCTATTGGTGGCGACCTCCTCAAGCGCACTAAGCGCGGCGCTTAGATATGAGTTCGCTTCCTTGATCTCGGCGGTGAAAAATTTCATCACGTCTTTGGAATTTATGACGTAGTCCGAGTATTTTGCACTCATGCCGACGATGCGGCTGAGTAGATTTCCAAGCTCGTTGGCAAGCTCGGAATTTACGCGGTTGATGATCGCTTTTTGCGAAAAATCGCCGTCTTGACCGAACGGCACTTCGCGCAGCAAGAAATACCTAAACTGCTCCAGCCCATAAGCGTTTGCGACCTCGCGCGGATCTACGACGTTGCCTAGGCTCTTGCTCATCTTTTTGCCGTCTCGCGTCCACCAGCCGTGAGCTGCGACGCTGCGCGGCATATTTAGCCCAAGGCTCATCAAAAACGCAGGCCAATAAACGGCGTGAAAGCGCAAAATGTCCTTACCCACGATATGCAGCGCGTCGCCCCAATACTCCATCCGCTCGCCGCCCGCACAAAATCCGAGCGAGCTAAGATAATCCATCAACGCGTCCAGCCAGACGTAAATCACGTGTTTCGGATCATTCAGCTCGGGCGGAATTTTAACGCCCCAATCAAAGCCCGTTCGCGTGATCGAAAGATCCTTCAGGCCGCTTTTTACGAAGCTTACGACCTCGTTTTTTTTGCCTAGCGGCAGGATGCACTTTTCATCCTCGTACCATTTTAAAAGCCGCTCTGCGTAGGAGCTAAGCCTGAAAAAATAGCTCTCTTCTTTTAAAATTTTAGTCTTTTTGCCGCAGTCGGGGCAATACTCGCCGTCGATTAGCTGAGCGGAAGGAAAAAAACTCTCGCAGCTTACGCAGTAGTTGCCCTCGTATTCGCCCTTATAAATGTCGCCCTTTTCATACATCTTGCGAAATACGTTTTGCACCGCCGCCTCGTGCGCGGAATCGGTAGTGCGCGAAAACATATCGTAGCTGATGTCAAACTCGTCCCACAGGTCTTTAAATTTAGCGCTCACGCCGTCTGCGTATTGCTTCGGGCTTTTGCCGTGCTTGGCTGCGGCCTCCTCGATCTTTTGGCCGTGCTCGTCGGTGCCCGTTTTAAAAAACACCTCGTGTCCTTGCAGGCGGTAAAATCTAGCCATCGTATCGGCGATGATCGTCGTGTATGCGTGACCGATGTGCGGGACGTCGTTTACGTAATAAATCGGCGTCATTATGTATTTTTTCATCATTCTCCTTAAGTGTGTAGGATTATCCTACTGCCCTCCGGGACCGGTATTGGAAGCCAAAGTATAATTTACATATCCGGTCTCGGGCTGGATGGTAATAAGGGCATGCTCGCCCGCATTATTAGTAAGTGTAATTATGCATGGTCTATTATTTTCATCAAATGTAAAAAGCCTATCATATGGCACTGTAGAGTCAGCTACCTGTCCCATAGGACGCCCATAAGAATCAAAGACTATAGTTTGATTTGCCCGGTCTCCACAATTAGTAAATTCGACATTTCTAATATCGTAGGTTTTGCTTAAATTCAGCTTCTTATTGATTCTTTCAGCATTTCTATTTATCGCTTGATTTTGAAAACCTGCACTTAGAATTTTATTTGGATTTTGCGGATCTATGGCAAAATCAACCCTTGATAGATCAGACAGATCCGCACTACCGTTAGGATTACCGCTCATAGTGCTATCATAATACACCGTATAAGTCCAACCCTCGGCACTACCTTTAATATTAGTATAACTAAACTGAATCCTCCAAAGCTTCTTAAACCAATCCGGGTCATCGGGATCGAATTTATTATCATTCATAGCCAGCTGCTGAGTATAGCGAATATGAGCAGCTACTTGATCTGCCGCCTCCACAAGGCTATTTCGATTGATTTGAGGCACCGCCACCGCCGCTAGAATTCCAACCACCACGATGATGAAAATCAGCTCTATCATAGTAAATGCTTTTTTCATAATTTTTACCTTTCATAAAAATTTTGTTTATATTTTAACATAAAATTTCGCAATTCGCACGCCTCGCTTGTAAATATCTATATTTTGTATCGAATTTTTATGATCCGAGACATATTCCGGCTCATCCGCATAGATAAAAGCGCTATCCCCGCTAGGCAGTCCGTAAAATTTCAGGCGCAGGCAGAGCCTCTCGTCTTCGCAGCTTACGTTTTTTACTCCGCGATTTTTTAACTCACTTGCCAGCTGCCTAGCTACGTCAAATTTATAGATAAAATGCCGCTGCGGCTTGTTTGCGAACATCGCCTCATACATCACATCGCTAAAAATCACTGCAAAATAGCTTACCGCTAAGCTTACCAGCGTCACACCCACGGCGATCTTGTGAAAGGTACGAAATTTAGGCAATCTAACGCGGTACGAATTAAACAAAACCCGAATGATTAAAGGCGTAGCGATGACGCAATACGGCAGCATCATCTCAAGCGGCACGCGCTGTCTTAGAGAAAAAAGCATCGTCAGACAAAGCGCGCTTGTAGCGATGAACCACAGCAAGCTCTTTTCCTCTTTGATCCAAATTCTATAGATAGTGTAGATGAAAAATAAAAACACTAAAGGCGAAAACGCGCCCGCAAAAACGCCCACGGTATCTAAAAAATACCCCTTCGGCTTGCCCTCCGAGCTTACGTCGTAAAAGATCACGCTGAAGCTAAATAGCGCTATGCAAAGCAGCAAAAGCTCCTTTTTGCGCGTATAAAGCGCCCAAATTCCAAAGCCGACGTATAGCATAAAAAACGCGCGGTCGATCAGGGCACAAACGGACAGAAGCACGAAAAGCGCGATATTGTATTCACTCTTTGCAAAATATATCGCCAGCAGCGTGAAAAAAACGATGATGCCCGCGGGATTTAGCAAGATCGCGCTACTCATCGACGCAGGAAGCGCCATAAATAGCGCCGTAGCGACCACTCTATCGAAGCGACGCTTTAGAATAAATTTTGAAATTTTATAGATCATCGCGGCGTTTGCGAAGTGGATCAAAATAAACGGCACGCGCAGGGCGTAATCGTTGCGCCCGAAAATTTCGCAGCTTAAATTTGCGATTAGCGAAACGAGGGATTTTTTCTCATAAAAAATTTCGGCTTCGTAGTAGCTGATGCTTAAATTTGAGATCGCATAAAGCAAAAATATGCCCTGAAGCAGGCACATTATGGAGATTACGAAAATTTCGTTTTGATAAAGCTTCTTCACTCTCATCCTTGCTACGGGCGCTTTAAATTTACAGCCTAAATTTTACGGCCGGAATTTCATAAAATTTAAGTCGCCGAATCCTTTAAAATTTAGCCGCTAAATTTAACCGCGCGCCGCTTCATTCCTCTATCGTATAATTTTCCCAAAAGAAATTTATCCACTCATCCGTCTTTGAAATTTTAAAATCGGGCTGGATAAGCGCCTTGGGTTTGTAAAAAATCACCGCCGTTTTAAGCTCTATTTGCGGAAATTTCTCCAGCAGCACGCGCTTGATCTCGACCATGCTGTCGCCGCTGTCGATGATATCATCCACCAGCAGCACGCGTTTGTAAAGCTCTAGATCGGGCACGTTGAAAACGTCGATGGTGTCGAGCTTTTTAGTATCCGCGTAGTGGATGGAATTTATCGAAAATATCGTCCGCATATCAAGCGCATTGGCTAGCGCGTGGCCGAATGTGAGCCCGCCTCTAGCGATCGCCACGATTGCATCGGGCATAAATTCGTCCCTAACCTGCTTTGCTATAACTCTTGCGTCGCGGTCCATCTCGTCAAAACTATAAAATCTCATATCTTTCCTTAAAATTTAATGCATCAAAAATACTAAAACGCTAATCGCGCCAAGCGTCAAAACGCCGAAATTTAAATCTTTTATCCTGCGCTGAGCAAGCCTAACTACGATATATGCGATGAAACCGAAGCTTAAGCCGTTGGTGATCGAGTAGGTAAAAGGCATCAAAAATACTATAAAAAACGCAGGGATTAAAATTCCAGCGTCGCTATAATCGATCTTACCAAGCTCGCTAAACATCAAAACCCCGACCATTACGAGGATCGGATAGATCGCATTTGCGGGGATCGCCTTAAATAGCGGTAGCATAAACAGCGTCAGCACAAAAAATATAGCGCAAAATACCGCAGTAAGCCCCGTGCGGCCGCCCGCCTCCACGCCGCTGGCGCTCTCGGCAAATGCGGTGACCGTGCTCGTGCCAATAACGGCGCCCGCAACGCTTCCTATTGCATCGGAGGTTAAATTTCTAGATAGTTTTTTCATTCCGTCTTTGCTGTTCTCTCCAAAAAGCCCCGCGCGGTTTCCTACGCCGGTGAGAGTGCCGATGCTATCGAATAGATGCGTAACGAAAAATGTGATTATAAAAGGTACGAACGCGAGCTTTAGCGCTCCGGGGATATCTAGCTTAGCAAATATCGGCGTTATGCCGCTTGGCGCGCTTACTATGCCATGCGGTGCGGGCGAAATTCCAGCCACCCACGCAACGCACGAAGTAATCAAAATGCTTAAGATAAACGCCGCCTTGATTCTAAGCACGAAAAGCACAAGCACGACCGCTAAGCCTAAAATTCCAAGCAAAACGTTTAGATCTTTTAAATTTCCTAAAGTTACTAGCGTCGCCTGACTAGGCGCGATGACACCCATCTGCTTAAGTCCGATGAAGCAGATAAAAGCGCCGATACCCGCACTTATGGCGCGACGCAGATCAAGCGGGATAGATTTGATAACCCAAACGCGAAAATTGGTAAACGAAAGCACGGTAAAAAGCGCCCCGCTTATCGCTACGATGCCAAGTGCGCTCTGCCACGGCATCTTCGCATCCACGCACAACGCAAAGGTAAAATACGCATTTAGCCCCATGCCGACGCTAAGCGCGACGGGGGTATTTGCAAAGAGCCCGTTAAATAGCGTCGCGATTATCGTAATAAGCGCGGTTGCCGTAACCAGCGCATCAAACGGCATACCTGCGATGCTCATAATGTTAGCGTTTACCGGCACGATGTAAATCATCGCCAAAAACGTAGTAAGCCCTGCGATAAGCTCCTGCCTTACCGACGTTTTTGCCGCGGCGAGATGAAAGAATTTCTCCACTTGCTCCTCCTTTAGAATTTATTCGTAAATTTCGATCTGATTATATAAGCTGTCGCGCTCTACGGGCACAAAGCCTGCGGTGCTGATCATATCGATAAAATCGCGCTTACTCTGCCCTTTTTTGCTGCCGGCGCCAGCGCTGCTTTGAATGCTTTCGTTCTCGATCGTGCCGTCAAGATCGTCCGCGCCGAAATCCTGCGCCACAAGAGCTAAGCTTAACGTCGAGGTCGCCCAGTAAGCCTTGATATGCGCGACGTTGTCGAGTAAAATTCTACTAATCGCGATCGTTTTTAAAATTTCGACCGAGCCCAAAAAGCCCTTCACGTCCAGATAGTTGTTCTCGCGCTGATACACGAGCGGGATGAAGGCGTTGAAACCGCCGCCGTTAGCGTGAGAGAGGCTCTCATCTTGCAGCGCGCGGATGCGCAAGATGTGATCGATACGGTGAGCGCGGTTTTCGATATGGCCAAAGAGCATCGTGGCGTTGCTCTGACGCCCGCGCGCATGCCACAGCGAGTGGATTTGCAGCCACTGCTCACTTGAGACCTTGCCTTTGCAAATTTTATCCCTGATCCATTCGTCAAAAATTTCGGCACCGCCCCCAGGCATCGAATCCACGCCGCTTTGCATCATCAGCCCTATCGTCTCTTCGTAGCCCATCTTCCACTTTCGCCGCCAGTAATCAATCTCCGCCGCGGTCATCGCCTTGATATGCAGAAGCGGATATTTTTGCTTTATCGCTTTGAAAATTCCCAAATATTGCTGCGGCGTAACGAACGGATTGTGCGAGCTTACGATATGAATCTCCTTCGTGCCGCGCGCTACGGTCTCGTCCACGATACGCATGATCTCATCATCGCTCATCGTGTAGGCGTTTTCGTTCTTGCGGTGCGCCGAAAATGCGCAAAATTTACAGGTATCTGCGCATAAATTCGAAGGATTTATATGACGATTTGCGTTGAAATAGACGTTTTTGCCGTTTTTTTCTTTGCGAATAGCAAAGGCGAATTTGCCCAGATCGAAAAGATCCAAATCCCATAATTTCACGCCGTCTTCGTAATTTAATCTCTCGCCGCATTGTAGTTTTTCTAAAATTTCCATCGATTTCCCAAGCCAAATTTTGTGCTAATTATATAATTTTTTGCTTACAAAACGGATAAGCGGACTAAATTTAGAGCCGAATTTCGTTAATTTAAAATAGCGTAGTAAAATGGGCACTAAATTTTAAATAAGGAAAGCAAAATGTGTGGAATCGTAGGCTACATCGGAAATGAAGAGAAGAAAAAAATCATAATAAACGGACTGAAGGAACTCGAGTATCGCGGATACGATAGCGCTGGGCTTGCTGTGATGGACGAGAGTGCGAATATAAAGTATTTCAAAGCGGTCGGCAAGCTTAATAATCTCGAAGAAAAGATGAAAGATTTCACTTCGCAAGGCTTTGGCGTTGCGATCGGACATACTCGCTGGGCGACGCACGGAAAGCCCACCGAGCTTAACGCGCATCCGCATTTTGGAGATTTTAGCTTCGTCGTGCATAACGGTATCATCGAAAACTACATCGAGCTAAAGGACGAGCTCGAAGCGGACGGCGTGAAATTTTTAAGCCAGACCGATACCGAAGTAATCGTGCATCTTTTTGAAAAAAATTTCAAGGCTAGTAACGACGCATTTAAGGCGTACGAAGCCACAATTAAACGACTAAAAGGCGCATACGCAACGCTTTTGATCACAAAGGCAGCACCCGGAGAAATTTTCTTTGCTAAAAACGCAGCTCCGCTCATTGTCGCAAAAAACGATAAAAACGAAATTTTCTTTAGCTCCTCAGACGCTCCACTCATCGGGCTTGCGAATACGGCTGCGTATCTGGACGATCAAATTTACGGCGTTGCCAAGCTTGGACAAATAGACATTTTTAAAAACTCTAAACCGCATAATTGCGCCTTTAGTGAGCTTCCGAAGGATAAAGGCTACGCGCAAAAAGAGGGCTTTAGATTTTTTATGGAAAAAGAAATTTACGAGCAAGCGCAAGTCGTAACCGAAGCGATGATGGGGCGCGTGATCAAGGGCGGTAAGATAAAATTTGACGAACTTGATGCGGCGATGTTTGAGGGTATCGACGAGGTCGTGCTATGCGCCTGCGGCACGAGCTATCACGCCGCGCTCGTAAGCTCGTATCTTTTCGAGCGCATCGCTAAAATCCGCACAAAAGTAGAAGTTGCCAGCGAATTCCGCTACAAGGAGCCATTTTTAAACAAGAATTCCTTATTTATCGTGATCTCGCAAAGTGGCGAGACCGCCGATACATTAGAGGCGCTGCATATCGCTAAAAAAGCCGGTCTTAGGACGCTTGCGATCTGCAATGTCGATAACAGCTCAATCGTGCGCATGGCAGGCAGCGTGATCCTCACCCGCGCGGGCATCGAAAAGGGTGTGGCATCTACGAAGGCCTTTGCGACACAGGTTATGGTGCTATGGATGTTCGTCGTGTATCTTGCTAATCTGCGCGAAGTCATCTCGGCGCGCACGAATTCCGCTGAAATTTCGGCGATGCTTCATATCCCGCAAATTTTAAAGATCAAAGACGGCTTGCAGGATAAAATTTACCGTATGAGCAAGCACTATCTGCACGGACACGGCTTTTTCTTTATCGGTCGCGATATTTTCTATCCGCTCGCTCTTGAGGGCGCGCTCAAGCTCAAAGAGATCTCCTATCTGCACGCGGAGGGCTATCCGAGCGGCGAGATGAAGCACGGTCCGATCGCTCTTGCGGATTCCAACCTTTTTACGATCGCGTTAATGCCTAAAAATACGCTTTATGAAAAAACCAAAAGCAATGTCGAAGAGCTTGCCGCGCGCGATGCGTATATTTTAGCCATCAGCCCGGAAGAACCAGAGATCGCGGATGATTTTATCAAAACGAACGAGCAGAGCCACGCGATGAGCGAGTTTTTTGAGATGATGATAATTTTACAAATTCTAGCTCTTGAAATCTCCGTCAGACTTGGCAATGACGTGGATATGCCGCGAAATTTAGCCAAAAGCGTCACCGTAGAATAATCGTTTTTTAAGTTCATTTTGACTAATATTTCTCATTAAAAAATCGGGGAATATTAGTATATGAGACTTATCGGATTTATTAGAGGTGAAAATGTCATAGTCGCCACGGGCGGGGTCGAGTATAGCTACGAAATGCTAGGCGAGCGCGATCCTAGCCTAACCGACGGCGATGAGGTAAGCTTCGACACGCTAGCATCCAGCGCGATAAATATAAAGCGCGTCGAGGGCTCTAAATCCAAAGACCGCGTAGCGCAAAAAGTAACCCCACAGCCAAAAGAAGCTGCAAAGCAAAACGATGAAATTTTTGGCGATAAGGATTTTAGAGAAGACAATATATCCGAAGCGCCATCCTTTCAAAGCTCCACCGAAAATATTACGAACGATATATCTGCCGTAAAAGAAACGAAGGTCGCAAAAAAATTTAATAAATTTAAATTTAACCGCAAAGCCAAGCCTGCTAGTGCAAAAAAACCGAAATTCTTTGGATTTGAGTTCGTCCAAACCGACGATCTGCGCACTACGCAAAGCGTCGAGAGTAAAATTTATACTTCATCTATCCGTAAGGAGGGGCTTAAATCCATAATCCTGCCCATAGTGCCGATAGTCATTATTTTGATATTCCGCTCGCAAATCGCAAGCATATTTCTATCTTTTTCGCAGATCCAAGACTACGTCAATCAAGATACGGTTTATATGGTGATGGATCTGCTGATTTTCCTTAGTTTTGCGCTATTTTATCTGCTGCCGCTTAACCGCGCGATAAACCTGCTCTCCATAGCGACGCACGATCAATACCCAATGCGTCAAATGGCGAATTACAACGTCTTTATCATCTTGTGCGTCATCTCTACGATCCTGCAGGATAAGAGCCTGGGGTTGGATGAGTTCGAGCAGATTTTCATCTGCGGCGTGATCGGATTTGGGCTCATTTCGTTTTATTATAAGTTCAAGGCGTTTGCGTTTATGTTTTTCAAAACCGCAGGCTCGATCCTATTTGCTCCTGCGCTGCTCGTGGAGTTCGCGGCTATTATTTTCATCGGCATCGGCGACCGCTATACTGGCGCGTCGATGAAATTTATGGAGCTTACGGGGCTATTTTTTGCGAGCACGGCGTGGAGGTACATCATAATTTTTATCGTTATGTCGCCGCTTTATTTCCTTGGATTTTGTATGCTAAGGCGGATTAAAAAATAATTTTACAAAATTTTACCGCAGATTTGGCTGCGATGAAATTTTACTACGATAGAATTCCACTCAAAATTTCATCACAAAATTTAGCACGAAGACAGAATTTAGCGGGGATTTGAAGTTTATCAAAGTAAAATTTTATCGCAATAAAATTCCGCAATTGTAGGCGCAGATCGCAAGCCCTAAAGCAATATATGTCTTTTATATGCGTTAACGCACGCTTACAAAAATACACCAATACCTGCGAATTTCGATGCAATGTTCTCTTTTATTTGATAAAAGCCATAGTAATTTTACATCGCGTCTGTAAAATCCTACCGCTAAATTCCATCTTTAAATCTCGCGCGCTCAGCACATATCGACGCAGAATTTTATTCACGCAATTCGGCGCGAAATTCAAAGCTAAATTTCACATCGCATTCTACAGCGAAATTTCAAGACACAGCTCTATCATAATAAAATTTTGCCAAAATAAAATTCTAATTGATACAAAAATCTAAGCGCGGATTCAAATAAAATTTAAAGCTACAAGCTCCTCGCTCCGCAGCTAATTAAATTTCATCGCCAAATTTTGCCGCGTTTAAATTTAACCGCGCGCACCGTATTAAAATTCCGCCCCGTCGCCGCCGCAGCTAAATTTAACTATCGCACTAAATTCCGCGCCCTCGCCTGCTGAAATTTAATCTCGCGCCCCGTTTCGTGCGGCGTAGAATTCCTGCCTAAACTCGGCAAACCGCCCGCACATTATCGCCTCCCTCATATCCGCAGCAAGGCGCAGGTAATAATGCAGATTGTGAATGCTAGCAAGGCGGTAAAAGCTAAGCTCGCGCGCGCGAAATAGATGATTTAGGTAGCCGCGGCTGAAGCGCTTGCACGTGTAGCAGTCGCAGTGCGGATCGATCGGATCGTGATCGCTGATAAAGCCCGCGTTTTTGATGCTGATCTTGCCGAAGCTCGTAAATAGCGTGCCGTTGCGGGCGTTGCGCGTAGGCATCACGCAGTCGAACATATCCACGCCGCGAGCGACGTTTTCGACGAGATCCTCGGGCGTGCCGACCCCCATCAAATATCGCGGTCGCGCCGCATCGACGTATGGCATCATGGCCTCTACCGTGTCGTACATCAGCTCGTTTTTCTCGCCCACGCTAAGCCCTCCGATCGCAAGCCCGTCGAAGCTCATCTCGCACAGCGCTTCGGCGCAAAATTTGCGCGCCTGCGGGTCGGTGCCGCCTTGGATGATACCGAAGATATTTTGATGCGCGTGCAGGCCGCGAGATTTCATGGCCTCGTGATAATCTATCGCCTCGCGAGCCCATTTTATCGTGCGCGCGACGCTTAGATCGATACGCTTTTTAAGCCTCGATCTATCATCGCTGCTAAGTGCGCCCGGCTCGCGCGGCAGCTCCACCAAGTCGTCTAAAATCATCATAATATCGGAGTTTAGCTCATACTGCGTATCCAGCACCGAGCGCGGCGTGAAATAATGCATGCTGCCGTCGATGTGGCTTTTAAATTTTATACCGCCCTCGTCGTTTTTAGTGTTTGCGCGCAAACTAAACGCCTGAAAGCCGCCGCTGTCTGTCAAAAAGCTGCGAGGAAATTTCGTAAATCCGTGCAGCCCGCCGAAGCCCGCCACCACCCGCGAGCCCGGGCGCAGATACATGTGATAGGTGTTAGCAAGGATGATCTGCGCGCCTAAAAGCTGCGCTACGTCCGTCGCATCGAGCGCCTTGACCGCGCCCACGGTGCCGACCGGCATAAAAATGGGGGTGCGGATCGTGCTATGCGCCGTGCGGATCGTGCAGGCGCGCGCCGCGCCGTCCGCGCCGTCTATTTGAAAATCCATCTTGATCCTTTAAATTTAGCTTCTTGCGCGCGCTCGGCGCAAAATTTTAAAAAGCGATTGTAGCGAAATTTAAATTTGCGGCAGGTAAAGGCGGGTAAAAATTTAAAGGATATTATGAGGTGTTTGCGGATTAAAATTTCGGTAGCTAGCGACCGACACAGCCGCTAAATGTAAAATTTACCGGCTCTCTTATAATTAAAATTTAATCGAACGTTGCGAATTTAGCGAGCATGGCAGCATTAGACGGCGCACTTTATATTATAAATTTAAAGATGCGCCGAGGATAAAATTTCACACCTATGAAGCAAATTGTATAGCTATAACGCTATCATTAAATTTTCTCGCACCGCATGAGTCGGCAGCGCCCTTTAAATTTGAAACTTCGCTCTTTTCATCGCGCGCACTAGAAAATCTGATAAATTTATGACCATTATGACCGCAAAGCTGTTTTTCGCACGGCACGCCGTCGCCATCGCCGTCGGTGTGCTGAGTATCGCCTTCCTGTGCCCTGCCACACTCTCGCAAATACCGCATCGCCTCTTCTCAGCTGCTAAACTGCGAGCAATAGGTCTTGGCGCTGCAATCCAACCCCAAAGCAAGGCTAACTAATGCCGAAAATAATAAAATTAGCAGGTACTTGAACGACATAAGTACATAATATTTTATTACACCATTAATATCGTAAATTTAAACTCTCCTTAGAAATACCATATATTAAAAACTTTGTCAGCGTATCAACATATTATAAATTTTCTTTCGTAAAATACTCTATTTTGCTAGAAATAAAATCTTTTAGTACTCCTAAATACTTAGAGTAGTAATTTGAGCTTTCGAAACTACTCCAACATATCAAGAAGGCCTCCTCTTCATTGGACGCTATGCCAAATTCTTGCATCTTGCTAAATAATATATGATTGTTTGAATTTTCTAAATGATAGCTCATATTAGGATTCGGATTGTATTCTAAATATTTTTCCACCAAAAAACTTTCTGGGTTTTTTGTTGTTATATTGCCAAAAAGAAAGTGTATATCTTGATCTTCACAATAAGGCTTTTCATTCTTTTTATCTGCATCTAAAATACAAACATAACCAGATTTTACTTTTCTCTTACAGTATGTTTTTCTATAACTCAAATATGATTCGTATGTATCTTGACAAGAACCACAATCTATTATATTTATTACCCTAGCATCAAATTCTTGTCCAAAATCGTCTAGTAATTTTTGAATAATTTTTTTTGAAATTGCATCTTCACAATATATGTCAAACAAAGGATAAATACAAGAATCCATTTTGCTCATAGCAGCATTAACGCTTATATTTTGGCTACATGAAAAATGCTGATTATGATTTTTTTCAATAAAAATTCTTGCCTTTGGTGGCACACAAGACAAAATACTTGGAGAATGTGAGGTTATTATAAATTGGCTCTTTTTTGTTTCTGCTATATAATAAATGACTTCCATTAGTTTTCTTTGTATTTTTGGGTGCAATCCCGCATCTATCTCATCAATTAGAATTAATGATTTTTCCGGAGCATCTATTATATCGGTTAAAATTTTGGTCAATACCTCCTCTCCTGCTGCAGCATTATAGCTTGAATATGAACTATGACTAGAGTTATAGC
>ERZ773003.408-NODE-408-length-31947-cov-12.262197_pt1 | contig 31947 bp, 26 predicted proteins | sample MGYA00580668_ERZ773003 | MGnify/ENA primary metagenome ERZ773003 (study PRJEB29015, sample SAMEA2738002) | human oral metagenome | biome: human oral; feature: human-associated habitat; material: dental | place: China | collected 2126 ...
CAACACCGTCAACCATTTTCATGATACGCTCAACTTCTCCACCGAAGTCCGCGTGTCCTGGTGTGTCCATGATGTTGATACGAGTTCCGTTGTAAGCAACGGCAGTGTTTTTCGCAAGGATGGTAATACCACGCTCTTTTTCGATATCGTTTGAGTCCATCGCACGCTCTGCCAATTCAGTACGTGCATCAAGCGTTTCTGATTGTTTCAATAATTCGTCAACGAGAGTTGTTTTACCGTGGTCAACGTGGGCGATAATCGCAATGTTACGGATATCTTCTCTTAATTTTGTCATGATTTCCTCTATAATATTCAAAATTTATTTTCTAACTGAACGATTATACCATAATTTCAAGTAAATAACATAATTCAAGCAAGTGTAAATGTTTTCACTCCGCTTTTCTTTTCACGTCAAGCCTTTTCAAAGCAAGCGACTTATGATAAGATAGGCACAGTATGCGTTTAGATAATTTATTAGCCCAAGAAAAAATAAGCCGAAAGGCCATGAAACAAGCACTTCTCAAAGGAGAAATTCTAGTCGATGGTTGCCCTGCCCGCTCCCTAGCTCAAAATATCGATACAGGACTACAAGAACTCCTTTTTCAGGACCAAATCATTCAAGGCTATGAGCATACCTACCTTATGCTTCATAAGCCTACTGGTGTCGTTACAGCCAACAAAGACAAGGAACTTTCAACCGTCATGGATCTCCTTCCACCTGACATCCAGTCTGACAAGCTTTATGCCATCGGCCGACTGGACCGAGATACGACAGGCCTCCTCCTCTTGACCGACAACGGCCCTTTGGGCTTTCAGCTCCTCCATCCCCAATATCATGTCGATAAGACCTACCAAGTTGAGGTTAATGAACTTCTGACACCTGACCATATCCAAGCCTTTCAAAAAGGAATTGTCTTTTTAGATGGTACTGTATGTAAACCTGCAAGAATAGAAATTCTATCTGCAAGTTCTTCCCTCAGTCGAGCCTCTATTACCATATCAGAAGGAAAATTTCATCAAGTCAAGAAAATGTTCCTCTCTGTTGGTGTCAAGGTGACCTCCCTCAAACGTACCTGTTTTGGACCTTGGAGCTTAGATCAGAATCTTCAAGAAGGAGACTACCGTCCCCTAAACTCACAAGAGTTGACAAGCATTCGTGACTTACTCAGAAAAAGTGGTTAAAAAATGAGCTCGGAAACATCCAAGCTCGTTTTCTTATTTGTAATCAACCTACAAGGAAAAATTTATCAATCATTTCTTGTTTTGGTTCTGGAGAATAGTGATAAATTTTAACTTTTTTGATACTTTCTATTCCGAAATGTTCAATCAATCTCATCATGTATCTTAGCCCAGAAACATCCACACTAAATCTTTTTGAAAGTTGCTTTAAGCTTTGACCTTGCTTTTTATGTTCATAGCTCTGAACTTTATCCTCATAAGTTATTTTCATAATAAAACACCCCAAAAGCTAGATTTTTCTGCTAACTTTCGGGGTGAGTTTAACAATAAAATGTTTTATTGTTAAGCTGATATATTCATAAGAACTATAAATCCTAAAATCCACATAATTACAGAAATTACAATACCTACGATACCAAGTATTTTTTCTGTTTTATAGTCCAGCTCAGACTCTTTTTGATGTGAATTAGCTAACACTAATCCAATAATTCCCAAAACAAGCCCTACCACTGGTAGTAGAAAACCAAGAACGATAGATAGGATACCTAAAACAAGGGAAGATTTCTTCTTTTCTTTCATATTATAAAACTCCTAAAATTATTACCACTAAATTATATCAAAAGAAATAGGTTTTGTCTATATAATACTATAAGTTTTTTCATAATATTAATTATAGCAATCTCTCAAAGAAACGTCCACTTGTCTACCCAAAGCGGAACTTAGTTTGAGAATTTAGCTTATGTTAATTAGTCTTCACTTTTCCATTCCAAGAATCCAAACCATAAGAAAGGATATAAATCTCAGAAAAACCTTGTTTTTTCAAGTAAAGAGCTGCATTTGTGACACGTTGCGCACGTTGATTTTCGTAAAGAAGGACAGGTTTCTCCTTACGAAGGGCTGCAAGACTCGTCTTCAAATGACTTGAAGGAATATTGCGTGCACCAAGGATATGTTTTCTGTGGAATTCAGCTGGGTCGCGCAAATCAATCAATTGACCCGTACGAATCAAGGCTTCAAACTCCTCATTGTCTACGATTTTAGCCGCACGGCGAATACGGAGATAGTTAAAGCCCATCCACGCCAACATTGCTAGTATAAGTGCCAACAAAATCCAAGTAACCATTAGTTCATTTCTCCATTTTTCTCAATATAATCCAATTCTACCTTGTGCTCTCTGCGAAGAACCGCTTCTGCCTCTAGATAGTCCAATTTATCCATCAACCCTGCATCGTAAATTCGAGAGAGTTCCAACTTCATCAGTTCAATATCATATAAGCGTTTTCCCATGTAAACAATAATACCAAATCGTTTGAGAAATTGCTGCACATCATAGAATGTTTTCATAAGACTCATTCTAGCAAAATTTTATGTTTTTTTCAAGAAGATACTCACACAATACTCCTGATTTTCCTATCTTCTTTGGCGATTCTGACGCAAGTGTGGTACAATAAAAACATGAGAATTCAACAATTACACTATATTATCAAAATCGTCGAAACTGGCTCCATGAATGAAGCAGCTAAGCAACTCTTTATCACTCAACCTAGTCTTTCCAATGCAGTGAGAGATTTGGAAAATGAAATGGGCATTGAAATCTTTATCCGCAATCCTAAGGGCATCACCTTGACCCGTGATGGGATGGAGTTCCTCTCTTATGCCCGTCAAGTTGTCGAGCAAACTCAGCTTCTGGAGGAACGCTATAAAAACCCTGTCGCCCACCGTGAACTCTTTAGCGTTTCGTCTCAACACTATGCTTTTGTGGTCAATGCCTTTGTATCGCTACTTAAGAAAAGTGATATGGAGAAATACGAGCTCTTCCTTCGTGAAACTCGGACTTGGGAGATTATCGACGACGTCAAGAACTTTCGTAGTGAGGTCGGTGTCCTCTTCTTAAACAGCTACAACCGTGATGTTTTAACCAAAATGCTGGATGACAATCACCTGCTGGCTCATCATCTCTTTACCGCGCAACCCCATATATTTGTCAGCAAGACTAATCCTCTGGCAAAGAAAGACAAGGTTAAATTGTCTGATTTGGAAAACTTCCCTTACCTGAGTTATGACCAAGGGACGCACAACTCCTTCTACTTTTCAGAAGAGATTCTCTCGCAGGAATACCACAAAAAATCTATCGTAGTCAGCGACCGTGCCACCCTCTTTAATCTCTTGATTGGTTTGGATGGATATACCATTGCAACAGGGATTTTGAACAGCAACCTCAACGGAGACAATATCGTTTCTATCCCACTGGATATTGATGATCCAATTGAGCTGGTCTATATCCAGCATGAAAAAACCAGCCTGTCTAAGATGGGCGAACGCTTTATCGACTATCTACTAGAAGAAGTCCAGTTTGATAATTGAGAAATCAGCAAAATTTTATTATAATAAGCAAAAAAACAAAAGGAGATAAATATGAAAAAGGTTATACTCGCGAGTACAGTTGCCCTATCTATTTTAGGGTACACTCAAGCAACGGTCCAGGCTCAAGAAAATAAAGCAGAGGGAGTACGAGAAAATGTAACAATTCCTCACTCAAGTACTTCCAAAATCGAAAACCAAGAAAAATCGAAAGAGAAGGTTGAAAAAACAGACAATTCTTCTAAAATTGATGATAAAGAAGAAAAAATAGAGAAAAAAAATCCTGCTACAGAAGAGAAGAAGTCTGAAGTAAAAAAAGAAGAAAAAAAAGTTGAAAAAGTCAAAGAAGGTTGGCAGGAAGAAAATAATAACTGGCGCTTTTACGAACACAACAAACCTGTTACCAACTGGAAAAAAATCCAAGGAAAGTGGTACTACTTCAACAAAGATGGCCATCGACTAAGCAATACAACCTTTGATGGTTATGTTTTCAATAAAGATGGAGTGATGGCTGAAAATGGTTGGAACTTCATCAATGGAAAATGGTACTTCGCTAGTTCTTCAGGAAAAATCTCTCAAAATAAATGGGAAAAAATTGGTGGGTCTTGGTATTACTTCGACAAAGATGGAATCATGCTCAGTAATACAACCATTAATAGCTACTTGCTGACAAATAGTGGAGCAATGGCTGAAAACAAATGGGTTCTCATTGATAAACATTGGTACTTCGCTAATTCTTCTGGAAAAATTTCTCAAAATAAATGGGAAAAAATTAACGGTATTTGGTACTATTTTGACAAAACAGGTATCATGTCCAGTAACCAATGGCAAGGTAATTATTATTTAAAATCAAGTGGAGCCATGGCTGATAATGAGTGGGTCTTTGACAAAAATTATAATAGCTGGTTCTTTTTGAAACGTGGTGGAATGTATGCATCAAAAGAATGGATTGGAGCTTACTATCTCAAAGCCGGTGGTTATATGGCTAAAAAAGAGTGGATTTACGACGACACTTATAAGGCCCGCTACTACTTAGATGATAATGGACATTATGTTTCCGGAACTTACAAAATTGACGGTAAAGACCATCTGTTCCACAAAAATGGTCAATGGATTTCTGAGGTCTCAAAAGAAGTTGGTTTTGTAAAAGGCCAATACAGTAAAACCATCTTTTTAGATCCAGGACATGGTGGAAGAGACTCAGGTGCATACTATTACAATGTTGCTGAAAAAGACCTCAACATGCAGGTGTATCGTAAATTACGCAAAAAGTTAGAAGAACTGGGCTACAAAGTTCTCACTTCACGTGATAGTGATATTGATGTAGATTTTGTTACAGAACGTTCTCGTATGGTTAACAAGACTAACTCTGATATCTTTATTAGTATTCACTTCAATGCGACTGGTAGCGCCTACTCTAGAGCTAGCGGTATTCAAACCTATTCCTATAGTGATGATCCTGATTATCCAAGTAAAATCAACCCATACTGGCATAACCATCCTGACCGTATGAGTGAGAGCAAGCGTCTTGCAGCCGCTATCCACTCTTCATTGTTAGCTGAAACTGGTGCTAAAGATGCTGGTTTATTGGAAAGAAGCTTTGCCGTTCTTCGAGAAACTGCTAAACCAGCCGTCCTCCTAGAGCTAGGTTATATAGATAATTTCGCTGAAAATCAACAGATTCGAGATAGCCACTATCAAGATAAGCTTGTAGCAGGTATCGTGAAAGGAATTCAAAAGTATTACGCTGGTAAGTAAAAAAGGGTCTCGAGAAATCTCGAGGCCTTTTCTATTTGTCTTCTTTTGTATCTTTATCAGGAAAGAGGTATCCAATACCAATGCAAGCTAGTACGCCCGCTCCAATTACCAAGCCACTTGAAATTGGCAAAAGGTCTAAAATTGCATTTGCAATGATAAAAGCAATAATTAAACACATCAGACTAGTCTTGTAGTCTTTTTTCAAAAAATTCTCTAGAGTGAAAAAGAGGAACAGTCCTACCGGAATCAGTGACCATAGGTTGACATCCAAACTTGGCCATCCAACAGAACCAAAATACAAAACCAAAGCTGAAACTAGCAAGAATCCAATACCTAATAATTTTTTCATTTTTATCTCCAATTGCTTTTTTATGAACTTGAGTTATCTGATAGTGACGCCTCACGTCCCTTACAAAAATCATTATAGCAGAGGTCAGTTTCAAGAACAAGTTCTTTTGCCTATCTGGTCTCTATATCAGTCTAAGTGGTTGAAGTGTTAAGATAAAAGAAAAGAAGCCCTAATGAGCTTCTTCATTCTAGCGATTGCAACAGTATTTCTGAACTAAAACAATCGAAAGTTAGATTCTAAACTAGTTTTTTCTAGTTCGTATTTTTCTTTTCCTTAGATTCTAGAGAAGTTTTGATTGCTTCGCGTTCAGCCTGTAGTTGAGCTAAATTCTTCTCCTCTTCCTCAAGTTTACTAGTATCTGGTTTTACACGATAGTAAACATCTTCTGGTCTCGACAACATCGCTTCATACTGCTGTCCTGCAAACAGTCTCTCCTCGTCATGATTGCTTTTATCTGTCAGTTTTCCATCATCACCAGGTTTCATGACAACTCCACTTGGTACAGCAACTACCACAAATCCTCCTGCGACAGAACCTTTAGTGTGTGCACTTAGACTTTCAACTTCTTTAAAGTTGGAATCTGAACTTCGATTTTTCAGATGAGAGTAACTATTGTCCAATTCAACAGTATATTCAAATTTTTGACCATCTCTAAAGCTAGTTATATAAATTTCACCAGACTCATTAATGACATATTCATTGCCCGACGGTGTACGCCATGTGCCCTTCAAACTTGATAAATCATTATTTCTTAATGCTTCAATATCCAGTTTCGGAACTGCAGTTTCTTCTTTTAGCTTGCTAACTACCTTCTCTGACTCAGAGACCTTGCTATCTAAACTGGTTAGCTGTTCCTTGAGTTTTTGAATCTCCTCTTCTTTCTTCTTCTCATTCTCGGATGCTTTCGAAGCATCTGTCGCTTCTTGACTTGTGTTCTCTTTTTTAGCAACTGAAGAAATTGCTTCAGTTGACTCTCTCTTTGCATTAGGTGAGAATAAGAAGATGCTTGCTAGGATTGCAACAACCGAGAGACTAATGGCAATGCCAATATAGACTTTTATTTTAAAAAACTTGCCCCTAATCTTAGATGGAGAAGAGCCTTTCACTACCTTCGAGACAGTTGATTTAGAATCATTTGTCTCTTTAAAATTTTTCTTAGTCATAGTATTCCTCCCATTTTTCACTATATTTCACCTATATCTTAAACAAATTCGCAAGATTTGTCAGTATCCATGAATGGATGGATTTTCAAAAGAAAACCAATCAACTAATCCTTAAATATTGGCATCAATAGAATCATCCATTAAACTCTATATCGAATTTATTAACATAAATTATACCATAATTTTTAAGAATTTTATATATTTTTATAGTCTAACTATGATAATTAAAGGGAGCTATTCTTTCATATTATTCACTTATATTTATAAAAACTCTGATAGGTGTAGTTTCTTATCATATTTCATATAGACTGTACTTCATCAAATAAATCTTGAGTTTTTACTACAATTGTAAAAGCACAGTTTTTAATATATAGTTCGATACCGTATTTTGTGAAATTGGTAAAATCCAAAAAATCTTCCTATCTGTAATAAGAAGATTTTTTGTTATCTAAATGAAGGCCATTAATACATTCTAAGAGTGTATAATTGTCAATGTAAACTTAAGAATTAAGTATTAAATAGTAATTGTCAGCAAACTGTTTAACCATCACAGTATCTAACCTCAACACATAAACATTTTTTCTATACCTTTTATCTTAATCTTGATCTTTTTTCTTCAATCCAAGAAGTACTCCTACTATAAACAATATTCCAGCAATGAATGGTGTAAGAACTGCTCTAACTGTTCCGGTTTTTGGCAACCTATCAGAATGGTTAGTATCCGACTTACTATCAATGTTAGTATGTTTATTAGCTATGTTCGCTTGTTCATTAAGATAGACTTCCTTTTTATTTTCAAAGTTTTTATCAAGAACTGTAGTTGTAACATCCTTAGTTGAATCAGATTTTTGTGAATGATTTGCTCTTTGTAAGTCCTCTTTTCTATAATTTTGATTTAATTGACTAGGATTTACCTGTGAGTTATCTTTCTTTTTGGATACATCAAAAGTAGGTTTATTTTCCTCCTCCTTTTTCTCCTCTATTTTCTTGAATACAGGTTTTATAAGGGTATCTTTTGATAGATTAAGAACATAGCCAGTGTCTTTTTTACCTTCGAAACCAGCAATTTCCCAGCCATCAAATTGATATCCTTTTTCTAATTCACCCTTATAGACAGGTAAAATGAAATCTTCTTCCGACACTATCGTTGAACTCATTTCTTTTCCATTTTGAATGGTCACAGTTACCATCTGAGGTTTTAGTTCGCTTACCTCTCCCGTATCTTTGTTTAAAATGAATTCTTTTACGGTTGTATTTCTTGCAAAATCTTTTACAACTATCTTAATGTTTAGTGTCTTATCTGCTATTTGTTTAATATCAGCAAATGATTTATATTCTTTTCCATTTACATAAATATGTTGTTCTTGAATCTCACCATCGAATCCATTATTTCTTTTATCATTGATATTAAAGACTACAGATTTTCCGTTAGCATATTCGATACTAGTATTTCCTCTTGGAACAATGTTTACTTCTGGTTTAACATTATCATATAAAAATTGATAGTGTACTCCAACTGCTTTCGCATTCAAATCGCTATAGCCAGTTTGAAGATAAACATTTCCATCCATATCTGTTACCTTATCTGGGAATCCGTTTGCTTTATAGTCCTTCATCCCCCAGTCCATGATGTCACCGTCTTTAACATTAAGCTTAATGTTAAAATCTCTAGTGTTATCAATGTGTAAATCTCCATAGATTAAATAATTATCTACAACCGATTCATTAACTCGCAACTCCCAGTTGAAACCACCCTTATCAGAAATCTTACCTCTTAAATAAAATTCTGGATTTCGTACATAAATTTTATTAGATTTAGATGGATTAAAGTAGTTCTTGTCCATTGAAAGATTTACTGGTTTTGCATCAATAAATAACGTAGAGCCATCTTCTTTTACAGCTTCTACATTGGACTTATCCTCTCCTGTGTACTCTTTACCATCCTTACCAAATAATACCAGTTTAGAAGAATCTGTCACAAGATTTCCATCTTTATCGATTGCCTCCCCTTTAGCGTTCATTTTAAATCTAAACACTTGATACCTTACAATGTTAAAGCCGTCCAAAGCCGACATTAATACGGATTGAGTACTTCTTCCATCTTCAACATTTCTACTATCAGTATAAATTATTTTTTCTGATAAAACTCTTAGATTAGGATTGGCCTTTTGTATTTTTGCTATATCTTCCTGGCTATAGACTCCATTTCCTTCTAACATGTCCGTTTTTCCAGGATTATAGGTAGTCACTTTTAGTGCATAGCCTTTTCTTAGAATGATGTTATCCTTTAATAGATATTGTTGTTTTTCCGAATCAGAATAGATCTTCCCTGTTTCCATTTCCGTTAAATTGTTTGGTTTATTTTTTGAAAGATCTCCTTCTCCTAATTCTATTACATTCCCATAACTTGATGCATAGGGATATTCTGTTTTAGTTTCCTTATTTTTTTCAGGCATTCTAATCTTCGTTTCAGCTTTTATCTGATCATCATCTTTAACAAAGAATCTCATATCTCCTGCAAAAGCTAATCCATCCACAATATCATTAACATTAGCGTATAAATCAAATGTCATCGTTTTTGAGTGTGAGTCATACTTAGTCGTTTTGATTTCTATAGATTTATAGTTATTTCCATAATATACCTTGGCATTTTTAGAAACATTACTGATCTTTCCAAGAATTTCAAAGTGTCCATCTTTAGACGGTCTTAGAACACCATAAATTTTTGATTTTATTTCGTCAAGTTTTTCAGTTTCATATTCTAAGGCGCTACCATCGTCATAAGCAATGATATTTCCCTTATCATCGTATTTATAATCGTATTCTTCTGTCCTCTTACCAGTTTCACTTGTAAAGTCATCAACTTCTCTAAATTTCTTTTTAATAAGTTTCTTTAAGTCTTTGCTTTCAAAGTCTCTAATTGTTGAAATAGTTTTATGAATAGTAAAGCTAGATTTTTCTTCGGTAGCATCTTCATTTTCTTGATGATGTTCTACTTCAGTTGTATCTTTTTTAAGACTATCCTCTTTTCTATTTTCTAAATTTTTAAATTTAGATTCGGCAATCTCGCCAAGCTTTTGGTATTTAGATGAATCTTGATCAGGATCTACTAGATAATAGGAAATCATCCCCTTTTCATCAGCATGATCAGAAAATTTAATTCTATGAATCTTTGTAAAATTACTAGAGCCATCTAGTGCAATGACTTCAATGATTTTTCCTCTTAAATCTCCTGCACCTTTAATTTCATAAATGGTATTTCCGTCTTTGTCAAGTTTTCTATTTCTTCCTTGACCCTCACCTGCATAAGTTACTTCAAGATTTTTCTCAACCTCTCCATCTTCATTAACAAGAGCGGCTCCTGCATACCAAACTTCGTTGGCAATCTCGTCAAATTTTTCAGGATGTTCTTTCTGATCTCTCGCAAATAGCGTTTCATTCTTGTATTGCTCTTTGACCTTGTGATAAGTATCCTTTGTAATCAGCTTAATTTTTTCAGGATTTGAAAAATCAATTGAAACAATCTTTGGAGGTGTGTTATCAATTTTTACAGGAATATAGGAAACCTGCCATGGATAATCTTTAGTTAATCTATATTTAAATTTATAGAAATATTGACCTTCTGCAATCGGTTCAAATTGTCCTCTTATCTTAGTAGCAGGATCTTTGGTATCCTTGCTTTCTGGTGCATTTTCTTCTTTCCCTCTAGGGTTATAGATGAGTCCATCCCACTTCAAGTCACCCCAAACTTTTAGTTTAGAAGATTTGATTCCCTTTGCATCATTTCTTTTTGAGTTTAAAATTCCTTTAATAAAGTGTTCTCTCGAAATGACTTTTAAGTCGATTTGATTTTCTCCCTCTTTATTTGTATTTACTATTGAAATCAATCCTTCTTCTGCACTTCTTAATACAAGTGGAGAAGGTGTTAATCCTCTCTCAAGTTGAGCATCTTGAGGATTTCCATTTGAATCTAAAGGATAAATTTTAGCAATCTTAGAACCACTTGATGATGGTGCGTTGATCCCTTCGTTATTGAAAGAAAATAATTCTGGATTTTGGTCTAGAGATGTTGTATTTTTATCTTTTCTATTTTGTATAACTCCTGCTGGATTAAATTTATCTATACCATGTTCTCCACCAATCCCCTTATTTAAGGTTCCTGGAATTTTCGGTTTTCCATCATCATCATAACCTTCCATTGTTTTTGATTTTGACCCTTCTTCCCAGGCCCATTTATCAAGGATTGGTTCGTGGTTCCAATTCCCAGCAAATCCCATTAGAGGCATCGATAAAGAAGGTTGGAAATTTGTTTTCTTCCCATTGGAGTTCAGAGCTTCCATTTCTTCCACTGATTCAAAATGAATAAATGATTCTACAAATTTATTTTTGTTTTTAGCCTCCCCAACATTTATAACTGCATTTAAATCAAAGCTAGAATTTGGGCCTATAGTGAAAGTATCATGCTCAAATGTGATATTTGCTCCTTTGACTTTTTCTGGGTGGATTTCTGGAACAATTTGCTTCCCATCTGGTGATTTTTCGTCTTTGTATGTTTCATCCAGTTTTAATCTGTCAGTTAGAGCATCTGTAGTTACAGTTGATGCTGAAACTTTAAAGGTCAAAGGTCTGTTTGATGTATTGTGAAGCTTAATTGTAAAATATTTTTTATCTCCTTTTATTTCTTTAAGAGAAATAGAACCATAAGAATTTACCAACCCTTTAGAATCCGTGTTTTTGAAAGTCGCTACGACTTCATTTCTCAAAGCATTGGCCACATTAATTAGCCCTGCCCCCTGTTGTCTAGGTGAGGCAAAGTATTGACTTTTTTCTTTCCAAGACGTTGCATCCATCATAGGGCGTGCAGTATTTTGTAGGGCTATTTTTGTAAGACTTGTAAGATCTATTTTGTCATCTCCCTTAAGATTTTTCAATACAGGTCTTTCAAGCATTTCCTTTAACTTTGGCCTAATCAAAACAGTAGAAGCTGCTACGATTGGAGTTGCCATACTAGTTCCTGACATATAGCCATAAGTTGATTTCCCATTAATGACATTGAGAGTGGATTTAATGTTTTTACCAGGTGCTGAAACATCAGGTTTTAAAAGTAAATCTGTTCTCGGTCCCCAAGATGTGGATCCTGCTGGGACTATAATATCTTCTTTATACAGTTCTTTGTCGGTGTCAGGTGCAAACTTAAAGTCAATTTCTTTTTCATCACCTACATTCGGTTTATTAGAATTATAGCTTGCCATATCAATTGGATAGTATTGCTCCAATTTATCTTTGAAATCTTCCTTACTATTTCTTTTAACCTCAGTTTTTTTATCAGGATTAATCATGTTCCATAGCTTTACACCATCATCTCCTGAAATTGAGAAAACTTGACTAGTAGTTCCTTCATCCTCCTCATATCCCATAGCTGGGAGCTCTGTCCAATTATCTCTGTTATAGTAATTGACAGTATTTACAACCATAATGGCGCGTGCGCCCTTATCCGTTGCTCTTTTAAAAGCATCTTTTAAATCCTTGGTATAAATTCGATCCATGACTGCAATTTTGCCCTTAAGATCCAATCCTATCAAATCTTGGTCTTGACCTTTGCCTATATATACAAAGTTTAATTTACTAGGAGCTTTTGAACCGTCTTCGTTTGTTATGATTTTATTCTTATCGAAAAAGGCCCCTATATTTCTGTATTTAAAACTTTCTCCTCCAATCTTAACTTTGTCAAACTCAACTGTTTGATTTTTAGCAGAAGCAACTGCTATCGCATCTTCATGTGCTGCAGTTCGTGTTACATTTCCAGTGTCGGTCATTTTCAGATTATTATTTGCCACTAAATCCCATGAAGAACTTGAAGCAGAAGTTGCATAGTTACCCGTAGCTACAACCATTGGAATGCCTGCTTTTCTTAACGCTCTAATAGCTTGCCAATATTTCTCACCTACAAGACCTGTTCCTGTAAAGCCAGATGATACCGAAACAACATCGACATTGTGTTTGATAGAATCTTCAATAGCATGAAACATTGTTTCATCCCCTGCGAAGCCAGATCCTGCGTCAGAGTACATTTTATAAGAGAAAATTTGTGCATTAGGAGCAATTCCATCTATGCCGTTAAAGTTTTTGATATCTTTTTCAGTATCATTTCCCGCAAGAATCCCAGCAATATGCATCCCATGTGGATCAAAATAATCGCTTCCATCATCAGCTTTTTCTACAGTAATTTTACCACCATTATAATAATTGAAAGCATGAGGAATTTTATCACTCAACCAGAAATTTTTATCAGTACCTTTTAAGTCTTCTTTTTTAAATTTCATTGAGCTTTTGGCATCATCATCGATTCTCATAGCCTTATGTCTATAATCAGTTCCAGTATCGATGTTTGAAATGACCATACCTCTGCCATCAAAGTTTTTCCCAAATGGTGCATTGATAGATTTTAGGTAATCAATAGCTTCCTCAACTCCAATTTCTTTTCTAGCATGATTCATCATTGGCTGGACTTTTTGTGACCTTTCAACCGATGAAATACCTTCTATTAGTTTAATTTTGTCCAGATTATCTTTGGTTGTTTCAATAGCGCTACCGTTAAAAATTCTATCATAAGTATATAAAACTTTTGTATTCTTAAGATTTGATAGTTCCTTGATTGCTTTTTCTCCAGATTCTTTATCTTTAAATTCAGCAATATAGACAAGTCTATCTTCTTTTTTGGGACTTTCCGTGTCTTTACTTGCAGATGGGGCTGCGTTATCTCCTTTGTATTGATTGGAATCTTCTTTTTTGATTGTTGCTTTTTCATTGTTAGTTTTATTGTCTATCACAGATTCTTTACTAACAACTTCTTTTTCCTCAATAACTGTTGTTTTCTTCTCTTCAGTATCCTTTGAAGTTTCTATAGCATTATGAATATCTTCATGTTTTTCTTTGTTTTCGTTTTGTTTACCTACTACTACTTTTTCTTTATCAGAGATACTTAAAGCATCTTCAGAACTAGATGTATCTGCTAAGACTACCTCATTAGGGACATATGCTGCTAAAATAACTGCAGCTGTGGTTAATGACAATACTGTACTTTTTTTCATTTTAATTCCTTACATATTTATTTAACTTCCAATAGATAGAAAACTTTAACTTTGCTAGCCTTTGTTATAAAAAGTTTTACTAAGTGTTATCTAGGAAATAGAGTAGTACATTTATATATAATTGTTAGCTCTCTGAAAAATAGTATATCAATTTAAAAAATTTAAGTCAAGAAAAATTAAGGGATATTAATTTTATTTTTAATATGTGTTAAAAAGATATAAAAATTTCGTACTTAACTGAGATACATTATCAGCACATTCACACCATCAAAAATAGTAGCAATCAAGTTGAAGCACTACCAGAATTACAAAAACAGACATAATTGATGCAATAACAATGTTGTGTAACAACATAAATAACCGATAAGAACTAGTCTTATCGGTTATTTCCTACATATCTAATTTTGCAAATCTTCAGTCATATGTTCACCTGTGACCTAGACTTTACGACTCTCTTGCTCTAGCAACTGGGCTAAATCTGCGATTACAATTATAGTATAGAAGTCAAGAAATTTTCATCTCCCTTGAATGGCAAATTAAGTGCACCTTTCTTAGATATTTACAAACGGTTTCATTTCTAAACTAATCCATCGCTATCAGGATGCTTTCTTATATAAATAGCTGCATAAATAGCATCTACTATTACAGCTGGCAGGGTCAACGTAAATAAAATTCCCAATAAAACACCAAAAGCTATCTGAATATAGCCTGTTAGGAGAGAGGGAATGATTGTTGCCCCAGCAAAAGCTATAGCAACATTATTCCACCATGTTTTCTTTCTATCTCCCTCTTTTACTTGATTAAAAGCCCAGACTTTCCCCTGATTCTTTGGGATATAGTACCAAGCATAGAGGCCACAAGCAAAGATAAAAAGAAGTAATATAAAGATAACATAAAATGGAGTGAGAGGGGATTGATATATCTCCTTGGCTCCTATAGGACTGCCGTCTGAAATAACCATTAATAAACCAATAAAATCTAAACCTATCACTAAGCTTAATACTGTGAGGGCTATTAAATAATATATTAAAGCCTTCCAGGCGTTTACCAAATAGGGAATAAAAGAAATGATAACACCAAGTATATTCACAACACCGCAAAACAAAGAAATCCCTTTAAAGATACCTAGATTATCTTCATAACTTCCAACCAAATACATAAAACCGCTTAATGCCAAACCAATCCATGGATATAACTTAATATAAACTAAACTAACACCATCTGTAATCAAAGGCCCGTGGTATCTTTCTCTTTCTATATCAGTAATCTTTGCTTTATTTTTTCTATTTATCTTTGCCATTAACTCCACTCCTATCGTTTGCAAGCCTTGACCAATTTCATATATATTTTATGAAGACATCCTTAGCTGCATCCGTTACAGAGAAAGGATAATTCTTAAAATAAACTGGGATATCTATAAAACATTTCCAGCATATCCTCTATAAGCTCCTAACATGAACGATATACTTTTTGACAAATCTGTTCATCTGATACATTTCCCAACCCACTCAATACATGCAGTGACTAAATTTTAATTCCACATTTACCATCCAAATATTTCTTCAATAGACTGAATACCTGAAAAAGTCTCTTTTGACACACCTACTTTTATATCTGTATAGACTTTCCCATCAGAGATTGTGGTGAAAAAGAAGGGAGGGGTCAACTCACAATGTCCCTGATAATAGACATAACCAGCTAAGAAGCTTATCCCCTCTTTCACTGACTCATCATCTGGTTCTAAAATTCTAGTTGAAACAGTATTTAAAACTTGAAACAGACTGTGATACAAAAAGTCTTCTGGCAAAGCATCTTCAATATACTCTTCTTCTACTGGGATAAACAGTTCCATCAACACATCTTGATTTTCTTCTAACTTGGAATTAATCGTATAAAAGAAAGGTCCTCGAAGCGTATATCCTGCTTTTCTTACTTCTTCTAAAAAAGCGTTATAAGTGTCCGGCATCTCTTCTTGCGATACTGTATAATACCTTGAGATAACATTTCTATATTGTATATCTTGGTATTCTCCCACGTTTTTAAATAGCATCTGAGATCTCCTTAATTGGGATATTCATTTCAACAAAGTGCTGTCCAAATATTGGCAAAATAGACAGAAAAACTGTATCTCCCAGCATTTCTAATCCCTCATCATGAATATACTGCTTCATTTCTTCAATTTTTGGAAGGAAATGTTCATCAAATGGAGTTACCTCAGAGACACACTGCTTAATTGTAAAATGTTCTAGATATTGAAATTCATCATTTCCTTCAATTGGAATGTTTGTCGGAATATAGACCTTAAACGAGGCTTCTCCTGGCTTTCCAAAAGTGCTCAAACATGTTTCAATCGTTGTCGGACCATTTTTATAGACCCCTGTTTCAAATAATAATTTTTCACAACTTTCAATCAAATCTAGAAAAGATTCCATAGGAACTTTTTTCTCTGTACAAGCAATATTGCTGATATCTATTCTAATTAATTTCATTTTATTTCTCCTCTATAAATAAAGTTTTTAGTGCTTTTCTTTTTCCAACCAGTGAATACTCGTGCATACTCAAGCCAATAGAAGGGGAGGCAGGCAATGCTTAATCCTACAACAAAAGGAATAGCATATATCACTGGTAACATAAATAAACGTCCTATAATCGCTAAAATTGCTGCTAATGAAGCAACAATAAGTGGAGGAATGTGTAAGATTGTCTTCCTGAACTCTCCAGATGGTAAAGTCTTAGCTTTAGGGACAATTAACAACTGGTAAACAAAGGTGATTAGCTGAAAAATAAGGCTCAATCCAATTAACTTCATGAAAATAGACCAGTAGTCATCTCCTAAAAATATAGAACTTCCAAAAAGTAATTCTACATGAGAAATAAGCACAGAACTAGCTGGCACCAATTGCAAAATTTTTGTTTTGGAAAACTTTTGGAATAGCAAGAATATGAACACGAGTACCAGTATATGATAAATAGTAAAACGAAAAACTAGCATACTCATATCATGTGACTCCTCTTTGATAAAAAAAGAACCTATAAATATCAGTAAAGAAAATATTACTCCAATTGCAACAGACCGTAGAAAGTCAGAGTTCTTTATAGATCTAGTGTCCACAACTGCCATATTCAAAAACTCAATATACTTTTCTTTCATCCTTTCATCCTATCCTCCTAGCATGAGCTGTGCTATTACTAGCCATTCTAATTAATTTTATTTTATTTCTCCTCTAAAAATAATGTTATTCGTGCTTTTCTTTTCCCAACCGGTGAATACTTGAGTATAGCCGAGAATAAAGAACGAGTTCAATGAAATACTCATTCCTACTAATCCGATGATAACATAGATTCCAGATAACATAAACAATCGTGTTATTACTACTATTGCTGCTGACATTATTGTTACAATAAGGGCTGGTAAGTGTAACAAATTCTTCTTATGCTCAGTATCTGGCATTTGTTTTACTTTTGAAACAATTGATATTTGATAAAAAAAGTTTATCACCTGAAAAGCAACGCTCAATCCAATGAAAAGAAAGAATATCGATAAATACTGTTCCCCAAAGAATATAGAGCTCAAAAAAAGAAGTTTAAAATGAAGAAAAAGAAACGAAGTCGTCGGAACTGATTGTAATAATTTTGAAGCGGAAAATTTTTGAAACAACAAAAATACAAGCAGCACTATTACCATATGGACAATAGTAACATGAATCAAAAATATACTAAGATTATGCATTTGATTCTTTGTAAATATGGAAACAATCAGTACTACTGAAGTAAATAGAAATTCGAATAAAAACACAAGATAGAAATTCAAATTTCTCACTGGTTTATGACCTGTCATCAGTATATTCAAAAATTCATAATATCTTTCTTTCATCTTATCCTCCTAGCATGATCTATGCTATTACTAGCCATTCTCATTAATTTTATTTTATTTCTCCTCTATAAATAAAGTTTTTAGTGCTTTTCTTTTTCCAGCCAGTAAATACTCGTGCGTACTCAAGCCAATAGAAGGGGAGGCATGCTATACTCCCTGCGACGAGGGAAGTAATTATATATATTCCTGGCAACGTAATTAAATGTGCTATAACTACTACAATCGCTGAAATAAATATGCAAACAACAGAAGGAAGAAATAAAAGATTCTTCCTATACTCACCATGTGGTAATTTCTTAGCTTTAGGGACAATTAACAACTGGTAAACAAAGGTTAGTAACTGAAAAACAAGGCTTAGGCTAATTAAAATCGTGAATACAGACCAGTAGTTCTTACCCCAAAATAGAGAACCCCAGAAGAGAAACTCAACATGAGAAATTAGAATAGAACTAACTGGAATCAATTGCAATAATTTTGATTTGGAAAATTTTTGGAATACCAAAAACATGAACAACGAAACCAATATATGATAGATAGTGATGTAAAGGATAATCATACTCACATCATGTATCTCACCTTCTCTAAAAATAGACACTATAAATATCAGTAAGGCAAAAATTACCTCCATCGCTACTGACTTTAAAAATTCAGAGTTCTTTATAGGACTAGAATCCACAACCGCTAAATTCAAAAATTCAACATACTTTTTTTTCATCTTACCCTCCTACAATTCCTGCCCACCATTTTTTCAACCCTTTTGAAAATCCAGTGTGTTTATCTAGCGCATTTAAGCCCAAACTAATACCTCCTCCTACTAGCATTGTTATACCACCTATCGCCATAACCGATGCCGTAACAGGAAGAAAAATTGTGGCTGCAGCAGCCCCACCAACAACAGCCAATGTCCCTATTCCTACATTCTTGAGAGTATCAATCGTAACACCTCCAAATTGAGTAGCTATATACTTTTCACTTCCAACTGTCATATTTTTGCTAACAGCAATATCATGTGTTTCTCCCATTCCGTCTACAATATCTACAGCAGAAAATACCACATTTGCAATCGCCATGCCTTTACCCAATTTGCCCATATTCTTAAAGCTATCTGATATCTTAATCCCTTCAGTAGGATGTATTGAGAATATGTTTGACAAACCAGCTGTTGCTGAGGAAAGTGCACCATCTTTCCCAGCCTTAATGATATTAGGACGGAAAGGTTGCATCATATCCTCGTACTGACCTCGAATATTTGTTCCCTTATTTGTAGTAATCTTACTGTAATGGTGACGTCGGTTTATACTATTGCGACTGTAAAATTTATCATAGCCTAACAATTTATCTAGCTTTTGCCCAATAGGTGTTGTACCATGATGAAATATTAAATTTCCTTTATTGTCTTTTGTAATTCTAGAACCCAAATACAAAACATTAGCAGCATCTAAAACGGTTGTAGTTTTACTATATAAATCGCTAACTTTGCTATATGGAGAGTCGTTAATTAATCTTAATAGTTCTGGCTTTGCCAATTCTGTTGGATAACGTTTTCCATACTCTGCAATCGCTGCGATATCCTTCTCATCTAATTCGGTTTTATTTTTAATTTTATCTAAAACATTTTGATAATTTTGAACTACCTCAGAACGTTTCGTCCACTCACTATTAATATTACTAGCCCAAGAAACTTGTCCCTCTACTTTAAATGTCCCATCAAACTTTCCAAAGTCACTCGTAACTTGTTCGAAACCTTGAAAAACTAAGCTCTGTAAGCTTTCTGAATCCGAAAAATGACCACTAGTCGAGCTCGCAAACGACTGCAATTTTTCTAATTTCCTTTGTAACTCATCTCGCTTACTCGTCGCATTTGAGATAACTCCTCGAACATTACTTATATATATAGGATTGACGTCCTTTAGATTATATAAACTATATAAAATAGATTCATAAGTCGAAATGGTTGTATTCTTCGCTTCAATTTGCTGTTGAAGTATATCCTCATCTAGACTTTCTCCACCGACTTGTGAATAGTAAAGAGTCGGTAGTTCACCGGCTTTTCCTCCGAGACTCTCTGAAAAGAGGATAACTCCTCTAAGTAGGGGAACCATTATATTTTCCGCATAAGACTTAGCGCTATCATAGGCTGCCCCTTTCAACTCCTCCTCTGTAATCAAATTATTAAAGGCACTAATGACATCGTTATAATAATTCACACGGCTGCTTAATACACTATTTGCTGTACTACCCTGCGAATCTGCTGAGCCTATATCTACTTTAATCCCCATTCTTCTCCTCCTTCTCCTCATTTTGTAATTCAAGACGGCGTTGTTGAAAAAGAAGTTCCTCTTTTTCACCCTCTAGCTTGCTCATTGCTTTTTTTAATTCTTCTTTCCTCTCAGAGATAAAATCATCAAGTAGCTGTTCATTCCTTTTTAACATCTCTATATCTTCAAGACGATCCATCTCATCTTTAACGGATAACGGATAATAGCCTAATTCTCTATATGGAATGAAGTTCGTTTGACAAAGATCTAAGATCTCCGTCGCAACGGAAAGAAACTGATTTCTTTCTTCTTCTAGCTTTGATAATTTCGTTTGAATCTGTTGAACACCACATTGAATATCTTCTAATTTTCTAGTTTTTTCCATCCTCACTCCTTAAACAAATTATTTTGAGGAACAAATGACGGATTTGTGTATGGCGAAGATAGACCAGTTGTCCCCTTATTTTGACTCGACGATAAATTATTCTGCCACATTGTACTTATATTCTCATCTACTACTTCGAATTCATTTGCGACACCATGAATTAATTTTACGAATTCACTTATTTTCGATTGAATATTTTGAGCAATAGATGCCTCATTGATGATCAATTTTCTTCCTACCGTATTAGCGGTATAATAGCTTGTCTTATCTCTAGTAACTGTACCGGCAGTTGTAATGCTATTGCTTGCTGATACAATTCCAGTTGCAATAGTACTTGCCGTGCCTTTTTCACTTTTTACTTGTCCCATGTTCAATAACCTTTTCAATTATCCTTTCTACTATCAAATCGTCAAGAGACAGGGTTGAATCTTAAGTATCAAATAATATTGTTACTTATTCTTACTAATTTTGAGTTTGATGATTTCTTTCCGAGAATGTAAATAAACCTGATCGGGATCTGGAGCCACATCTCTGCTATATATTCCTTTATCTAAGAAGGTTTGATCCATTAGGCGCATACCAAAGATGACCCATTGGACATTTGTTTTGAGGTATCTTGGAATTGGGTCAACGCTTGTTCCAATATAAGTATAATCTGTACCAATAATAAACCTCATCCCTACTCGATAACCATTCTCAAACATAAATTGAAGCTGTTGAACATTTAAATCGCTTTCGGATACAAGTGCTCTCATATTTGGTATAAAAACAATCCACTCAGATGAGATTCCTTTTTCAAGACGGCGCTCTATTTCGTAGATTAGCTGATTTCCTATGTCAGATACTTCCTTTTTACTTCCAACATAGGTTTTTACCTGATTACTATATGACTCATATTCTTGGAAAGCATCAATCAACATCATATGAACGTTAGGCATTTTAAGAATAGTTCTTAATAAATGATGAGTTATATTATCAAAAGCATCTTCTGCATTTGATACATAAGCCATGTGTTTAAATTTGCTAAGAGAGATATTGACACTTCCAACCATTTCTAGCTCCAAACCGATAGGAATCTGACCATTCTCAATAGCTTCTTGTACACTAGGCAATTTCAAAAATTCTTCCACCATCAACTCCTCTGGCACCATCGGGATGGCACTTGGGCGCTGGCCTGTCCAGGCTTCTTGGAGGGAAGCCACTTCCTGACGAAGGTTATTGAGGACTTGGTTTTCGTTGTCTCCAGAGACTGGGAGTGCCAGCTGGATGACATCCACGTCTTCACGCTTCATGAGTGCCCGTCCCTTGATGTCTTCCATGGTCATGGCAAGGGAGGTAGAGCCCACAATCGTCCGCACTTCACTAGCTTCATTTTGTGGTAGGCTCAACTGATGCTTGAAGTTGGAGTAGAGTTGAGCACGAAGGTTGGACTGGCGACCCGCTGTCATCAAGAGATGTACCCCAATGCTGAGACCTTCACGAGAGATGCGCACCAAGAGCTTGAAGAGTTCTGCCTCATAGGCTTCTTCCTTGAAAGCTTCATAGCTATCTAAGAGGATGACAATAGCCGGTTCTTCCTGACCACTAGCCTGACGATAGAGTTCCAAGGTCCCAACTCCATAGTCTGCAAGCAGTTTCTTACGGCGGTTGAGTTCTTTCTCCATGATTCGTACAAACTTAGAGATCTTCTCCGTTTGGTCCAGAGACATGGTATCCGCTACCTGAGGAAGCTTAGACAATGGAGCCAAACCATTGGTCCCAAAGTCCATCAAGTACATGTTAAGGTCCTTAGGACTGAACTTACGAGCCAAGTCCATACCTGCTGACTGAAGGAAGGTTGTCTTTCCGGTACCCGGACTTCCATAGAGAAGGACATGTCCGTCCTTGGCGAGATTGATAGAGACGGCTTCCTGCTTCTGGGCCTGTGGGATATCTGCCATTCCAAGTAGAATTGAGAGTGATTTCTCTTGTGCCCAGGCTATTGCTGGTTGCACTTCTTCCAGCTCCTCTAGCGCAATGCGCTCCTTAAGTGGTGGCAACCATGGCTGTGGTACTGGAGGAATTTCTTGTTCTTCACATAGGAGATGGATATTGTGCACAATAGCATCTAGCTCTGTCGGAACTTCCTTGATTTCATCCGCATCCTCTAAGCCCGATAAGTCCTCGTTTAGGATTTCATATTGCCCCAATTCATTAATCAGGTAGATAGTATGGTCTTCAATTCCCATATCATCCTTTTCTGGCTGGTAATCTGCGCCTGACCAGGCTGACTGGAAGAGTTCATAGACTTCATTATTTCCGACTTGCAGATAGGCGCGTCCCGTCTGAGTGATCTCAGCCGCATCCGGTGTATGAAGCATTTCATTGGAGTCCGAACGATCTGCTACCTTAAGGGCAATCTTAAAGCGAGAGTTGGACCAGATCTGGTCATCCACCACACCTGATGGCTTTTGAGTAGCTAGGATCAAGTGAACACCGAGGGAACGTCCGACACGCGCAATAGATACCAACTTCTTGATAAAGTCGGGCTGGTTAACCTTGAGCTCTGCGAACTCATCTGAGATGATGAAGAGATGAGGGAGGGGTTCTGTCGCTTCTCCGTTTTTAAATTTCTTCTGGTATTGGTTGATATGGTTGACTTCGAACTCTCCAAAGAGTCGTTCACGACGATGAATCTCCGCATTGATCGAAGCCAAGGCCCGCATGGATTGGACACCATCCAAGTTGGTAATGGTTCCCAAGAGGTGGGGGAGGTTTTTAAAGAGATTGGCCATCCCACCACCCTTGTAGTCAATCAGCAAGAAAGCCACATCATGAGGGTGGAAGTTGACAGCGAGGGATAGGATGTAGGATTGGATCGTTTCTGACTTCCCTGATCCAGTCGTCCCTGCAATCAAACCATGAGGTCCATGAGCTTTTTCATGTAGATTGAGCTGAACCAGGTCATCCTGACCACGCAGACCAATCGGCACAGCCAAACTCTTGTAAGGTGCGTTCTTTTTCCAACGGCTCGATACCTGCAAGTCCTCAAAGGTCTCCGCACCATACATTTCCATAAAGGTCACGGAATCTGGAATCGAACTCTTAAGGTTTTGGAGGTGATTGAGCGGTGCCAAGGTACGGGCGATCCGCTCCTTATCATAATCTGCTGGGAAATGATCCAAGCGGAAGTCCGTCTCTTTCAAGACCCCTTCTTCCATGACCAGTTGGCCCGTATTTCGGTCCTTGATATTGATCACTGTCTGGATATTCTCAGACAAGGAACTCATGACATCCTCTACAAAGATGAGAGAACAGCCTAATTCCGTTGGATCTTCGGTAAAGAATTCCATGATAATATGGTCCAAAATCAGCTTCTCATCGGTTACTAGAACCACGTAATGAGGATGGAAGAGGGTGCTCTCCTTGTGGGATGCTTCTTCCTTTTGACTACGACGTAGTTTCAAGATTTGGTTCAAACTATTGAGAACCTGGTCTCGTGTCCGTTGATTGTAGACAAAACCGCGAACATTGAGTTCTTGCAGTTTGGCATGAGGGAGCCAACGCATCCAAGACCATTGTTCTTTTTCCTCTTCTGGCAAGATCGTAATAAACTGCACATCATGATAAGAATGAAAAGTCGCTAACTGCATCACCAAAAGCTGCAGTTGTTCTAGGACGAGATTTCTAGGTCCAATATAACCAACCGGTCCATGGCTAAGGTTTGCCGGAATCGGCATATCTGGAATTTTTTTGTGACGACTATAGAGAGCATAACCCTCTTCTTCCAGAGCATCCTTCTTACCACTGCGCTCCTGTTGACCATATTTCAAGTCATAGCTAGTCGGTATTTTCCCGAGTCCCAAACGATAGTATAAGAAGTCAAAATGTAAGGGAGTTTTTTCGTAAATCCGGTGATTGTAACTCTCAACCAAGTCCGTCAACTCTAAAATAGTTGGAAAATGATAGTGCATCCCTTCTTTTTGTTCCCGCTCCAGGCGAGTCAATTCCATGACCTTATCTTTCAGGTAAAGACGATAGAGATCGATCCGTTCCTTCTTATCAGCCTTGTACTTTTTACGATTTTTGATAAAACCACGGATAGAAAAAATCATTGTGGTTATGGACATTCCTACTGTCGCAAGAATATAGATCCCTCGAGGTTGAACCAAGGTGATCAAGACGGTTACCCCGACCATCGTAAGAGGAGGAACGATTAGCTTTAACAGTTCATCACTTGGCTTAGCTGGTTCTTGACCTGGAGGGTTAATCAAGATTTTATCTTCACTTCCACGATAAATGATTCGTGGAGAGCGGTGATAATCTGGATAATCTTCATAAAAACCATATCGAGAGGGTTCTCTCAGCGTTAGTTGTCTCCCTACTTGAGCTGGTCCCAAAACCCAGACTTCGTCTGGAAAGAGCTTTATTGTCACCGCTCCTAAACTCAACTCATCTCCAAAACCAATCAATTGCTGGTCCATTTGTTCCAGATGATTGTTTCGATAAAATGCGCCTTTTAATCGAGTTAGCATCCATTGATTCTGAGATTTTTGGAGTAAGAGTTCGACATCTTCATCTAGTGTGATCAACGCACCTTTATGAGAAGCAATCTGAAACTCTGATAAATCCAAAAGATCATAGACCCTTGGACCCCCTTCTCGGATATAAAAGACAACCTCACCCAAACGTAGACCATCTTTCAATAATCCTGCTTCGTTCTCATACTGATAAAAGATCTTGTCACCGTCAAGCTTGAGCTGAATCGGACTCTCCTGTTGAGGAAGGTAGACTTGGGCCTTTTCTGTAGCCCCAACCAAGACCGTCTTAGCTGCACTCAGTTCTACTTCATAACGCAGACCTTGACTGTAGAAAATGATTTGTTTTTTCATAGTTTCTCTCCTTGGTCTACCTTAATTACTAGAGGAGCTGCTAGGGCTAGTTTTCTTCTCAGATGAAGGTTTGCTTTCAGAAGGCTTGTCTTGTGAACTAGGACTAGAACTAGTAGATGCATTAGAGCTAGAATCACTTGTTAATAGCTGACTTCGGCTATCCCAGTATTTCTTATATTCACTATCCAAAGTATTCAGTTTACTTTCACGATCTTTCCCTGACAACTTGCCATCTTCCCGAACCTGCTTGATTTCCTGAGTCAAAGCATAGAGAATCAAGTCACTGTCGTTAATCCGTTTGGCAATATCAAGTGCCTCTTCAAAGCGATTGCGCCCAACTTGAATCCAATAAGTCAAATACAGCTCATCAGACTTGAGGGTTACATTATTCAGAATGACCTTCTTTTGTTCAGAAGAAAATTCCAATCCCTGAATATAAGAGAAGGCTAACTCATACTTCTGCGTATTAGGCAAGCTAGCAGGAGCAATTCCCTCTAATTCTGTAATAACCGCGCTATAATCTACTTTAATAAAAGCTGTATCCGCCTGCAACATCTTTTCTTTGAAAGGATTTTGCATGAAAATCAAATAGATAAGCGGAACGATCAACAAAACAACACTCGCTGTCAACCAAATCGTTGCCAATTTAAACACTCGGTGTCGTCTGCTTGGAACCAATACTAAATCCGCCTGTTCTTTCGCAGATTTCTCTACATAATACCGTTCCAAAATAGTAACTGCTGTTGCAATATCATCTGCCTGACACAGGTCATTTAAAAAGTCTGGCAAGGTCTCTAATTCCAAGGACCCATTGTAAAGGTCCATAAAGTCAAAATCACTAAATAGTGTTACGGTAAAACACTTAGCCTGACGTAGAAAATCTTCTGAGGATATTGATTGAGGAACCATCAGACCAGGAATTCCACGATAAGCAATCTTAGCCTGAGCATCTTTGGTAATAAAGAGATTTACTGGATGCAAAAGGAAGGTCACTGGCAACTCCAAGGCTCCTTCTAGACGAAAAACGTTTAGGGCCAAACGAATTCTCTCCGAAATGGTACGGCTCTTTATTTCTTCATAAGTCAAACCATGAGCTTCGACTTGATAGGAGAAGGTTACACTGTCCTCATCAGAGACCATCGATTGCTCCAAAAAGAACGGATGATGCAAATCCAACAGTAACAGTTCCCGTAAATCTTGACTCGCTACATCTGAACGCTTAAGGCTCAATTTCCAAGTTGTTTCATTTTTTTCATATACAAACGGCTGTTCGCCAAATATAAATTTTTCCTCAGTCACCTAAATCTCCTCTATCTCTACTAAATCCCCTGTTGTCATTGGATAATCAGATAGTTGTTTTCCTTCATCAATCAATAATCCTTTGTTGACAATTCTAAGTTGATATTTTTTTCTCTGTTTACCTGGAGTAAAAATCGTATCCACTTCTCGGATTAACCGTCGCACTTCAATCCGACTAGGAATGCGAATATCCACATCTTTTTCTTTCAAGCGTAGAGTAATATTGATATGTTGCTCCACTGTTTATATACCTCCTATATATGATTCTGTTCTTACTAAGTTGTTAAGACGGACTTGCTAAAACATTATTCTATCCCTTCGGCCATAAGGCGATAACTCATCACAGCTGTAGCTACGAAAAGTAATAAAAACAATGATATATAGGCTAACTCCGGAAGAAAATCACTCAAACCATCTTTTTCTAACTGACCAATATTTGTTTGAAATTTAGATGTTATTTTTGAATTTGGCTGAAACAACTGCTCTGCAGGATTTTTTTTAACTGGTCCCTGTATAGCAGAAAACAGTTGGCCCCTTTCTGTGATCAACTGTTCCTCTTGATGCTGCTGCATGTCTTGCAACTTCTTTTGGGTCGCTTCGTTAAAAAGCTCCTTAGTTTCTTCAGATTGTAGACCAAAGTTAAGTCCCTCTTTTTTCTCAAGTCGAGAATCATCAATCTGTAAACGATTATCCTTCAAATCATCTGCAGCAGCCATTGAGACTGCTGCACATGCTACTAAGGTAAGAAGTAAAAGAATTATTTTTTTCATTTCCTATTCTTTCTCAGTTTGAAATACTTGAGGCCAAAATCTTCTTTCTTTGATAAAAATATTCATAACAAGTAATCCAGCTACGACAATCATCATTGCAATAAATGCTAAAATATTTGCTGGTTGTCCATCAAAATATCCTGAAAGGAAAGCTTCTAATATTGATAAAGCATTAAGATTTTTGATGAAGGCTGGGAAACCTGTTAGACTGGCCGTCGTCCCAATTGCATTTGATAGATAGACAAAGCTAATCATCATAAAGAAGGCAAGACCCATTCCAATTACTCGGAAATGTTTAAGTAATAAATACTGCCCTTGAATCAGTACCAAAGCAGCTAAAACAATTAGCAATACCCATGACGGTTGATATTCACGACCAACGTGAAGTTGAGCACTCGATACAATACCAACGACTAGACCAACTATTATAGCTAAAATAGATAGTAGGCCAACTGTCATAATATCTGTATCATGCAACTTGTCAAGCTTAAATTTATCTTTGACCTTACGAACAATATTTTGCGTTGCAAATAAATAGCCTGTAAAGAGACTAACAATTTCAAGTAAGAGAATCCATGTAAATGGACGATAAACGTTGACAGTCGCTTTTACCGAGGTAGAATTTTGCGCAACAGGGTTTGATAAGAAGTTAAGCAATACTTCGTTTGGTACCCCATTGTCATAGGCGTTATTCAGAACTTTCACGAAGGACTCTACAAAGTTACCATTCTTAGACAATTCTTCGTTAAACTGCGTCATCAAGGAGTCAGCATCTTGAGACAACTTTTCAGTATTTGTTTGAGCATTTGACAATTCACGATTGAACTTACCTAAAGTCTCATTTACAGACTCTGCAGCTTTGACATTGCTTTGAGAAGACTCCTTCACAGCAGAAGAGTTAGTGAAGAGATTTCTATAATCTTCATCGAGTGATTTTAAATCCCTATCTATATCTTGAAAAACGGTACCCTCTTTCGCTTGTTTCGCAAATTCGTCAATCTTTTCGATTAGGTCTAATTGTTTATTAATTTTTTTATTCAAATCCTTGTTAGTCTCTAAAACTTCCTTAACATTTTTTTCTAGGATAGGCTTCAACTCAGTCAGTTTAGCTAAGGCTTTATCTACCTTATCCTTAGCACCATCTTTATCTTTATCACTAGCAGGTGCAGTTAAGCTGTCTTCATACTTCTTCAGATTTGAACTAATAGCTTCAAACCAAATATCTGACAATGCTTTAGACACATCACTATTTTTTAACCCTCTGACGGTGTCGTATGCTTTTTTTAGTGATTCTACCTTTTGATAGGCAGAGGCTATTTTCTGAACCTTTTGTCCGTAAGTCACTGCTGCTTGCTGAACGGCTGAGACATCTATGGGAGCACTGACTGCTTGAACATCATTCAAGGAAATATCAACAGTCTCTGGCTCCGCTTTTGGAGTTGGGCTTGGACCCCCAGTTGAACCTGTAGTCGGAGTTGGAGTTGGAGTTGGAGCTGGAGCTGCCTCTGCAAGACTATAGGCTACTTTGAAAGTCCCACCAGTCTTCAAATCAATTTCTTGGCCAAACTCAACTGGTGTGCCATCATAAGTGACCGAATGAACCGTCACTCCTGTTCCAGCCTTCCATGATACCTTAGCCTTTGTTCCTGTTCGTCCAACAGCACTTGTACTAGTAATCGCCTTATTTTCCAGATTCTTCAAGTCCGCCAAAGAAATCTCGTCGCTAGGCTCTTTAATCGTTTTTAAATCTGTATAGTTTACAGAAGGAATTGTGGTTGGTGTCATACCAAAACCACTAAATTCTTTTCCACTAAAATCTTCTTTTGGTAATTCTGAGATTGCAGAAACCAGCTGCTCTTTGAGATATTCTTCAGCCTTCTCTAGGTCCTTGTTTGCAGCTTTATCCAAAAATCGACCGAGAGTGATTGTCTTCTCACTTGTTCCATAGTAAGAAGCTAGTTTCTCATCAATGAAGTCACGAATACCTTTTTTATGATTCTCAAACTTCGTTCTTTCATTTGTTAGATTGGTCTGTAAACTAACAATCTCTTTGCTGATGTCTTTTGCGACTGTTTTATAGGAAGATCCAACTTCAGGCTGCATTACATCAGAGGAGGTTACTTGACCTTCTATCTTGGAATTTAGAATCTTTTGGGTTTCCATTAATTCTTGTTTATAAGAATCAACCTGTTTCTTTACCTCATCCCTACTCTTAGATATAAGCTTTTCTATGACGTCCGCATAATTCTGCTTTGCTTGTTCCTTATTGTTAGACAATTCTTTGAAAGTGTTGTTATATTTAACCTGCGACTCATCAAAGCGATTAAAGGACTGTAAGTAGCTTTCCAAACCTGTCTTTAAGACACCGTTTGCATCAACTGAAGAACTAGACATACTGTAAAGAGTCGGGAAAATATTTTTAGAGTTAATTGCTGTTCCATATAAGTTTGTACGGTAGTTTCCGATATTAGTTGCTTGTATCTGTGAACTAGCTTGCACATTTTTTTGCGCCGTATAAAGATTGCTCAAAATACTCGCCATATACATGTCAACTAATTGACCATTTAAATCAGCAACAATGTCTTTTGCTAGTTTATTTGCATCATTTTCCACCTGCAAATTTCCTTGGGCATTGACCTTATAATTAATGGTTGTCTTATCAACATTGATACTGTTAATATCAAGTATTTTTTCAGAAAAGTCACTAGGAATTGTTAAAACGAGTTGGTATTTCCCACTTTCTAATCCGGTATCTGCTGCTCCACGAGGAACAACGGACCAGTTTTGTGAATTATCACGCTCGATGTTTTTTACATAACTAGCCCCCAAATTATACTCTTTTGTATCCACATAGACAGGCTTATCTTCATTTACAATAGCCACATTTAATTTGGTCTGCTGATTTACTTTCGCGTTATTCTCATTGTTAATTGTCGTATTCTTTTGAACAGAAAGATTCAAAAGAACCATCATCAAGAGCAACAATAGGGCTAGCAAACTACTCCCTACATATTTATATATTCTATTCTTCTTCATTTGCCTTTTAATCATCTCCATTAAAAAAAATAGGAAGGCTCTCGCCCTCCTAAAGCCACTTATAACAAATTAATGAATTTGTGATGCAAGTTCTTGGTCGTTTTGCTCAACGATTTCAGCAACTTTATACAATTGCGCATTGATTGCATCAAGTAAAGCTGCAAACTCTTCAATTTTTGGAGATAATTCTGTAAACTGTTGATCAAAGCTCTGAAAAGCAGCACCTTTCCAGTTCTCTCTAATAATCTCTTGTTCGTTACTCAATGTGCGAAGTACTTCTCTTACTTCTTCAGCACCATTAGTGTATTTTTGAGCAGAAGTACGTAGTTCCTCTGTTGTTAATTGAATTAAAGCCATATTAAACTCCTTTAAGTTATTTGTAAGTTTATTATATCAATAAGTGCCACAAATTACAAGTGCTTACACCATTTTTTACTAATAAATTATCAAAAAAATTCTCTTGTATTAGATTAAGGGTCTATTCGTTAAAAATCCTTTTCCTCTAACTTTCGATAAAAGTTTTTATTCTCTTGGTGTCGAGCTTCCAGTACATTCTCTATACGATTCTTATAAAGTTGATGATAGCTATCTAAATTGTTCTCTATCTCAAAGATATATGGATGAATTTCAGCAAAACTACTATCTCTACATGCATAGGAAAGCGCCTCTAGGAGATGATCCGTCTCCCTACTAAACTTGTGAAAATCATCATCCAAATCCATCTCCAAACGTTCTAAGTCTCGTAATTTACGATTATGCTCATCCTCTAGTTTCTGAAGTCCCTTTTTATCCATAACCAGTTTTCTCCTAGCTTTTGATCGGACTCTGTAAAGTAGGTGTTTGCAAGGTCTGTGTCAAGTAAGTTTCGGCAGCATCTGCAGCTTTCCCCTCAAATCCACCCTTAATATTGTTCACATAGGTCTTAGAAGCGTAGTCTTGCATATCTGTGGCTGCTTCCTGCAACTTTTTAGCTAACTCAGCTCCTTTAGCAAGAATTGACATCTCTTTTGCAGTTACCAAGGCCCTGACTGCTTGGCGTTCTTGTTCCTTCATTCTTTCCTTGAAGCCTCTGTCGAGTTGCTCTCTTGTAATTAAGGTATCCTCATCAGTTAGCACTACCATTTTTACCCCTCCATGTTTGTTTTACATCCGCCAATAGATTATTAAAATCTTCAGCACTATCTGTATCTATGGTCTCAAAGGAGCCACTAGCTTTAACCAGGCTTTCCCCTAATTGCTCAATTTGTGTCAGGAAGGATGTTGCTGCGGTCTTCGTGTCACTTTCTACGCCTTCATCCCAAAAGCTTGTTGTATCAAAACCAGAAAGTAGATTTGTAACTTCTGAACTTGACAAATATCCAACCATGTCAAAGGCTGTCTGTCTTGTTTCTTTTATCATGTTTTGAATATCTTCCTTAGCATCTGAAAGTAAGGTTTTCACAGATTTTACTTTATCTTCCATGTCAAAATTTGCCAACTGGGCTGCTGTCTGAAGCAACTGAGCTCGAACCAAGATTCTTTGATTTCCTGAAAGATTGCCACTTCTCAGTTGT
>ERZ773003.412-NODE-412-length-31776-cov-12.521862_pt1 | contig 31776 bp, 26 predicted proteins | sample MGYA00580668_ERZ773003 | MGnify/ENA primary metagenome ERZ773003 (study PRJEB29015, sample SAMEA2738002) | human oral metagenome | biome: human oral; feature: human-associated habitat; material: dental | place: China | collected 2126 ...
GTATCATCGAGGCTATCAACAAGTATTACCGCCAAGAGGTAATCACCGATATTCGCTTCATCATGAAACGTCAGAGCTATGTGAAAGTAGAAACTAATACGTCTCTCACGATTCCTGATGAACAAATTATTACAAAACGTATTAACTTTGCAGATATCGTGCTTTCAAAAGAAGACGTAGACGCTATCGATACATCGTTGAAACAAACGGATAACGAAGTATTAAAAGCTGCTTTCAGGAAAGTACAGATTACGGCTCGTAAGAGAGAAATCTATTTAGAGCAGCATGGATACCATCGTTGTAAACGATGTGGCATGCATATGAAATCTAAAAAGGAAATCTGTCCAACCTGTGAATATGAATTGCATCGGGCTCATATAAAGGAGATTAAGGCGGTTATTAGAAAGTATCCGTACTTTAAATACAGCGACTGTCAGCAATTTATACAGTGTAGTTTTTCAGACTTTGCAGAAGCGATGCGGGAATCCATATACTTTTACCTTGATAAGATTTATAAAGGATCTATCAATCGCCGTCATATGTTTATGGTGGCTATGCTTATCACCCACAAAAAGCCTGATGAGTTGACGGATCAGCACGTTATTAATTTGTGTAATAAATATCGGTCTAAGTTCCTTGCTGAAGAGGAGCAACGCAAAATCGATGCCCTTAATGGGACATTAGAAAAGTAGAGGGGGCATTCTTATGTACGTTCATATTGGAGATACCATTTCCGTGCCCATAGAATCCATCATTACGATGGTGCATGCCAAGGGCGGAAAGTCCCATAAAAGTCCTATTCATCACTATGAAACGCTAGAATATATCGCCATGGTGCCAGAGGAGCAAATCAAGACATATGTGGTCACTGATGCTTGTGTGTATGGATCTGGTATCAGTATTAAGACTTTAATGAGACGGATTGATGAGTTTTATAGTATAATAAAGAGATAAAGTTTAATCCTGTACATGTTTTGTCACTTTATTTCAATCAAGTACAGTATGATAGATTGTTAGGAGGAGTTTGTTTCATGCCTGAACAAAATTATGGCGCTCAGAATATTCAGGTTCTTGAGGGTCTAGACGCGGTGCGTAAACGCCCAGGGATGTATATTGGTAGTACGTCTGCTCGTGGTTTGCATCACCTCGTATACGAAGTTGTAGATAACTCTGTAGACGAAGCGCTTGCTGGTTACGCTACACATATCGAAGTATCCATCAATCCAGATAACAGTGTTACCGTTGTCGATGATGGTCGTGGTATTCCAACAGGAATGCATGAATCTGGTATGTCTGCGGTAGAGCTAGTATTAACGAAATTGCATGCAGGTGGTAAATTCGGCGGTGGCGGCTACAAGGTATCTGGTGGTCTTCATGGCGTAGGTATTTCCGTAGTTAATGCGTTGAGTGAATGGACTAAGGTTCAAGTATCTCAAAATGGCATTGTTCAAGAGATTTCCTTTGCTCGTGGTCATAAAACTTCCGAGTTGCACGAAATCGGCAAGGCTTCAGGAACTGGTACTACAGTTATTTTCAAGCCAGATGCAGAAATCTTTGAAACTACCGTATTCAGCTTTGATACATTGAAAATGCGTTTACAAGAATTGGCATTTCTTAACAAAGGCCTTCGCATTACATTGAGCGATTTGCGCCTAGAGGAACCTCGTGTTGAAAGTTTCCACTATGAAGGTGGTTTGATTTCTTTCATTACCTTCTTGAACGAAAATAAAGAAGCAATTAATCCAACTGTTATCAACATTGAAAATACAAAAGATGACGTTGTGGTAGATGTGGCATTGCAATATAACGATAGCTATAGCGAAAACTTGTTGTCCTTTGTAAATAATATCAATACTATTGATGGTGGTACACATCTATCTGGTTTTCGTGCTGCTTTGACTCGTACCCTCAATGATTATGGCCGTAAATCTGGTTTGATCAAGGAAAATGAGTCCAATCTTTCAGGTGAAGACGTGCGTGAAGGTTTGACAGCTGTCGTATCTGTAAAAGTGTTGGAACCTCAATTTGAGGGTCAAACAAAAACTAAACTTGGCAATAGCGAAGTTAAAGGTATTACAGATGTTATCGTTACAGAAGGTCTTAAAACATTCTTTGAAGAACATCCTCAAGATGCGAAGAAAATCATCGAAAAAGCAACGATGGCAAGCCGTGCTCGTGAGGCCGCTCGTAAAGCCCGCGACTTAACACGCCGTAAAAATGCGTTGGAAGTATCTAGCCTTCCTGGTAAATTGGCGGACTGCTCCGAAAAAGATACATCTATGACTGAAATTTATTTAGTCGAAGGTGATTCTGCAGGCGGTTCTGCAAAACAAGGTCGCGATCGTCGTTACCAAGCAATTTTACCATTGCGTGGTAAAATCCTTAACGTAGAAAAAGCACGCCTCGATAAGATTTTGGCTAATAACGAAATTCGCTCCATGATTACCGCTTTTGGTACAGGTATTGGCGATGAATTCGATATTACAAAATCCCGTTATAACAAGATTATCATCATGACAGATGCGGACGTTGACGGCGCTCACATCCGTACATTGCTTCTCACATTCTTCTACCGCTATATGAAACCATTAGTAGAAGAAGGACATATCTACATTGCACAACCGCCTTTATATCAAATCAAAAAAGGCAAATCTCATTGGTATGTGTACTCTGATGCAGAACTTACAGCTAAGCTTGATGAAGTAGGCCGTGATGGTATTACAATTCAACGTTACAAAGGTTTAGGTGAAATGAACCCTGAACAATTGTGGGAAACAACAATGAACCCAGAAAATCGTACGATTTTACAAGTTAGCTTAGAGGATTCTATCGAAGCTGATAAAATCTTTACGGTGCTCATGGGCGACAAGGTTGAACCTCGACGTAAATTTATTGAAGATAACGCAAAATATGTGCGCAATCTAGATTTGTAAGAGGTGACCCATGGTAGATAATCAGAATACTAACGTAGAGTATACTTCTAATACTCAAAAACATTTAAAACGATCCCTCAAAGCGCGTCATATGAATATGATCGCCTTGGGTGGTGCCATCGGTACAGGCTTATTCGTAGCCGGTGGCGAAGTGGTAAGTACCGCTGGTCCTGGTGGTGCTCTTGTGGCGTATGGCCTCATCGGCATCATGGTATATTTCCTCATGACATCCCTTGGGGAAATGGCGACGTACTTACCGATTCCAGGTTCTTTCGGAACCTACGCAAAACGCTATGTAGACCCTGCCTTTGGCTTTGCCTTAGGTTGGAACTACTGGTTTAACTGGGCGATTACATTGGCTGCCGAAGTACTAGCAGGGGCACTCATTATGAAATATTGGTTCCCTGACGTGCCAGCCATCGTTTGGTCCGCATTGTTCCTGTTAATTCTATTTGGGCTTAACTATTTGTCCACTCGTTCCTTTGGTGAAAGCGAGTACGTGTTCTCGTCCATCAAGGTTATTACCGTTTTCGTATTCCTATTTTGTGGCTTTATGCTCATCTTTGGTATCGGCGGTACATCCCCTGGATTTGAGAACTGGACAGTAGGGGAAGCACCATTCGTAGGTGGTTGGGAATCCATCCTCGCTATCTTCATGGTGGCTGGTTTTTCCTTCCAAGGTACTGAACTTATCGGCGTAGCCGCTGGGGAAGCAGAAGACCCTGAAAAGAACGTGCCAAAAGCGATTAACTCCATCTTTTGGCGCATCCTATTGTTCTATATTGGGGCTTTCACAGTTATCGGTTTCCTCATTCCTTACACTGATCCAAACCTATTGAATTCTAGTGTAGAAAATGTATCCATCTCTCCATTTACACTCGTATTTGACCGTTTTGGATTTGCATTCGCCGCTAGCTTTATCAATGCTATCATCTTAACAGCCGTATTGAGTGCTGGTAACTCTGGCTTATATTCCTCTACGCGTATGCTTTACGCACTCGCTAAGGAAGGTCAAGCGCCACAAATCTTTGCAAAGCTCAACAAACGCGGCGTTCCAGTACCTGCATTGGTATTGACTACAGCCATCGGCTTGTTTGCATTCCTTACAAGCTTTATCGGTGAAGGTACAGCGTATACATGGATTGTTAACATCTCTGGCCTTTGTGGTTTCATCGCTTGGGTAGGCATTGCCATTTCCCATTATCGCTTCCGCCGTGCGTTCATTGCACAAGGCAGAGACCTTAAAGAATTGCCTTATAAGGCGTGGTTGTTCCCATTTGGTCCAATCTTGGCGTTCATTTTATGCGTCATCATCATCTGTGGCCAAAACTACTCCGCTTTTACAGGCGACACCATAGACTGGTATGGCGTATCTGTTGCGTACATTGGATTGCCTATCTTCTTCGTTGTTTACCTAGGTTACAAATACATCAACAAAACTAAACTCGTTCCGTTGAAAGAAGTAAACCTAGACCGCGATTTTGACAAATAAAAATGCAATAAAACTAGACCTGTTCATTATGTAAGTAGTGAATAGGTCTTTTTTTTTATATGCTATAATATGTGATTGTGTTTCTGTAAAAGCCTTGCTATAATAAATCAAAATATATTGTAGTCAATTAGAGAGGACACAACTATGATTATTACTACAACTATGCACATTGAAAATAAACCTGTACAAGAGTACAAAGGCATCGTATTTGGCGAGGTCGTAGAAGGCCGTAACTTTGTAAAAGACTTTATGTCCGGCATTCGAGACATCGTTGGTGGCCGCAGCGGCAGCTACGAAGATTCCCTAATGAACGCACGCCAAGCAGCAATCGATGAAATGGCAAAACGGGCTAGTAAAATCGGCGCTAATGCCGTTATTGGCGTATCATTCCAATACAGCACAGTAGGTGCTCAAAATGGCATGCTTATGGTGACATGTAATGGGACGGCCGTTGTAGTTTAATAAGGGGAAAAAGCTGAGCATGACTTCTCTGCTCCACCGGCTAGGTCTTGGTGATAAGGGCCATAAGTAGGGTGTGAGGCAGCAGGTTTTGAAATCTGCTGCCTTTTAGTGTGCAATAATGGGGTTCTTAAAAAATAGAACAGGCGTGTACTAATTTAAGAAAGGTATGTATAGTGCTCCTGAGAAATAGGGATATGTATGTAAGGCAATAAAAAACAGCAGGGCTGCCACCCTGCTGTTTTTTTCTTTGTTGCGTAAATACATTGCAACTTATTTAACCTTATACCATGTTGCGTACATAACTGGTAGTACGATAAGTGTTAGTATGGTTGCTACAAGTAGGCCGCCGCTGAATGCGATGGCGAGAGGGCTCCAGAATACGGATCCCATGAGTGGTATCATACCAAGGATGGCCGCGATGGCAGTTAGCATGATTGGTCTGAAACGTAATGTAGCGGAGTTGATGATGGCTTCGCGGGCAGATTGTCCTTCGGCGCGGTGGATTTCGATTTGGTCCAATAAAATGATGGAGTTACGAATGATCATGCCGGAGAGGGCAATGATGCCGAGTATAGCCATAAATCCAAGTGGTGTACGTGTAATGTTTAGGGCTAGTACAACACCGATGAGTCCAAGCGGAGCGGTAAATAGGGCCATAAACATAAGGGCAATTCTCTTTAATTGGAACATGAGAATCGTCATGATCGCAAAGAGCATGATTGGCATTGGCACGAGCAATTTTTGAACGGCAGTGACGCTCTTTTCAGCGGAACCATCGAGGTCGATAGTATAGCCGGTTGGCAAGTTTTGACGGTATTCTTCAAGGTTTTTGTAAATTTCCTTAGTCTTAGCATTGCCGAGCACGCCAGGGCCTACATTAGCATGAATGCTAATGGTTGGCATCATGTTGCGGTGCCAAATAATGCCTTCTTCTTGACTCATAGAAATCGTTGCGATTTGGCTGAGCGGTACATAGGAACCATTTCCTGTTTGGATTGGTAATGATGAAAGAGCCGATAAGTTGTGGTTTTCATTGCCGCCCAATCTGAAAGTAACAGGAATGGTTTGGTTTCCTTCGTAGTATTCACCGGATTTGGTACCGGATAATAGACTTTGTAAATGAAGCGATACAGCGTAGCTATTAATGCCAAGTAAACGCGCCTTATCTGGGTCGATGTGGATTTGAGCAACTGGCTCTGTATCCGGCCAATCGAAGGCGATATTATGTAAATCCTTATCCCCCTGCATCTTGGCTTTCACATCGTTTGCAATCGTTTTAACCTCAGACGCATCAGGACCCGATACACGGAGCATAACAGGGTATTTCGATGGTGGTCCAATTTGGACGAATTGCATATTGATGAGTGCCGATGGATATTGATCGTTTAGTTGATCTTGTAAATCCTTGAATAATGCATCTCGATCCTCTAAGGATTTTGTAACGATGATGGTTTGCATGAAATTAGTGCGCGGCAATTCCGGTTCCAAGGTCAATACAAACCGCGGCGACCCTTCGCCTACATAGGTGGTGAAATGGTCGATATGTTTGTTATCCTTTAACAAAGCATCCAGTGATTTAGCTTGGCTTTGGGTATAATCGATGGATGAGCTTTGAGGAAATTGCATGGATAGGATGATTTCATTCCGCGTTGATGATGGGAAAAATTCTTGTTTGATAAGCGGGAATGAAAGCAAGGATAGGATGAAAGCCCCTAGCGTTAGGAGTAATACAGCCTTATGATGACCTAGTGCCCAGTGAAGGAGGCTTTCAAAACGAGCATAAAAAACGGTTTTCAAACGATGCATGATATGATCGCGACGAGTCCATTCTGACTCGGGTTTCTCGGCCTTGTTTTCGATAATCTTGTAGCCTAGCACCGGACTGACCAAAACAGATGCAATCCAGGATAGAATGAGGGCCATAAAGACAACGATGGACAGGGATTTCGTGAATTCCGCAACCATGCCCTCCGCCAAGGCGAGAGGCAAGAATCCGGCGCAGGTAATGAGCGTACCGGACAGCATCGGAAAGGCCGTTGATTCGTAGGCGAACGTAGCGGCGCGCCAGTGGTTAAAGCCTTCTTCGAGCTTAACGCTCATCATTTCCACGACGATGATGGCATCATCAACGAGTAGGCCCAGCGCCAAAATGAGGGCGCCAAGGCTAACCTTATGCAAATAAATGCCATTTTCATACATCAGTACAAAGGTAGTGGACACGACGACCGGAATGGTGAGGGCCACCACGATACCCGTTCGAATGCCAAGAGACGCAAAGCTGACGAGTAATACGATGGCGATGGCTTCGAATAAAGATTGGGAGAAATCGCCAATGGATTCCTTAACAATGTGCGGCTGATTCGACACTTGGTCGAGGCTTAAACCTGCAGGAATCGTTGTTTTAAGCTCTTTCAGTTTCGTATCGATAGCTTTGCCAAACTCGATGTTATTCGCACCAGCATCCATGGAAATGGCGATGCCAATGGCCGGTTTGCCTTCGTAATAGAATTGAGGACTGGATGGGTCCTTATAGGTCATCGTTACGTTCGCAATATCGCCAAGGCGAATCGTCTGGTTATTGATGCGAACCGGCATATTTTTGACCGCATCCACGCTATCAAAGACGCCGTTAATGCGTAAATATACATTATTCGTATCCGTATTGATCATGCCCGCCGGCACCATGGCGCTTTGCTGTTTGAGGGCCGTCAATAATTGTTGGGTGCTCACCTGATACGATGCGAGCTTGTCCTTGTTAATCGTTACATCCAAGGACTTTTCTTGTACTCCGATGAGAGTAATCTTCTTAACATTCGGAACGGACAAGAGCTGCCGTTTTAAATCTTCCGCCTGTTGCCGTTTCTCTTCGTACGAGAATTCGTCACCTGAAAGCGCGTAAATGGTTCCATATACATCATCGAATCGATCGTTGATAGAAGGGCCTTGTACGCCGGATGGCAAAGATTTCCATTCATCATTGATCATATTTCTCGCTTCTTCCCAAGCGGGACGAATCTTGTTCGATGGCAAATCTTCTTTCAGATTGATATAAATAACCGATTTGCTGCCATCTGTGAAAGACTTCGTATAATCCACACCTGGCAAATCCCGTAGTTTTTCTTCGAGCTTATCCGTTACTTGATCCGATATTTGTTGTGGTGAAGCACCGGGCCAAGATACGCCTACAACCATAGTACGCATCGTAAAGTCTGGATCTTCCATGCGTCCCATGTGGGTGAACGAGAATATACCAAAGGTGAGGAGTACAGCGATGAAGTAGTAGATAATGGATTTATGGCGTAATGCCCAATCTGCTAAATTAAACTTCTTCATTCATGCACCGCCGTTCCTTCTTGTAATTGTTGGGTTCCTGCGGTGATGACGATATCCCCTTTAGCGAGGCCATTTTTTACAATGACCGAATTATTACCAAATTCGCCGGTTTGAATAGGAACGAGATGTGCTTTCTTGTCTCGAATAATATACACTGCGTTATTACCTTGTTTGTCTTTCACCAACGCCGTCAACGGTATGGAAATATCCGTTGTATCCGTTTGATTGAGGATGGCATTGATGGTCATACCGAGCTGCACCTCTTTTGGAGGGTTTTGTAAGGTAATTTTGACCGTATACGTCCGCGCTACAGGGTCTGGAACCGGTGAAATTTCACGGACAATACCTTGTACTTTCACATCAGGCAAAGCCCAAAATGTGATGGTCGCCGTACTACCAGGGTGAATTTTGCTCATTTCCTGTTCTGGCAAAGCGATGACTGCCTCAGGTTCGTGACCGGCCGCCAAGGTACCAATAGCCTGGCCTGCTGCCACGACCTGACCGGCCTCGACATTGAGAGCCGTAATAATACCGCTGTCTGGAGCAACCAAAGTAGTATAACTATTTTGATTGTTACTTAAATTAAGACCCGCTTGAGCCTGTTGCAACTGAGCCTTCGCCGCATTCAGTTGATTTTCCGCTTGATCCAATTGCAATTTACTGATAGCCTGCTCAGCGTACAAAGCGCGGTATCTTTCAGCATTCGTACTAGCTAAATCATAGGCCGATTGCGCCGCTGTAACAGCACCTTGCGCATTTTGCACTTGACTCGCCGTGTCAGCTCCGTTAATTTGAGCAATCACCTGACCGGCCTGCACAGCAGTACCAACACTGACAAACTTGTTAATCACACGGCCGCCCACCTGGAACGCCAAATTCGTTTCCGTCCGATTCTTGATAGTTCCCGAATACCCAGCACTCGTTATGCCAGCCTCTTCGCCAATCGTGATCGTCCGCACCTTGATACTCGTATTATGATCATCTTGATTCGACCCACAACCGCCGATGATAAGTGCACTCATCAATAGCGCCGTGGTCAAACCTAATACACTACGATTCATAATCCCCTCCTTCACACACATAATAGAGGTTATTGTGAAAGCAATAACTACTACAAAATATATATTTTATACAATTAAATAATACTACACTTTAGATAAAAATTCTATAAGTACATTAGAAAATATATATGTTTTCTGATTATAGTAACTACGAGGCACCTTCCTAAAACCTCCAGCTACCTTGACGGTCTGCGCCTGATGGCTTGACCTAGTAAAGTCGGTTTTAGAAAGGTGCCTCTTCGTTAAAAAATATCATAAACCAGAGCCTATACAAACATATATATTTTCTAATAATTGGAGAGAGGGGACCTTCGGGGAGAAATTTAGGTTTAGATTTATCTAGTGCAATCAATATATTTTTACGGCAATGTTTGATAAAAGGTGGATTACCTTTTACAGTTGAAGATCCACATTATAATAAAAAGACATTAGAAGCTTTAGTAGAAGCAAAAAAAATTTCTAGAGATCCTAATGTACTATCCTATGAAACAATGGATGAGTTAAAGGCTGCTTTGGAATCTGATTAGTGTATAAAGTTAAATTTACTTCTACTTTTAAAAAAAGCTATAAGTTAATGAAAAAACGTGAGTTAGATATTAGATTGCTAGATAATGTAATTGATATGTTGAGAAAAGGTCAAACATTAGATATAAAATATAGAGATCATGCGTTAACTAGAAATTATGAAGGATATAGAGAATGTCATATAAAACCAGATTGGTTATTAATTTATTATATTGAAAATGATATTTTAACTTTAACCTTATCAGATACTGGATCATATTCTGATTTATTTTAACCAAGTTGTGCAACAAACGTAGAATAGAAGATGAGAGAACCCCTCCTGAAAACGACTTCGGGCTCTGCGTAGCGTGTTTCTCTCATAGATTATGTTTAACCAGTTGTGCGAATTACAGTAGAAATGAAAATTTGAGCACGTAGGATCATAGGATAGTAGTAATAAAAAAATAGACTCCCAAAAACGACTTTGTCCCTGCGGAGGCCGTAGGCCGGAGTCAGACCCGGCCGGTGGAGTTTTTGGGAGTCTATTTTTTTATATTAGTATTTATGACGATACGTGCTCTAAATTTTATTCTTCTGTTTGTTCCACAACTGGTTCAACATAACTAACCAAAATTTTGTCTATCCGTGTATTATCCATGTCCACGATTTCGAATGTGTATCCGTCCCAGGTGGTTTTGTCGCCTTCGAGTGGAATTCTACCGAATAGAAGGTTCATGAGGCCGCCCAGTGTTTTGTAGAGGTCGTCTTCTTCACGTGGTAGTTCTTTGACGATGTGGAAGAATTCTTTGAATTCGTCTACGTCGAGTAGACCGTCTACGAGCCAAGTGCCGTCTTCGCGTTCGACGATGCGGTTTTCTTCTTCTTGGCGCTCTTCTTCGCCGGATGGCATGAGGCCTACGATTTCTTCCATGATGTCGTGCAAGGTAACGAGGCCGCTAAAGCCGCCGTATTCGTCGAGGACGATGGTTTCGTGAACGCCTTCGTTACGCAATGTGTTGAGTAATTTCATAAGAGAAATGGACTCAGGTACGAGCAATGGTTCTTTCAGACAAGAATGGATGACATGGTGCAAGGATTTTTCGCCTTGTAAGCATTGGACCATCACATCGGTTACATTGACTACGCCGCGCAATTCGTCGAGTGAGTCTTCACCTACCGGAATGCGGTATTGGTTCGCCGTTTTTAGGACCTCCATGATTTCTTCTTCAGATGAGTTCAAATCAATCCATTTGAGCTGCGTCCGTGGTGTCATGACATCGCCTGCGTTCATGTCTGCTAGGTGGAAAATATTTTCTACGAGAATTGGTTCTTCTTCTTCAAAGGCCCCCATGGCTACGCCTTCGGTGAGCATTTTGTTGATTTCCGACTCCGTTACAGGCGCTTCTTCTTTCACAGTGACGCCCAATATTTTCAATAGAAAATCCGTCGACACGCCGAGGAATAGTACGATTGGTTTTAATGCTTGTGAAAGCCAGTAAATTGGCTTGGAAACAACAACGGCAATCGCTTCAGGGCTGTTGATGGCTAGGCGTTTTGGCACTAATTCACCGATGACAAGCGATAAATAGGTGATAATGGCAACAATCAAGAAGGAACTGATAGAAGCCGCATAAGGAGCGATACTAGGGAAGGCTTTCACCAAAACGTCCTCTAATGGTGCGGAAAAGGTAGCACCGGAATACAAACCAGTCAAAATGCCGACGAGGGTGATACCAATTTGGATGGTAGAGAACATCTCGTTCGGATTCTCCGCCAACTCAAAGGCCTTCTTGGCGCGCTCATTGCCAGACTCGGCCATCTCCTCGAGACGGCGCTTCTTGGCATTGACGATGGCTAACTCTGTCATGGAAAATAAGCCATTGGCGATGATTAATATTATAATAATTATAAAATCTAAGGTCAGATCACTGTCCATGTAAGTAAATACTCCTTTTTATGAGATATAATTCTGCACATGAGAAAAATTGAAATATTACTTTTTAGTATACCATATTCGAATCATATATGGTAAATACAACAAAAGCACCCATGGAGGGTGCTTAGCATAGAAAAAGCAGGGCGGCAACCCTGCTTTTTCATTTTTGCGTGCAACATATTGAACGCATTAACTTCCTTTGTCATATATTATGATACATGATTATCTTTAATTTGTAAATATTGCTCTAATAAGGGTATAGTATATGTAAATATCAATTTAGTATTAAAAATAGGTCATATAATTGGGAATTTATGATGGAATTAGATATATGACAAGTGAACAGAAATGGGAACAAGTATTACAAATTAAAACAACAGGTCGTGATGACAGCCGTTCTGATACAGAACATCATCCGTATGAGCCAACGGATTATTGTGTTCTAGAACGCCTTGCCAATAGCGGTTATATTACGAAACAAAATACCCTCATTGATTACGGTAGTGGTAAGGGACGTGTCAGTATTTTCATGGCTAATCAGACGCGGTGCCATTCCATCGGTATTGAATACGATGAACGTTTGTATGAACGAGCTGTTGTAAATGGTGAAAGCCTAGCTACTAAGAATCGGGTATCATTTATTCTTGGTGATGCGGCTACCTATACATTGCCAGATACTGTAGATCGCTGCTTCTTCTTTAACCCCTTTGCACTTCATACCATCAAACGAGTACTAGGTAATATATTTGATTCTATATATCATCATCCGAGAGAAATTCTACTATTCTTTTACTATGTTAATGAAGAAGTAGAAAATTTCTTAAATAACCATGTGCGTCTAGAAGCAGAAGAATCAATACAATGCGGTGATTTATTTCAAGAAACTGATGAAAAAGAACGAATATTGGTGTATAGGGTGAATGTGTTTTAGTACTTTCACTAAAACACGCAGAAAATCCGCATATTTTCTGATATAATAATAGATTAGAGAGTATAAAAATTTATTTTTTCTATTCACCATGGTATGTATTGATTCGTAATGATTAATCGTAGTGATTAGGGCTGAGTATATACCATAAAGGAGGAACGTATGGAACGCGTGTCAGCAAGTCTTATTGAAGAAATTCGAAGTGCCTTAGTAGAGCGTTATAATCGCGATCAAGAGATTCAGCAAATGATTGAAGAAATCGGTGCTGATGAAGGTCTTAATGAAAAAGAACTGTTTGTTATTCAACAAGCCTATTTAGAGGTTAAGGAACGCATGCAGTATACGGCGAATTTGATGGAATTGTGGAATCAAATTGAGGTCGTTCAGGACCGCATGAGCATGCTTAATTCTTATGAAAGCTTGGAACGCGATTTATTTGGCGATGTTCTTTTCTTTGATAAACCGATGGGCTATGGTGCGTCGAATCAAGACAACTTAGATTATGCGATGGAGCAAGTTAAGTTACACGATGTAGATCATGACCTCGAAGATATTGATGATGAAAGTATCATAGACCGAGATATTCATACATCTTTAGATCCTTATGATATGGTAAATTCCTTGTTGTACTCTAAACAATCTACGGGCGATAAGGATAAAACTAAACAACAAAAGGAAATCGACAAGCTTATCAAAAAACAACTGAAACGCGTAGAAGAAGAATGGGCGAAGCTTTCAGGTAAAAAGGATAAAAAAGATAAGAAAAAGAAAGACAAAGATAAAAAAAAGGACAAGAAAGACAAGCAGTCTAACAAAGAATTCGAACTTGTAAAGGAATCTAAGAAGTCCAAGAAGGACAAAGAGTTCAAAAAGAGCAAGAAGGATAAGGATTCTAAAAAAGCTAAAAAAGACAAGGATGCTAAGAAGGATAAAAAGGCTAAAAAATTAGAAAAAGCCTTGAAGAAGGAGTCTCAAAAGTCCACAAAAAAGGACTAACCGTAGATTTTATAAATGACCACGGCCAGAAAACTACGGATAAGGGCTGTGGAAAATGCAAGCGGTGCAAGGGGCCGAGTTGCAAGAAGTATTCACGTGTATAACTGTGATGGTACATATGATACGTGTAAATAGGGGGATACATTTGTATTTTGAATAAATTGTAGGGCTGGTGTGTAAATTGGAACATGGTATGAATCGTTGGTTGCATTGGATACAGGGAATTCAACAAGAGATAAAGGCGTTTTTGTTCTTTTCAATCTTGTTTACGCTCTTTAGAATTGTATTTTTAATTATATTTCAATCTCAATTGACTACGGCTACGATGGGTGACATTTTAATGTCCTTGTGGCTCGGGTTTCGGTTGAGTTTGAAAACGGTAGGATCCATTGCGCTTGTAGGATTGCTCATTGGCACATTGCCATCTATTGTATGGTCTAAATGGAAGGCCCAAGGTGTGCGCAAGGTTTGGTATGGATTTGTTACCATCTTCTTTACATTGCTCTTTATGGGGCGTATCCCGTTTTATACCATATTCAATTCTTCGTATAATGCCATGCTTATCAATGGCAAACATGACGATATTCATGCCATTATCAATACGGCTATCAATGAATATCATGGTATACCATATTTAATTGGTGGCATTGCGCTTAGTATTGTTTTCAGTTGGCTTTTAGTGAAAGTACTAAATATCAACACATATGAATGGGCACCTAGCACTAAGCGTAATAAGTGGATCACTGGTATTCTAAGTTTTGTTGGATTTGGTGTACTATTCGTATTTTTCCGCTTTGGTGGAGCTTTTGGGTACACGAATTCCATTAACTGGGAAAGCGCAGCTCGACTTAATTCAAATCTATTAAATGAAACGATTTTGGACGATGCACAAGCATTATACCGTGTAAAATCCATTGCTAAACGGACCTCAGAATTAGAAGATATTCATTTAACACCTGCTGAATTACATGAAAAAATACAATCCATTGACGGTAATCCTAATAGTACAAGATTTGATGAAGCTTTCACAAAAACGATAACAACAGAGCGATTACAACAACAACCGCAATCTATTAATATCATTCTCGGTGAATCCTATGGTTTATGGCCATTCCTTGCTGAATTCAACGAACCTGGTGCTTATCTTGTAGAGCAAGGTCGTAAGTACGCGGCTAGTCCACAGGCGATGGGTACGCAAATGGCCTTAGCTCAAGGAACAGGTACGATGCCTGCCATTATTGGTTTATTAACGGGCATGCCGGATACGGGGATGTATCCAAACTATAGCGTAGGTATGTTACAAGAACCGTATGGCCTCGGTATTGGACCGGTTATGAAAAAACTAGGTTATAAGACCGTATTTTGGTATGGCGGTTTTAGTACTTGGCAAAATGTTAAGAACTTTGCATTAGAACAAGGTTTTGATGAATTCCACGATGCATCTGAAATGCCGAGCAATGAAATCAATGCTTGGGGCGTAGCCGATGGAGATATGTTTAAGGCCATCAATGCGTACATGGACAAACATCGTGGCGAAAAAATCATCAATGTCATCATGACTACGTCGAATCATCCTCCATATAGTGTGAATGTGGCGAAGGAAGGCTATGATGCGGATAAGGTTCGTAAGAACTTGCCAGATTCCATTGCCAATACGGATAAGCAAATTAACGAAATGGGCCACATATGGTATGCAGACCATGTGATGGGTGAATTTATTAGCAAAGAGGAACAATCTGATCCAACTTCATTATTTGTTATCACTGGTGATCATAGCGAACGTTTTACCTTTGCTCATGAGGAAGGTCCTAAGGTAGCATCCACGATTCCGATTATTTTCTACGGTCAAGGCATCAAAAAAGAATGGCTTTTACAAGATGCATTTGGCATGAGTATTCAAATCATTCCAACATTAGCTGAACTTGTAGGACGTACAGGGCAAACCTATGAGGCTATGGTACCGAGTCTATTTAATCAAGGGCCGTTCGTATTTAATCACCGTTTGTGGATGGATAAAACTGGCATATATGTGGAAGATGAGAAAATGCCACAAGCATATGCTAACTCTATGAAAACCATGCGAGAATTAACGGCTTGGCGATTAAAACATGGGGATAGTATTCAATAGGGGAGACATACATGGCAACAGTAACGGTCATTATTTTGGCTAAAAATGAAGAACAACATATGAAAGACTGTATCGAATCTGCACAATTTGCTGATGAGGTGCTTCTTATCGACGACGGCAGTACGGATAAAACGGTAGAGATTGCTGAATCCATGGGGGCTCGCGTCGTACATCACGCTATGAATGGTGATTGGTCCCAACAACGACGCTTTGCCGTCGAAGAGGCTCGGTCCGAATGGATTTTCTTCCTCGATGCGGATGAACGTATTTCGACAGAATTACAACGAGAAGTACAAGATGTACTGGCTAAGAATGAGAAAAAAGCATACTGGATTGAACGGTCCAATGTGTTCCATCACAACAAGGCTACCCACGGTGTGTTGCGTCCTGATTACGTGTTGCGATTTATGCCAAAAGAAGGCACGAATATTGAGGGATTTGTACATGAAACCATATCTAGTACATACCCTGAGGCTAAACTACATGGCAAAATGTATCACTACACCTATGATAATTGGCATCAATACTTCAACAAATTCAACAATTATACGACATTGGCTGCTAAGAAATATAAGGAAAACGGGAAATCCTGCTCCTTTGTAAAGGATATTCTTATCCGTCCAAGCTGGGCTTTTTTTAAGGTGTACATTTTAGATAGAGGTTTTTTAGATGGAAAAATGGGATTTATTCTATCCGTGAACCATTATTTCTACACCATGATTAAGTACGTAAAGCTATATTATTTATTGAAATCTAATGGGAAACTATAACAGATCTAGATAATAAATTCTGGATAACAGATGAGTGTTAGTAGAGAAAGGAAGGACCATAATGCGCGTAGCCATTTTGGAAAGCATCATTATGCCTGCCGGTCATGAGGTAGAATTTGACCGCATAATCATCAATGAATTAAAACGTCAAGGTCATGAACCGGTATTGATGGTGCCCGAGAATTTTACCTTTAAGGTTGATTATGGCGTTGACGTTATCTATCTTGAGGGCGGAGAGGTAGTGACCTATGCAGGTGCATCGAAATGGAAAAAACCGTTCTTGTCCATTTTACGTGAACGACGTCGCCGCGCATGGTTTACTTCGGCTGCTAAGAAATTAGAGGCACATCATTGTGATGCTTTGATCATTCCTACCTCTACGTATCGCTATATAAAAGCACTATTGGATACGCCTTTAAAACATGCAAAGGTACCAGTTCACTTTATTTTCCATGGCATTGGCAAGGGTGAAAACGTACGATTCTTGAAACAAGCGGAACGTGCCAATCGATATCCGAATATTTACCTAGATGTCATTACCTTGCGCGATGATATGATACGCAGTGATCTACCACGCGTACGTCCTATATTACCTCCTGTGTTTACCCCTTCGACGGGTGAAACGCCAACCTTCTCTACACATACGCCGCTTCGTCTTGGATTTTTTGGTCAATTCCGCAAGGAAAAGAATATTATCCCTTTATTAGACGCTTTTAAAACAGCTACCTTTACAGGTCCTGTAGAACTCTTGGTACAAGGGGCAACGGCAAAACCTGAGGACGGCGAACTATTCGATGCCATCGCTGATGAATACAAGGACGTGCCAGGGCTTTCATTCCTACATGCGAACCTTATAGGCTCCGATTGGGATAAGGCCTTACTCGATGTAGACGCCATCTTGATGCCATACGGTGCTGAACGCTATCGCTATCACTGGAGCGCCATGCTCTATACGGCTATTGGGTTCTATAAACCGGCCTTGGTATCGCCTGAAATCAACCCTGAGGTACTTCGTGATTATCATATTGGTGAAAGCTTAGACATATCATCGGTGGATACGATTCGTATTGGATTAGAACAATTCGTAAATAAAATGATTGAACATCCAGACATATATGAGGCAGGTTTGGTACAAGCCAATGAAGACTTTGGACATAAACGGATGATTGATTCAATCATTAATGTATAACTATACAAGAATTTTTGGAATAATCTTTTGATAATCTTTTGAAATTATTATATTGATAGATTAGAAAATCAAAAAAATACAGATAGAATAAGAGTTTATAGCAAAAATAATCTTTTGACAATCTTTTGACAATCTTTTGAAATACTTAAATTTATGCGGCGAATTGAGGTGAATTATAAGTTGGTAAATTTTGAAGATTTTGATTTAGTACATGAAAATGAAAATATTGAATATAAGGAATCATTTGATAAATTACCAGGTGATATATGGCCAACATATTCGGCGTTTGCTAATACTAAAGGTGGTTTAATAATTCTTGGTGTTTCTGAAGATAACGGAAATTATGAAGAAGTTGGAGTTAGTAATGCTCCTAAAATAATTCAAGACTTTTGGAATACTATTAATAATAGAGAGAAGATTAGTAAGAATATATTAGATAATAGACATATAGATCAAAAAATATTAGATAATGGTAGATCTATTATTTATATTAAAGTTCCAGAAGCTCATATTAGCGATAAACCAATATTTTTGAATAATAATCCTAATAAAACATATATTAGATTATATGAAGGTGATCGAATTGCTACAGATGAACAAATTAGTACCTTCTTTAGAGATAAAAATAGTAACCAAGATTCGGTGCTTTTAGATAATTATACAATAGAAGATTTATCATCAGAGACAATACAAAAATATAGACAATATATTTCTAATAAAAATGATAGATATACAAATATGTCTGATGAAGAATTACTAACTTCTATAGGTGTTAGATGTATTGATAGAAATGATGAAAGAAAGTATAAGTTAACTGAAGCTGCTCTTCTATTTTTTGGAAAAGAAGAAGCTATAAGAAGTCGTTTCCCTAAATTTCACTTAGATTATATTGATAAACGTGGTATTTATAATATTCAAGATAGATGGAAAGATAGGGTTGCTTTTGGGGATAGTCAATATATAGATTTAAACGTCTTTGAATTTTACTTAGTTGTTATGGATAAATTAGTCTCAGCCATTAATACTCCATTTAAGTTGAATGATGGTATAGAGAGAATATCTTATGATAATTTTATTACGGCTATTAGAGAAGCTCTTATTAATAGTTTAGTTCATGCAGATTATCATAGTAGTTTGTCTGATATAGTTATAGAAGTTAGTGACTTTTTCTATAAATTTAAAAATCCTGGATGTTTACGAGTGGAACTAGAAGAGTTTATTTCAGGAGGAACATCAAATCCAAGAAATGACTTATTAGTTAATTTATTTAGACGTATTGGTCTATCCGAACGTATTGGTTCAGGAGGACCTATTATATTTCAAATTCCAAATCAATATGATTATAGGCAACCAGAACTAGATACAGATGTATTTAAAACTGAACTTACTATATGGGGTGTAGATACTATTACAACAGTGCCTAACTTATCTGATGAAGCCAAAAAAGTTTACAATATATTAAAAGAATCCAAATCATTTTTATCTGTAACAGCTATAGTAAATAAGGCGCAATTTACGAGATATAAAGTTTATAAAGCACTAGAGGTGCTAGAAGAAAACAAATTGATTATGAGTACTGGCAAAACTAAGAGTAAATTGTATCATACAAGTTTGAATACAGTTGATCAAATAAAAATGATAGATACTTTGAAAAAACATATTACTAAGTCATATAAATAATATAGGTTTAAATATATTTAATATAGAAGATTTTAGTTTGTTATATTTTTAGGAGAGTGTATGTTTCAATATATAAAGGACCAATGGTCTAATGGTCGAGCTATTTATGGAAAAAAATCATGGCGTGAAACACGACGCGTAGTCTTGCATTTCTTGCGAACTGTAGGCCACAAGCAAGAGATGATGGAATATAAGTCTTTTTTTGAAAGCTACGCACCAGATCAACATATTTTAGATAAACAAGAAGGTCTCTATGAGTTGATGAGCCGTATATTCTTGTTTAAAGAATCTACCTTGCGTGAACGCATTGATGCGGTAAAAAGTCACTTTACAGCTTTAGAAGATGTATTTACGCCTGAGGCCATCGAAATGTTATATAATCCGGATGAACTAAAACCAGAAGGATTAAAACAAGGCATTCTACTTTGGGAAGATGCTGATTTAAACATGACCGCACACCTTAACTTTATGACAGGCCAACGTAAGGAAGGTTTATTTACCATTCTGTTACAACTAGGCGACCAAGGCGTATATCATGCGAACATCCGCCTCGGCAAAGGTTTAGAAGGGGAACCAGCCTTGTGGATTGGTACCATCCAAGGGTACAAGGATGGTCTTGATAATGCGAAACACATTACGAAAAAAATGTTCGGATATCGTCCAAAAAACTTTATCGTATTCTTGATTCGGGAACTCGCTAAATACTGTAAAGTTCAATCCATGTATGCTGTATCTGACGAAGGTTTCTACGCCAATACACACATGGTGCGTGGACATAAGGCAAAAGTAGCTGAACTCAATCCATTGTGGGAAGACATTGGCGGTACAGTTACACAAGATCCACGATTCTTCAAAATTCCATTGGAAGAATATAGAAAACCGATTGAAGAAATCAAATCACAAAAACGTAGTCAATATCGGAAGAGATATGAATTGCTTGATGGATATCAGGAACAAATTCGGGGGAATTTGAAGGCGTATTTGAAATAATAATACTGTAGTAAAAACTGAATAAAAAGGGTGTTAGTTAATTAGGGGATTATACTATGTATAAGCATATTATATTAAGTAGGTTTGGTGGCTTAGGAGATATGGTTATAATGTCACCATTATTAAAGGGTATTAAGACATTATATCCAGATATAAAATTAACTGTTGTGGGGAATACAAATGCTAAACAGTTAATGGAAGCCTATCCATTTGTAGATGAGTATCTTACTTTTGATAAAACGAAGAAAAGCTCTTGGAATCTTATAAAAAAACTATGGCGTTCAGATGTGGTATATTTAATGGATACGCTTTATCGTGTATCTATTATTTATGCTCTAGCATGTATTAAAAAACGTGTTGGATTACCACATAAACGTAAATTTTGGCTCACTGATAATCTTGAAATAGAATCTTGGATGAATCATGCATTTGAGCCTGTTGTATATGCACATTTTTTGAAAGAAGCAACAGGAATTGATGTAACGACATTACCTAATTGGGATACTTTTGTATATCCGGATGCTAGGGATGTAGATAAGCAGCATGTAAAAGAATTGTTGGCATCTTTACAAGGTAAAGACTATATTGTATCTAGTTTAGAAACAGGTGGGCATGCCAAAAATTGGCCTAAAGAACATTGGCAAATCTTATTTAATGAACTTCGTAAAATGGGAAAATTCGTTGTTCTTATCGGACAAGCATCACAAAGTTATATTGATATTAACTTGCCAGATAACGTTATTGATTTACGAGGTAAAACAAATCTTTTAGAAGTTGGAGAAATCATAAAAAATGCAGAATTGGCTATTAATGGTTGTAGTTTTCCAGTACATGTAGCGAATGCAGTTAATACACCGGTTATAGGTTTATATGGGTCACAACCTGTTTGGCGTGGTGCTCCACAACGTATTTATAAAGCTATTATTTCACCTGTAAAGTGTGCTGGTTGTGATCTTTTATTTAATGGTCCTGGTTGGTGTGAAAAGCCAGTTTGTATGAAACAGATAACACCAGTAGAAGTTATGAAATGTGTAAAACAATTCTATGATGAGGGGAAACCACTAGGAATATATAAATTAGTTACGGGAAAATAATAATGAACTTACAAGAAAAATATGAAGTTAGTACAAAAGATGTTCTATTAGCAAGCGCTATACATACTATAAAGGGATCACGAACTTGTCCTGATTTTATTTATAAATATTCATTAAAAAAATATGGACACAAAGATAATTTAGCAAGATATTATACAGAAAAATATTCAAATATTCCTGTAGGTAAATATACTTGGGGGTATCGGTATGTTCGAGATGATATTATCAAATCCATTGGTTCCTATTGCTCAATTGCCATAGATCAGTTAGTTGTACCCAATGGTCATCGTATGGATTATGTATCTACTTGGAATTCTGAGATTGACTATCCTGATATGAAACCATATGTACATTCTACGATTATTGGTAATGATGTATGGATTGGTGCACGAAGTATTATTCTAGATAATGTAACTATTGGAGATGGTGCAGTTATAGGTTCAGGCAGTATTATTACTAAAGACGTACCACCATATGCAGTTGTAGTAGGAGCTAATAAAATAATAAAATATCGTTTTCCAGATGAAATTATTCAAAAATTGTTATTAATGAAATGGTGGGAATGGGATGATGATAAGATTCGTGAAAGTTACCATTTATTTCATGATCCTATAAAATTTGTAGATACTTATTCTGGAGATATGAAGAATGGATATTGAGAAACAAGATAATACTAAGAGAATCTGCAATATTTTATTTGGTCCTTCTGATGCACCTGAAGTAGCTTATAAAGATTGTGGTATGTTTTTATATACATTAGCGAAATACTTTTCTTGGAAAAGCACTTATGTATACTATAAAACAAGAGAGAGTGATACCATTTGGAATCAAGAGTTTTCATCATATGTGAATACGATTTGTATTGGTGAAACTAGTGATTATAAAAAACAAATTGAATTAGCAAAAATATTTTTGAAAGAACATATACATGAATTTGATGTAATTATGTTTTTTAATTATGGTAGTACAGTTTGGAAACTTGCTAAATACTGCAAACAATTAAAACCAGATATTATCGTATATAGTAAATTAGATATGGGTGTAGGTGGTTTTGAACATTTTTGTGGTAATAAGTCATTTATGTGGCTTCGTAATTATACTGAAAAATTTAAAAGCCGATATGTTGATTTATTTACAGTAGAAACAAAGTCTTATCATGATGCACTTTCTAAAACATCTATATTTAGAAATAGACTAGGGTATTTACCGAATGGTGTATCAACATTAGATGTATATGTGAGTGCTATAGATTCTATTCAAAAAGAAAATATAGTTATTACCGTTGGTCGATTAGGTGAATACGTAAAAAATAATGAGTTATTATTAGATGCTATTAAATTACTTCCAGATGATATTGTAAAGAAATGGAAGTTTATGTTTATTGGACCATCGACGGAAGCATTTATACAAATCGTAAAGAATTTTAAAGAAAGATACCCAGAAAAAGCAGATTCGATTATAATGACTGGAAATATTACAGATAGAACTCAACTTTATACTTATTGTAGACGAGCTAAAATTATTTGTATGACTAGTCGGACGGAAAGTACTTGTTTGGCTACTTTAGAAGGAATGTATTTTGGAGCATATCCTATTATTACGAATTATAGTGATTTTGCTTTAGATACAACCAATCGGGGGAATTGTGGTCGAATTGTTGAAAATGGAAATTCTGATAAACTATCTGCTGAGCTATATAATGCAATGGTAGATAATGACTTATTAAGTAAATGTATAATAAGCCAGAATTATGCAAGAAAAATGTTTGACTATAATGAATTATCAAAAAAATTAGTCGAAATGTTAGAGAATATGAATTAATACTAAAGGGGATAGTATGAGGATATGTGTAACGGGTGGTGCAGGCTTTATAGGTTCTCATTTAGTTGATCGTTTGATTCATGATGGACACACAGTTTTAGTAATAGACAATCTATCTAGTGGGAGTAGGGAATTTGTTAATTCTAAAGCTCAGTTTATCGAAATGGATATTAGAGATTCAAATTTAAGCTCTACTATATGTGAATTTAAACCAGAATACATATTTAGATACATTACCATTAGATGAATCTATGGTTGGTATTCCCACATCATGTTATGGATTAACTAAATTGACAACAGAGCATTATCTTCGTATTTATCATGAAGCTTTTGGTTTAAATTATATTTGTTATCGCTATTCTAATGTATATGGACCAAGACAAGGTAATGGTGGTGAAGGTGGTGTTATTAGTATATTTGCTAAGGCTATTGCTAATGGATCACCTTTAACTGTATATGGTGATGGTGACCAGACAAGGGATTTTATTTATGTAGATGACGTTGTAGAAGCTAATATCTTGGGGTTAGAAAATAACATCACAGGAATTTATAATATAAGTACTAATATTGCCAGTTCAATTAATTCGATTATTAATGAATTTAAATGTATTAGTAATAGTAGAATTGATGTTTCTTATGAGCCTGAAAGAATTGGAGATATCAGACATTCTAGATTAGACAATAAAAAAGCTCAAAAGGATTTATCTTTTAAGACTACTTTTAATCTAAGTGATGGATTATATAAAACATATGAATATTTTAAAAGATAATAAATAGAGTGAATCTATTATTTCTGTTTTTAAAAAGGGGAGATTTATATGGGAAAAAATCAGCATGTTGTTCCCGATAAGAATGGCGGTTGGAATGTTAAAGGTGCTGGAAATTCAAAGGCAACTAAGCATTTTAACACTAAACAACCAGCTACGGATTATGCACGAAAAATTAGTCAAAATCAAGGTAGTGAATTAATTATTCATAATAAAGATGGTAGAATAGCACAAAAGGATAGCCATGGGAAAGATCCACATCCACCAAAAGGATAATTAGTTATCTAACCTTATAATTTATTTTAAGAAATCTCTTATCACTTGAATTGGTAAAGTGATAAGAGATTTTTTTAGAATATTATGTGACGCTAAAAGTTCTATATTTTGATATACTATAAGAAACAAATGTTCTTTTGTTATTAGAAATATCAACGTGAATGGAGGGTTGAATTTGAACTATTCTCTTGAATATCTTTTTTTTACACCAGAAAGTCAATATTTAGAAAGAAAGAGTGCAAGAAAAAAGCCACGAGAGTTATTGAAAACTTTAATTGGCTTTGCTAATGCTGATGGAGGTATTTTAGTTATTGGTGTTGAGGATGATGGACGAATTACAGGATTTAACCACTCTAAAGCCCATAGTATAGAGTCATTTCAACAAATAGATCGTGAATTAGTTAGTACTCCTATCGTGAAAAGGTTTGATATTATTCCTGTAACAAATGATGTTGGTGAGTCGGATAATATTTTAATTATTTGCGTTGACCCATCGGTTAATCGAGTAATTGTTGCACCAAATGACGTAGTATATTTACGTCAAGGTGATGAAACTATTGAATTATCATATGAACGTAGAAGAATGTTGGAGTATGATAGAGGTCAACGATATGTAGAAGATGAGTTAGTATTAGATGCTACACTTGAAGATATAGATGAAGATTTAATTACTGAGTTTCAACATCATTTGGGGACAGAAGTTTCATTAACCACAGTAGAAGTATTAAAAGCTAGAAATTTGTATCGTGATGGATATATAACAAAAGCAGGGATTTTATTATTTGGTAAAGATCCTAGTCGATTTTTACCACAAGCACGTTTGAAATTTGTTCGTTTTGGTGGAACCGAAATGGGCCTAGGTCAAGATTTTAATGTTATAAAAAGTATTGAGTTTAATAAGGCTTTACCTCGTGTTATTACCGAGTCAAGAGAATTTATAAAAACACAGTTGAGAGATTTTCAAACATTACAAGATGATGGAATTTTTACTATAGTTCCAGAATATCCAGAGTTTGCTTGGTTTGAAGGTATTGTTAATGCGGTAACTCATAGAGATTATTCTGTTCATGGAGATCATATTCGTGTTTTAATGTATGATGATCATCTTTCAATTGAAAGCCCAGGAAAATTGCCTAATATAGTTACTATAGAAAATATTAGAGAAGAGAGATTTTCTAGGAACCCTAGAATTGCACGTATATTAAGTGAATTTGGTTGGGTACGTGAGATGAATGAAGGTGTAAAACGTATTTATTCTGAAATGGCTAAATATTATTTACATGATCCTGTATATACTGAACCTTGTAATAAGGTTGTATTGACCTTAGAAAATAGTATATTAACACGTCAAACTCGTCAGGAAAATTTATTAGGTACAATATTTCCTAATTATGATGAGTTAAGCCCTGTAGAGAAACAATTAGTGCAATATATGTATAATACAGGAGAGAATTTAACGACTTCGAAAGCAATGAATATAGTTAATAGAAGTAGATCTAATGTATCTAAAATTTTAGGGAATCTTAGAGCATTAGGAATTGTAGAATGGTTTGGGTCAAGTCCAAGAGATAAACGACAGTATTATAAATTAAATTTATGATAGAAGTATACTAGAATATTAAAAAGTAGACAGAAGAAGACAGAAAAAAGACAGAAAAAGACAGAAGGAAGACAGAAAAAGACAGAACATTTCATTCTATATTATTTGGATACTATATTTAGTATTTAGACATCATATTTAATCTATATATAGTATTTATTATGAAGACAGAAGAAGACAGTAGAAAGACAGAAAAAGATAGAAGCAACAAAAAAGGTGAGTGTAATGCGTATTTTATTAGCAAATTTAACAAAGATGGTAGGCGATACAGGTGGCCTTGCTAAGGTGACGGTTGCATTTGCCAATGAGATGCAGCGTCGTGGCCACGAGGTGAGTCTTGTGTATAGTGATGTGCAAACGGGGGATTTCTACTATCCTCTTGATGCGGGTATCGACGCATATGATTTGTGTCATTATGAAGGTGAAAGTCATTCTATTCCTCTTTGGTACAAGGCAAAACGTGAGATTTTGCGCGCCTTTGATAAGCGTAAAGCTCGTGGTGTGAATAATGAGTTTACCAAAAAATATCTACTAGGTCATCTTCAGTCTGTATTAAATCGAACTAAGCCGGACGTAATCGTGTCGTACCAACCAGCAGCATCAAAGGCGTTATTGCTAGATTTGAAAACAAATATTCCTGTTATCACCATGAGCCACGGCGACCCTGAGGATTATTTTAATACTTATCCTGTAGAGGAGGTTGAAGCGGTCGCAAAGAGTACGGTGAATCAAGTATTATTACCATCCTTTGAATCTCATATTAAAAATCACTTGCCAGAGGCTAAGACTGTTGTAATTGGTAATGCCATTCCACAATATGCAGAGCAGGCGGAGCTTTCACAGGTGAAAGACTGTTATAAAATCGTATTTGTAGCACGACTCGATAAGAACCATAAACGGCCACATTTATTGATTGAGGCATTTGCACCATTGGCTGGGAAGTATCCAAATTGGGATATCGAGTTATGGGGACAAGAGGACCGGAAGATTTATAAGAAAGAGTTGGATATGATCGTATCCAAGGCGGGACTTGGAGACCGTGTTCATTTTATGGGGACGACAACCGATGTACCAAGTGTACTCGTTACGGCAGATATATTTGCATTCCCAAGCGCCTATGAAGGATTTGGGCTTTCACTGGGTGAAGCGATGAGCATGGGCTTGCCAGCAATTGGCTATAAATCTTGCTCTGCTGTCAATGAACTCATCATCGATGGGGAAACAGGAATCTTATGTGATGATGGGGTAGCACCATTGACGAGGGCCTTGGAACAGTTTATGCAAGATCAAAACCTCCGCGTTACTATGGGGCAAGCCGGCCGTGAACGAATGAAACAATTCAGCCCAGAATCCATTTGGGGACAATGGGAGGAACTGTTGAAGGCTACAAGTAAAACTAAATAAATTATAAAAACCAGTGGAGTAATTATTTAGTACTTCACTGGTTTTGTCATATTACTTGTATATTTTATTTGTTATTATTGTATACTAAGATGTATGGATAAAATATTTACGTTTTCAGTAGATTATATAAAATGATAACTATTATTAGAGGTAAAATATGCTTGAGTCACTACTAATAGGATTACAACAGGATTTAAAAATCTTTATATGGGCACCTATAATCAGTGCTATCTTTCGATTTATTTTTATTAAACTATATGGACCCTCATATCATTGGAATGTGGATAAGAAAAAACTAGTTAAAACTTTTACTTATGGATTTTGGTGGGGACTCGATTTTCATGCTTATGTATTATTAGTTTCCTTTTTAGCTATCTCTCTACCGGGTGCATTTATATCCTCTTATTTCGCGGTAGGTGATATTGTAAGAACCATACTTTTAACATTGTATTTAATGGTACTATATGCTGCATTTATGGGAAAGCTGATATATTATTATCACTTTAAAGATACATATAATGAATTAGTTCGGTTGGGTGGTAATGCTGATAAAAAGAATCTATTAGATATATTTTTTAATGAAAATCATGGATTATGGATATTACTTGGTTTTATTCCTTTTGCAGTAATTACAGCATTAGGAATTTATGCAACTTTATTAACACCGGTATTGTTGATACCTACATTTCCATTTGTAGGACAAGTAGTAGGAACAATTATATCAGTTATTCTTACGGTAGTGGTTTTCTATTGGTTACGTTATGGTGGTACATTGAATCATCGAAATAAGCCGGAGTGGGATTTTGTACCAGCTATTATTAAAAATGATATATTTTTGGCTAAAGCCGTTATTGATGATTTGATTGCATTAGAATTAGTGCATAAACATAATGTTAATGAAGTTTTGAATCATGATGATGATACAGCTATTAAAAATTTACGTATTATTCCAGAATTTAAAGACGTAAAGATAGGAGTAAATCCATTAGAGTTTTTACAAAAAAAAGCTGAAGGGCCGCGAATTCCCAAGCCTAAGCATATTTTTATTCTTGTTGGTGAAAGTCTTACACAATCTGTGACGGACGATATTTATTCAGAATATCATATTGCCGATGCAGGAAAGCAGTTTAAAGCACAAAAGAATACTATTTCTATGGAGAATTTTTTGCCTGCAGGTATGATTTCTCAACCGGCTATTACAAGTCTCATTTCAGGGATTTATGATTCTAATTTAGAAATTAATGAGAAAACACAATTTTGGGAACATACTATAATTACTTCTCTGCCAGAACAAATTAAGAAGTTGGGTTATAAAACTAAACTTTGGTATGGAGGTAATATTTCTTGGGCTAGCTTAGGTTTATTTGCTCCATCAATGGGTTTTGATGAATGTATTGGTGGCCCAGATATTTGTGGTGAAGATGCGCCTGCTACATGGCTAGGTGTGTATGATCATTTATTTTTAGATGAGGTAAAAAAACGCATATTGGCAGCTGATGATGAGCCAACTATGCATTTTATTTATACAACATCTAATCACTCACCAAGTACAATTCCTATTGAACGATATGGATGGGATGCAGATACGATTTTTGGCAATATTCCTAGAGTGGTGAGAGATAATAAGAGCAAAGTAGCAGCTTTGGGTACTTATTGGTATGCAGAACAGGCATTATTTCGTTTCGTTGATGATATGAAAGAATATTTTGAAGATAGTCTTATCATAGTCACAGGTGATCATTCCTGTGGCATTGCGGATTCTCTGCTTTCATATAGAAAGCAAACTATTAGAGAATCATTTTGTACATATTTTGCCATGTATCATAAGGGTATTGATGCTAACTGGATTAATAAAAATAGTATTGGTGATCATATGCAAATTATGCCTACTATTTTTGAACTTATAGCACCAAAAGATTTTGAATATTATTCTTTAATGCCTTCCTTATTTGAACCTCAAGAACACATTGTAACTCCGTACCATTGGATGACACAATCTGAAATCGGTTTTTATGGTAACTATACAGCACAGGATATTAACTGGAGAGATTCTAAACAGCAAGATTCACCTATAACACATATAGAACGTCATGATTTTGAAGAGATAAAACAAGCTTATGTTGAGTTGACTTCATGGGTTGTGCGACATCCAGAGATATAGATGTTGTTAAATCATCATTTATTTTCGGCGGTAATGCATCTGGAAAATCTAATGTGATTAGAGCTTTCCAACTACTTAGAGCTATTATTGTTCATGGCACATCTTCTGAGTTAGAGGCTTTACCTGTTGATTCTTTTGCCAATGGAGAAGGTAATACCTATTTCAAAATTCAGAATCTAGATTATTACTTCAATTTGAATATGTAGGTATGGATGGGGGCAGCTTTAAATGAATGAAAATTTCATGAATATTTAAATAATATTTAATCTTTATATGATAACGTATATCTTGTAAAGGTATACGTATTATTTGTATGGAAACATGGACACATAGGGATAAGCGTATTGCTTTACAAGATCGTATAGTAATTGTTTGTAGTGTAAAGAAGAGGTATTGTATTATGAAAAAACAATTCGCAGCAATCTTTGCAGCAACAGCAGTTTTGGGTGTAACTACTGCATTCGCAGCTAACCCATTCTCCGATGTAACTCCTGATTCTTGGGCATACCAAGCTGTATCTCAATTAGCAGCAGCTGGCATCGTTAATGGTTACCCAGATGGTACTTTCAAAGGTCAAAACGATATCACTCGTTACGAAATGGCCCAAATGGTAGCTAAAGCAATGGTTAACCAAGATAAAGCTAATGCAGAACAACAAGCAATGATTAATCGTTTGGCAGATGAATTCTCTAATGAATTGAACAACTTGGGTGTACGCGTTTCCAAATTGGAAGACCGTGTAGGTAATGTAAAAGTTACTGGTGATGCTCGTATCCGTTATCAAGGCTCTGAAGACAAAGGCGTTTACAAAGATGGTAGCAAATCCTTAACAGACGGCCGTGCTCGAGTTCAATTCAATGCAAAAGTAAATGATAAAACTGATGCAGTAGTTCGTGTTAAAGGTGGTTATGAATTCGGTGATGCTTCCAATGGTACAACTGCTAAAATTGACCGTGCGTATGTAGATCACAGATTTGGTCAAAACGTATCTGCTAAGGCTGGTCGTTTCAACCAAACAATTGGTGGCGGTTTAATGTACGATGATACATTCGACGGTGCTCAATTGAACGTTGGTAACGATAAAATCCAAGTACAAGGTGCTTATGGTTACATGATGGAAGGCGCTGCAGAAGGCAATGCTAAATCTGATAACCCATCTGTATCTTATGTAGGTGTTAAAGGCAAAATCGGTCAAGAATCTTCCGTTGGTGGTTTCTACTCCAGATTGTCTAGCGGTAAGTTAAAACATGATGGTGTAGCAACTGCTACTGATCATCAAAACGTATATGGCTTCAATGCAGACCTCCGTAAAGATAAAGTATGGGTTGGCGGTGAATGGTTGAAAGCTTCTGATGTAGCTAATTCTCAAGCTTGGACTGCTGGTGTAGGTTATGGTAACTACGACATCGCTAAGAAAGGTACTTGGGATGTGAAAGGTCAATACTTCAACCAAAAAGCTAATGCACCTATCGTAAGCTCCACTTGGGATCAAGCATATGACTTAACTAACACAAATAACGGTTATAAAGGTTATGTAGCAACAGTTGATTATGCTGTACAAGATAACGTAGGCTTAAGTGCTGGTTATGGTTTCAACTCTAAAGACCAAAGCGGTAAAGACTTATCCGATTTCTATCGTGCAGAACTTAACTACAAATTCTAATTGATAATTTAAAAACACTATTATGAAAACCATCTCTTAATAACATATAATAGTATATATAAAGGAGTCTTCCTTAGAGGGCTCCTTTTTGTATGTAGAAGTCGTAAAATGCAATATGTAGTATGAGTATAAAATGACTTAAATATGAAGTTAAATTAATATAAAGAAATAATAAATATGTGTTTAATTAGCAAAACTTAATAATATTGCTGAGAATAAATATCATTATGATGAAAAATGGATAAATTTGTATAAAATTTTGATTTTTTTGAGTTGGAAAAAATTTAGATAAAATCTAACTTTTCCAAGATTTTAAAAAATAAATTTTTTTAAATGAGAATGTAAATGAGAAAAAAGGGTTTACATCAAAATTTCTTCGTGCTAATATCATGGCAACAAGAGGCGGTAAGCAAAACATACTGAAATCTCGATGAAGAATTATGGCGAGGAAACGTGGACACTCCCAAGAGAATTCTAAATCTTGAAATTAGAATGAATTGTAAATCGCAACTTGTGAAACAATTTTATTCTTATTTTTCAGAAAGAAGGAATTCAACTATGAAAAAACAATTCGCAGCAATCTTTGCA
>ERZ773003.414-NODE-414-length-31621-cov-4.086866_pt1 | contig 31621 bp, 26 predicted proteins | sample MGYA00580668_ERZ773003 | MGnify/ENA primary metagenome ERZ773003 (study PRJEB29015, sample SAMEA2738002) | human oral metagenome | biome: human oral; feature: human-associated habitat; material: dental | place: China | collected 2126 ...
TACATCACAGGTCGCAAGAAGTACATCACAGCTTGGCAGATCTACCTCACAGGTCCATTTGGTCTATACTGTAGAACTCAGCCACCTTACCGTGCAGGGAAGGACCTTTTGAACTGGGGGAGTCTCCGGATCTTTTAATTTGTGCAGGAGCATTTCACAGGCAAGATGACCTTCCTCATAGACCGGTTCGATAATGGTTGAAATCGGGTATTGGGTGAGATCTGTCCAGTCCGTGTTATTAAACCCGAGAAGCCCGACTCGTTCGGGGATCACATAGCCCTGCTCAATAATGGTAAGGTAGACGTCACGCAGCGCCCATTGGTTGGGCACGTAGATTAACGTGCGCCGTGCAGGATACAGGTGGCCTTTCAACCAGGCGGCGATTTGAGAGCGCTGCAGGTGAGAACTATCGACAGTCAAACGTTCATAGGTAAATCCGGCAGATGAAAGGGCGTCCGCAAAGCCGGATTCGCGTTCCGTTCGCGTTCGGCCCGTTGGTTCGCCGCCGATGGCTATGAAACTTTCATATCCCTGTTCGATACACTGAGAAATTGCGGAGTACACTCCGTCATAAAGATTGGATTTGATCCAGCTGGTATTGAAGTCAAATAAGTCGCAGTCATAATATACAACGGGTCTTTTAACCTTGGTGATTCGCCGGTCGAGTGCTCGGAATTGATTTGTTGGTTGGATTAAGAGACCGTCTACACCAATGGAGAGCATCTTTTCAACCCAAGCCGACTCCGTTTGGGGATTAAATCGTGAATTGCAGATGACGGTGTGATAGCCGGCAGCAAGCGCTGCGTCTTCGATACCTCGTGTAAGCTGTGCAGCCCATGCGTTGGTGTTGTCGAGGATAAGAACCGCAATGATGCCGGTGCTTTTGCCCGTGAGTGCCTGAGCTTGCGCACTGGGAATATATCCAAGCATCTCGATAGCTTTTCTGATTGATTCTTTAGTGCTCGGTGCCATCTTCTCATAGTGTTCGTTGAGATAGTTTGACACAGTGGCTGTGGAAACTCCGGCTTTTTTAGCAACGTCGATGATAGTTATGCGACTCATGTATCCTCCCATCATCCAGAGACTTAGTGATAGCGCCTCGCCGAATTTACAACTTTATACTTGAAATAAATCTCAAGCTGTGATTCCGCAGTATTAGATGTTGGTAAAACGTTTAACAAAAAACAGTATATCACGAGGTCATGAGAACGTTTGCCGAAATTTACTTCCATAAAACTATATTCAAAGTCAAAGTGACAGTACGTGATGGTGAAGCGTATCGCACTATGCGTTGTGATGCGGACTGTTTGCGGGAGAGGAGTTCGTTATGAAAGTTGTCGCAGTTTGTGCTTGCACCGTCGGGATTGCTCACACCTGGATGGCAAAAGAGGCCATAGAAAAGGAGTGCGAGCGCCGAGGTTTTGAGTACAAGGTGGAAGCTCAGGGTGGCTATGGCATCGAGAATGAACTTGAGGAAGACGAAATCGCCGAAGCCGATGCCGTTCTTCTCGCCATTGCCATTGGCATTGAAGGGGATGAGCGTTTTGACGAGAAGCGCGATGAAGGTCGCGTTCTTACCTTGGATCCTTCGCTTGCCATTGCCGATCCTGCAAAGGTAATCGATCAGGTAGTTGCTCTGACTCAGTAGCTTTTGTTTGATATTTGATGAAACGATTCTTTTAGAAGTTTCGTAGTTGTAACTGTTTTTATGCACGTTTGTCGAGAGGAGAGATTATGGTAGAGGACAAGAAACCTTCGGCTTTGAGTACGGTAGGAAAAGATCTGATCAAGGCATTTAATACCGGTGTTTCTTATTTTATTCCGATTGTTGTTATCGGTGGCGTGTTCTTGGCGTTTTCTCTAGCTACGGGCACTGCGGGGAAAGATGGTATTGAAGTTACCAATCCTGTGATGCAGAGCTTAAATCTTATTGGTATGGCTGGCATCAAGATGATGATTCCGGCTCTGGCGGCCTATATCGCATATTCACTCGGTGGAAAGCCTGCTCTGGCGCCTGGTTTTGTGTTGGGTTATCTTGCAAACAATCCGGTCCCTTCCGGAGATACGCAGGTTTCAACAGGGTTCTTAGGCGCTATGGTGCTCGGCGTTGCTGCCGGTTATTTTGTCAAGTGGATGAAGACTTGGAAAGTCAATAGCACCATCCGTACTATCATGCCCATCTTGATCATCCCGACGCTATCCTCGCTGGTACTCGGTATGGTCTACATCTATGTGCTTGCAACGCCTCTCGGCGCGTTTATGGACTGGCTTACCGGTTTGCTTTCCAGCCTTCAGGGAGGATCTGCGGTTGTTCTGGGTATTGTTATCGGTCTGATGACAGCCTTTGATATGGGTGGTCCAGTTAATAAGACTGCCTCTACGTTTACCATGGCTCTTATGACCGCCGGTGTGTATGGTCCTAACGGAGCATTCCGTGTTGCAGTCGCAGTTCCTCCACTGGTTTGCGGAATCGCTTCACTCATTGCGCGCAGTAAGTTTGACGATGCTGACAGACAGATGGGTATTTCCGCTATTTTTATGGGACTCATTGGCATTACCGAAGGAGCCATTCCCTTTGCGGTCAAGGACCTGGCTCATACCCTTCCCGCCATCATGATCGGATCTGCCGTTGGCGGAGGACTTGCGGCGTGGCATGGTGTTGAGTGCTTTGTGCCTCACGGCGGCATGATCGTTGCTGCGGCAACTAATAACATTGCGCTCTTTACACTGGACATGGCAATCGGTGTCATCGTTGGCGTGGTGATTCTCGTGCTTATCAAGCCCGGTCTTGCTGACAAATCAACGAAGAAATCCGCTTAGAAACAACGTTTATACATGGGGCGCAAGTACTTCTTGCGCCCTTTTGATTACCGGATGCTCTTGCATTCGGGAAGGAGGAGTCTTATGCAAAAATTGCCCATCAAACGAACCGTTGAGGGGCTCCTTAGGCTGCAGGATACTGGCACATCGGCGACGCTTCTCGGCATCGGACCCATGTCTTCCAATCTCCTTCAGGCAGCCTTTGAACTTGGTCGTGATGACGACTTTCCGCTGATGTTCATTGCATCGCGCAATCAGGTTGACTGCGACGATTTGGGAGGTGGATATGTTAACGGTTGGGATCAGAAGCGTTTCTCGGCAGATATTGCGGCGATAGCTCAAAAGGTTGGCTTTGATGGCCTGTATTATCTGTGCCGAGATCATGGCGGTCCGTGGCAAAGGGACGAGGAGCGCAATGCCCATCTGCCCGAAAATGAAGCTATGGAGCTCGCCCGCAAGTCGTATTTGGCAGATATGCTTAACGGCTTTGACCTCCTGATGATTGATCCGACTAAGGATCCCTTTGAAATTGGCAAGGTCATTCCGTTGGATGTTGTTCTTCGGCGTACGGTTGATTTGATTGAATGGTGCGAGAAGGAGCGTGTTGCCCGCGGTCTTCCCGAGATTGGCTATGAGGTTGGTACCGAGGAGACCAATGGCGGACTGACATCGACGGATAAGTATCACACCTTTATTGAGCGGCTGAAAGACGAACTTGTTGCCCGTGGCCTGCCGATGCCGACGTTCATCGTGGGGCAGACAGGCACGCTCACGCGGCTTACCAAGCAGGTCGGTCATTACGATTTTGAAGCGGCTTACAGTCTTGCGAAGATGGCGCGCTCCTATGGTGTTGGCCTTAAGGAACATAATGCTGATTATCTTGACGATGTGACACTGCTTGAGCATACACCGGCGAACGTAACCGCTTCCAATGTGGCTCCGCAGTACGGAACCGAGGAGACACGGGCATATCTCAAGCTTTGCGACGTGGAAGATCTTCTCGTCCACGAAGGATTACTTGCTTCAGACAAGGTTTCCGGTTTACGGAAAACCTTGCTGGTGAAAGCCATCGAGACCGAGCGGTGGCGCAAGTGGATGGTGGGAGATCAGGTCAACCTCAGCGTTGAGGAGATCCTTGCCAACGAGAAGCTCTCTTTGGATATTCTGGATATTTCAGGTCACTATGCGTTTAATGATCCCGAGGTCAAGGCGGCAACCGAGAAACTCTACGCAAACCTTGCGGCTCAAAATATCGACGGCCAGCGTTTTGTGGTTGATCACATCAAACGACCGCTGCGTCAATACGTTGAATGCTACCGTCTCAAAGGCGCGACTTCGCGTATTTTGGAAGCGCTTGTCGAGTAGGTCATGTATCATGGAAGCATAGTACGGCGCGTGACAGTTTATCAATAAACCGCAGGTAAATTGAGATTGAGAATGCAGGATGAAGGGAGCGAAAATGAAGTTTTTTATTGATACGGCAAATCTCGACGAGATTGCTGAAGCAAAAAGTTGGGGATGTCTTGCGGGAGTCACCACAAATCCCAGCCTGTATGCAAAAACAGGAGGCAAGCTTGAGGATTTTGAACCTCATATGGTAAAGATTGCCAAGCTTTGCGAAGGCCTTCCTGTTTCCGCTGAGTCAACGGCTGAAACCACAGAAGAGATGATTGCTGAAGGTCGTCGTCTTGCTGCTCTTGCTCCTAACATCGTGGTAAAACTTCCCATTTGCCCGGAAGCGCTTGCCGCCACTCACACCCTTGCGGCAGAGGGTATCCGAGTAAACATGACGCTCATCTTTTCTGCCCCGCAGGCGCTTCTCGCCGCAAACGCGGGAGCTCGCTACGTGTCGCCGTTCTTGGGCCGCTTTGATGACATCGGAGAAGACGGCGTGGCACAGCTGGCTGACGTGGTAGAAGTTATCCAGAATTACGACTGGTCCGGCAAGAATGTGGACAACCAGGTTGAGATTATTTCGGCTTCCATCCGCACGCCGTACCATGTAACCCAGGCAGCCCGTCTTGGCGCTGATATCGCAACCGTTCCCTTCGCGGCACTTAAAAAGTGCGTGCAGCACCCGCTTACCGATAAGGGTCTTGCCAGCTTTAAGGCAGATTGGGAGAAAGTAAAGGCTGCACAGTAAGCAACGATTTGTTCCAAAAGGTAAAGGCTGCACAGTAAGCAACGATTTGCCCAGATATGGCTCATGACCTCGTTAGGAGCCGAGAAACTTGGTAAAGGTCAAGAAGCTCAGTAAAGGCCAAGAAGAACGTTTAGTTTTGGTAACATAACTTCAGTAAAAGGTACTGTTTATATCAAGCAGTACCTTTTTTGTTGCCGATCAAGCAGTACCTTTTTGCTGTCGATTGCAATCAGATGCATGAAGGGTATTTTACCTACCAGAAAGTGCATCTCAGATATATGTCAAATGGCTTGCGAGCAGTACCGTATATCCTAGAGGTACCTTAAGGTATGAGTAATAAACATCGCTCAGTGTTGGGATGCAAGATGGACATTCGCGTTGTAGAAGAAAAAGGTCGGTCGCAAATTGAGGTAACCATTTTAAGTGGCCCTGACGATCAGCGCGTCTCGGGAATTGTCCGCCAGCTGCAGATGGCAGACGGGAAACTGTCGGGATATGTTCCCGGAACCATCAAACGGCGCGTGGTATTTCTTGCCGATATTACGTGGATCGAAACCGGCGATCACACGGCCATAATTCATCTCGCAACAGGTGAGGTGCTTGAAAGCGACAGTCGTCTCTTTGAGCTGGAAGAAGCCCTGAGAGGAACGGAGTTTGTTCGCGCTTCTCGCCAAGAACTGGTGAATTTAGATCATGTGACGGGAATCAGCCCGGCAGGATCCGGTCGCATACTTCTTTCACTGAGCGAGAAGAACTTGGTTGCATCAAGAAAATATGCGTCAGATATCAAGAAACGTATCGGTATTTTGTAGAGCGTCGTGTTGCAACTTTGCAGAGTAACCCGCATAAAACTCCGTAGGGCAGCCTCAGCAACTCCGCAGAAATGTCTCGTAGGGACAGTCAGCCACACCGACAGAAGGGAATATCATGAAACTCGAACAAACACACACTCAACAAGACTTTCATAAAAATAACAGCGAAAATACAGACAACGCTGCCTGCAGGACTCTCAAGGAGAGCCTCGAAAAAAGTCTTTTCGTGGGGGCATTGTATTTTATGGGCATCTCACTTGTTTACGCCATAGTGGCACTGCTCGCTCACTTGGGAGACACGCAGGAGAATATTCTCATATTGACGCTTATCGTGGCGGGGATTGGAGCGGGCCTGTTCCAGCAAATCTGGTTCAATTACCAGCCGATTATTCTGCGCCTGAGCTATTTCAAACGCTATGTGGCCTTTAACGGGTGCCTGTTTCCTATGCTCGTTGTTTTAGCATTGATAGGGAGCTGGCTTCCCAACATCCTTGAGGCATGGATTTCGTTTGTAGGAACCTACCTTGTGATTCTTCTGGTGATGACCCTGCTTTTCAATCAGCGGTTCAAGCACGCAAACGCACAGTACCAAGAGGCGTTCAAAAAGTATCAAGCGTCCCGTCGCGCATGAGGGTACACTTCTGTAAAGCAGAACTCGGAGGTTCTATGGAGACGCTTGGCGAGAAGAACAATCTTGTGGATATGGCATTGCGGCAGGAGGTCGCGCACGGCGTAAGTGATACACGCGCCGTGCGTGTTGCGTGTCAGCCCGACGCCGTGCACAAACCAGACATCGCGTCCCAGCCCAACGTCACATACCAACCCGACACTGCCCTTATTCTCGAAGGAGGCAGCTTCCGAGGTATCTTTACCGCCGGTGTTTTAGATGTCTTGCTTGAGCACGGCATCGGTGACTTCACTGGTGTATGGGGAACCTCCGCGGGCGCCATCAATGCGGTAAGCTTCAAATCTCGACAGATTGGCCGAGCCATGCGCGTGATGCTCGCGTTCAGAGATGACCGCAGGTTCATGTCGTTTTGGTCGCTCGCCACAACAGGAAACATTGCGGGCAGCGAGTTCATGTATGAGGAAATCCAAAATCACTTGGATCCGTGTGACTGCGATACCTTCAACGCCAATCCCATGCAACTGTATGCCGTTGCTTCTGACGTGACGTTTGGAACTCCTGCGTATCTGCACGTACAGTCTCTGCCGGAAGATATTTGGAAAGTGCAGGCTTCGGCATCGATGCCACTGGTTTCAAAAACGGTCGAGCAAGAAGGGCACCGCTATCTTGACGGCGGCACTGCCGACTCCATTCCCTTCGCATCTGCTCTGCGGTTGCCCGGCTCGCGGTTTTGTGCAGACTATCCCGTATCAAAGCGGGCGCTGGTGATTGTGACGCAGGACCGCAATTACGTAAAAGGGACGACAAACGAGCAGATGACCATCCGTTCGCATCGTTATGACGCATTTCCGTATTACCTTGAGGCGCTTGAGACAAGGGCAGACAGATACAACGCATGCAGAGAGCAGCTCTGGCAGCTGGAGCGAGAAGGGCAGTGTTTGGTGATAGCCCCTCCAAAACCGGTAGAAGTCAAAGTCAATGAGCGCTCGGGAGAAGCACTTCTCACCCTGTACCTGCAAGGTCGTCTTCAAGCCATGGAACGTCTTGAAGAAATCCGCAGCTTTGTTGCGGGCAAAAATTCATCGTGTCGCTGACGTATAAGTGGAGTATACTTTTAAGGCTTTTCCACAGAGCCCCGTAATCTCTGATAAAAAAGCAGCGGTAACTTGTCCAGAAGTTGCCATTTTGTACATTTGTAGGAGGAGTCAAGTGAAGAAGTCGACTCAGTTTGCCAAGGCTGGCGAGGTAGAGCGCAAATGGGTGCTCATCGACGCTGAGGGTGCTACGCTCGGTCGTTTGGCTACGAAGGCAGCAATGATTCTTCGTGGTAAGAACAAGCCACAGTACACGCCCAATGCCGACACAGGTGACTTTGTTGTCATCATCAATGCAGATAAGGTAGTTTTGACTGGCGTTAAAGCTGACCACAAAGAGTACTGGCGTCATTCCGGATATCTCGGTGGTCTGAAGATCGAGTCCTTCCAGGAGGCTATGGAAAAGCATCCGGAGCGTGTGGTTGAGCACGCTGTCAAAGGTATGCTTCCAAAGACCACTCTTGGTCGCAAGCAGGGTATGAAGCTTAAGGTGTATACCGGCGCCGAGCACCCGCATGCTGCACAAAATCCCGTTAAGATTGAGCTGGAGGACTAACGATGGCTGATAAAACTGCAGTTTATACCGGCACCGGTCGTCGTAAAGAGGCTGTTGCTCGTGTTCGTCTTATTCCCGGTACCGGTAAAGTAACCGTCAACGGTCGCGAGGCAACCACATACTTTGGTCGCCAGCAGCTTGTTGATAACGCAGTGGCTCCACTGCGCATCACTGATACCCTTGGTCATTTCGACGTTTTTGCCAATTGCGATGGCGGCGGCATCAACGGTCAGTCCGGCGCTCTGCGCCTGGGTATCGCACGTGCACTTCTCGAGGCAGGCGAGTATCGCGATGACCTCAAGAAGGCCGGCTACCTCACCCGCGATTCTCGTGCGGTCGAGCGTAAGAAGTACGGTCTGAAGAAGGCACGTAAGCGTCCACAGTTCTCAAAGCGTTAAGGTTTTTGGGAGCAAGGTTTTGCTCAAAGTGTACAAGGGTCTGTCGTTTTTACGACGGACCCTTTTTTGTGTCTCCAAAATGTTATTTTCACGTAAAATGTGTATACCGCTGTGCTGTTTATGCACGGGGTAAAAAGCGAGAAGAACATGCGGGTATCGCTGTGTTGTATACCGCACGGTGGTGTGACATGAAATATAGCAAGGAGCTGCTATGAAGTATTTTGGTACCGATGGCTTTAGAGGGCGCGCAAACGAGGGTCTTAACGTTGACCACGCGTATAAGATCGGCCGTTTCATTGGCTGGTATTACGGACTTCGCCAGGCTCGACGCGCCCGCGTGATTTTGGGAAAGGATACGCGCCGTTCCAGTTATATGTTTGAATCCGCACTGGTCTCGGGTCTTGTTGCCTCCGGAGCAGACGCATATATCTTGCACGTTATCCCGACGCCGGGCGTGAGCTATGAGGTTGTTGACGGGGCCTTTGATTGCGGCGTTATGATTACCGCTTCGCACAATCCCTTTACCGATAATGGCATCAAGCTGGTAAACAAAGACGGCTATAAGATGGAAGAGGAAATCCTTGAGCAGCTTGAGAATTATATCGACAACAAGTTTGAGGTTCCTCTCGCCACCGGAGAGCAAATCGGATGCACCGTTGATTACATGCAGGGTCGTAACCGATATATCTCCAGCTTGATTGCGTCATGTGGCTTCAGTCTCCAGGGGATGAAGATTGGTCTTGATTGTGCCAACGGTGCCGCTTCAAGCGTTGCTCGCCCTGTTTTTGACGCACTAGGCGCAGAAACGCACGTTATCAACAATGCCCCTAACGGCCTGAACATCAACGTAGACTGCGGCTCCACGCACATCGACCAGCTGCAGCGCTTTGTCGTACAAAATGGACTTGACGTGGGTTTTGCCTACGACGGAGATGCCGACCGTTGCCTTGCGGTTGACGAGCGCGGCCACGTAGTTGACGGCGACCTTATCCTGTATGTGTGCGGCTGTTACCTGAATAAATATGGCCGCCTTGCAAAGCAGACGGTTGTTACCACCGTTATGAGCAACTTTGGGCTGTTTAAAGCCTTTGAGGACGCGGGACTTTCCTACGAAAAGACCGACGTGGGTGACAAAAACGTCTATGCGTGCATGAATGAGCACGAGTACAGCCTTGGCGGCGAGCAGTCCGGCCATATTATTTTCGGCGATCTTGAGAAGACCGGCGACGGCATCATGACCAGCCTTCGTATCATGGAAGTTCTTCGTGCCGAGCGTGAGAAGCTCTCCGAGCTTGTCCGTCCCGTTCGCCTGTATCCCCAACAGCTGGTAAACGTTCGGGTGACGGATAAAAACGCTGCTATTGGTTCCACCTCCGTTACCGCAGCCATAGCTGCTGCCGAGAAGCACCTGGAGGGTGACGGCCGCGTTCTTGTGCGTGCATCCGGTACCGAGCCGCTTATTCGAGTGCTTGCGGAGGCGTCATCGGAGCGGCTTTGCCAAGAGGCAAACGACATTGTTCTGAAGTCGCTTGAACCCTTCAAATGTATGGCATAGCGCAGGTGTTGTATGACTCTTGCAGGTATTGGCGTTGATATGCTGGAGATTGCGCGGATGCAGCACGCTCTTGATGAGAGGCCCTATTTTATTCGCCGTCTGTTTACGGAAGACGAGCGTATGTATTGCGAACATACCGCACGGCCGGCCGAGCACTATGCCGGTCGTTTTGCCGCACGCGAAGCTGTGCTTAAAGCACTCGGTTTGGGCCTTGGTAATGGCGTCGGAATAGGAGATGTCTCGGTGATGCGGGATGATTCGGGGCGTCCGCGCGTACTTCTCGCCGGTCGTGCAGCCGAAGTTGCATGCGAGCAGGGAGTTCGTGAAGTGGCTTTGTCCATTTCGCATACGCATGACGTTGCGGTAGCAAATGCGGTTGCCGTGACGGATGTGGTGCGCCCGAAACCTGACGAAAAAGAAGATGCAGCCAAAGCGCTTGCGGTTTCATTCAAAGAAGCCCGCTCGGTAATCGACGAGTTGGAGCGCGTGCAAGAAACTATAATGGATACCGTTGATGAGGCATGAGGAGTAAAACATGCAGCCTGTTTTGAACGTTGAAGACATTAAACGTGTTGAGGTATCTCTCACCCGTGTGGGCGTAAGCGTATCCGAGCTTATGCATCGTGCCGGATATGCGGCGGCTCAGGAAGTTTTGAACCTGGGCGGATCCATTGATAATGTGGTAGTTCTTGCCGGTATGGGCAACAACGGCGGCGATGGATGGGTGGCCGCTGAAGCGCTGCGTTCTCGTAACGTAAACGTGAAAGTCATCACCCCCATTGAGCCCGATCAGATTTCGGGAGATCTTGCGCGCCAGATGGCACAGCGTGCGGTTCGCTCCGGGGTATCGGTGCTTGTGGGGCCTCCAAAAACCGAGCTTGCAGATTTGCTTTCAACAACCGATGCCGTTTTGGACTGTATGTTGGGAACCGGCTTTCGCGGAAAAGTCCGCGCTCCCTTTGACATTTGGATTGAGACGCTTAACGAATCGGGCGCGCGTGTGCTTGCGGTGGATGTACCGTCGGGTTTGAATTCCCAAACGGGCCACGCTGAAGGCGCGTGTGTCATTGCGGATATGACCGTTACCATGATTGCTCTCAAACCGGGTCTTTTGGCAGATGCGGGCCGTGATGTGTGCGGCTCCATTGTGGTAGCGCCGCTTGCGGAACAAACCGAGCGCCTGGTCGTCGACGCGGATCCCGTGGCATGGCGCACCGATCTTGAGGATTATCTCACCAATATTCCGGCGCAGCTTAATGATGTCGATAAGTTCTCGCGTGGCTCGGTGCTTGTGGTGGGAGGTTCTTCTCGCTTCCCGGGTGCAGTCGTGATGGCCGCCCGCTCTGCCGCACGCGCGGGAGCAGGATATGTAACCTTGGCGGTTCCGGAGGCCATCGTGCCCATCGTGCAGATTCAATGCCCCGAGATTCCCGTGGTGGGGTTGCCGTGCGATGCCGAGGGTGTGCTGACGGAGGATGCCGTTTCTTCGGTGGCAGAACTTGCCGGTATGCGTACGGTGACTTTGGTCGGTCCCGGCATGCGCGTGTCGGGCGGTACGGTGGCGGTGACGTCTTCGCTTATTGACTCCGGACTTCCGCTGGTTGTTGATGCGGATGCGCTTAATTGCATTGCACGTTTGACCAACAATAATCTTCCTGATTTTCCCGAGGTAACCCGTAGATCAGCTCCGCTCATTCTGACACCGCATCGCCGCGAGCTCGGCCGTTTGGTGGGCATGCTTGATACGCCGCCGGCAAGCCTTGTTGAGCAGCTTGATGCGTCTCGCAAAATCATCTGGGCCGATGGTGGCTCCGAACTCGTGGTTGTTGCAAAGAGCACGGCAACCGCGTGCGTGGGCGTTCAGAAAGCAGTTTTACCCAAGCCCGGTCCGGCCACGCTTGCAACGGCAGGTTCAGGCGACGTGCTTTCGGGTATTATTGCCGGTCGTTTGGCGCTTGCAGGCGGTGCTTCCGACGATCTTCCGGTTTTCTGCGCTCTTGCGTGCGAAGTTCATGCCTATGCGGGACAGCTTGCGGCCGAGAAGTTTGGTACGCGCGGGGTTTTGGCGTCTGATATTTCGGATGCCATTGGACTTGCCGCTGATACTATTGAGGAACAAATTGCGTTTCCGGTGGATACGATGGCAGAGTAGGCATATATGGGGCTTCCAAATAACAGGTGGGCGTGGGCAGAAATTGACCTTGGAGCGCTCAGACGAAATGCAAAGGCGTTTAAGGCACAGCTGGCGCGCGGCGTAAAATTCATGGCGATAGTCAAGGCCGACGCTTACGGTCATGGTGCCGCTGCCTGTGCAAAGGCTCTCCGCAGTGTAGGTGCCGATCAGTTTGGGGTGGCAACGGTCGATGAGGGAATTGCGCTGCGCCAATCGGGTATTGAAGACCCCATTCTTGTACTCAACCAGCCGCCTCTTGAGAGCATCGATGACCTTGTGACCTTTGATTTAATGCCGTCGGTCTATGAGATAGATTTTGCGCTTGGCTTTGGCGAGGCGTCTTCTGCTGCGGGTAAAATCGGCAAATACCACCTGGCCATCGACAGTGGAATGACTCGTATTGGCGTGAGGCGAGAAGAAGCCCTTGAGCTGAGACGCGCCATTGATTTTCATCGCGGTCTTGAATGTGCAGGTACGTTTACGCATTTTGCGACGGCGGATCTGTTCGACGACTGGGATTTTGCGTTGCAGGTAAACCGCTTTACCGAGGCAGTGTCCATCATTCATGAGGCGGGCCTTGAGACCGGTCTTGTGCATGCGGACAATACGCCGGGCACGATTCTTCATCCTGACGTGCAGTTTGACATGTGTCGTATAGGTATCGGCTTATACGGCCTGCATCCTGCAGAAAACACGGTACCGCGCATTGCATTGGAACCCGTGATGAGTGTTCGCGGTCGAGTTACCCGGGCAATCTATCCCAATGTCGGCGATGGCGTGGGGTACGGTTTGACGTGGCGTGTTCCTCGGAAGAACATTCAAGTGGCAACGGTTCCCATTGGGTATGCCGACGGCCTTGCGCGTTGTCTTTCCAACCGGATGGACGTGCTGGTTGATGGCATGCGCGTGCGCCAGGTGGGCAATATCTGCATGGATCAGTTCATGTTTGCCGTCGACGTTAATAGGGCACGCTCGTATCGCCCCGGATATGAAGTTATGGAAGGCGACATGGTGACCATTATGGGCGCCGACGGCGATGAGTACATTTCAGCCGATGAGATTGCCAAGCTGAGAGATACCATAAACTATGAGGTGGTATGCGATTTTGGCATGCGCCTTGATAAAGTTTACCTTTAATGAAATGCAGGAAGAACGATGCGGTTAGTGCGGCGTGATGAGCGTACTACCGTTTGTCCGATTATGGTTGATTGAAAAGTGGTTAAAAAGATGTCCGAGAATCCGTCTCAACACGTTTCGCCCGTTACGCTTGAAGAAGTTCGCGAGCAGATGAGGGATTGTCATCTCTGCCGACTTTGCGAAGGCCGCAATACCATTGTCTTTGGTGACGGTAACCCCCACGCGCGCGTTATGTTTATCGGTGAAGGACCCGGTAAGAATGAAGACCTCGGTGGAAGGCCGTTTATCGGCGCGGCGGGCAAGAAGCTCGATGGCTATCTTGCGGCGGCAGGCCTTTCTCGCGACGACATCTTCATTACCAATGTGGTTAAATGCCGACCACCCTCAAACAGAAATCCCCGTCCTGAGGAGATTGAGGCGTGTGCCCCGTACCTGCGCAATCAGGTTCGCGCTATCTGGCCCGACGCGATTGTGTGTCTCGGTAACTTTGCGTCTCAGTTTATCCTGCGTACCGAGAAGGGCGTGACGTCCCTGCGTGGACGCCTGTATCAGACGGGTCATTTTGTTGTGCTGCCGACGTTTCATCCGGCGGCAACCATCTACCATCCCGCGTGGGAGCCGCTCTTGACCGATGACTTACGTCTTTTGGGTCAGTGGCTCCAAGAGCATCCGAAGGAGCAGGAGGCCTCGCATGAGTAAGCTTCCTCGCATGGTTGACTCCGGTATTTTCGTATCTTCTTCCACTGCCGAGACGATTGCTCTTGGCGAGAAGTGTGGAGAACTTCTTGCAGCCGGCGATGTGTTGGTGCTGACGGGTGATCTTGGAGCGGGAAAAACGCAGTTCACTAAGGGTATTGCACGAGGAATGGGCATTGCGGCTGATGTGACAAGCCCCACCTTTACGATAGAGATGGTGTATGAGGGTGGTGTGATGCCGCTCTATCACTTTGATTTGTACCGGCTGAATGACTCAAGCCAGTTGGATGATATCGGCCTGTTTGATGCCATGGAGTCCGATGGCCCTACGGTGATCGAGTGGGGTGAGCAGTTTGCCGATGACATTGGTGATGCGCGTGTTGATGTTTTCATTTCTCGCCTTGAAGGAACTGGTGATACTGGCAGCGATTGCCAGTGGCAGCTTTCCAAAGGCGGCGGTGACGCCATTGCCGGCCTCAGTGCAGACGATGCTGATGCCATTTCTTCTGAACCCCTGCGAGAGATCCGCTTTGTGGCGCATAACAAGCGAGGTCGAGAGCTGATTGAAGGGCTTGTATAAAAGCGAGTTTTGTTATAAAACTCGTTTAAGGTGAAGTAGCGGCTTGGAATTATTGGGATTGTCGCACGTAGACACAACATCGGGAGTAGACAATGATTTATACCCTTACAACCAATCCTGCAGTAGATGTAAACATTACCAGCGACGATTTACGTTCTGATAAGATCAATCGCACTCGTGACGCGGTATATTCCCCTAATGGTAAAGGACTTAATGTGTCCTTTACGCTGGCTCATTATGGCGTAAACTCTCAAATTCTGGGTTTCTTTGGAGGCTTTACCGGAAACTATATTGTAGAGGGTGCCTCTAAGATTTGCCCGGTCAAGCCTGTGTGGATTGATGGCATCACGCGCCTTAACGTGTTTCTTAAGGTTGGCGATAAGGAATACGATCAGGTAAATGCGGGAGCACCTGTAAGTCGAGAAGCCCAGCTACAGATGCTTGAACTTATCGACAACCTTGATGACCTGGATTGTCTGATTATCTCCGGTAGCCTGCCTCCCCATATAGATCCGAGCTACTATGACGAGCTTATTGATATAGTTCAGGCCAAGGGTGCAGAGTTCGTATTAGATATTTCTCATCCCTGCTTGGCCCATTTAATAGAGCGCAAACCATTGCTTATTAAGCCGAATGACGATGAGCTTGCCGACATCTTTGGTGTAAATGTCAGTTCTGAGCAGGATTTTGTTGCTGCTCTTCATATGCTTCATGAACGGGGAGCGCAAAATATTTTACTTACACTTGGTGCTGCTGGTGCATATTTTTATGACGGGCAGCAGGTGTACCATGCAACAGCTGTTAAGGTTCCCGTACTTTCGACAGCATGTGCGGGTGATGCAACTCTTGCAAGCTTCTTGTCCGTTTGGAAGGACAGGCGTAATAAGGTTGAGGACGCTTTATCTCGTGCCATGGCAACGGGCGCTAATGTTGCCATGAGTGCTGGTTTGGGAGATTTTGCTTTGGTGGACGAGCTGTCCGCTCAGATTAAGGTTTCCCAAATAGGATAGAGGGATCGCGCGTAAGCGCAAGGAGCGTGTCATATGGCACACAGGAAGGGAGGAGTTGCATATGGCTGAAGACGTACAGGTCTATGACATCATTGCAGCTACTGGTTGTCCAACAGGCATTGCGCATACCTTTATGGCCAAAAAGGCTCTGGAGGATGCTGCGGCTGCAAGAGGTCTCACCATTAAGGTGGAGACTCACGGTCAGGTAGGCATTGAGAACGAGGTCACTCCGGCAGAGATTAAAGCCGCAAGAGCTGTAATTGTCGCTGCCGATAAAGATGTCAATGCTGAGCGTTTTGCCGGCAAACCTATGGTTTCTGTCGGCGTGAGTAAGGCTATCAAAAAGGAGGATGCAGAAGCTCTTATCGAGCAAGCATTGACCGCAAAGGCTTCCGGCGAGATGACCGCTGAGGTTGCAGGCTCTGACTCCACGACTCATACTCCAGAAAAAGAGTCAATTGGTCACCAGATTTACAAGCACCTCATGAACGGCGTAAGCCACATGTTGGTCTTTGTCGTCGCTGGTGGTGTTTTGACTGCGGTGTCCTTCCTTTGGGGCATTACCTCATTTGATTCTACGGCCGCCGACTATAATTCTTTTGCTGCCTTACTTAAGACTATCGGTGGCATTTGCATGAATATGATGGTTCCGGTGTTGGCTGCCTACATCGCTGAGTCCATCGGCAAGCGTCCTGCTCTTGTACCTGGTTTTCTTGCGGGTATGATTGCTATTCAAGGTCTTCCTATATCTCCAGATACTGGTCTTATTGATGCCGGCGGTTCTGGCGTTGGCTTTGGCTTCTTGGGCGGCATTATTGGTGGTTTTCTAGCCGGCTATACCATTCTTCTTTTGGAGAAGGTCTTTGCTAAGCTTCCTGAGAACCTCAATGGTCTGAAGGCAATGTTTTTATATCCTTTGTGCTCTGCTTTTATCGTTGGCTTGATTATGCTTGGTATTTCAGGCCCCATGGCATCAATCAATATCGCTATGATGAACTTCCTTAAAGGTCTTTCTGCGTCCGGTCCTATTGTGTTGGGCCTTGCCATTGGCTGTATGTGCGCATTTGACATGGGCGGCCCAGTAAACAAAGCTGCCTACGTAACGGGTACCGCCATGCTCACTGAGGCTTTGGCTGCCGGCGTTGGAACCTCTACGTACAATTTTGGTACCAACTTTATGGCTGCAGTTTCCGCTGCATGTATTGTTCCTCCACTGATTACCACCTTTGCTGTTCTTTTTGGCAAGAAGTACTTTACGCAAGAAGATCATGATGCCGGCCTGGTTAACTTCATTTTGGGTTGTACTCATATTACTGAAGGTGCAATTCCCTTTATGACCAAGAACATTTGGCCTGTCATGCCCATCATGATGCTTGGTTCTTCTATTGGCGCTATTCTTACCATCTTCTTTGGGGTACATGATCCGGCTCCTCATGGTGGTTTCTTGGTACTTCCCGTAGTTGATGGTGGTCTGATGTGGGTTGTGGCAATTCTTATTGGTACTATTGTGGGCGGCCTGCTGTTCTTGCTCTTTAAGCGCAGCCAATACGTGAAGAATGGTAACAAGGTTATTGAGTAGGTTTACGTAGTCTTATCTAGCCTGCGTTTTCTACGTTTTCTTAGGCAAATCACGTAGTCTACCTCGGTAAAGCTTTTATCAAAGGAAACTCAGCTTATTGCAAGTTGGGTTTCCTTTTTTGCTTGAGAGTAATATTTGTTACCGTCTACCTAGGGAAACAGACCGTTTACGTTTTCTTGACGACAAATTTGACATCTTCAGGATAAATTTGACTAAGGGTTCAGTTTATTGGGGGATGCACAATGCTATATGCACATACAAAAGAAGGGGATCAGGAAGATTGGCAACCTCTCTCTACACATTTGGAAAACGTAGCAGAACTAAGTGCCCAATTTGCTGCTTCCTTTGGCTATGAGCAGTGGGGGCGTGCACTGGGGCTGCTCCATGATGCAGGAAAAGTTTGTGAGCAATTTCAGAAAGGACGCCTCTATAACAAACCAAACGTGAGTGTTGATCATGCAGCTTTTGGTGCACAACAAGCGCTTGAGCTTTATGGGGGTCGCAATAAAGAGGACGATCCGAATGGTGAACAAGCATATGTAGGTGAACTTATGGCCTATGCAATTTTGGGTCATCATAAGGGCATGAAGAGCTCTGTCGATGTTGAAAAGAGGGTAGAGCCTCTTTGCGCACCGCCAGCTTCCGGTCAAGTTATTGATGATTACAGTCCATATCAAGCTTTAATCAAAGAATTTCCTGAGGTTAAACCTCCAGTGAGAATAGACCTTGAGCCGACGGTATTTTCTTGCATTATGCAATCATCCACTAAAGCTGTACAGAATAAGGCGATGCAATCAATTGTTCAACAGCGTCTATCTTTTTCTGGTCAGGCGTTGATACGTATGCTGTTTTCGTGCCTTGTCGATGCCGACTGGATTGATACGGAACGCTTCATGAAGCCCGAGGTGGCGAAGAGACGGGAGCATAGCTATGATTCCATCCCTGTGTTGTTTGGTAGACTCGAGAAACATCTCGATGAGCTGGCAGGCAAGGCTGAGGACACGTTAGTCAACAAAGCGCGTGCCACTGTTCTTGCCGATTGTAGGAAGGAAGCGTCGTCCAAGCCCGGGCTCTTTACCCTTACAGTGCCTACTGGTGGAGGCAAAACGCTTTCATCTATGGAGTTTGCCCTGCAACATGCGAAAGCAAATGGTCTTGAGCGTGTCATATATGCCATTCCCTTCACATCCATCGTCGAGCAGAGTGCTTCCATCTTCAGGAATATCCTTGGTGAAGAAAACGTTCTTGAGCATCATTCGAATTACGATTTTGAGGAGGCGGCAAAAGAAGGACGTGAGTACGAACGCCTTGCCGTACAAAATTGGGATGCTCCTATCGTGGTAACCACAAATGTTCAGCTGTTGGAGTCACTGTTTTCTAATAAACCAGGTAAGTGTCGTAAGCTACACAACATTGTGAATAGCGTTATTGTGCTCGACGAGGCACAGACTATACCAGTTGAGCTTATGCGGCCTACGCTTGCGATACTTGAAGAACTGACTCTTGATTTTGGTGTAAGCGTTGTACTCTGCACGGCAACGCAGCCAGCCATACGAAACGAGTGGCCGTTTGGGTCTCGCCCTCATGAGCTCTGTGGTGTCCATGAGAAGCTATTCTCAGAGGCATTTGATGGGCGGGTTCGTTACCGAGTAATGGGGGAGATTCCGGAAGATGATTTAGTAGGCAGGCTCGTGAATTTGCGTCAGGGGCTGTGTGTCGTAGGAAAGAAGGCAGAGGCGCTTGCTCTATATCGTGACGTAGTGGCTCGCGCGCAAGAGAGTGCTCTAATCAATGATTCAAGAAAGCCCTATGAGGAAGGATTCTTCCATCTGAGCGCGCATATGGTTCCGGCACATAGGTCAAAGATGATTGCCAGAATTCGAGATCGACTTGATGCGGGTGAGCGATGTGTGGTTATATCCACTCAGCTTATAGAGGCAGGTGTAGATGTCGATTTTCCCATCGTCTGGCGTGAGATGGCTGGATTGGATTCTATCGTGCAGGCGGCAGGACGCTGCAACCGCAATGGAAGGCGCACTGATGAGAGGGGCAAGAAAATTCCAGGAGATGTCTTTGTCTTTGAGTTTTCCGAGAAGGATGGCGCTTTCAAATGTCCGAGTGGTATGAGCTGGTTGGGCAAAACGCGTTCGATTGCGGCTGAGCTGCTCGATGTAGATGACTTGGACGTCGATGCGAATTTGCTTGGTCTTTACTTCAAGCGTTGCTATCAAGCCGAAGGCCTTGATGCTAGATGCGTGGTGGGAGACGACGACAAGGGTCATAGGGAATATGGTTCATCAGGGCTTTATGAGGATATGTCTGGCCGGAAACATCTTTCGTCCAGCAAGGGTCTCCTGTCACGGTATATGGACTACTGTTATGACTTTGAGATGTACGCGCGTACGTACAAGGTTATAGAAGATACGGGCAAATCGGTTTTTGTTCCATGGGGAAGTAAGGGCACAATGCTGCTTAACCGCCTACGTTTTCTTGCAGCTTCTCACGAGGAATGCTCCCTTATTCGTCAAATACAACCATATTGCATAAGCGTATATCCTCAGCTTATGCACGAGCTGGAAAGAGAAGGATTCATTGAACAACTGGGTCTTGTGAACGTGCTATACATGGAAAATGATTGCTGCAAAGTCTACAGCGAAGAGACAGGTCTTCTTCCACCAGATGAGGAGGTACTTAATGTAATGACAATATGACATATCTTGCACGTTTTGAGTGGAACAAATCTATTCAAAGAAAGGAGGAGATATATGGGATACGGCATAAGGATACTAGTGAAAGGTTCCCGCGCATGCTTTACACGCCCCGAAATGAAGGCAGAGCGTGTCAGCTATGACGTGATGACGCCCTCGGCAGCTCGTGGAATTCTTGAGGCTGTCTATTGGAAACCGGCAATTGCATGGCGTATCGATAGTATTGAGGTGCTTAACGAGATTCGCTTTGAAACGTTTCGGCGTAATGAAGTGGGAAGTAAACTTCCCTATGGTGGGGATTCAGGTGCCAAGTCGATTGCGGGCGGTCAAGATCTACCACTCTACGAAGTTACAACGGCAGACCGTCAGCAGCGGGCAGCGCTTCTGTTGCGAGACGTTGCCTATGTTGTCAAGGCTCACTTCGACTTGACTGATCGTGCAGGTAAAGGTGATACGGTCGAGAAACACTATAACATTGCTTTACGCCGCTTGCGCAAGGGGCAATGCTTCAACCAGCCCTACCTTGGATGCAGGGAGTTCTCTGCAGAGGTCTCATTGGTCGAGGAGGGGAAGAGTGTTCCTCCCTCTGTTTATACGGGAGTCTTGGAGAAGGATCTTGGCTTTATGCTCTACGACCTTGACTTCACGGATATGGAACACCCTGAACCGAAGTTCTTCCGCGCTGTTATGAGAAATGGCATTATTGATGTCTCTGCAGCTGCGTGGGAGGTGGTTGGATGATAATCAAGAATCTCTATGACCTCTATAAGCGCTATGTTGAAGATCCCGAGATGCAGGACAAGGTACCTCTTGAGGGCATGAGCCGCGAGAATGTTAAATGGGAGCTTATAATTTCCGAAAGTGGCGAACTGGTAAATATTGTTTCGTTATCGCATGGGGATGGTAAGGAAGCAAATCAATCTCAGGAAATATTGGTTCCTGAGCATGATGGGCGTTCTGGAACGAAGCCAAAACCTTACTTTCTTTGTGATACGGCTGCTTATTTCCTTGGTATGGCTGATGTATCAAAGGCTAAAAACAAGCATGACGCAGAAAAGATTCAAGAAAAAGCTTGGAAAAAACGTGAGGCGTCTAAGGACTATCATTTAAAAGTTCTTTGCGATTGCAATGACGTAGCAGCAGAAGCCGTAGTGAAATTCTTCTCTTGTAATGTTCTACAAGAAGGGAAATTCAATGATTTGCTGCGTGATATCACTGCAAGAGACAATATCGTTTTTGCCTTGAAAGATTCTGCCGATAATGTTGTATGTGTGCATGAACGCACGGCGATTATAGATGCTTGGAACTCTTATCGCAGGGCTTCTGGAAATGATTTAACTACAGATCAATGCTCTATTACGGGGAAGATTGAACCTCTGGCTCGACTGTTTCCTCAAGTGACAGGCTTTGCTGGTGCGCAGTCCTCTGGGGCTTCCCTCATCTCGTTTAACTGTGACTCTTTCAATTCCTATGGGAAGACTCAAGCGTATAATGCTTCGATTTCAGAGCGAGTTGCTTTTGGAGCAGGGACAGCTCTCAAGATGTTACTCTCTAATCCAGAGCGCAAGGTTGGCTTAGGCAATACTACGTTTACATTCTGGAGCGACAGACCCTCGCCTAGTGAGGACAATCTTTTTACGCAGTTTCTCAGTGAGTGGGGAGGAAGTAAGGTTGCTGAGGACCCGGCAATTGTTGACCGTCTCCACGCTGCAATCGAAGGTATCAAGCAAGGACATCCCCTCGGTAGAGATTTCAATCCTGATGTTCGTTACTACGTCTTGGGCATATCTCCCAATGCCGCCCGCCTGTCTATACGCTTCTTTGAAACCGCCACACTTGGGGAGGTGGCTAGGCGCTATGGTCAATACCTGCGTGATATTGATATGGTGGGCATAAAGACAAAGTCATTGTTCCAGCTTATCAGACAGTGTGCTGTTCAAGGAAAGGATAAGAACATTCCTTCCACACTTGTAAATCCTTGCATGCAGGCGATGCTTACCGGCAGTAGGTTTCCTCGTTCGTTACTCAGTACTTTGCTCTCGCGCATGCGAGCAGATCACGGGTCAAACAACAGTTTTGATATGGGTCAGCGTACATCGCTCATTAAGGCATATCTCGTGCGTGCGAGGCGTTTTTCGGGAGTTATATCAACAAGAGAAAGCGAGATTGACGTGGCATTAAATAGAGACAATAACAGTGCTGGATATCTTCTCGGCAGATTATTTGCCGTGATGGAAAGAGCTCAGTCAGGGGCATTGGGAAACACCAACGCGACTATTCGTGACAAGTACATCGGCTCCGCATCGGTCACACCAGCGCGTGTGATGCCGACGCTTATGCACGGTTGCCAGAACCATCTGAGTAACTTGCGTAAAAAGAGTCCTGGGCTGAATGCTATTCTTGAGAAGGAACTTGACGAGATAGCGGGAAGGGAGCTCTCGGATAATCCCTATCCGAAGACACTTTCTATGGAAGATCAGGGCGAGTTCTTTATCGGATACTACCAAGAGCGTGTTTACCTCTGGACCTCACACAAGCAGGATGACAATACGCCCAACGAGGCAGCAGGCAACGATTCTAACGAAAACTAGGAGAATATCATGTCAGAACCTATTCAAAACCGTTACGATTTTGTTTTCTTTTGCGATGTCAAGAACGGCAATCCTAATGGAGATCCCGATGCGGGTAACCTTCCACGCATCGATCCTGATACCTCACGCGGTATCATCTCAGATGTTTGTATTAAGCGTAAGATTCGTAACTACGTAGATCTTATCAAGGGTGAGGTTATAGATAGTCCAGATGTTGATGAAGGAAAATTAGGTTACAAGATTTACGTGCAGGAAGGTGCTGTTCTGAATGAGCGTAACCTTAAAGCCTACGTACATTACAATTTTACGCCGCAAGCAAAGAAGCTCCCTAAGAAGACTGAGGAGCAACTAAAGGTTACTAAGTTCATGTGCGATAACTTTTTCGATATTAGAACCTTTGGCGCCGTTATGACGACGGGTGTTAACTGTGGTCAAGTACGTGGCCCCGTACAGCTATGCTTCGGTGAGTCCATCGATCCAGTCGTACCACTCGAAATGAGTATCACGCGTATGGCTGCAACGGAAGCCAAGGAGGATAAGGACAATAAGACTATGGGTCGCAAGCAGTATGTGCCCTACGGTCTCTATCGCATTGAAGGGTTCGTTTCCGCTTCTCTTGCTGAAAAGTCTGGTTTCTGTCGGGATGACCTTAACCTTTTGTGGGAGGCTTTCATGAACATGTTTGAGAACGATCGCAGTGCTGCTCGCGGTCTCATGACCTCTCGTAAGCTTATCGTCTTCAAGCATGAAAGTAAGCTCGGCAATGCACCCGCACACAAACTCTTCGATACAGTGAGGGTCAATAAGAATATCCCTATTGATCAGGAACCAAGGAAATTTGAAGATTATGAAATCAAGGTTCCAGAAGAGGGTGACTTGCCTAAGGGTATTGAAGTAGAGTTCTACGATTACATTGCGCCGTCTGCATAAACTATCATGTACGTCGATGACGATTTGCTCGCCCTTTCGGGATTGCAACATCTGGCATACTGTGAGCGCCAATGGGCTCTCATTCACTTAGAGCAGATTTGGGAAGACAATGCCTACACACTTCGCGGAGATTATTTTCATGAGCGTGTGGACATGGTTGGTTATTTCTGCGTTGATGATGTAAGGTCAGAGCGTAGAGTTCATCTTGTTAGCCGGAGTTTAGGAATCTATGGCATTGCTGACATCGTTGAATATGGTGTCGGCGATGCCAATTCTTTCGTACGACCCGTTGAGTATAAGGTTGGTAAACCAAAGCTAGAAGATTGGGATCGGATTCAAATAGCGGCGCAAGCTTTATGTCTTGAGGAAATGTATGGACTAGAAATCCCCGAAGGTATTCTTTTTTATGGAGAAACACGGCGAAGAGAAAAAGTTGAGATAACGAAAACACTCAAGCAGAAAGTAAGGAATCTCTCAGCGCGTATGCATAATCTTTTTAAAGTAGGAATTACGCCACATGCTGAATATAATTCGAAATGCCGTCGCTGTTCACTAGCAAATGAGTGCATGCCTGAAATTAGTAACGCGGATGTATGCGGTTATTGGATACAGTATGGCGAAAATCTGGAGGAGACATGAAGAGGCTTTTAAATACGCTTTATTTAACAAATCCAGACGCATATCTTCGAAAAAAAGACGATGCTCTTAGCGTATATGTTGACCAAGATAAAGTGATGAGTGTTCCTTTTCATCTACTCGAAGGTGTTATATTGTTTGGGCATGTGGGCTGTAGCACTTCCATCCTAGGAGCCTGTGCTTCGCGAGGTATTTCTACTGTCATACTTGATGAACGTGGAAGGTTTCAAGCGCGTGTAGATGGACCAGTATCAGGTAATGTACTACTTAGGAAGGAACAATATAGACGCGCTATGAATGATGAGGAATGTCTCGATATAGCAAAGCGATTTATCATTGCAAAGATGCATAATGCACGATTAGTACTTCAGCGTTATATGCGAGACTACCCAGATATAAAAGATCATGGCGTGGATAAGATAGTTGCATTATTAAAGGACAGTAAGAATGAAGCTTTGTACTGCAAGGACCTCGATGAACTAAGAGGCGTGGAAGGGAATGCCGCTCATCTTTATTATTCAGGTCTAGGGTTTGCATTGAGGTATGAAGGTCTGAACTTTACAGGACGTACAAAGAGGCCACCCAAAGATCCCATTAATGCAGCGCTTTCATTTTTTTATACGATGCTTAGCAGAGAATTGATATCTGCCTGTGAAGCCGTTGGACTCGATCCACAAATGGGATATCTACATGCTTGTCGGCCAGGGAGAGCAAGTCTTGCTCTCGATCTTATTGAAGAGTTACGTGCGCCAATAGTTGACAGGTTTGTTTTTTCTCTATTCAACCGTAAACAGTTGACCATTTCTGATTTTCTTCCAGAAGAACAAGGATTTTCCTTCAAGGATTTGTCTCTTAAAAAGGTGTTAGGTTGCTGGCAACAAAAGAAACAGGAACAGATTATGCATCCTTTTCTAAAAGAAAGAGTGCCATTAGGATTGGTTCCTTTTGTACAAGCACAATTATTTGCTAGATACTTAAGAGGGGATCTTGATGATTATCCAGCGTTTCTTTGGAGATGAGTATGTATATACTGGTAACTTATGATGTAGCAAGTGGGGATACAAATAGTGCCAAACGTTTACGTAGAGTTGCAACAATTTGCACACACTATGGGCAGAGGGTTCAGTATTCTGTATTTGAATGTCTAGTTGATCCTGGACAGTATGAAAAGCTAAAGCATGAACTTACTAAAGTAATTGACAAAAAATACGATAGTCTACGATTTTATAATTTAGGTAAGCAATGGAAAAACAGAGTTGAGCATATTGGTGCTAAAAACGCATATGATCCAGAGGGATTTTTATGCATATAATGAAGAAGCACATGCGCGAACTCTAAGCAACGAAGTATGCCTTAGTGGTTCGCGCATTTAATATATACTTTTCCATTGAATTTTTCGGCTTAAAGTGTTTTAAATAGCTGAAAACATTTTTAAAATGCATCTATTTCGGTCATATATGCAAATAGATGTATAATTTGACCGTCGCACCCTTCACGGGTGCGTGGATTGAAACTGCTTCCGGAGACATATTTCCTCCTCCCCTAAAGTCGCACCCTTCACGGGTGCGTGGATTGAAACTCCCAATCATTTGTATCAATTCCATACATTAAAGTCGCACCCTTCACGGGTGCGTGGATTGAAACAAGACTTGGTATAACTATTTGCATCTTGGGCTTGAGTCGCACCCTTCACGGGTGCGTGGATTGAAACTTGTGCTTCATGGCTCACTGGCCTCTCATATATAGTCGCACCCTTCACGGGTGCGTGGATTGAAACATCTCATTGCCTGCGTGTCCTTTAACTTTCACAAGTCGCACCCTTCACGGGTGCGTGGATTGAAACTCTATGGACCGTGTGGCCAAGGCTGCAGCTGAAGTCGCACCCTTCACGGGTGCGTGGATTGAAACTCAATGACGCCGTAGCGCTCTGCTTTAGCCTTATGTCGCACCCTTCACGGGTGCGTGGATTGAAACTGGAAAGACTCCCAAAGAGACTGCAAGGCCGGCCCAGTCGCACCCTTCACGGGTGCGTGGATTGAAACCCGAGTGGTGGGACGCGCTCACCGAGGACGAGCGGTCGCACCCTTCACGGGTGCGTGGATTGAAACAAAAGGCGGCGAGGTCGTCCGTATTGGCCGTAGAGTCGCACCCTTCACGGGTGCGTGGATTGAAACCATACCTTGGTGCAATCATCTGTCTACCTAAAAGTCGCACCCTTCACGGGTGCGTGGATTGAAACCGGTACAGACGGCAAAGCCTGCACCCGTTGACCAGTCGCACCCTTCACGGGTGCGTGGATTGAAACATTAAGTCGTTAACGGGTTTTTACGGAAAAACGGGTCGCACCCTTCACGGGTGCGTGGATTGAAACGGGGACTTGCTATGAGCTATGCGCGGGATTACTTCGTCGCACCCTTCACGGGTGCGTGGATTGAAACCCTTGATGACCTTGCAGGGTCGCTCTCAAAGCACGGTCGCACCCTTCACGGGTGCGTGGATTGAAACACTTGCGAAGCTGATACAGTACATTCGCCGTGAGTCGCACCCTTCACGGGTGCGTGGATTGAAACTTTTGAGCCTAAGGTGTACGGGGAGACGGTTGCCAAGTCGCACCCTTCACGGGTGCGTGGATTGAAACCGGTGCCACCTCAACATCGTCTACGATGTCGAGCGTCGCACCCTTCACGGGTGCGTGGATTGAAACCTTGATGCTGAAAAGGTGCTGTTTGAAAGGTTCGGGTCGCACCCTTCACGGGTGCGTGGATTGAAACGCAAAAAGTGTCTACTAATTTTACGGTCATGATTGTCGCACCCTTCACGGGTGCGTGGATTGAAACTTCTTTTCGGCGGCAAGTGCCTCCACGGCATCATGTCGCACCCTTCACGGGTGCGTGGATTGAAACGCAAGATGGCAGTCCGTGCGGTCGATGCCCAGTTGTCGCACCCTTCACGGGTGCGTGGATTGAAACCGTCATATCGACGGTTTTACGCACACCGGTGAGGTCGCACCCTTCACGGGTGCGTGGATTGAAACGCCACGGAACGGCTTTTTATCGACAAAGAGCGCCGTCGCACCCTTCACGGGTGCGTGGATTGAAACGACGAGGTGCACGCCTATCAAACCTCCGATGCTAGTCGCACCCTTCACGGGTGCGTGGATTGAAACTAGGCGCAGATGATCCATCGATTACCGGCGGTCTTGTCGCACCCTTCACGGGTGCGTGGATTGAAACTTGTATTTACACTTAATCGCCCCGGAAGCTGTCGGTCGCACCCTTCACGGGTGCGTGGATTGAAACATCGGTCGCGTGCCTTGCGTGGCCTTGGCGATGAGTCGCACCCTTCACGGGTGCGTGGATTGAAACACAAAATCCGGCGGTGCAAGTGGCAAAGAGTATGAAGTCGCACCCTTCACGGGTGCGTGGATTGAAACCGAGAAGCTCTCCGTCAAGTCATCCTCGATTAAGTGGTCGCACCCTTCACGGGTGCGTGGATTGAAACTGCTGCATCAATGGCATACGCAAGGCGATCCGATAGTCGCACCCTTCACGGGTGCGTGGATTGAAACTCTTGTCGAGGCAAAGAAAAAAGAAGCACGAATGTCGCACCCTTCACGGGTGCGTGGATTGAAACATGCTTTTACTCAAAACATTAAAAACGCTCCATTGGTCGCACCCTTCACGGGTGCGTGGATTGAAACAAAGGCGGTAAAGTCAGCAGGTACAAGCGTGTCAAGTCGCACCCTTCACGGGTGCGTGGATTGAAACCAAATGCTGCTAACGTAAATACATACGCTCTACATGTCGCACCCTTCACGGGTGCGTGGATTGAAACTTGCACCTGACGTTAATTTTGATGATACGTCCGGTCGCACCCTTCACGGGTGCGTGGATTGAAACAATAGCGTTTTCAGAGCAGCATATTTCAATTTTCAGTCGCACCCTTCACGGGTGCGTGGATTGAAACCGATAGACTGGCAGTACCTCAACGAGGGTGGCAGGTCGCACCCTTCACGGGTGCGTGGATTGAAACTTCTCACGCCTGTATGCTGCGTGATCCTGCTCTTGTCGCACCCTTCACGGGTGCGTGGATTGAAACCCACTCACCTGTAGAAGGGTTTTTTCGGCGGTCAGTCGCACCCTTCACGGGTGCGTGGATTGAAACCTGCCAACTTTGATACCAACTAACTCGCCACGCTGGTCGCACCCTTCACGGGTGCGTGGATTGAAACCCCTGCTGCTGCGCGTATGCGGTAAGCGTCATGGTCGCACCCTTCACGGGTGCGTGGATTGAAACTACCGCAAACTGAGCTACCAGGTCGCGAATTAAGTCGCACCCTTCACGGGTGCGTGGATTGAAACACTATGACAAGCCGATAGCCGAGATGTTTGTGCAGTCGCACCCTTCACGGGTGCGTGGATTGAAACTCAGAGCAGGAGATTAAGGAGTGCGGCGAGTGGCGTCGCACCCTTCACGGGTGCGTGGATTGAAACAATTACCTCCGCACGGGAGCGTGATGATGCCAGGGGTCGCACCCTTCACGGGTGCGTGGATTGAAACATCTCTTCCTCGAAAAAGCTCTCTTTTGTCTTTCGTCGCACCCTTCACGGGTGCGTGGATTGAAACATCTCCATGAGGCGGAGACGGTAGACCCCATCAGGTCGCACCCTTCACGGGTGCGTGGATTGAAACTTTGGTAGTCATATGGTAGTCATATGGTATAGGTGTCGCACCCTTCACGGGTGCGTGGATTGAAACTGACACAAAAACAGCAGTACAGTGGGGTGAAGTCGTCGCACCCTTCACGGGTGCGTGGATTGAAACACCCAAGAACCAGCGTCTAAAGCAAAGCTTTGGCGTCGCACCCTTCACGGGTGCGTGGATTGAAACAACCAGTAGCAAACATACTCGGCGCTGCTTTAAGCGGTCGCACCCTTCACGGGTGCGTGGATTGAAACTTACGGTGCGTCGCTCAATCTCGACACAGCGCGGGTCGCACCCTTCACGGGTGCGTGGATTGAAACAAGACGATCTATGCGTTTGCCGCGTGGCTTGCGCGTCGCACCCTTCACGGGTGCGTGGATTGAAACTAAGCGTCTATCTCTGACTCTATGGAGTACTTGCGTCGCACCCTTCACGGGTGCGTGGATTGAAACCTACACATTTTGCACACAATTACTTAGCCTGCTTGTCGCACCCTTCACGGGTGCGTGGATTGAAACAAGTATCAGAGCTCGGGCGACGGCGCGTACTAACGTCGCACCCTTCACGGGTGCGTGGATTGAAACCAGTTCCCGGAGTTGCGGTCCCCGGAGTTGCAAAGTCGCACCCTTCACGGGTGCGTGGATTGAAACGTGCTCACATAACCAATTGCGAGCGCTTCTGCACGGTCGCACCCTTCACGGGTGCGTGGATTGAAACCGTCTTGCTGCCTATTATAATACGCGCCGGTTTGGTCGCACCCTTCACGGGTGCGTGGATTGAAACAGTCTTAACTTGTAATCCATATTGAGACCTCCTTGTCGCACCCTTCACGGGTGCGTGGATTGAAACTTATTTGAACCGACTAAAGCTAATAAGGCTACTCGTCGCACCCTTCACGGGTGCGTGGATTGAAACAGTATCTTATGCAAGATGTATTACAGCAAGGTACGTCGCACCCTTCACGGGTGCGTGGATTGAAACGAGTAAATCAAGTGATGTGAATATACTCTCGTATGTCGCACCCTTCACGGGTGCGTGGATTGAAACTGCCAGCTCGCTGACGTCTCCACATGTCGGGTCTAGTCGCACCCTTCACGGGTGCGTGGATTGAAACCGGGTCATCGGCAGCAAAGCCCCCTCCCCAACCATGTCGCACCCTTCACGGGTGCGTGGATTGAAACGATAACGTCGCGCTCGTCCTCAGTGAGTGCGTCCCGTCGCACCCTTCACGGGTGCGTGGATTGAAACTACATCGATGTAAACAGGACTTGGCCACATCGCAGTCGCACCCTTCACGGGTGCGTGGATTGAAACTTGATAAAGGCTGTCATATCGTGCGCGGCTGCGAGTCGCACCCTTCACGGGTGCGTGGATTGAAACAGCTTGTAGTTGTTGAAGCTAACACAATGACAAAGGTCGCACCCTTCACGGGTGCGTGGATTGAAACTCAACTATGCCCATACTACTTCACCTTCTTCCTTTGTCGCACCCTTCACGGGTGCGTGGATTGAAACCCAATCAAAGAGTAGGAGGTGAAATCACATGGAAGTCGCACCCTTCACGGGTGCGTGGATTGAAACCAAAGGAGTACGTGGACGCGCGACTTGATGGCAAGTCGCACCCTTCACGGGTGCGTGGATTGAAACTCAAATCTTGGTATAAAAATCCCGACAATAGACGTCGCACCCTTCACGGGTGCGTGGATTGAAACTCAAAAGTCCCTCTAAGCTCAATAGGACAACGAAGTCGCACCCTTCACGGGTGCGTGGATTGAAACCGGTGTACGGAAAGTACCATCTTCTGCACCAAATGGTCGCACCCTTCACGGGTGCGTGGATTGAAACTCCTTGAGCTTGCAACAGCCGATGGAGAGTTGCCGTCGCACCCTTCACGGGTGCGTGGATTGAAACACAATTTCCCACTAAAACCGACACTTAGGACGCGGTCGCACCCTTCACGGGTGCGTGGATTGAAACAACGCTTCCGGCTGGATGCTCACCGGCTGGGTACAGTCGCACCCTTCACGGGTGCGTGGATTGAAACGACTATGCGTCGGCGACAGTGACCCTGCCGACTGGTCGCACCCTTCACGGGTGCGTGGATTGAAACTCACTATGACGCCGTGGAAAGACCTAGGCGGCGGTCGCACCCTTCACGGGTGCGTGGATTGAAACGAGCTGTGCGACATTAAGGTCGCATCGATCACCTGGTCGCACCCTTCACGGGTGCGTGGATTGAAACATAAAAACGTTGTTGATATTGTAGCAGCGAACGAGGTCGCACCCTTCACGGGTGCGTGGATTGAAACCGTTTGCGTTAATGTGTCGTAAGAATCAAGGATTAGTCGCACCCTTCACGGGTGCGTGGATTGAAACATGCTACTACCGGCATAACAACGCGCGATAAACTCGTCGCACCCTTCACGGGTGCGTGGATTGAAACGATACTATCGCGCCACATGTTGCATCTGTTGCTCAGTCGCACCCTTCACGGGTGCGTGGATTGAAACGTGCTGATAGCGTGGCGCACGCGCAGTATTGCGGGTCGCACCCTTCACGGGTGCGTGGATTGAAACTGGTTGCTTTGTGAGGCTCTGGCACTCACCGACGGTCGCACCCTTCACGGGTGCGTGGATTGAAACTGAGGTGGCGCAATAATCACTCATTGCCTACCTCGTCGCACCCTTCACGGGTGCGTGGATTGAAACATAAACAGCACCCAGTGCGTCTTAGACGCTTTAGGGTCGCACCCTTCACGGGTGCGTGGATTGAAACATTCGCCGTCAACACTTATGCGTGACCTTATCGGTGTCGCACCCTTCACGGGTGCGTGGATTGAAACTTACAAATTTCCTCACGAGCATACGATACC
>ERZ773003.424-NODE-424-length-31136-cov-3.520736_pt1 | contig 31136 bp, 23 predicted proteins | sample MGYA00580668_ERZ773003 | MGnify/ENA primary metagenome ERZ773003 (study PRJEB29015, sample SAMEA2738002) | human oral metagenome | biome: human oral; feature: human-associated habitat; material: dental | place: China | collected 2126 ...
TAGAAAAACAGCACGAGCGGCTTGTCGTTGCCCTCGATCTTTAGCGTGCGCTCGGAGGGGTCGAACTTGGAGGCGAGCGAGGCGCCGTCGCTGCTTAGATGGTGCTTCCATCCGTCGCAGCCTACGAGCAACAGCGCGAGCACAGCGGCAGCAACTTTTAAATTTAAAAATTTAATCATTTAAAATCCGTCCTTAAATCTGCTTTTAAAACTGCTAAATTCGTTTTTAAATTTGCGTTTGAAATTTTAAAATTCACGGCGCGATCCGGGCGGGAATTTATATCACGACCTGCGCCGAGGCGTATGTCGTAATAATCCATGCTTGGGTTCATGCCGTGACTCTTGACGAGATTTATGTCATACTCCGCACTAGAATTTATATCGTGACATATATTTAAATTTAAGTCTCGATCTGCGTTAAAGTTTATACTTTGGCATGTGCTGCAACAATATGCTTAAGGCGTATGTCGCGATCCGTGTCGTAATCCGCACTAAAGTCTATGTAACGACTTGCCTAGCAATTTGTACTCGCAGCGTTTCGGTTTTTAAAATTTAGACTTTTTAAATTTAGACTTTTTAAATTTTTACCCACCTCGCTCGGCTTTGCAACGGCGCTTGATATTTCGAGGCAAATAGCTTCGACGGGACGCGCGCAGCAAAGAGTCACGCCTGCTCGCGCGAGCTTTGTGCGAACCCAAAAAGAGCGCGAGCGAGCGGTGAAATTTTTAAATTTTAACGTAGCTTTATTTTTCATCATGCGAGCTAAATTTTATGCACCGGAATTCTGTGCGCCTGAATTTCTAGTATCGGAATTTTTGCCATTAGAATTTTCGGCACTCTGATCTTCGCCGCCAGAGCTTTGCGAGGCGGGATTTTGCTCGCTCGCAGCCTCGGCGTTAGAGCTTTGCGAAGTGCTTTGGCTTAAATCGCGATCTGAAATTTTATCTTGCGAGCCGAGATTGTGCTTCATCGTGCTTTGATCCAAAAGTTCTATTCGATCGAGCTTGCCGTGTCTTAGGCGCACCACTTTGTCGGCAAATTTGGACGAAAATTCCGCATGCGAAATCTCGATAAAATTTTGCCATTAAATTACGAAACGAAATTCTACCTCGCAATTCCGCCGCTATTTCTTGGCGATTTTATAGTAGCCGTCTCTGAAAACAACCTTGCCCGCACCCACGAGGTGCTTTAAAAGCTGCGCGCTCGCTTCATCAAACATCGCCTCCACGTCGCTAGTGCGCTGAGGACGACGTGCCAAAGTATGCAATATCTCATCCTCGCTAAAACTTAACCGTTCGCTTGCGTATTTGGGTGCGGCGATGATATTTACGTTTTGATTTTCGATGAAAGTGGCTAGATAGCGCAGCTGCGCCTCGCTCACACCCTGCACGCGGTATGCGGGCGGGCGATCTATAGTGCCAATATCTACGCGGTGCGGATTGATGCGCGCCAGAGCCGCATTCAGCGCCGCAAAATCCTCCTGCGTGTCATTTAGCCCACGCACGACTAGGATTTCGATATCAAGCTCACCATGAAACTCGCGCGCAAAATCCGCGATCGCGCTTACGATATCCTCGGCGCTAATGCCTGCATGCGGACCGTCCACCTTGCGAAAGCTTTTTGCAAGCGCGCTATCTAGCGAAAATTTGCAAATATCAAGCTTTGCTAGCGCCGCGCTGTTTTCGCGCACGAGTGAGCCGTTTGACAAAACGAGCAGTTTCTGCGGCAGGTTCAGCGCCTTTAGCGCATCCACTAGCTCGGCGAAGCGCGGATGCAGCGTAGGCTCGCCGTTTGCCGTGATCGTGATGACGTCTATGCCCGCGTGGCTTTGTAGCGCGGTTTTCAGCTCGGCGATGACCGGGCCGATCTCACAGGGCTCGCTCATCGCGCTTACCGGCTTGCCTGCGCCCAGCTCGCAATAGACGCAGTTGAAGTTGCACTGCTTGCGCTGCGGGCTTAGATCGATACCGAGGCTGCGCCCGAACCTGCGCGAGGTCACGGGCCCGAAAATATATCTCATTTTTGCTCCATGATTGATTTACGTGCAGCGGCGTTTTTGGCACAAGATTTCGCTTTAAAACTTTACTTTACGGAATTTTAATTTGCAAAATTTTAATTTGAAATTCCGCATCGTGAAATTTTACTGAAATTTGCTTTTAAAAATTTAGCTAGAAAATCCCGCTTTTAAATTTTACGTAGCAAATTTACGCCGATCTCAAGTCTCGCACCAATAACGCTTTGCATCGAGCTTTTAAAATTCTACGTAGCAAATTTATACCTTGAAATTTAAGCTCCGCGTGCCGAAATTTAGCGCCGCTTTTATGCGAATTTTCACTTCTGCGCGCCGCCCCGCTACGGCAAAATTTTAAGCTTAGAGCTTTGAATTTATCCTTAAATTTAGGGGGCGCGATCCATGAATTTTAAAGCGCAGGCCAAATTTAAACTCGCAAGTTTGCGGTATTTTTCAGCGTTGCAGATACGGTGCGTAGATTTTTTAATCCCATGCTCGGCGCAAAAGCGACATAAATTTCAAATGCAGCTAAATTTTAAAATTTCGTGGTATCGTTGCATCAAAACGGCGCAGAATTTTAAAATTTAGAGCTTTGCGTTTCGTGAGCTGTTTTAGCGGCGTGAAAACGGTGCAAAATTTAAAATTTATGAACAGCGAAAAGATCGCGCGAAAGCAAAGCAAGCGACCCAGGCGAGTGAAATTTTAAATTACGGCTCTATAAAATTTGCAACGACGCGCCGCAAGCAGGCTCTCGCAAAATCCGGTTTCAGCGCGCGCTTAGCTCGTGCACCAGATCCACTAGATATTTGGCGTTTTGCACGCTTACGTCGGGCAAAATTCCATGTCCTAGATTAAAGATATGCGCGACACCCTTCATCGCTGCTAAAATTTCGCGCACGCCCGATTCTATCGCGCCGCGGTCGTATAGCCGCATCGGCTCCAGGTTGCCCTGAAGCGCAAATTTACCCCCGAGCTGCTCGCGCGCAAGCCCCATAGGAGTGCTCCAATCCACGCCCCATACGTCAAAGCTCGCCTCGCCTCGCTGCGTCGCGATACTGCTCAGCCGCGACATCTGCGCACCCGTGCCCTTGGCAAAGACGATGAGCGGGATATGCGGGAATTTCGCCTTTAAAAATTCCGTGATTTCCAAGATGTATCGCCAGCCGAACTCCTCGTATGCGCTCGGCTCCAGCGCGCCCGCCCAGCTGTCGAAGATCTGCACCGCATCGACGCCCGAGCTGATCTGGCGCGCCAGATAAAGCTTCGTCGCCTCCGTAACGAGGCGCAAAATTTCATGCAGAAGCTGCGGATTTTCGTAAAGCATCCTTTTGCAAACGGCGTAATTTTTGCTGCCGCCGCCCTCTATCATATAGGTAGCGATCGTCCACGGCGCGCCGCAAAAGCCGATGAGCGCTTTGTCCGCGGCAAGGCGCGAGCGAGTAAGCGAGATCGTATCATAAACGTATCCGAGCTCTGCCGCGGCCTTTTGCGGATCAAGACGCGCCAAATCACCCCGGGAGCGGATCGGATCACTAAAGCGCGGTCCTTCGCCCGCTTCGAAGCGCAGATCCATCCCCATCTGCATCGGCACAACCAAAATATCGCTAAAAAGTATCGCCGCATCGACGCCTAAAATCTCCACGGGCTGGATCGTTACCTCGCTAGCGGCGCGGTAGTCGCGGCACAGGCTCAAAAAATCGCCCGCCCTCTCACGCACCGCCATGTATTGCGGCAGGTAGCGCCCCGCCTGGCGCATCATCCAAATGGGCGTGTATGGGGTCTCTTTGCCAAAGCATGCGTCGATGAAAACCATTTTTATCCTTTAAATTTACTCAAAATATACAAAGCCAAACAAACCGCAAAGATAGCCCCTGCGAGCAAAAGCATATCCAAAGGGGTAGTAAAATCGGTGTACAAAATTCTCTTGAAAAAATCCACTACCAGCACCATTATGATAACGCTGCCGAGTTTATGTTTTAGCTCATCCAGCGAGGCGATCTTTAAAACTTGTAAATTTAGATCTACAAACTCGTCGATAAAGAGCTCATAAATTCCAAATACGAAGATTAGCAGCACTATAGCGACTAGATACAGATCGATCGCCGTTATTATTTCGCTTAAAATGTCAATGTAAAGCGCTCGCTCACTCTGCGGGGCTAGGAAAAATTCCACGATTTTATAGAACGCCGAACAGATTTCGTAGCTTGCCATCACAAATATCGTCGCACTAGCCGCAACACAAAAAATAACAGGCAGAAGCGTTAGAGATTTGCTACAAAGCAAAAATTTTTCAAATATAGCTTTCATTTCTTCCTTAAATTTTAATTCGAGCTTAGCCGCTCCGCAAACGGACGTATAAATTTAAAAGCCGCCTCATGCCGAAGTGTTCGTTTAAATTTACGCTCGTTTGCAATCGCGTAAATTTATCTCTTTTAAGCGCACGTTTGAACTTATTTAAATTTTGCGCCAGGTTAAAGGCGCAAAATTCTAACTTGCGGTCTTAAATTTTTAACTAGGCTGATTTGCAAATTTATTCGCCGGTCTTCGGCGCCGAAACCGCGCACGCGACAGCATCCGCGTACAAAGTCTCGGCAACTTTGCTAAATTTATCCTACCTGTCTTGCTGCATATCTATCCAGCGAAGCGCGATACGTACGGCGTTCGTAGCCGCTCCGACGCGGATCTGATCGGCGCTGCACCAAAGATGCAGAATTTTATCGTCGAAATTGTCCCTGCGGAGCCTGCCGACGTAGGTTTCGTTCGTATCGCTAGAAAGCAGCGGCATCGGGTATTCGTTTTTGCTCGGATCGTCTACAAGCACGATGCTAGGCGCGTTTCTTAAAATTTCACGCACGCGGCTAATCTCGAAATCCTTTTTAAATTTTATCGTGATCGCCTCGCTGTGGCTGCGAAGTACCGGCACGCGAACGCAGGTAGCCGAAACGGCGAAGTTTTTATGCAAAATTTTCTGCGTTTCGTTCACCATCTTCATCTCCTCTTTGGTGTAGTCGTTGTCCAAAAAGACGTCGATGTGCGGGATGACGTTAAATGCTAGCTGGTGCGCGAAAACTTTAGGTTTGCACTCATCAAGCTTAAATTCAAAAAATTTCTGCAGCTGAAACACAAGCTCCTCCATACCCTCTTTGCCTGCGCCGCTGGCGGCTTGGTAGGTGCTTACGTCCACGCGCTCTATTTCAAATGCATCATCAAGCGGCTTAAGAATTTGAACCATCTGGATGGTCGAGCAGTTCGGATTGGAGATGATGCCGGTCTCCTTCCACAGCTCGATATCCTGCGGGTTGCACTCCGGCACTACGAGCGGAACGTCCTCTTGCATACGAAAGTGGCTCGTGTTATCTATCACCACTGCGCCGCTTGCCGCAGCAAATGGCACGTAATGCGCCGAAATGGAGCCGCCCGCGCTAAAAAACGCGATGTCGATCTCGTTTTCGTCGAAGGTGCTGTCCGTTAGCTCCCTCACGACGTATTCTTTGCCGCGGAATTCCACCTTCTCGCCCGCGCTCTTTGCGCTCGCAAGCGGCAGTATGTCCTTTACGGGGAAGTTCATCTCGTCTAAGACGCGCAAAATCTCCTCGCCTACGGCGCCGGTAGCGCCTACGATGGCGATATTGTAACTACTCATCCTCTCCTCCTTTTAAAATTTCATCGCTAGGGCCGTCGCTCTGCGAATCTTTGCTATCTAAATTTGAATTTAATAAATTTTCATCCTGCGCAAGCTCGTCCGCTTCGCCCTCGTCGCCCTCCTCAGCTTTCGGGCAGGTCGCGATGCTCACGACGTCGTCGCCCTCGACATTTACGACGATGACGCCGCTGGTGTTGCGGCCCGCTTTGCGGATGCTTTGCATATCCACGCGGATCATCTTGCCGCTCGTAGTAAGCGCCATAAGATCCATCTCCTCATCGACCATCACGACGCCGATAAGCTCGCCGGTGCGGTTGGTGAGCTTCATGCAGATGACGCCCTTGCCGCCGCGGTTTGTGAGGCGATACTCGCTCGCGGTCGTGCGCTTGCCGATACCCTTTTGGCTCACGCTTAAAATTTCTTGCATATCGCTTAAAATAAACGCGGCGCCGATGACCTCGTCCCCTTTTTCTTTAAATTTAATCCCCTTTACGCCGCGAGCGATGCGCCCCATCTGGCGAATTTTATTTAGATTAAATTTAAGGCACATTCCCTTTTTCGTAGCGATGAAGAGCATATTTTCGTTGGCGCTTTGCGGCTCGCCCTCTTGTGCGTCCGAAATCTCATCCGAAATTTCATTCTCGCTTCCCTCTAAAATATCCTGCTCGGTCTGCTCTAAGGCTTCTTCAGCCTCGCCGCCGTCCAGATCGTCGCCGCTTAGAGCGCCTCCTTTGTAGTTTTGCATCTCCTCGGCGCTGTTTGGAGCGATGAGAGCGGTTACGAGAGTGTCGTCCTCATCCAGGCTGATAGCGCGGATGCCGAGTGAGCGGATGTTTTTAAACTCGCTTAAATTCGTGCGTTTTACGATGCCGTTGCGAGTGAAAAATACGAGCGACTTGCTCGGATCAAAATCGGTCGTAGGGATGATCGCCATGATCTTTTCGTCTGCGCCGAGCTGGATTAAATTTACTACCGCCTTGCCCTTTGCGGTGCGCGAGCCCTCCGGGATTTTATAGACCTTGAGCCAGTAAAGCTGCCCGCGGTCGGTGATAAACATAAGCGTGTCGTGGGTGTTGGACGTAAAAAAGCTCTCGATGAAGTCGTCATCGTACGTCGTGACCGCCACGCGCCCCTTGCCGCCGCGCTTTTGCTTCTCGTAAGTCTTGCTAGGCACGCGCTTGATGTAGCCGCGGTGAGTGATCGTAACGACCATATTTTCATTCGCGATTAGATCTTCGATGTCGATATCTTCGTAGTCATCGACGATTTCGGTGATGCGCGGGCATCTGAATTTATCCTTGATCTCCAAAAGCTCATCTTTGATGATCCCCTCAATCAGCTCCTCGCTCTTTAAGATCGCATCAAGCCGCTTTATCTCGGCTAAAATTTCTTTTAGCTCCTCCTCGATCTTTTCGCGCTCAAGCCCCGTTAAACGGCTTAGCCTCATATCCAAAATCGCGCCCGATTGTGCTTCGCTAAGGCCGAATCTGCTCATTAAATTTTCGCGCGCTACGTTGGTGTCGGCGGAATTTCTAATCACGTCGATCACTTCGTCGATGTTATCTAGCGCGATCTTTAAGCCCTCCAGGATGTGCGCTCTAGCGCGCGCTTTTTGAAGCTCAAAAATCGTGCGGCGGATGATGATGGTTTTTCTGTGGTTCAAAAACAGTTTCAAAAGCTCTATCAGCGTAAAAATCTTCGGCTCCTTGCCGTCGATTGCGAGCATTATCACGCCGAAGGTCGCCTCCATCGTGGTTTGCTTAAATAGATTATTTAGCACGATCTCGCTCATCGCGTCGCGTTTAAGCTCGATTACTACGCGAATTCCGTCGCGATCGCTCTCGTCGCGCACCTCAGAGATGCCTTCGATCTGCTTTTCTTTTACGAGATCTGCGATCTGCTCAATGAGGCGCGCTTTATTGGTCTGATACGGCAGCTCGTCGATTACGATGACATCTTTACTAGCTTTTTTTTCAATATGGGTTTTAGCGCGAATTTTAACGCGCCCTCTGCCCGTTTTATACGCCTCGATGATCCCCTTTTTGCCATAGATGATGCCGCCGGTCGGAAAATCGGGACCCTTGATCTCGCCCATGATCTCTTCTAGGCTTGCGTTTTTATTCTCAAGCAGTATCAAAAGACCGCCCACAAGCTCATCTAGGCTGTGCGGCGGGATATTCGTCGCCATTCCCACGGCGATTCCGCTTGAGCCGTTAAGCAGCAAATTTGGCACGCGCGCAGGCAATACGTCGGGCTCGTTTAGGCTCTCATCGTAGTTCGGTACGAAATCGACCGTCTCTTTATCCAGGTCTTTTAGCAGCTCCTCGGCTAGCGGCGTCATACGCGCTTCGGTGTATCTCATCGCCGCCGCTCCGTCGCCGTCGATCGAACCAAAGTTACCCTGCCCGTCCACGGAAGGAATTCTCATCGAAAAGCTCTGCGCCATTCGCACGAGCGCATCATAAACGGCGGTATCGCCGTGCGGATGGTATTTACCGATGACGTCGCCTACGATACGAGCGGATTTTTTGTATGGCTGGCGAGAACCCACGCCAAGATCGTTCATCGCGTATAAAATTCGCCTATGCACCGGCTTTAGACCGTCTCTGGCATCCGGCAGTGCACGACCGATGATGACGCTCATCGAGTAATCAAGATAGCTCGTCTTGATCGATTCTTCGACGTCTATATCGATGATCTCCTGATTTTCAAACATATTTGATTGCATAAATATCCTTTTAAATTTTAAAGCGCGATTATAGCGAATTATTCTTTTGCATTAGCTAAAACCAAGCCGCACACGGGCATAAAGCCGCCATCGATCAAGCTCTCGCGCGCTTGCAGCATGCTAAGACCGGAGGTGATGATGTCATCTACTAGGATTACGGGGAATTTCGGCGGGGTTAAAATTTTAAAATTTCGCTTGTGCTTTAGGCGAAATTCCAAACTCTGCCCGGTGTATTTGACGCGATTTTGCGCGCGCAGGCAGTGAAATTTTGGCTCCACGAGCTCGCTTTTTAGCGCGCGAGCTAAGATCGCCGTGTGCGAATAGCCACTGCGTACGTCATCATCCAGCGGCACGGCGTTAAATTTAAAAGCTCCGTCCGTTTTAAACGCTTCGTAGTTTTGCGGATTTGCTGAAATTTCGCGCCGCAGATGAAGCGGAAATTTCGCTAAGCTTAAAGAGGCTATGCGCGCAAGCACCGCAGCGCCGTATTCGTGATGTTTAGAAAGTATAAGCTCTCGAATTTCGGAGTAGCCGTAGTAATAAAACACGCTAAAGCCCTCCACCTGCCGCATACCTAGGCGGCATTCGGCTAAATTTGCGGCGCAGGCTGCGCAGATCGTGCGCAGGCTAAACGCGCCGCAATTTACGCAGCGCATCTAAAGCGTCGAGATGATTTGATCGGCGGATTTTTTGACGATGTCGCCAAGCAAGCTTTGCACGAAAGGATTAAGCGATCTAGCCGTGCGAAGCGCGGTAAATTGGCTCTGATCCTGCGAAACGCGCTTAGTAGTGGTTTTGTTGCCCTGCACGATAGAAATCGCGATCTCGCCTCTTGCGCTCATATTTTCCTTCGAGTAGCCGTTGATCGCTGCCGAGATGCTTCTAATATTTACGGTTACGATATTCGGGCTTGCAGGATCGATCCTTACGCCGCGAGCCTCAAGCTCCGCGCGCAAAGCCTTATCGAACCACGCCGAGAGATTGTTTTTTAAAAGCACTTCATCGACGAGTTTGCCGTCGTTGTCGTTTATAACGGCGATTACCATCTGATTTTCGCGCTGATCGTTGATCGCGTTGATATTTACCGACTTGCCGCTTACGGTCTGATCGGCCTTAGAGAGATACGGATTTAAGCTGATGACGCTGCTGGTTTGCGAGCAGGCGACAAAAAATAGCGCGAATACGCCGATTAAAAATTTTTTCATTTTTATCCTTTTTCTGAAATTCGGGCGCATTGTAGCACTAAATTTAAAATTTATAGATTTTTTTGTATCATTGCAAGATCAAAGGAGAAATTTTGCAAGCACTCGCTTTAAAATACAGACCCAAAAGCTTCGAGCAGCTCATCGGTCAAGATGCCGTCGCCAAAAGCCTCGCACACGCGCTGGATTCAGGCAGGCTGAGCCACGCATATCTTTTCAGCGGACTTCGCGGCAGCGGTAAAACTTCGACGGCTAGGATTTTTGCCAAAGCGCTTTTATGCGATAAAGGCCCTACCGGCAAGCCGTGCGAGGTCTGCGATAACTGCGTAATGGCAAACGAGGGGCGCCACATCGACATCATCGAGATGGACGCCGCCAGCCATCGCAAGATCGACGATATCCGCGAGCTCATCGAGCAGACGAAGTATCATCCCGCGAGCGCGCGCTTTAAAATTTTCATCATCGACGAGGTGCATATGCTCACCAAAGAGGCCTCCAATGCGCTTTTAAAAACGCTTGAGGAGCCGCCTAGCTACGTAAAATTTATCCTTGCGACTACCGATCCGCTCAAGCTTCCAGTCACCGTGCTATCGCGCACGCAGCACTTTCGCTTTAAGCCGATCGCTAAAAGCGCCGTCGTAGCGCACCTAGAGCAAATTTTAAAAACCGAAAACATCGCTTACGAAGAGGGCGCGCTCGAAATTCTAGCGCGCAGCGGCTCAGGCTCTCTACGAGACACGCTCACGCTCCTCGATCAGGCGATTATCTTTAGCCGCGAAGGCATCACGCAGCGCGCGATTGCCGATATGCTTGGCCTGCTCGATCCTGCTAAAATAGGCGAAATTTTAGATGTCGTGCTGCGCCAGGACCGCGCGGGCGCGATCGAGATCATCAAAGAGGTCGAAAATTACAACGCCGAGACGATAATCGACGAGATGATCGCAAATTTAAAGGATAAATTCCTGCGCCGCGACGCGAAATTTAGCCTGCTGATGTATGAGCGGTTTTTCCGCATTTTAGCGGGCGCCAAGAGCATGCTCGCCATCAGCCCGGACAACACCTACGCGATTTCTATGATGATTTTTATGATGATGGAGGCGGTAAATCTGCGCGAGATCGACGAACTTATCGAGGTCGGAAGATCGCTGGATCAAGGCGAGAGCTATGCTTCTGCTTCGGCGCCTAATTTAAACGCGCAAAGCTCCGCGCCGAATTTTAGGTCAAATTCCAACCAAAGCGCGAATTTTGTGTCAAATAGCGAGCCGGACGGCGCGGCTTTTGCACCGAGCAACCAGGGTAGCGCGACAAGCGGCGTACCTAGCTTTACGGCAAGCGCAAAACGTCCCGCAAGCCCTGCGCAAAACTTCGGTGCGGCAAAACAGAGCCCTGACGCAGGCGGCGAGATTAAACCGAGCGCGCCGGCGCAGGCGCAAAATTCTAACTCTTCCGCCAAAGCAAGCGCTCAAAATGAAATTTACGAGAATTTTCTAGCCAAAATTTACGACCGAGATTACGATCTGGGCGAGAAATTTAGCAAGTGCGTGGAATTTTTAAAATTTGAGCGCGGCACGCTGTATCTGCTCTCGCGCGCGCAGGGGCAGGATAGAGAATATCTGCGCAAGGGCTCGCGAGCGATAAATAGCGTGCTAAAATCGCTCTTCGGCGAGAGCGCGAAAATCAAAATAGAGCAAAGCGCGCCGCAAAAGCAAAATTCTGCGCAAAATAGCGCAGAAAATTCTGCCCCAAGCAGCGTAGATAGCGCAGCAAAAGACGGGGCGGGCAGCGCAGAAAAACCGCTTGAAAATTCTAGCGACACCACAAGCGGCGCGCAGAATTCCGAGACGGGCGCGATAAATGCCGAAAGCTCCGTGCAGGATGAAATTTCAAACGGCGGCGAAAATTCCGAAGAAAATTCCGCGCCGAAAGCGGCAAAACCGCAAAAAAACGGCGCTAGCGGCGAGAGCGAAAAACAGCCGCCCAAGGACGATCTGCTAAGATCCACCGATCCGCAAAACTACGCCGCAAAGCTTCGCGATACGAGCAAGAGCGTGCGCGCCGCCAAGGCAGGCCTCGCTGAGCTCGCAAACGGCGCGCAGGACGGCAAGGAAATTTTGATTTCCGAGATGAATAGGCTATTCGGCGAGCCCACCAAAATCACAGAATAGCGCTCGCTGCGGATTAAATTTATCTCCGTGCGATTTTAAAATTTGAGCGCGTGAAAGCAATATCTAAATTTACGCGGCGAATGGAGCTCGCACGATAAATTTTAAAATTTCGCGGCACGCAATCAAGCTTTAGAGAGCCAACTTTTAAATTTGATCGTCAAAGCGAGCTTCAAATTTTGGCTAAAGCAAAGCACATTTTAAATTTAACCGCCCAAGAAATATAAAATTTATGCGCCGCGGCAGTCTAAAATTTAGCGCGCCAAGTATCCGCGCAGTCTGTCCCATGCGAGCTCAAAATTTAAATTTAAACGCACTTTCCGCAGTTCAAAAATAAAATTTGCGCGTTTGCATAGCGAATGTAAAATTCCGCGCTCATCCGCACCCTGCCCTCCGCGATACGACTTTAGCCGTACCCCTGCTTGATGCGCTTTTTCAGACTTTCATCAAGCTTTGCGATACGGTTTTGCCCGCAATCTGCGCGGCTGCTCGTGCAAAAACGCAGGCTACGATCGCTCGCGGACGCTGCAACCCACAGCCAAAATTTCACCGGGGTAAAGCCGCGGCGAGCCGAGCCGCCCTGAAATTTTAAAAATTTATCTCGCAAACTGGCTGCGGTTCGCGATGCTCGCTTATGAATTTTACGCGAGCGCGGCGGGCGAATTAGCTAAAATTTAGCGCTTTTGGTGTAGAATTCGAGCAAATTTCAATCCAAAGGTCATTAAAATGCGCGGATATAAAATTTTCTCCGGCACCGCAAATCCCGAATTTGCCAAAAAAATCTCCAAATATCTCTCGCTGCCGCTTAGCGAGTGCGCGATCAAAACCTTCAGCGACGGCGAAATCAGCGTCCAGATCGGCGAGAGCGTGCGCGGCAAGGACGTCTTCGTCATCCAACCGACCTGCGCGCCCGCAAACTCCAATCTGATGGAGCTTCTGATCCTAACCGACGCGCTGAAGCGCTCCAGCGCGAACTCGATCACGGCGGTCGTGCCATACTTCGGCTACGCTCGCCAAGACCGCAAGGCAGCTCCGCGCGTACCGATCAGCGCGAAGCTCGTGGCGAATATGATGCAGACGGCGGGGATCGACCGCGTCGTCACGATGGATCTGCACGCGGGGCAGATACAGGGCTTTTTCGACGTGCCGGTCGATAACCTCTACGGCTCACTGATATTTTTGGATTATCTGAAAGAGAAAAATTTAAAAAATCCGATTATCGCCAGCCCCGACGTTGGCGGCGTCGCGCGCGCCAGAAGCTTCGCTAAAAAGCTCTCGCTCGATCTCGTCATCGTCGATAAGCGCCGCGAGGAGGCGAACAAAAGCGAGGTGATGAATATCATCGGCGACGTCGCGGGCAAGGACGTGATCCTAATCGACGATATGATCGATACCGCGGGCACCATCGTCAAGGCCGCGGGCGCGTTTAAGGAACAGGGCGCGAAGAGCGTCAGCGCGTTTTGCACGCACGCCGTGCTAAGCGGCCCGGCATACGAGCGCATCGAAAGCGGCGCGCTAGACGGCCTCGTCGTGACCGACACAATCCCGCTAAAGCAGGAAAGCGACCGCATTAAGGTAATCAGCGTCGCTCCGCTTTTCGGCGAGGTCATCAGGCGCGTATATCACGACGAGAGCGTAAACAGCTTATTCAAATAAAATTTTAAAATTTAAAACGCGGCGCGGTTTGTTTTATACAGCCGCGGAAATGCAAACTAGGCGCTTTGCAGTAAGAGGTCGCGGCTCAGCTGCAAGTCAAGCGTTTATGCCTGCGGGCTCTAAATTTGCAGCGTTGAGCTCGCTGCGATTTGACTATTGCGGACAGAGATATTTAACTGCGACGCGAAATTTAGCTTCTAGGCGGCAAATTTAACTCTGCGTGACATTTACTACGCGCGGCGGAAATTTTAACTGCAACCGCAGAGTAAATTTACCGCACTAACCGCTGCAAGCCGCATTTTAATCCGCCATATTAACTCCGTTAGACTGCGTTTTAAATTTGCCGTAAAATTTTCCATATATTTGGTGAGATCGCGCAGCGCCCCGCGCTTTAAATTTATGATAATTGCCGCGCATTCGCCATCTGTCCGTGCAGCTGTTTTTTTATAAAACTCGTATCCGCTAAATCGTGCAAACCGCGTTTTAAATTTCGCCGCTTCATTGGCGGGGGAGCTATCGATATGTCGGCAGTCCGCAAGCGATCCGCTTCTTTAAATTTTACTGCTCAATCTCGCTGCATATTTTTACAATTCCGCGATTAAAAGCCCGCGAACTGCCAAAAATTCTTTATGGTTTAATCAAATGTAATACCGGCGCGTGCGTTGCGCTTGAGCAGGTCGCTAAAATTTCTTTATGATTTCCATCAAGCGCTTAACCATGGCCGCGATCGCGTCATTTTCATAGCTATCGTCTGTATTTTGCAACGCTATGGTTTTCATATTGCCGAAAAATCCCGGATCGTAATGCTCGATGTCATTTTGCACGTAGCTTCTTAAAATTTGGCCGTTTCTTACGAGTTGAACCTCATAGATAAACTCTATGCCACCAATTCTATCGCTAGGAAACGGAGTAGCTTCGCCCGTAAAGCCCCTGTGGTGCTTTATTGTAATTTTAAGCTCATCGGTAGAGTTTTGATCCAGCAGGTTCGCCTCTTTTAGCGCCGCTAAAAGCTGCTCGTTGTACTTTTTCTCGACCGCTTCCGGCGATTGATAGACAAATTTTTTCGGATTATGGTTTTGGAAGTGTTGGTAGGTAATCCCCTTGAATTTATACGCGCTTGCGATCGGTACTTTCGGCTGAGACTGCCCACAACCTACGAAAAATAGCGCCGCAAAAAGCAAAGCAAAAATTTTTTTCATTTTTTCTCCTTTAAAATTTTGTGCAATTATACAAAAACGGGGTTTAGCCCGGGCTAAATTTCCGATCTTTTGGTGCCGCTACGCGTTTAAATTTTGATAAATTTAAGCGGAAGCGCAAAATTTTAAGTAGAGCTCGTCGGCTAAATTTCAAATCCTTTAAATTTGCAACCCATTTAAATTTTAAAGCCTCTTTAAATTTAAAATTTAATCCGAATTTGATCTGAAATTTTATAAAATTTCACTATTTTAAACGGGCTTTAAAAGCGCGCGCAAGCTGTTTTGAAAGCCTGAAATAAAGGAAGCTGATGCCTACTTTTACTACCAAAGACTACAAAGCCGCCCTTCGCAACCGCAGCGCACGAACCACGAGCGCAGGCGGATTTAGCGTCAAAAACGACAACTCCTTCATCGTGATCTTCGTCATTGCGATGATGGTCTTTATATTTTTTTACGGCGTGTCGGCCGGGCTTGATTTAGATGAAATTTTTTTAGGCAACGGACGCGGTCGCGGCGGAGGCGGGATTTTGGGGCTTTTGATCGCGGGCGTAGCTTGGTATCAAGGGCGCGATGGCGGCGGGCTGTTTAAATTTAACGACCACGCGATCACCTTCGTCTCGGGCGTGGGCAAGAGCGAAATTCTGCTCTTTAATATCGACTACGTTAGGCTCACGCCAGGCTTTTTGCGCACCTGCACCGGCTACACGGCGCTTAGCCACTCCCGCTACGTAAAATGCGAGCAGTTCTTCACATTTGGAATCGGATCGATCATCGTGCTGTGGCTAGTCGGTATCGCCATGAGCGAGCGCGTGGGGATGGCATTCGTGATAATGGTCGTGGGCGTCGTGATCTTTATCTTCGCCAAGGCGCTTTCGTCGTGGCGGCTAAACGGCGACTTTCACGACATCTTGCTGCGCGACACCGTGCTGATCCGCGGCAAAGATCTGAACGACCGCGTGCTGTGGTTTGCGATCACGCCCGGTCGCAACGACCGCCGCAGGCTGCGTGCCTACTTCAAAGAGCATCTTGACTTCGACATCGACGGCGGCTGATTTTGGTTTAAAATTTAAAGGCTTGAGCGCGGATAGAGTAGCAGAATTTTACGACGCAAAATTTTAAGAGGAATTTCACTCGACGGAATTTTGCGATCTAAATTTTACCGAGCAAAATTCTAAGGCTGAAAATTTTAAGATATAAAATTTACGAAGCAGAATTTCACGGCGTAAATTTTAAAGCCCCAGAATGCACGGCGCGAGATTTGCAGCTCTATACGGCAAACTTCACCTCGCTTAGCCGCCCCAAATTATCAAACAAAAAGAGCGCATCCTTTTTAAAATTCGCCGCGATCTTGCCCGCCGCTTCACTAAATTTCGTGCCGTTTCTAAGCAAAAGCGCCCCCGATAAAACGGCGTGATTTAGCTGAAACGCGCCTATGTAATCGCACGCCAAAGAGATGAGCCCCCTTGCATCCATGCTGAGCTTGATCGTGCCATCAGAGCTCACACACTCGCCCGCCGCAAACGCCACAAACACCGCTCCACCTGCGTGCGGACAGCGGTAGTAACATACCGGTTCCTGCGACAATCCGCACGCAATCGCGCTTAGAGCGTGGCCGTTTATCTCCGCGCTTAGTGCGAGCTTAGGCGTGCTAAGCTCCTCTAGCCCGTGCCGCAAGCCGAAGTCGCGCACATCTCGCGCAAAGGCAAGTGGCCACTCATCGAGGCGTTTTATGTTCTCGTACCCCCACAGCCACGTGCGGTTGTCGCTTGCTTCGCTACCGATACACCAAATGGCGCGCGGCGCATTATCGCAGAAACTGATCTCACCGTGCTCAAAATCCACAGAGCGACGCCTGCCCTTTACAATCAGCTTCGAACCCGCCTCTTGCGCCCTTGCGCCGCAACCCAAACACGCCGAAAACAGATCAATAAAGCTGCTCTTATCCACGCCTAAGCGGTCTAAAAATTTCATTTTTCTCCTTTTACCGCGCCGATAAATTTAGCGCTTTTGCGGGATTTATCGGCGCACCCTATTATACGCCACGCACGCTGTTTTGCTATAAAACACTCGCGCTATGGAAATTTCATGCGGCGCGCAGGAAAATTTAATCAAATTTTATAAAGTCGCAGCGGGTAAAATTTCATAGCGGGCGCCGCCCGGATAGAATTTTGCAGAAGGCGACGGGCACGGCGAGTGCAACTGTAGGAGATGACGGGCGCGACCGCAATGATTGACGGACGGTAAAAATTTAAACCGCTCGCGGAATGTTAAATTTGAAAGATGAAATTTTAGCCTAACGGCATGCGGCAGAATTTTACGACCGAGCAGCGAGCGTTAGAGCTTAAAGCGGCACAAAATGGGCGCGCAACAGCGAATGTATCAGCTCAGGCGGCAAGCGATAGTTAAAGCCGTGCGGTCATAAAATTTAAATCGCCTCTTAAGATCGTAAAATTTAAAGACGAAATTTCATACCGAACGGCGAGCCGCTAAATTTAAACCGCCCTAGCGATCGTCAAAATTTAAAAGCAAATTTTACGGCCGCGCGGCAAAAGATGAAATTTAAATCACCCGCTCAAGCATAAAATTTAATCGATCTTCAGCACGCTTAAAAATGCCTCGCTCGGCAGATTTACCTTGCCGATCGCTTTCATGCGCTTTTTGCCCTCTTTTTGCTTCTCGAGCAGCTTGCGCTTGCGCGTGATGTCGCCGCCGTAGCACTTGGCGGTCACATTTTTGCCCATGGCGCGGACGTTTTCGCGCGCGATGATCTTGTTGCCGATGCTTGCTTGGATCGCGACTTCAAAAAGCTGCCGCGGCACGATCTCCTTCATCGCTTTGACGAGGTCGCGCCCCTTGGATTCGGCTTTTGAGGCGGGCACGATGATCGAGAGCGCATCGACCGCTTCGCCGGCGACGCGAATATCGAGCTTTACGAGATCGCCGCGCCTGTAATCGATCGGCTCGTAATCAAAGCTCGCATAGCCCTTGGTGCAGGACTTGAGCTTGTCGTAAAAGTCCATTATGATCTCGTTTGTCGGCACGTCGTATTCGAGCAGGACGCGCTCCGGCGTGATGTAGTCCATCTTGGTTTGGACGCCGCGGCGCAAATTTAAAAGGCTGATGAGATTGCCTAAAAACTCGCTAGGGGTGATGATGGTCGCCCTGACGTAGGGCTCCTCGATGCGCTCGATGAAATTTGGCGCCGGAAGCTCGCTGGGGCTATGTATCCGCACGCACGAGCCGTCCGTGAGATACACGGCGTAGGTCACCGTAGGCGCCGTGGCGATGAGATCGAGATCAAACTCGCGCTCGAGCCGCTCCTTCACGACCTCCATATGCAGTAGCCCCAAAAACCCGACGCGAAAGCCAAATCCTAGCGCGAGCGAAGTCTCAGGCTCGTAGCTAAGCGAGCTGTCGTTTAGGCTGAGCTTGTCTAAAGCGTCGCGCAGATCTTCAAATTTATCTGTCTGCACGGGATAGATGCCCGCAAACACGAAGGGCTTAGCCTTCTCAAACCCGCCCACCGGCGCGGCGGCGCGTTTTTTAAAAAGCGTGATCGTATCGCCCACCTGCACGTCGGCGACGTTTTTTAGCCCCATTACTACGATGCCCACTTCGCCGCTACTAAGCTCGCGGGTTTTGGCGGGCGCGAGCGGGTTGGGATACATCAGATCAAGCACCTCGTGGCGGTTCTCGCTACCCATTATATAGACCTCGTCGCCCTTTTTCAGCACGCCGTCGTAGAGCCTCGCAAGCGCGAGCGCGCCTAGGTAGTTATCGAACCAGCTGTCGTAGATGAGCGCCTTAAGCGGCGCGGCGTCGTCCGTTTTGGGCGCGGGGATGCGAGTAATTATCGCTTCTAAAAGCTCCTTGATGCCCGCGCCCGTCTTGGCGCTGACCTCGATCGCGCTGCTGCAATCAAGCCCGATGACGTGCTCGATCTCCTCTTTTACGCGCTGCGGATCGGCGGCGGGCAAATCGATTTTGTTGAGCACAGGGATGATCTCGAGGTTGTGCTGTAGTGCGATATAGACGTTTGCGATGGTCTGCGCCTGTACGCCCTGGCTCGCATCCACGACGAGGATCGCCCCCTCGCAGCTAGCCAGTGAGCGCGATACCTCGTAGCTAAAATCCACATGGCCCGGAGTGTCGATCAAATTTAAAACGTATTTCTCACCGCCAAGCTCATACTCGAGCCGCACGGACTGCGCCTTGATCGTGATGCCGCGCTCCTTTTCGATATCCATCGTGTCCATGATCTGGCTACTCATCTGGCGCGCCTCTACGGCGTTGCATTCGCTGATTAGGCGGTCGGCAAGCGTGGATTTGCCATGGTCGATATGCGCGATGATGCTGAAATTTCTGATATTTTTTGTTTTCAAGTGGCTTTCCTGATGAAATTTTAAGCCGCATTGTGCCGAAATTTCATTTAAAAACGGGTAAATGAGCAGTGGAATTTATGAAGCGATTTTATACGACAGATCTAGGTGGATTGGAATTTTACAAAACGAAATTTTAAAGGATAAGAGAAAATGCGGACGGCTTTGAGTAATAAAATTTTAAATTTTATCGGCGATGCGTTTTACCGCGATAGAATTTTAGGATGAGGATTGGAATGCGGAATTTTACGAAACAGAATTCTGCAGCTATGTTTGGGGGTAGAAAAATTCTGAGTGGTGAAATTTTATGGCAAATTTTATATGATCGCACTTTGCAAAGCCAACTATGCTAACGGCTGAGAATTTTAATAAGCAATAAGGGATCTCCTCATACGAGATTTTGCTTTGAATTCTACCAATTGAAATTAGTGCGTAAAATTATATATCATTACGATGCGCAAATCTTAGTAAGTAAAATTTACCGCCAAGCTTTGTAGCGAAATTTCGTGATTTAAAATTTAAGAAAATTCTATCTCACAGAATTTTCAAGCAAAATTTACAAAGCATAATTTTAAAAGATCTATCGCCAAGAAAACCGAAATTCCGCCCATAAAAAAAGGCTAGCCCGAAAGCTAGCCTTTGTGTTGCGAGCTTAACGCACGAATACTACCAATCGGTCTTTTGATTGTAGATATCGCGAATGTCGCCCGTACCTAGCTTCTTCGTAGAAGTATCACTAGTACTATTATCTGACGTGCTACCACCGGCAAACGATCCTACATCATCTTCCGTACCGGACTTGACTTGACCCTCGCCACCCCAGACTGTAGGTCTAACAGCTCTTACGTTTACAGTAAGAGGATTGAAATACTGTGGCACACCAGGGAACCTGCTAGAGTAAGCTCCAGTAGTAGGAGGTACAGTAAACATAGTTCTCTGATTGTCAGCAGGCGTATGGATAAGCCATGGGTTAGTTTCAATACGTATCCTAGCCTGACCTGGTACATTAGCCTGGATAGTTATATCTTCCTTGCCACCGCTTACTACATTACCTCTGCGAACAGTTACGCCAGTAGGCGTAAAGCTAGTATAAGCGCTTACGAATTCTGCTCCTATATTATTTAGGGTAGCCCTAGTATTTACTACGAACTTCGTAAAATCAGTTAGGCTATGATCTTGAGCCGCTAGCACGGTAAATATATTCGAGCCAGGGGCTTCATAAGCAAGTTCCGCGCTAGGAGCAGGCATATTCGCGCACCTATCGGTTCTACCGCAATAGATCTGCGTATAAATAGGTACGGTTACCCCGGTTCTGGTAGTGGCTTGATACACTCTAGATCCCAGGCTCTTGTCATATGACGTACCATAGACGAATAGTGCGTAAGTGCCTACGTTGTCACTATAGTCTATAACGGTTTTACCTGTTGCATAGGTCTTACTATTGGAATTAGCAGCGGCTATATAAGCAGCCTTACTTGCAGCTCCGGTCTCGCTAACCTTTCTAGTGATGAAAGTATTAAAGTTCTCTTGCGATAACTTTATATCATCTTTCTTATATTGCTCCGAAGTTGTATCCGAGATAGCATTGTATGATTTATCAAATTTTGACGGCCAAAAATTTTCGGCGATACTAACCGTGCCATTTCTGATACCAAAGTCACTAGCGTAGATAAGCACCGGAGTGCTAGGGGTTTTATGCATCCTAGCGAAATTAAAATACACAGTTGAACCAGGGGTCTGCCCCTCTCTAAATCCTTGTGCCAAAATTCTAAAATCCGTTGACTTTGAATCGTAATTAATTCCTGTACCGCCTTTTGGTTTATTAATAAGTCCGCCTATTAATGAAGCGTCGGAGTAGTAATTAAGCGCTATTCCAAGCGGTATAGGCATGCTGTAGCCAACATCGGCGGCAGAAGCAGCTTCCTCCCAACCTCCGGTAACAGTTGCGCTTAAGGTCCTTGCGTTATATGTATAGCATCTGCTATCATATCCCGTAGAGCCTAGGCACTCGTTAGAATTCTTAGCGAAAAACTGTGTACCACCAGGGATATTGTAGACAACGGTAGGTCTATTAGGATATGGCACGTAATTTGTAGCTCCGCCGGTTCTGATAGCGGTAGCTGTGGAGCAACGTCCGTCGGCACTATTGCTAGCGCAATCAAATCCAAAATTTAGCGCAAAATCAAGATCGCTCGAAAATCCGCACACGGCTTGAGGAGTGCCGCCAACATCTTGCTTATATCCGTCATAAAGGGTAGCGATGACATCCTTATAAACTTTGTCAGATAGATACGCCACGGCATTAACTTTAAGTTTGGCAAGCTGGCTTATCTGACGCGTTACAGCTAAATTCTGTGCGGGATTTTCGCCTGGATATACTACAACATTATTCTCAATATACGGATCATTAAAATATGTATATGCGGATGTTCCGCCGGTGATATTATTATCACCTACGCCAGTTGTTATACCATTATCAAGGCTTACGAGCGACACTCTGATACGATCCGGCTTGTAGCGCAATACAATATTATCATTTATCACTTTATCTTTGTTAGCAGCTATTCTCATGCCTACGTCGCAACCTACCATACCTTTAGCGTCCGGAGTGTTGTTAGATGAATTGATAATACATTTAGCACTTTTCCACTTTTTAGAGTAGGTCTGATCGGAGTAGGCATCCGTCCATGAGTTATCATAGACGCTTACCAGTACATCACCGACATTGTAGTAATTGAAAATTTTATCGGCATTTGCACCTAATCCTTCAGTATAAATAACGGCATTTTCTTTATCTTTATCCACAGAAGCTTTTCTAGACTGAGTCATCAAATATGCGCCTTGAGAATTGCCTTTGCCGCTGAATTTCGCTACACCTCCAGTCTCTACGATATCTCTAGCATTAAAATCCGCCCATAAGCTTACGGCATTTTTATCCCATACTCTTCTATACGATGCGTCGAATTTTGAGCTTGTACCATTTAATACGCACGAAACATCATCACTCTTGCCAAAAGAGCCCTTTTTGATAGCCGATGGATCGATCTCGTATTTGCCTGTCTCGACATTGTATTTAGCACCGGAATACTCTACTGCAGTACCGCCGTAGCAGCCGTCTTGCTTTACACCGCGTTTTAATGTAGTAGTGGCTGTTTTTCTATCGACATAATAAGACTGGGTATCTACATTAGCCACACATTCATTAGATATGAATGGGCGCAAGTAAGTCTGGATGCCACGGATCTTAGTCGATATATCTTGAGTATCGTCGGAATCCGTACCATAGCTTTTACGTAGATGATAGCGCTGATTACCTAGGTCGCCGCCAATTCTTGCAGTATAGTTAGGTACGCCGTTATCGCTGTAACTTCTAGCTGATATTACGTGCGCTAAAATATCTGCGTTCTGCTCATAGTCACCACCCACGCGAAGTTCGGTAGGATTATAAACATCGGTACTAACACCTTTTTTAGTTATATCGCCACTAGCGGTAGTATCTACGATCTTGCTATATTTACCGGAATTATTTAGCGCATCGGTATCTACTTTGAAATACGCAGGGCGGAGTACGAAGTTATCGCTACCGCATATATGGAACGAGCCGTCTTTTGACATTTTAATTCCGAACTCATTGCTAGCCGTATCTATACTATTTTTAAGCTCATCCAGCTTCTTTTGTATAATATTATCCCAGATATCCTTCTTTTGTTCCGCAGTCAGACTTTTATTGCACCAATCAAAATCTTCATTGGCTTCACAATACCCGTATTGCTTCTTAAGCTCCCATTTTTTAAGCTCTAAATAGTAAGCCTTAGGATCCTCACTGTTTAAGTCCTTATCTTTTATATACTTATCTAAATCGGATCTCGAGGTAGCTTGCTCGTCAGGACGATAACTAAGCATAAATGTAAGACCTTGATACGCATCACCTATCTCTATATTATTTAGAGTTAAAATGCTCTTGTTTTTAAAATCTAATTCCTTATCTACAGAATAGGAATCGCCATTTAGCTTAAACGGAATTTTTAAGGTATCAGTTACTGATCGGCATGCATAAACTACGCTATTTTTCTTATCATCCTCACTGACTTTGTCTGACGTAGTAGCAGCATTTTTTGCCCTGATGACGGACAAATATAATTTTCCTCCCAAGCCAAATTTCTCAAGCTTTCTATCCTTGCTACCGATATATACGAGCTTACCTGTATTAGGATCTTTTTTAAAGTAAGGAGAATTCGCAGCCGCACCGATATAATCTGTACATTTACCGGTTTTATCGTCATAAGACTTACAATATTGGCTCTCGTAATCTGGTCTAAAGATGAGTTTTGCATCAAAAGGCTTATCGGAGATTTGAGTATATAGCCTATCATCGTCGTCGCTATTACTAAAATTCTTATTTACTACTTGCAAACCACTTAGCGGCTGGATATCAACACTTTTAGAAACCTTCGTTGCATCGCATAGCTCAAGTTCAGAGGCACTATCCATATCTAGAACGACTCGCTGACCGCCGCCGATATCTAGACTCATCTTGTAGCTTAATGTCACGGCAGGAGCTTGAAGAATTTTTGCACCGGTATTAACGGTAGCGTTAAACTCACCATACGCCGCCTTACCTGGTCTCATTAGACCGCCCACCGGAGTAGTCGTGCCAGCTTTTATCTCTCCTGCACCCTCGCCGATATAGAATTTTAAGACATTATTATCTAGCGTCGTAAATTGTCTATCATTATAGATAGGATCCGTAACATTTGGGGTGCCGCCATTTATGACATCTTTCATCGTCTTATATGCACCCTTTTGACCATCGCGTAGATAGACCAGTTTCTCTGCAGCCGCTGCAGGTATGGTATTTGTAGTGGTAGTGATAGGATCGTTTATGGCTAGTTCATTATTTATAGTAGAACTATCTTTGGTATAGGCAGCGCCTGCCTGAGCAAAATCGATTGACACTACTGCACCTACAGCATCCTCGCTATTACCACCATTTAGTCTGTTTTCGAATTTCATTCTATAGTAGATATGCTCGCCCGCAACTACTGGATTTTTGATCTGCTCTGGCTTATTGTCGTCAATCTCAGTCTTACTATATCTGCTACCGATAACTTTGCCATTCTGCGGATCTTCATCTTTAGTTCTAAAGAATTTTACCCAGTTAGCGGCATTATATACCTCATACTGATAGCATAGTTGAGGAACATACAGATCTACTGATATTGCTATCATACTTATAAAGTTTTGATCGGATTGGTTGTTTGTTGAGTTATACGTACCACCCAGTTCCAACTTTATACTTGATTGCCCGTAGCCCATTTTATCGCTTATATCAAATTCATCTAAATCCACGGCGGCTGCCTGATCCGCTCCCTCGTAATGCTTACCTCTTAGGATTTCCGGTATCGCAGCATATCCACCATTTTCGCTTCTTAGCCTCATAATGGTACCGCCGAATATATTAGAATACCATTCGCTTCCGATTTGAGCCAATGCGTTTATTCCATTAGACCAAGCGGCATTAGGAGTATATAAAGTATCCATTTTACCGCCCGCTTTTTTATTCTCTACTCTAAAAAATTCCTTCGTCTTATCATTGCCGCTCATTTCAGGTCCAAGTTTCGCCTCGCCACCAAAACCTAAAAAACTAAGCTTAGCATTAACGCGACCGCTCCTAGGAGTGTAAAAGCCTTTTAACTCGGCTTTTACGTTTATAGATTCATTTGCGCCTGCCCAAGGTGTAATAGCTATAAAATCACCATATACGGTTACGTTTTTAGGCTTGTAATAATCGTTTTTAAATTTTGCAGCCTCTGCGTAAGTAAACGGTTTCGCTACACCTACAGGATTAGCAGGGCTTTGTAAATCTGCCATTAGCTTATTTCTAGAGTCCAAGGTCTTATCATATACTATGATTACACCCCAGCCACCCCACATACCAAGTCTAATATTTTTTAACTCACCATTAATAAGGGCTGCACCGGCATTATCCCTACCATCGCTAGCTACTATGTTTCCTACGGTAAAATCTATACTATCAGAGTAATCAACAAAGTTTGCCTTCACTTTATCCGTAATATCTGCAAAGCAGCCGTATTCCAAACGCATCTCTACCTTCCGAGGGTTAGGAAGATTTCTATAGCTAGCATTCTCCCTATAATTCCAGCCGGCTACGCCGTTACATCTATCCCTCGGGATATCTATAGGAGCAGTACTTGTTGCACTTTTTGAGCTTTTCATTCTAAGCTTAGCCCATTTATACCATTTCGCAAACTTAACTCCGTCGCCATTTCCTACGTATTTATCCCATCCCTCATTGATAAGCTCTCTTGCCTCTCTTACGTTACCTTGCCAATACAAAGCTGCAAAAACGATATCATCTTTAGTAATACCCTTAGGTAGTTTTAGAGTCGATTTGGAGCTATTTAGATAAAAGGCACCCGCCGAAGTATCTGGATCCTCTTTTAAATAATGACCGTTTGCGCCAGCTATAAAGTTTTTATCCACTTCTTTTGTAACTCCGTCCCAATCAAAACTAAGCACTGTATTTCCAGCTACGGCATAGTCTCCAAATACATAGGTACCGGGACCGCCAAATCTAACTACAGGGGTTTGATTTTTCCAATCTCGAATACCACTAAAATTCCATGTTCCACAATGATTATGACCGGCGCCATCTCCACATTCACCGCTTGAATACCAATACCAATGCGGATCACTACTATTGATCACGCCACTATCAGGGTATTCCCAAGGATCTATAACGGCGGGATTGATCTTAATATTGGGTCTATTATCCGCAAAGGCCCCCGCCACGAAACAAAACAACAGCGCCAAAATGGGCGCAAAGCTAAAACTCTTAACTTTCATGATACTACCCTCCGGTCAATAACATAATTTTTAGCTACTATTTTACATTTTTTTTGCTTAAATTTTATATGGATATGGAACAAATATAAATAAATTTTAAAGATTTCCTAAAAGAAAGATTTTATAAAATGCGATTTTGTTTATCTTGGGCTACATTAAAAATAATATAATAACAAATAAACAACAACTCTCAAACAATTAAAGTAAAGGCGCGAGAATTCCGCGCCTTAAAAATTCTAAAATTCTAAAATTCTAAAATAAGCCGAATTTACCATCTTTACGCTTATAAAGCACACGCATCTTAGCATCCATATCGTTAAATACCAAGAACTGATCGGTACTTTCTTTAAGCTTATTTAGCGCCTCATCGATCTCTAGCGGCTTATATAGATCCAGCTCGGTAGGGACGATCTCATCAACTTCATCGTTTAAATTTGGCTCATTAGCGCCGATTGCATTATCTACGGCATTTTGCTTCATTTCGTCGCGATTTTTATGAGAATTTACCTTATCGTGGTATCTGCGTAGAACTTTTGAAGCGCGCTCGACGATGAGATCGACGGCAGCGTAGAGATCTTTATCTTTTTGGCGCACGACGATAGTGTCTTGATGCGCTAAATTTAATGAAAAATCCACTACAAAACCTTTTTTGCCTTGCTTCTCGTCGGCAGAAATTACACAACGCCCCGAGATGATGTCGAGATTATATTTTTCTAGCGTCTCAAATGCGTTTTCGACATAATTTTTAATAGCTTCTGTTAGCTCAAACTGCTTACCTACGATATTTAAATTCATCGTCTCTCCTTTGCATTATGGTTTTTGAATAGTACGCCTATGATATGTGATCTGTGGCCTTCCCATAACCGCTACATTAGATTTTACTACCACATCTACAAGCGCGGCATGGCTTAGAATTCTGCCCACACTACCGTTTGCAAGCCTTTCGGACGAGCCTTGCCCGAAATTACTATAAGCGACGGTATGATTGCCGGGCGCACCCAGCTGTCTATCGAAATATCCGAATGTCACGGTGATATCAAACATCTTTTGAGCCGGATCATTTGACGGATACTCAAGCGTAATCGTATTTAACGTAGGATTGGTCGCAGCTGTAGCGCCTCCTGCCTTAAGCTCGGTAGTTAAATACTGGTGCTTTTGCATAGCAAGGACTGCCAGCTCCGTAGCACTCTGAGCTAGTAGTAGCGCCTGCTCTCTGCCTTGGATATTATTGACATCGCGAGCCGTCATAGATGCTATAGATAGTGCCGTAATCGCCGTAGTTGCTACAATGATGATAAAAAATATGGCCGCTACTAGAGCAAAACCTTTTTGCATAGTTTTCATTAGTACACCACCTGTGCTTTACAAACGTTTAGATCCAGCTCTGCAGGATCAAAATTTCTGCCGTCATCCCTCATACATAGTTTAAGCGCAACGGCGCCATTATCGTCCTTAAACCTAAATAAGCTCACATCCTCTGCTAGTAACGAGCTGCTAGCAGTGTTATATGAGTGCGCATCATTTGCAACAGTGCTCCATGGACGATAGTTATACCTCAATACTAGATCAAAATTCTTACTCAAATTTCCCGCATTGTCTTTCGTATAAGTTACGACATTAGCGGGGACGATCGCATAGGCACTATGAGCTATATAATACTGCTCAGAAAATTCCTGAGAGTTAGCGTTGTTTGGATTGAACGGATATTGATTGATAGTGATAGTTTCACCTTCCATACTACCGCTACCCGCATCACTAGGAGTGCCTACGGCGATTAGCACGCGGTTTCTACCGTCTGCCCGAACAGCCCTATCGTAACCGAAGCCTATGCCTACGCTAGTAGGCGAAGCATCGTTAGTAACGACCCTAAAAATAACAGCAACTTGGGTGTTAGTAGAAGGTCTATTATATGTCGTAGCCCTTAAATTTCCAACTATCCTAGCTACTTGCGGAAAATTACTACCCAAGGATACCATATTAAACGCAGCCCTAGTATCTGCGATATAGCCGGCATCTCCTTTATCTGCATCCGCTTTCCATGTGCTATCTCGGAGTTGAGACATTGACATAAAGCCGCTCCAGCCAGGATTTCTCTGATTTATATTTCTCGTCTCTACACTTTGTCCGATCCACTCTAATATATCAAATCTCGGATCGGTAAGATCGCTAATCGGCACAAAATCATTTACGGCAAGATCTCTGCCTATGGTAGAGCTTTTTATTCTATCTTCTAAGCGATTTGTGATCAGCATCATTGCATTTTGCGTTCTGGCTTCCAGCTGATTTACCGCACGTACATGCACGTAAGATTTATAGATCTTGGTGTATAGATCAGCGCCAAACATCGAGATGATCCCTAGCACTACGATAACAAACACAAGCTCTATAAGGGTAAAGCCTCTTTTCATCTCGCGCTCCTATTAGTTATGTAGTCTAGTGACGGTTGTCTGAACGCCGACGCCGATATTAGATAAAAATGCCTTTAAAACAACTGATTTAGCAGCACCGTCTCTCGCTACGGCGTCGTTTAGATCCGTAGCAGCAACCCTAACCATCTTGATATTGGTAACGGCGCCATTAGATGGTTGATCGCTAAGAACACCACTTATATCGGTACCGGAAGCATATTCCGCCGCGCTAAAAGGCTCTGCTACATAATCTACATCGACATTAATCCTAGTATTGAGGATAAAATCACCTCTACTGCTAGAGCCCACCAAATTACCGACTGTTATATCGGTCGTGAACTGGTCGAAATCGTCGATATCGTTATAACGACCGCCACCAAAAGAAATTCCATTTCTACCGAATTGTCTTTTTGTAGCTGGAGCTTGAGCGCTAATTCCGCGCCTACTAGCTTCATTTAAAATCCCTGGTCTGACCTCGGGGGCACCATCAGAAGGCGGATTTACCGTTAGAATTCTCCTCATGCAGCTTGCATCACCTCCGCAGCTAGCATCTGCTGCGTATGCGCTATCCCACTGCGCCTTAGATATACGAGACATAAAAGCTTTAGCGTTATATACGAGCTCCTCTTTGATCGCGAGAGCGTTTAGTTCGGTGGTTTGCGCGACGATACGAGGGATCGCCATCGTCGTAATCGCCAAAATCACGATGGTAAAGATCAGCTCGATTAGAGTAAAACCCTTTTTCATCTTACATCCTTTCTTTAAAATTTTGAAATTACGGAAACGCAAACTTACTCTGCGTTATCGGCGCTAATTATACTATTGTTAAACTTAAATTTAGAATTTATCGCGTAAATTTTTTTGGTTTACAAAGATTTTTAAGCCCGAACGCACAAAAATTTTAAAGAAATTCCATTTTTAAATTTGAACGCAGAATTTAAGCTTGCATTTACTCAAAGACTATAAAATTACGAGCTAAATAAATTCCAAGGATTTTTTATGACAAATCTAAGTAAAATTCTATCCGCTCTCCTATTTATCGCGTTTATCGGCGGCTGCAGCGGCAAAGGCGACGGCGAGCTTTTTAATCTAAGCCCCGAGACGTGGTATTCTAAAATTTTAGAAGATATCAACAACGCAAATATGGAGGATGCCGAGAAGCATTACACCAGCTTTTCGAGCGAACATATCGCCTCTCCGCTGCTTGAGGAGATGACACTCATTATGGCGTGGGCTTTTGTGGAGGATGAAAACTACGAGAAAGCAAACAAATACCTAGACGAATATATCCGTCTCTACGGCACGACGCAAAAGATCGAATACGCAAGATTTCTAAAAATTAGAGCAAATTTCGATTCCTTTAGCCGCCCAAATCGCAACCAAAAGCTAATGCTAAACAGCATAGACGAAATTCGAAAATTTATAGCTGAATACCCGCAGAGCGAGTATCGTCCACTACTTGAGACGATGCTAACGAAGCTCAGACTTGCCGAGCATCAGCTAAATATCGACATCAAGGATCTTTACCAGCGCACCGACCGCGAAAGTTCTGCCAAAATTTACGAGCAGCGCATCGAAGAATCCCCGCTAAACGGTACCGACGTCATCAAACCTCGCTCGCCTTGGTATCGCGCGATCTTTGAGTAGGAGGAGCGATGCAACTGATGCAAAATACAACCTTCCCAAGCGATTTACCTATCATCGTCGAGGACGAGCTATTTTTATATCCGTTTATGATAGCGCCCCTTTTCATCGGCGACGAGCATAATAAAAAAGCCCTCGATCTAGCCGCCAAAAACGAATCTATGATAATGGTCGTAAGCTCGAAGTCGGAATTTAGCGGCGATAGAAGCTTCGGCGGTATCTATAACGCAGGCGTCGTGGGCTCCGTTATGAGAACCGTACCGCTTCCCGACGGTCGGGTTAAAATTTTATTCCAAGGCGCGCTAAAAGGCAAAATCGTAAAAGAAATTTCGCAAGATCCGCTGGTCGCTACCGTCGATATCATCCACGACGAGCGCGGCAACGATCAGAAGCTAGACGCGCTGGTAAGCGTGCTAAAGGAAAAAACCAAGACGCTTAGCACGCTTACGCATTTTTTCCCGAACGATCTACTAAAAACCATCGACGACGGCACCGACGCAGCGCGCGTTTGCGATCTGATTTTAAGCGCACTGCGCCTAAAAAAGCAGGTAGCCTACTCATTTTTTACCGAGAGCAACTTGCAAAAGCGCCTTTTCAACCTCATCAACTACATCTCCGACGAGATCGAAGCGCAGAGGCTTGAAAAAGAGATCAAAAGCAAAGTTCACTCCAAGATCGATAAGACGAACAAGGAGTATTTTTTAAAAGAGCAACTCAAGCAGATCCAAAAGGAGCTCGGCGGCGATGCCGATCGCGATGTCGAGATCGAGGAATACCGCAAAAAGCTGGAAGCCAAAAAGCCATATTTGGGCGAGGATGCCTATAAAGAGATTAAAAAGCAGATCGATAAATTCGCCCGCCTTCATCCGGATAGCGCCGATGCGGGGCTCGTGCAGAGCTATCTGGACTGGGTTTTGGAGGTGCCTTTTGAAAAGACCGCCAAACACAAGATGTCCATCGAGGGCGTTACCGCTCAGCTAAACAAAGACCACCACTCCCTGCAAAAGCCCAAGGCGCGCATTGAGGAGTATTTCGCGCTGAAACAGCTTTTAGAGCTTCGCGACACAAGCGGCAAGAAGAGCAACGCTTGCAAGAGCAACAAATGATAGCGCAATTCTCTTTTTCATATTCTTAACTCCTTGTTTCAAAATAATATGTTAAGAATATACCGAATTATCTGACAATTGTCAAGTAGTCAACAGAATTTTTTTACATGTTTACGTTTTCCTTCTCTCTAAACA
>ERZ773003.431-NODE-431-length-30943-cov-3.907828_pt1 | contig 30943 bp, 24 predicted proteins | sample MGYA00580668_ERZ773003 | MGnify/ENA primary metagenome ERZ773003 (study PRJEB29015, sample SAMEA2738002) | human oral metagenome | biome: human oral; feature: human-associated habitat; material: dental | place: China | collected 2126 ...
ATATAACTTATGCTAAAATTCTTGTATAGAAAGGGTAGATATGGACGAAGTTAGGATAGAGTTTAAAGGTAATAAAAGTGTAGCTTTTGTGGGAAATAGTGAAATAGGAGTATGTGAATTTAATGTTTTAAATGGTAAATGGATTATTGTTCATACAGAAGTTAATTCTAATTATAGAGGAAGCGGAATTGCTAAAAAATTACTAGATAGAGTTGTTGCTGAAGCACGAAATAGAAATATTAAGATTATTCCTAAATGTGAATATGCTATAAAAGTTATGGTTGGTAAGAACGAATATAGTGATGTTATTGAATAGAGGAGAATGTTATGGCAATTTCAATTAATACAAGAAATGCTTATGCAGAAGTTGATAATTTTATAGAATGTTTGGATTTATATCATAAAAATAAAGTTCCTGATGATATAAGGGAATATTTTAAAAGAGAGAAGAATAAAAATTATAATAAAATGATTGATATTAATCAGCCAATTAAAAATCAAAATTTAATGGACGAGACTTTAGCTATAATTGCTATGCTTAATTTAAAATATTGGTGTGATGATGAAGAAGAAAAAAAGAGATTAATAAATATTTATTTAGAAAATGAAAGAAAAATCCGTGATGAATTGAAAGAAAAATATGATATTGAAAAAGTTTTTAAGGAGAGAAACAGTAAAAGAGAGCTTAATTTTCAAGATAAAGGAGTGCCTGACATTAGGAGAGAAGGTTTTTTCTCTGGATTAAAGAATAGAATATTAAATTTTTTTAAAAAATAGTTTTGGGAGAGTTAAATGAGATTAAAACATGATGAGATAGAATATAATGAAAAATATATTGAATTATTTAAAAAAGTAAATAAAGAAGTTGAAGAATTGCTAGAGGAACAAGGTGTTGAGAAAACATTAGGATATATTCATATATTTGATAGTAAAAAGAAAGAAATTTTAAAAAATAAATATGGAATTGATTGGAAGACTACTAGTGAAATGAATCCAGATGTTTTCTTGGATTAAGGGGAATTGAATGGCAAGTAAAATTAAAAGGAAGAAAAGTGATTTAAAAAGGATAAAAAGAGAGGCTTATAGAGGTGATATTACTTCACAAGTTATAAAAGATAATATTGAAGAATCTAAATATATAATTTATCAATTTGTTAGAAATAATTTTGGAGAAGAAGAAGCAGATTTGGTGGAAAATTTACTTAAAAATATTCCTATTTATATATCATATAGTCCAGAAGACCAAGACAGAATTAATGGATGTTATGCTAATTCTTATAATGAAATATATCTTGTAAATAATTTTGTAAAAAGATCAATGGGAACAGTTGATCTTATGCATACAATTATACATGAATGTGCTCATGCAATTTCAAATAAAATTTCAAAAGGTCTTAAAATAAATACGGTAATTGAGGAGAGTTTTGTTAATATATTTGCAGAAATGTGTATAAATGATTATTATCAGAGAGGTGGTATAATAAAGACTATTTCTAAAAAAGCAAATTATGAATTTCAGAATTATGGTTACTATAATAGACATAGATCATATTTTAAAGAAGGTATATTTAGTAGAAGTATGATGTATTTGTCTAGAGTTGATGGTTCTGAAATGGATTTATTTAAAGAATATTTTTTTGGATCGAAAAAAATATTTTTGAATGAATTGGTTGATTTATATGATCGTGATATTTTAGATATTTTTAAAAATAGTATTAATAAGATAAGACGTAATGAAGAAGGTGAAATGAATACTGATAAATATATAGGAAAAGGATTCAAAGATTTGTCTCGAGTTTTGATGAATTTATTAACACTTGATGATTTACGAAGATATGATAGTGAAAAAAGAAGTGGTTTATATAATATTGAAAATGATTTAATGGATAATGTTTATTCTAAAAAGATAGATATGAAGCTAGAAATAGATTTATATAGAATTGTGGGAATTATTAATACTAAAACGTTGCAGGAAGCTTTATTAAAATTGAGTAGAAATGATATTAAAGATTTGCTTAGTTATTGGGGAGATGAAATTGCTAATAAAAATTTTTCGTTTGAATATACAGGTTTTATGAAACAATTGACAGCTAATTGGTATAGAATAAATAATGGAGAATTATATAAATTTAATCAAATAATGCCATTGATTGGTACAATACCGATAGAGTTATTTAAAACTATTCTTAAAGATAATAATGTTAATGATCTTCAAAGTATTGTTAATTTTACTTTGAAGTATAGGATAATTAATAATGAGTATGGATTTGAATATAGTCATAACTCTGATATACTTTTATCAATGATAAATGAAAGAATTGGTTTAGGCTCTGATTTTAATCATATAGGTAGAAGAGGACGAGATTGGATAAAATTAAATTTAAGTGAAGATATGCTTAAAGTTATGGCTTCTTTAGAAATGCCTAAGGAGTGGTTTCAAAAGATTTTTAAAATTTATGGTCAAAGTAAAGCATCAGTGTTTAATGAGGATATTTATGATTCTATTGATGTATTGAAGCATATTCCATTTTCTAATTCACCATTTATTGTTAAGAATGGTTTGATGAGAATAAAAGAAGATATTCAATCTTGTGTTATTGCAAAAGGTGTTGATGATTTAAATTTATTGAGAGAGATTGATGGATTATATTCAAATGAAAAGATACCTGTTAATTTACGAAAAATAAATGATGATGTTGAAGTAGCAATTATTAATTTAGCAGTTAATGGTTATAAAATAACTAATGGTGAAGAAATAAGATATCATATTATGAAAGGTGATTTTAGAAATATTAGAATTGAACCTAAATTAGATCCTAAGAAATTGAATGCTTTTGTTGGAACTTATGATACAACTAATATATTATTTAATTTGGTTATGGAGGATTTTTTACAATCTAGAGAATTGACTGATAATGATGAAAATTTAAGTACTTGTATGAAACTTTTAAATTCAGATATGAAGGATAAATTAAATATAAGTGATAGGATGGAAAAAAGATTATGCTTAGCTATACAAAATGAAATCAGTAAGTCGAGGGATATGTCTGGTGAACTTAAAAATATTATGAATATTATTTCAAAAAAACATATATCTAAAATTGATGCGTATGAAAAGTTATTCCCAGAAAATAAAGAATCTAGAAGTATTGATTTAATAAGGAGTGCAGTGGAAGCATCAACTTATCGTGTTAATAATCGTCAGATTATTAGGAGTGAGGATTTGTTAAAAGAAGGATTGAAAGAAAAGATTAAAGATGATTATGGAATTTCATATGAGTAAGGAGAGGAATGAATAGCAATAGAGAGAAAGTTATTGTACGAACTAGTATAATAAGTATTATTTTAAATATAGTTTTAGTTGGATTTAAGGCATTAGTTGGAATATTTGCTAATTCTATTGCGATTGTTTCTGATGCTATAAATAATTTAAGTGATGTAATATCTAGTATTATTGCAATTGCTGGTACTAAATTTGCTGCTAAAGAGCCTGATAAAAATCATCCGTATGGACATGGAAGAATTGAATATATGGCTTCTTTTGTTATTTCGGCAATTATAATATATGCAGGTATTACTGCTTTTATAGAATCTTTAAAAAAAATAATAAAGCCTGAAGATGTTAATTATAATCATTTTACATTTATTATAATTATTATGGGTATTGTTATAAAGTTTTTGCTTGGAATATATGTAAAGAAAAAAGGAAGAGAAGTTAATTCAGATACTTTAGTTGCTAGTGGAGCAGATGCATTAAATGATGGTATTGTGTCAATTTCAGTATTAATTTCGGGAATTATTTATATAATTTTTCATATTAATTTTGAAGCATTTGTCGGTATTTTAGTTTCAATAATTATTTTGAAAACTGGTATTGAAATGATTAAAGATTCAATAAATGATATACTTGGCTCAAGAATTGAATCTAGCTTAGCAAATGATATAAAAAATGAGATTATGTTAATTGATAAAGTTAATGGTGTATTTGATTTGTTGCTTAATAATTATGGGCCTGATAAATATTATGGAAGTGTTCACGTTGAATTACCTGATACTATGAATGTTGATGAAGTTGATTATATTTCAAGAGAGATAACTGATCGAATTATGAATAAATTTGGAATCATTATTCATACTGTTGGAGTTTATTCAATAAATACAAAGAATAGTGAAATAATTGAGATTAGAAAAAATATTAGTAATATTGTTTTTTCTTATGATGGTATTATACAAATGCATGGTTTTTATATTAATGAAAAGGACAAGAGCATTAGATTTGATATTATTATTGATTATAAAGTAGAAGATAAAGAAGAACTTTATAAAATTATTTGTGATAAAGTAAAAAATAAATATCCTGATTATAAGATCGATGTTGTACTTGATTTTGATGTTAGTGATTAAATTATGGAGGAATGATATGAATGAAAAAATTCAAAATACTCAAAATAAATTAAAGGAGCTTGGATATTTTTCAAATGAAAATTTATCAAAGTTAGTTTATTTATTTGAAGAAGCTGGTAAAAAGAATAATAAAAATATCCCTACATTATTGTTAAAAGGAAAATCTGGAGCAGGTAAAACGTTTTTAGCGGAAACATTTTCTAAAATGATTAATGCTGATGAAAAATTTGTTCAATGTTTTCCTAGGATGGGTACAGAAAATTTTCAGTATGATGTTGATATTGAAAGTGTAATGAAACAAAATCCTGATAAAGCAATTAAACCTGGAATTTTACTTCAAGCTTTAGAGAAATCGAAAGAAAAACCAGTTGTTTTGGTTATTGATGAATTGGATAAAACAAGACCTGATGTTGATTCTTTTTTATTGGATTTTTTGGAAAATGGAAGATTAACAACGGGAACTGATACATATACTAAAGGTGAATATCCAATTTATACTTTTATTACTTCAAATGATAAAAGAGAAATAGATGATGCGTTGCTTAATAGAAGTAAGATTGTGGAAGTTGATAGACCTGATAAAGAATTATTTCTTGAAATTTTAGGATTACCAAAAGAACATTATTTAGGATATTTTTATGATCGTTGTCCTGATTTTTCGATTAGACAGGCTAAACAATATTTGGAAGATTTAGAGGTTTTAGATGAAGATATTGATATTGATGTGTTGTCTCAATATGTTAGTTTAGACAAAAATGAAACTTTGAGTATGTATGATATGAATTATGCATCTGAATTAGAAAATAAAGGTGTGAAAATTGAGGTGCCTGAATTATATAATATGAAAATTGAAATAGATGGAGGCAATAATAAAAAATTTTTTAAGATTGCAAAAAGACATAAAAATTTAGGAATAAAATTTGAGAGCTATGATGAAAATCGTTATAGAATTTACATTGAGAATATTAAACAATTAAAGGAATTGCGTCCTATATTGGATAATGATGATTATTTTTCAGGTTGGATTGAAGATTCTGTTGATATGGAAAAGGACAATATAATTTGGGCAGATAATATTGATAATAAAACTGGAACAAAGTTTGGACTTGAATTAATCAATGATGAAATATTTAAAGTAGCTACTAATGGTGGTAAGAAGTTTGTTTATTTAGATTCTAATCAAATGGAATTATATTTAAATAAGAAACATTTAAAAAAAGATGATGTTGATGATTTTGATAATTTAAAAACTGATGATGATTATGATGTATTTGAAGAGCGTGAATTTTAGGAGATTTTATGAAATTTGTATATGATATTGATAGGATTTATAAAAATTTAATTGATAAATATAATAAGAAAATGGATGAAAAATCTATTGATGAAGATATTGAAAAAGAGCAAGAAGAAATAGTTAAATCCCCAGAAGATGCACCAGAAACACAGGAAGTAGCAGAGCCTACAAGTATGGAATCAGAAGATGTTCATGGTGGAAATGAGTCTGCAAAAGAAATAAAGGATTCTCCGAATCCTGCTGAAAATTCTGATAGTGAATCAGAGAAAAATATTGATAAAGAAATTAATGAAGAAAAAGATTCTAAAGAGAAGGATGAGAAATTAAAAGATACTAAAAAGCATAATACTTTAGATGAATTAAGAAAAAAGAAACGAAAAAAGAAAAATGAAAAAAGACGAAAATTGAAAAGAAAGAAAAAAATAGAAAAAGAAAAATTATATTATGCTGAAAAAGAATTAGAAAGTAAAGAACCTGATAATGCAGATGAAGAAAAAGATTATAATGGTGAAAAAAGTAATAATTCATCTTTTCAATCTAGTTTGAAGTTTGATCCAAATAAGAATTATGATGAAATTGTTAAAAAAATCTTTGATGATAATGATGAAAAACTGATGAGTTTAAAGAGAGAAAATATTGGAGAATATCTAAAGCAAAAAGTAATTCAAATTATTAAAGATATTTCATTAAAACATGCTGGAATTGATAAGAATGATGGTGTTGAAACATTTGATAAAAAAGAAATGATGACACATATATTTAAATATCAAAATTATAAATTATTAAATGATAAATATGATTTGAAAGATGCAAGGTATGTTCAATTTTTTATTGATACTTCAGGTGTGTATAATAATAGTTCTAATAGATTGCTTAATACATTGATACCTGAAGTAATTAAGATACTTGAAATGCAGGGGTATGAATGTAATTTGGCAGCTTGTGGAAATGGGTTTTATGGTAAAGATATGGTTGAAGATGAATATTATGGTACACGTAAAACCCTAGAAAGTTATAAAGCTGGACATGTATCAAAAATTGCGTGTCCGACTGCTGAAACAGCTGCTAAGATGGCAAATGAAGCAGAGTTTTCAATTGTATTAGCAGATTTTGATGGATTATCGTCTATTTGTTATATGGCAAATTTATGCCAAAAGGATAAAGTACCATATTTTTTATCAACAGAGGATAGGTATCCTTGGGAAAAACCGAGTTTGCATAATTGGGTTGATCCATATATGTGTGAATATAATATAAAAAGAGTTTATGATGTTTCAGCAAATGGAAATCCCTCTTTAGAGGATTATGAAGCAAATCATTATAATTATGATTATGATGACGATTATTACGATTATGACGATGGTGATTATGATGATATAGATTATTAGCAATTGGAGTTTTTATGATTAATAGAGATTTATTGATTATTAAATTAAGGGATTTTTTGAATAGAATAAATACTGATGATATATTAAGAATAATGATAATAAAGTTTTTTACTGATAAAATCGATTATTTGAAAGATGTGGTTTCGGAAGAAATATTAAGAGTATTAGTTGATAAATGGATTAATAATTTTTTAAATAATGTTGAGGGATTTAAAAAGATTAACAATTATGATTATATTTATGTAAAATATAATTTTAAAGATAAAAAAATTCATTATAATGTTTCTAATAAGTATTTAAAGATAAATGATTTGAATTTATCTAAAAGTGATAGAGATGACTTAGTAATTAATGAATTTAAGATTATGTTTTATAAAGAAATTGAAAATATTATAAATATAACTGTTTTTAATTCTAAGGTTTTATCTAATGGTTTTTATATTAATTTAGGTAATAGATATCCTGAATTTGGTGGAGATTTTTCTGACATTATTGATGTTTTTTCTGAGAATGAAGTTTGTAAGATTTTAAAATTAGATTCTAAATTTAAAAAATATATAGGTAGTAATTATTATATATATGAACCTCATATTAGTAAACGTAATTCTGAAGTTATAGGATATGTTGATTTTTTGAAACAAGTTATTCGGGAATGAATGCTATTACAAATTATTGAAAGACCCTATAAATTATTTTGAAATATTTTTAAAAGATTTTAATGGAAGATATGGATATGTTTTAGATAATAATAAATTTTTATTAAAAAATAAAGATATTTTTTCATTAATTGAAAATTATATTTTGCATATTAGAAATAGGATAAATAGTAATAATAATTTGCAATATCATATTGAATTATCAAATATATATGAAGAAATTAATAAAAAGGCAAATATAAAAGATATAAATAATTATATTCTAAATAAAGTTAATGAATAATATGGAGTATGTTATGAAATATTATAAAAAGTTTATTGGCGAAAGATTATATTTATCACCAATGAATATTGATGATATTAATAAATATGTTGAATGGATTTCTGATCCATTAGTTAGTGATGGTATGGGAAGTAGTTCAAATCTTTTGAATATATTTTCTGAGAGAGAATTTTTGAATAGTGCTTTAAAAAATGGTGATAAGTGTTTTGCAATAGTTTTGCTAGAAAATGATAAATTGATTGGTAATTGTTCAATTTATATTAATGATAAAATAAGATTTTCTGGTGAAATCGGCATATTTATTGGTGATAGTAATTATAGATGTAATGGCTATGGAAGAGAGGCATTAAATTTATTACTTGATTATGGATTTAATTATTTAAATTTGGATAATATTTATCTTGAAGTTATTTCTTTTAATGAAATAGCAATTAATTGTTATAAGAATGTCGGATTTAGAGAAACTTATAGATGTAGAGAAAATTATTTTTTGAATGGAAAATATTATGATACTATTTATATGAAAATTTTAAAAAGTGAGTTTATTGGAAGTTATATTAATAATAAGAATATTTAGATATAGTGGAAACTATATCTTTTTTCGTGATTTTTTCTTAAAAATGTGTTATATTAATATTTAGTTATAAAAAGTAGGGATGTGAAATGAGAGGTATAGAAAAGATTTTTACTAATGATGAAAAATATTCAGAGATTGTTAATCTATATGGTTTTGATTTTGTAGATAAAAATTATCTGATATTTGATAGAGTTATTAATTTTATTGATATACCTGATTATGATATTGATAATGTTCAAAAGATTCAATTGTTTAGAAATGCAATTAAGAGATATATTGCAATTAATAAGAATGCAGCATTTAGAGATTGGAATATTGTTAAATCAATGTTTAAGTTTATTGGTGTTGAAGATTTGCCTGAGATGAAGATGATTCAAGAGCCTAATGTTAGTATTAATGAGATTCTTATTAAGTACGGAATTGATGGTTTAATAAATTCAGGAATTGATATTGATTGTTTATTTAGGGGGAAGAAGATTCTTAATATTAAAGAACTTAATAATATTAAGGGAATTGATATAGAAGATTTAAAGAAGTTTGTATATTCTAATGATAGAAAAATTTTAGATATTTGTACACCTAAAGAACTTCTTGAATATGGCATTAATAATTTTATTGATTTGGTTCAATTATCTAATCTTTATTTAATAAGGGATATGATGAAAGTAATTCCACTTAAATTAATAAAAATGGGTTCTAATACGGAATTAAAAAGGGAATTCATTGGGAAATATGGAATTGATAATATAATTAAACTTGATGAAGAGACTGGTGGAATTTTTTCTCATAAATATGATGATAATAGTATTTATTTAAATATTATTGTTATGATTGATAAAATTAAGAATTCTAATATAAAAAGTGGATGTTCTTATGAAGAGTTTAGAGATGGAATGTACAATGTTTTATTAAATGTTAGAAATGAAGATGTCCAAAAAAGATTTGGAAATAAGATTAATTATGATTTTATTCAAGGGAAGTTTAGGGAAGATCATCAAGATATTTTTATTGATGGTGTTTCTGATGAAATTAAGAATGCATTTTATACTGGTAAAATTAATGCTGGAATGATAAAAGCAAATCCGGAACTTATTGATGTATTAAAATGTAAGAGATTATTTTTGGCATGGGATAAGAAACCTAATTTTGTAAAAAATGATATAGAAAATGTTTATGATATTAGAAATTATAATTATATAGTTTTTTTAAATAATTTGATTGATTTATTGGGAGAAGAAAATTTTTTAAATATATGTTATGAATATGGAAATTATTTGGGAAGTTTAGGATTGCCAGATAGTAATGTTTTATATGAGAATGATATTAGAGAAATTATTGATGATGAAATTTATAATAATATTGTAAATAATGGGATGGATTATTCTGATGATTTGCCATTAAGTTTTAAGAAAAAGCATTGTGAATTATTTTTTGGTGATTTGATTAATGAAGAGTTGAGAAAAAAATTTTATAGTGGAAGTCTTTCTTTTAAAGATATAAAGGATAATCTGGATTTGGCAAATGTTATTTGTAATAAAGATTTTTTTGTTGGATTTAAAAGATTAAGAAAGGAAATGAAACATTTTAATCGTGAATTTTTGTGGACGAAGTTATCTGTTGAAGAGATGTTATTTTTAGCTAAAAAATATGGAGATTCTTTAATGGAAGTTAAAGATAGTGTTATATTTGATTATTTGAAAGATGGAAATTTAAGAATAATTGAAGCGGAAATTGAAAATAACATATTAAATAGAGATTCTAAATATGATGAAGATGTTCCTGAATTTTTTAAGGCAAAATATCCAAAAATGTTTTTATCTGAAGATGCTCCTGAAGATTTAAGAAAAATTTTTTATGATAGTGATGATGTTTTTAATTTTGATGTTATTAGAGAAAATTTGAATTGGATGCAATATTTAGAAAGTATTGATTTGAAAAGAGCTTTTCCAGAAAGTTATAATGTATTTTTTAAAAATATTTCTAATAAAAGATTGATGGAACTTGAGAGAAGGCATCCTGGTATTATGGCAAGAGTGGTTGAAGAAAACTTGCAAAGGAATTTGATAGAGTGGTATAAGGCAACTGGTGGCAGATTTTTACCTAATTATGGTGTGATAAAATTATTTCCTGTAGAAGAAATTGATAATTTTTTAATTAATAGTAAAAAATGGTCGAAATTAGTTAGAGATAGTAGAGTTAAATCTGATGGACAATTGGAATCTTTATTAAAATTTGCATATGTAATGGGAGTATTTCATGGTAAGGATGATGGTTTTACTAAGTTAATTAAATTATTTGGTGATATTCCTAAAAGAATATCTAAAGAAAATTTTGATTTAATTAGTGATTATATAAAGCAAAATGATGTAAATCAAATTAATATTTTAAATTCTGTATATGTTTTAAAAGATGGTAACGAATATGTATTTAATGCTGATTTACAGAATGATAAGAATAAAATTCTGCAACTACGAAGAATAATGAATGATATGAATTTCCCGGGATTGATTACTCCAGTAGTCATTGAAAAAATGTTTGAAAGATTGAAAATGCAATATAATATTCCTTTCGCTAATTTTCTTATTAAAAATATTAATAAAATTGTTTGCAATGAAGAATATATTAAAGCTGTTCCACTTATTCAAAAGCAATTTAATAAGATTATGGATGTTGATATTGGAAGAGTTAAAGAAATAACACTTCATAGAGCTATTTGTCATATTAAGGATATTGAATATAATAATATTGATATTGGAAATGATGATGTTGCTGATGAAGCTCAATGTTTTGAATATGGACAAGATGAGTTTGATTTGATGCAAAAAATATATAATGAAGGTGAACTTAGGGATTATTCAAGTATTCCAAGAATTTTAGGTGAAGAAGATGGAATGAAATATGAAATGCTTAGATGTGATGATCCTTTAGCTCTAACAATTGGAGATCGTACTGATTGTTGTCAAAAAATTGGTGGTAAAGGTTTTACTGCAATGGAACATAGTATGGTATCACCTGATGGAAGAGTTTTTTGTGTTAGAGATAAATTTGATAGGATTATTGCACAAAGTTGGGTATGGAGAAATCAAAATGTAATTTGTTTTGATGATATTGAAATATCTGATAAAGTTTATTCTTTATATATTTCTGAAAATCCAGGAACAAGTAAAATTGATTTAGCAAATAGAGTATTAATGGTTTACAAGAGAGCTGCTAAAGAATTGATGGATGTTGACAAATTGACATATAGCAAAATGCTTGAACAAAAGAAGATTACTCAGGAAGAATATGATTGTTTGCTTTTGAAAAAAGTTACTACAGGATTAGGATATAGGGAAATTGCAGATGCTATTAAAGTTGATGGCACATTATATTGTGATGACGATATGGTTAAAGTTATGCATTCTGATCGTTTTAGGGAATTATATACTGATGCTAATATTCAATATATTATAAATTCGGAAGGATATATTAGAAATAAACAAAATGATAGAATACAAAATTTGTATATTTATGAAGATGATATTCCTATATATGATAAAAATAATTTGAATATGAAAGTGCTTCTTAAATTGCAAAGAATGAAAAATGTTAATGATTTAATTGATAGTAATTATGATGAGAAATCTGATATGTTTGATTCTGAAAAAATGATTATGAATATTGCTAGTAAATATGAATTTAATCCTGAAAATACTAAAATTGTTTCGACTGCAAGAATTGGCATGATATATAGTGAAGATGATAAATGTGTTGAATTTGGTGATTTAGTAACTGCCCCTATAAAAGATAATCTTACATTTGAAGATAAAAAAAAGATGAGCAAACATATTGTTAATCAAATTAAGAAAAGTTTGATGCAAATAGATATAGGAAATCGTAAAGTAGATTTGTCTAAGCTTGATGAATCTCAAAGAGGTTTGTTAATTAATTTGATTAACCAGGTTAGAAATAGACATTATGATTGTGATTATATAATTAATTAATTTTTGTAAATCTATATGATATGAAAATATTATATAGATTTTTTTATTTTCTGTGATAAAAGCTGGATTTTTTTACCTAAGTTGTGTTTTAATATATGTAGATAAAATTTACAAAGGAGTAGGTTTATGTTTAATGAAAAATATAACAAAAGTCTACTAAAAAATAAGGCAGATTATAGTATTTTGCCAGTTGTACGTAGGTTGAAAGAATTTAAATTTCCTGTTATTGAATATTGTAATGAAGCATCTGATAATAGGGATTATATAATTTTTAAAGAATGTGATGAAATTGTAGATTTATTAACAGTATTGAATAGAGATGGTGATAATTTTTCTATAATGATTTCAAATAGAAATAATGAAATGAATTATGGTGTGTTTTTTGATAATAAAAATTCAGAAATGAGTGAATATTTTACTAAAATTGTATATGGATTTTTACAAGAGGAGATTAGACTTAAAGGCAAGGAAAGAGATTTCTTATCTAGAATTAATGAAAGATTGAAGAAATCTGTTAATGGAGATTTGTCATATAGTATTAATTTGAATGATGAATATTTTGAATATATGAATAAAACTGGAAAAACTAATATAATTAGTATACGTTCAAAAAGTGGAATTGATATGGATGATTTTGCAAAGTTTTTTGCAAAAAGTACTAATTTGAAAAAAATACAAAATGATAATGATTATATTGATTCGTCTAATTTTATTGAGAGTAGCATTGATCGAAGGACAGCTATAATTAATTTAGATAAGTCTAATGTTAATAAGATTGTAGATGTTATTGATTTTAGTAATGATATGGTTAAATCTCTTAATAGAGTGAATCAGGATAAAGAATTTGATAAATAATATGGAGGGTAAAATGGAAAAGAATAAGAAAACGAGGACTGGTGTACAAAAGGCAATTAGAATAATTTCTATTATATTAATAATTTTGATAATTGCTTTAGCAGGCGTTGCTGCTGGTGCATGGGGATATATTAATAGTATGTTAGGTAAAATAAATAAGGAAACTATTGATACTAATGCAATAGGTATTACAGAAGAAACAAAGCAATCTTTAAAAGGTTATAGAAATATAGCATTACTTGGAATTGATAGTAGAGCAGATGATTATGGATTAGGAAACAGAACGGATTGCATTATAATTGCTAGTATTAATGAAGAAACAAAAGATGTTAAAATGTTTTCTGTTTATAGAGATACATATTTAGAAGTTGTAGAAAAGAATACAAAAAGACTTGATAAAGTAACACATGCATATTCTTATGGTGGTGCTCAAAACACATTACTTGCTTTAAATACAAATTTGGATTTGAATATCAAAGAATATGTAACGATTAATTTTGATTCATTGATTAGTTCTATTAATGCAATGGATGGTGTTGATATTGATATTGAAAAGGATGAACTTAAATATATTAATGATTATATAGATGCTTTAATTCAAACATCTGGTGTTAAATCTAAACATGTTACGACTACAGGTTTACAAAGACTTGATGGTGTTCAAGCTGTTGCTTATTCTAGAATTAGGTATACTGCTGGTGGTGATTATAAGAGAACTGAAAGAATGAGAGAAGTAGTTCAAGCTATGGTTAAAAGAGCTAAAGGATTGAATATAACTCAATTGCAAAAACTTGCAACTAAAGTTTTACCATTGGTTAGAACAAATTTATCAGAGTCTGATATTATGGGATTGTTACCAGTACTTATGAAGGTTAATTTTACTACAAGTATGGGATGGCCTTATGAAACAAAAGGTAAGACAATGGATAGATGGTATGGAATACCTATAACACTTGAAAGTAATGTTGAAAAGCTTCATAAAGAATTTTTTGGAAATACAAATTATGTTGTAAATGATAAAATTAAACAGATTAGTAAACAGATTATTGATAAAACAGGGTATAAAAATTAGTATTATTGTTTAACGAAAGAGGAAAATATGAATATATTTGTTGATGCATATTTATATGGAAATTTAGGTGATGATTTATTTTTTGAAGATTTAGTAAAAAGGTATCCTAGACATACATTTACAGTTATTTCTAATTTTTATAAATCTAAAAAATATAAAAATGTTAAAGTATATAAATCGACGATTACAAATAGATTATTAAAAAACGATGTATTTAAGGAAAAGATTTTTTTTAAAGAGTTTGATGCAGTAATTGGACTTGGTGGAAGTTTATATATGAATAATCTTGACAAGATGCATGATAATGAGATTATTTATGGGAATAAAGATTTCTTTTTACTAAATACTAATTTTGGAAGACTTGATACAGAAGAATATTATAAAAAATATTATGATTTCTTTAAAAGGGCTAAAGATATATGTTTTAGAGATAAGTATTCTTATGGTTTGTTTAAGAGTTTACCTTGTGTTAGAAGTGCTGCAGATATATTGTTTGATATTGATCCAAAATATATAAATGTTACTAATAGGAAAAAAGTTATTATTGCAGTTTTGTCACCTAATTATAAATATGGAGAATTTCAGGGAATATATGAAAATAAAATATTACAATTTATCAAATTCTTTAAAATTCAAGATTATGATGTGACTTTAATGTCGTTTTGTAAAGAGCAAGGTGATGAAAAAGCAATAGAATCTATTTTGCAAAAGACTGATGAAGAAGTTGAAACTTATTATTATAGAGGAAATACTGATGAAGCTTTAGAGGTTTTAGGTAGTTCAAATATTATAATTGGGTCTAGATTACATGCGAATATTTTAGGAATGGCTCTTGGAAAAACAATTATTCCAATGATATATGATAAAAAGATTGCTAATATTTTAAGAGAAGTAGGTTTTGATGGAATTATGATAGATATGTACGATATTTCTAATTTTAAAATATCATCATTAACTTATGAAGATTTGAATTATGTTTGTGATATTAATAAACCTAGACAGGATGCTAAAAATCAATTTAAAGTACTTGATGAATATTTGTTAGATGTTAGAGATAAAAAAGGTATGATTGATAATACTATTTTTTATGAGGAAGAAGAGAGACGAAAGATAAAGGAGAATGATAATGGCTAATCTTAAATTGAATTATTCTTATGCAGGATTTTCAAAAGAAAAAATTTTAGAGAGTGCACAGGTTGTTAGTGAAGTTGATGCTGAATTGGTGGAGATGAAGAGTGATAATACTCAATTTTGTGGTTGGATTGATTTGCCTTCTAAATATATTAATTCTACAGAATATGCGAAAATTAAGAGAGTAGCAGGAAAAATTAGATCTGATTCTGATTTCTTAGTTGTTATAGGAATTGGTGGTTCATATTTAGGAGCAAGAGCAGTAATTGAAGCATTACATAGTTCAGTTTATCAATATGATGTTTCTAAGACAAAAGTATTATTTGTAGGAAATAACTTAAGTGCTAATTATATTAATGATATTATAGATATTGTTAAAGATAAAGATTTTTCAATTAATGTTATATCTAAATCTGGAACAACAACAGAACCAGCGATTGCATTTAGAATTTTTAGGGAATTAATAGAAAATAAGTATGGAATTGAAGAAGCTAGAAGGAGGATTTTTGTTACTACTGACGAAAATAAAGGTGCATTAAGAAAGTTATCTGATATTGAAAATTATGAGACTTTTATTATTCCAGATGATGTTGGTGGTAGATTTTCAGTTTTGACTGCTGTTGGGTTATTGCCAATTGCAGCTAGTGGCATTGACATTGATGCATTGATGACTGGAGCAAAATATGCTGAAGAAAAATATAGTGATAAAAATTTAAAATATAATGATTGTTATAAATATGCTGTTTTAAGAAATCTTTTTTATGATAATGGTAAAAGTATTGAAATGTTGGTTTCATATGAACCTAAAATGCATTATATGATTGAATGGTGGAAGCAATTGTTTGGTGAGAGTGAAGGAAAAGATGGTAAAGGATTATTTCCAGTGGGGGCTGAGTTTACTACTGATTTACATTCACTTGGACAGTATATTCAAGAAGGACAAAGGTTGATGTTTGAAACAGTTCTTAAATTTGATAAGGTTAATAAAGATATTGAAATTCATTATGATGGGGATGATTTAGATAATCTTAATTATTTAGCAGGTAAAATGGTTTCTTATGTTAATGATAAAGCAATGGAAGGTACAATTAATGCACATGTTGATGGTGGGGTACCAAATCTTGTTATTGATATTGATGTTTTAAATGCTGAATCAATAGGTCATTTGATTTATTTCTTTGAAAAGGCTTGTGGCATGAGTGCTAAACTACTTGAAGTGAATCCATTTAATCAACCAGGGGTTGAAAAATATAAAAATAATATGTTTAAATTATTAAAAAAACCAGGATTTTAATTTGGTGAAAATAAAAGTACAGAGTTTATCTCTGTACTTTTTAAAACTATATTACAATATTATGATATTTTTGTAAATTTATTGTGAATTGCAAAAAATAAGGATACAATTAATTAAATACTATGATTGAGGTGTTTATTATAGTAATTTAGGTGGTGAATATGAAAAAAATATTATACTATATTTTGTTTTTAGTTATTGTATTACCATTTTTGATATTTAACTTAACATTAATTATTAAGAGTAAATTATATCCTGATAAAATTGCTGACTTTATGGGATATAAACCATTTATTGTTATGACAGGTTCTATGGAAACTACTATCAATATTGGAGATTTAGTAATAGTTAAGAAAGTTAATTCAAGTAGTATACATACTGGTGATATAATTGCTTTTAAAAATGGAAATATTGTTATATCACACAGAGTTAAAGAGGTTATCAATGATTCTGGAACTTATAAATTTAAGACAAAAGGTGATAATAACAATGTTGCAGATGATTTTATTGTTAGTTCTGATGCGATTGAAGGAATTTTTGTTAATAAGATTCCTGGATTAGGTAGTATTTTGTTATTTTTAGGTAAGCCAATTGGATTATTAATGGTGATTTTAGTTATAATTATTGTTTCAACTGCTTTATATTTTGTTAAATTTGGATATTCTATAAAAGATGCTGAACTTATGAGAGAATTTCAAGAATTTAAAAGAAATAAAGAGTTAAATAATAATAAATAATTTAGTATTAACATTTTAAATCGGGTATATATAAAATTTTTAAGGAGGGTGAAATTTTGAAGAAGGAGAAAAAAGTATTTTTAGCTTGTGTATTTTTGTTATTATTGACTGCTTTGACAATATATGTAATAAGTGGAACTTATGCTAAATATGTTAGTTCGATTGAAGGTACATCAACAGCTAGAGCTGCAAAGTGGGCTTGGAAAATTAATGAACAAGATTTAGCTGCTGGTACAACTACTATGGAATTAAATTTGTTTGATACAATACAAAATACTGATGGTAATTCTGAAATTAATGTAACAAAAGATCCTAAAGATAAATTGATTGCACCTGGTACACAGGGAAGATTTACTATTAAAGTTCAAAATATGTCAGAAGTAAAAGCAACTTATGCATATTCTTTATCTCAAACTAATCCATCAAACATTCCAATAGAATATAGTAGGGATCAAAAAAATTGGACAACAGATATTTCATCATTTGTAACAAAACCTACAGAGTTAGATATTAAATCTGAAGCAACTGATGCTACTATTTATTGGAGATGGGCTTTCGAGAGAAAACAGTCTTCAGGTGAAGCAGATCAAGCTGATACAACAATTGGATTTAATGGAAATGCTAGAGTTACTGTTACAGCAACTTTAAAATTACAACAAGTTGATTAGTATTATAAATACGATTGGAATTTTAATTCCAATTTAAGTCAGTGAGTAATACTTGCTGATTTAAATTGAAGTTAATATTAAAAGGGATATGATGAATTTTATTAATGAGAAAAAGAGGATTTTAATATTTACTGTATTATTGATATTTTCATTTGTTATTTTATATATTGCTGTTAGTTATTATGGAAGGCTTGAAAGCATTAGAACTGGTAATGTTGATATATTTAATATAGAGAATATAAATAAAGACAAAGTGGATAATGATGATAAAAAATTAAGTTCTAAAAGTAATAATTTTAAAAATAATATTAGTGATGAAGGAAATTTTAATAGTAAAAATAATAAGTCTGATTATAAGAAGAATATTAAAAAAAGTAAGTTTTATAAAAATTATGATAAAAGAATTAAATTTAATAATATTATAGTTAATAATAATGTTGGAGTTAATGTACAAGATGATTATTATAGAAATGAAGTATTAGAAAATAGAAATATTATACGCGATATTAATAATGATGGCCATGTAACTAATATTATAAATAATGAGAACAAATTGATAAATAATAAAATTGTTAGTAATAAAATTATAAATAGTAATAGTAGTAATAATTTAATTAATAAAACTGAAGTTAATAATGTTGTTAAAAACAATGATATTGAAAAAAATGGAATGCTTAAAGTTTATGATAATGATGTTGATTGGAGTTCTAAAAATGAATTAAGGATTTTTTCGAATCCTGTTTATAATTTTAAAAATATAGTTGCTCCTGGTTCTCATAATATGTATAAATATATTGTTAATAATAATGAAAAATTTGATGTTTTATATGGATTGAAATTTTTAGAAGATAATAAAGATTTGATAAATATGAAGTTTAAATTAAAGAGGAATGGTGAATATATTATTGGTGATGATTTAAATTGGGAAAGTTTAAATAATAAAATTATTAATGATTTATCATTAGGAATAAATTCTTATGATGTTTATTTACTTGAATGGAAGTGGATGGATGGAAAGGATGATACAAAGGCGGGTTTTAATCAATCTGATTATAAATTAAATATTGAGATTAAGGCAAAGTCACATTATGAAGGAGAGTAAAGATGAAGTATATATTAAAAATATTTAAATTATGTTTTTGGATAATTTTCATTTTACTTTTATTAATAAATGTGGTTTTGCTTTTTTCAAAATTTGTATCAAAGAAAGAGTATTTTAATTTATTTGGATATACTTATTTTGAAGTTTTAAGTGGAAGTATGAGTGATGAAATTAATATAGGAGATATTGTTTTAGTTAAGTTAAATTCAAAATATAATGTTGGTGATGTTGTGACATATAAATTATATAGTCATTTCATTACTCATAGAATAATTAAAATTGATAATGATAAAATTATCACGAAAGGTGATGCAAATAATACAAATGATGATCCAATTAATCAAAATCAAATAATTGGTAAAGTTGTAAAAAGACTTAAAAGAGCTGGTATATACATTAAAGTTTTTATGAATTTTAAAGTAATTGTTTTGATTTTTATGATGATAATGGTTAGTGCTTATATATTTTCTGAAATAGAAGTGGGGAATGATTATAGTGAAAAAAAAGTTAACTAAAAATATTATTTTGGGTTTTCTTATATTAATAATGATTGGGAGTGCAGTTACTTTGGCAAGATATATTTCTACTATTTATGGAAGTAGCACAGCTAGAGTTGCATTATTTGGTAGTAGTACAAGGGTTGAAGTTAATAAAATTAAAGGGAAACCTGGTGATGTAAGAATAATCCCTATTGAAGTTACAAATGTTAAAGATGGCAAAGTATGTGAGGTTTCTGAAAATTTTACAATATATATTAATAGAAAGTATGGAAAAAATTTACCTTTGAATATTAATTTGTTTAAAGATAAAGAGTGCAAACAATTAATATATAGGGATGATGATAAAGTTTATGCGGATGATGACTTTAAATTTCTTGCGGGTAAAAGTCAAACTAAGACATATTACTTGAAAATAGAATGGCCTGCAGGATTATCTAATAAGGATTATGCTTTTGAAATTGATTATATCTCGATTGACTTTAGAGTTATTCAAATTGATTAGGAGTGGATATGAAAAAGAAGTTTTTGATTATGTTTGTTATTATAATATTGGTAGTTGTTTTGGGAGCTACTATTATTTTAGGAAGATATTTACAAGAACATCAAAAATCATCACTTTATGAAGCGGAAAATTTTTATTTTACAAGTGATTTATTAAAAGAAGAATCTGAAATCTTGTTTTGGAAAGATGGTGTTACTGAATTAAAAATAAATTTCTCAAATAGTGCTGATAAATTAAGATATACAAAATCGGATATTAATGCTGTAGTGAGATTGAGTGAGTTTATAGATGATAGGGAATTTGTAAAAAAGAGAGAAATTAATTTAACACTTGAAGGTAATAAAATTACTAATAAGGAAATAGTTTTTGATAATTTAGAGAAAGGTGTTTATAAAATTGAAGCCATAACTTCTAGTCCATATGTTAAAAAATTAGAAGGAATATTTTCAATTACAACTAATATTAATACTATTAAACATTTTGTTACTGATAAGGTTGATAGTACTGTTTTAAGTTTGAAAATAAGAACTACAGATTATGAAGGAAATGTAAAAATTAAGTTTCCTGATGGAGTATATCCTGATAATAATGAAGATGCTTTTAAAGATGTGGATATTGATAATTCCAAAGAAGTAATTTTAAAGTTTAAACATCATTCTAGTTATACTTATAAATTTTATAAAAAAGATCCTAAGAAAATATTTAAAGATAGTGATTTTGAAGTAGGGGGAGTATGATGAAGAGTAAATTTAAGTGGTTAATTAGCATTTTAATTTTATTGTTATTGGGTATTATAATTTTATTACCTAGAATATATACTTTATGTGTAGATGTTGGTGTATCTCAAAATGATTTTTTTGAAGCAAAGATTTATGATAATGCTCAATATGATTTAGGAGGTCCTGGATTAAAGTTAACAGAACAAGGTGTTGATGTGACTGCATGGAATTATAGTAATAGTAAATATTTGAAGGTTACTACTAATTTGCCACAGGATGAAAATAATGGAAGTTCTAACTTTATTATTGGTATTACATTGCCAAGAGAATTTTATTTTTCAGTAAATAAATTTCTGTTACCTACTGGATGTAGTAAGGTGGAGTTTGAAAAAAATAATGATTTTATTGTAAATACTAATTATAAATATTCAGTTAATAAATATAGTGGTACTGTATATTTTACATTAAATCCTGGAGTTAGAACGATTACAATTCAATTGGAAATTAAGTATGATTTTGAACTTTGGAATAAGCTTGGAAATAGTTTAATTAATCAAAAGGATGAAAAAGCAATTGTTGTTAAATTATATAATAAGCAAACTGAAATGAAAGAAATATTGAAGAAATCTGTTAATAATGTTTATTCATCTGAAGAATATAGTATGATAACAGGAGCTATTCCATATATTAATGATAAGAGAAACGAAGCTGATGTAGAGCTTCTTTATAAGGATAGAAAAACGGATATTGTAAGAACTAGTATGTATGTAATGGCTAGAGCGCAAAATCATATGAAAGCTTTTTTTAAAGAGCTTAGATTTAAAATCCAACTGCCTGAATTTATTGATAAAGAAAATAAAAAACATTATATGACAATTAATAAATCAAGTATTAAATTTTCTTTAGATACTGGAGGAATAGCAGAGTATACAATTGATGATAGTGATCTAGTTAATGGCAATATAACTATTATTATTAAAAATATATATTATGAAACAAAGGGTGAAAGAATTTTTATATGTTCTTTTAACCCTCCGGAATTTGAAAACTTAGGAGATTTAAGTTTAATTACTTTTAAAAGATTGGCTTTAAATGTATATGCCGTAGATAATACTGGAGAAGAACATGTTATAGCGAGAACTTATTCTAGACCGATTAATTATTGGATGAAGTCAGAGGAAAAAGTTGAAGCAATTTATAATTATCGAACAGTATCATATTTAAATGGATTGGAAAATAATGTTGTTGGATTAGGCGCTTTTTATTTAAGAAATTCTGGAACAGCTGATTCTAACAAAAAGCATATTCATATTATTTTTGATACTTATAATACTGGATACATGCAAGTTGTTTCTATAAATTTACCGATAGTTGCCAATAAGGAAGAGGTTGAAGTTAGATATCATTTGGTAGATGAAAACAATACATTGATATATAAAGATGAATATGGGAATTATATTCCTGATAATGAGAGAGGGGCTAATTGTGAATTTAGTATTAAACTAACTCCTAATAAGAAGACTGATAGATGTTTGTATTTTAATAGAAATTTATTACCAGAAAAAGAAAGAAAATATTTTTTAAAAGAAGTAAAATATGATATAGATAAAATTAAGGTGGGCGAAGAATTATATGTATCATCTGCTAGACAGGAAAATCATTATACAGGAAATTATTCTGGATATGTAAAATATAAAACAAAGGCTAATAAAGAAGTTATGACATCTTCAAAGATAATAATTAGTGCGGATGGATTGGAAAATAAAGAGTATACTACGAATACATATTTTTCAAAAGAAGCTGAATCGCAATATATGATTAATAGATTACGAATTAATGGAGAAAATTTAAATGGAGAGGTTATTTCAGGAAATTCAATAAATATAGGTGCGGATTTAGAAGTAATAAGGTATCCATATGGGTATGTTCCATGGATAAAAAATGTGGTTATAGGATTATTATTGCCTGATAATATAACGCCTAATAAAGAATCTATAATTTTAAAAACTGATAATAATAATAATATTAAACCATTAAAACTAGAAAGTGAAGAGATATATAACGGTTATAAAATGTGGAAGATTTATGCACCTTCGGATATTATAATAGGATATTCTGATGAGAATTTCGGACCAGTAAAAGATGGAAAATATATGAAAATAGATCTTCAGTTAGACGTGAATTCAAATGCTGAAGCTCAAACTATTAATTTAAATAAAATGTTATATCTTGCTACTGCAAAAACTGATGAAATGGATCCTATTTTAAATGGTGCTGGGGGTTCATATTTTTGGACGAGAAAAACAGATGAGTATGACTTAAATGGAAATGGACAGAGGGATGATGTTATTGCTGGAGTAAATCCATCAGATAAATTATCTTTTAAAATAATTCCACAAACAGACTTTTTTACAATTAATGATTCAATTAGTGTGAATAGCGGACCTTTTGTTAAAAAGGCAGAGATGGCTAAAAAAGATGATTTATTAAATTATAAATTGCATTTAAAATTTAATGAAAATGCTTATTTTGGTAATTTTAAATATTATATACCAGTACCTAAGAAAAATAGCGCAACGGATAAATATTTGATTAAATCTAAAGATGATATTTATGATTTAGTTTTGGATAGTAAAGTAGAGCTTCCGGACAATGATATATATAAAATTTATTATACTACTAAAAAAGGTGTGAATATTGATAATGCTGAAAATGCAGATTGGCTTGAAGAAAATCAAATTACTAATTTTAATGATGTTACTATGATACAAATAACACAAAAGAAACTTGGCTTAATGAGTGGTAGTGATACAGAATTGAATGTAAAATTAAGATATTTGGGAAATGATTTTGAGAAAGAGTTTGGTAATAAAATTGAGTTTTACTCAGCTGGTAGTTTGAGATATGTTATTAATGGGAATGCAACAGAAGGTATATTTTCGACAACAGGTGTTGTAATTCAAGCAAAGGGAGTAAAAGAATTACCTGATATAACATTAACAGCAGCGCCTGATAGGAAACCTTTAATTTCGAATAATAGAAATTTCGATATAGATTATATGGGAAGATTTGGCTATTGGAGTAAATTGCATAAATTAAAAATCGTTAATGTTGAAACAAATAATGTTGAATTAAAAACTAAAGAAGAAATTAATAGTAATTTAGATGCTGATAGCACTGTTGCAAACAAAACTTTTGCTATTAGATTGAAAGTTGATGATGAGGATTTTTGTGATATATTATCAAATAAAGATTATTCTAATTTGGGTAAAGAGCTTACTTTAGGAAAAAGTAGTGATACCGTGTGGCAATATGACATATATAATGCTAATAATTTGTCTGATGATATTACTAATAGGGATGTAATTATAACATATCAGAGTGATAATGGTTTAACATTAAAACAGAAGATTATAATAAATAGGGAATTGAAACCTGCTGCAAATCCTATTTCGTCAGTGGTTGCTGGACAAAGATATAGATTGTTTGACGATGATGATGGAAATGAAATTTTGATAAAAAAGAAGTCAGTTTGCACTGCTCAATTTGTTTTAAATTATGTACCAAATTTCTATAATCAAAAGAAATTGAAATTGGATAAGAAGTTGCCAGTGGGAACGAAGATTACTTTTTATGATTATGTTAAAAAAGAGAATCCTACATATTGGTATTATAGGGTTGAGAATGAAACTGATACTATTAATATTGCTGATTTTAAAAAAATGGGATATACAAATAAAAAATATGATAATTTTGATGAAGGCAATTATATCAAAGAAGTATACATGATGGCATTTGATTTTAAAGATGTGAAAAATAATACTTTAAATGAAATAAAAGCTAAAATAGAAATGGATAGCTTGAAAGTTGAAAAATATGTTACTGCTGAAATAGATATTAAAATTGAAGATGATTATGTATTTGATTTAAATGGAATTCCTGATAAAGTTGATATTGGAGATAAGATTAACTTAGATTATAATGTAAATTTAAATGGCATGGGAATAAATACATATTTTGAGAATAAGAGATTAGCATATGTTATAACATTTGATGATGATATGCCTGACGATACATCTCTTGTAATTAATGATGGTTTGATAGAATCTCGATTGAATTCACGAAATCAATATATAACAAATGCAAGAGAAATAGATGAAGAGTCTGTTAAGAAAACTTTTTTTAAATTAGCATTTAAGAGTAAATTGAAAAAGTCAAAATATAATATGAGAATTGATTTAATGCTATGTGCGGCAGATGATTATGATAATCCTTTTATGGGGGATATTCTTGCAACAAAAAATGTTGTTATAGAAAATAAAAATATTGAAGATCCATCATTGAAAGTTATTGATTTGACTAAGAGAGTTTTATCTAAAAGTGATTTAAAAAATAATCAATTGTTAAAGGTTAAATATCTTAAAGAAAATAATTTTAAAGTATCATTGGAATTGCAAAAGAAAGTTGCTAATGATTATAATGCTGTAAATGATAAATTAATTAATGTTGCAGGAAAAACTGATAATGTTGATGGTGTTTTTAATATCAATTTAAATAATGGTGACAATAATCTGGGATTAAAATTTTCTGAAGCAATGGATACAGGTACTTATAGGTTGTTGATTAAAGTTAAGAAATCAAATGGTAGTATAATTTATGAAATTCCATATTCATTTATTGTGAGGGATGATATAAAAGATGATTGATACTGTGATTTTGGACTATTGACTTTGAAATTGAATGTGTTATAATTATTTTATCAAACGTTATTGAAGAAAAAGTAAAATAAAGGTTATTAGTAGGGATAATTAGCCATGGACTGAAAGCTGATTTTAATGGACGTATTTGAAAAACTACCTTCTTAGGCTGATGAATAAGTCAGACGTATTGCTGCGTTAAGGCGATTAAATTAAGTTAAAGATCCGGGTGGAACCGTGCTATATATTAGTACCCCAGAGAATAGATTTAATATTTTTATATGATCTATTTTATGGGGTATTTTTTTATACCATAAAATAGTGATGGAAAGGATTGTAATATGATAAAGATTACTTTAAAAGATGGTTTTGTTAAAGAAGTTGAAAGTGGAATTTCGGTAATAGAGCTTGCTGGCCAAATTAGTGAAGGTCTAGCTAGAGTTGCAACAGCTGGTAAAATTAATGGAGAGGTTGTTGACTTAAGAACTAAAATTGAAAATGATGCTAATGTTGAAATTTTAACTTTTGAAAATGATATTGATGGTAAGAAGGCTTATTGGCATACTACTTCGCATATTATGGCGCAAGCAGTTAAAAGACTTTATGGTGATTCTGTGAAATTGGCAATTGGTCCATCAATTGATGAAGGATTTTATTATGATTTTGATTCTGATGATAAAAAAATCTCTCAAGTTGATTTTGATGCTATTGAGGCTGAAATGAAAAAAATAATTAAGGAAAATCTTGAAATTGAGAGATTTGAATTACCTAGAAATGAAGCAATTGCTTTAGAGGAAAAGTTCAAAGAACCTTATAAAGTTGAATTAATTAATGATTTACCTGATGATGAGGTTATTTCTTTTTATAAGCAAGGTGAGTTTACTGATTTGTGTGCTGGTCCACATTTAATGAGTACAGGAAAAGTTAAAATTGTAAAATTGCTTAAAGTTGCAGGTGCTTATTGGAGAGGTAGTGAAAAGAATAAGATGCTTCAAAGAGTTTATGCTATTTCTTTTCCAAAACAGTCAATGCTTGATGAATATCTTCAAAAATTGGAAGAAGCTAAAGAAAGAGATCATAGAAAGCTTGGAAAAGAACTTGGTATTTTCATGATATCTGATTTAGTTGGAAAAGGTTTTCCTATGTGGCTTCCAAATGGATTTTTATTAAGAAGGACACTTTCTGATTATATTATGGATAAAGAGTTAAAACTTGGATATAAACATGTTTTAACACCATCTCTTGGTAGTGTTGATTTATATAAAACTTCTGGACATTGGGATCATTATAAAGATGATATGTTCCCAGCAATGGAAATGGATAATGAAGCATATGTTTTGAGACCTATGAATTGTCCTCATCATATGATGATTTATAAAAACTTTTTACATTCATATCATGATTTACCACTTAGAATGGCTGAAGTTGCTCATGATTTTAGATATGAAGATAGTGGTACATTAGTTGGTCTTGAAAGAGCTAGAACTTTTACTCAAAATGATTCACATATTTTTTGCAGACCTGATCAGATAAAGGAAGAGTTTAAAGGTGTTATTAATTTAATTCTTGATACTTATAAGGATTTTGGATTTAAAAATTATAAGTTTAGATTATCTTTGAGAGATCCAGAAAATAAAGAGAAGTATTTTGAAAATGATGAGCTTTGGAATAAGAGTGAAAATGAATTAAGAGAAGTTTTAACAGAACTTGGTGTTGATTTTTATGAAGCTAAAGGTGAAGCTGCTTTTTATGGTCCGAAACTTGATGTTCAAGTTATTAGTGCATTAGGACATGATGTTACTTTATCAACTTGTCAACTTGATTATCAATTACCTGAAAAATTTGAGCTTGAATATGTTGATGAAAATGGTGATAAAGTTAGACCTGTTGTTATTCATAGAGCTATTTTGGGTTCACTTGATAGGTTTGTTGCATTTTTACTTGAAGAAACTAAAGGTAATTTACCTGTATGGCTTGCTCCTGTGCAAGTAAAAGTTTTGCCTATTAGTGATAAGTTTATTGATGAAGCTAAAAAGGTTTATGAAGCTTGTTTTAATGCTGATTTAAAGGTTGAAATGGATGATAGAGCAGAGAAAATCGGATATAAGATTAGGGAAGCTCAAACTCAAAAAATTCCTTATATGTTAATTGTTGGAGCTAAAGAAGTTGAAACTAATACAGTTTCTATTAGAAAAAGAGGAGAGGGTGAAGTTGGAGCTTTAAGTATTGATGATACTATTGCTAAAATAAAAGCAGAAATTGCAAATAAAGGTTTATAATACAATATTAAGCAGTGATTTTTTAAATCACTGCTTTTGTAATATAATGTTATTTTTTGAAATAATATTGTAGTAATACTTTAAAATTAGGGTGTTTTATGATATTATATGTTGGAATGTTTATAAGTAGCTTGTAAGCATATAAAAATATGGGAGGTAGTGAATTGTCAAAGGAACTTTTGAACTATATTGGATTTGATTTAAGTAATATTCCATCTGAATTAGTAGCTGAAAAGCCTAAATTGACAATTTCGGATGCTAAAGATGAAGCAGATATTTATAGAATCTATAAATATGTTGCTGTTAAAGATATTGATATTTTTATTAGTACAACTGATAGAACTACTCCAATATCTGAGAGATATAAGAAGTCTTTAGCTTTTGATGAATATGTAAAACAAAATCCTGATGAATTTAATGATGTTATGGATAAAGCGTCATTATTAGAGATATTGAATTTTGAAAAAATGCAGAAAAAATTAAATACTAAGATACCTTTTTTTATTAAGTATGATGATAATTATTTATGGCAAATTTTTTATTCGACTGAGGATAAGAAATATTATATGCTTTTTCCAGCGAAAGAGGGAAAAACCTCTGTATTATTTTATTTAATAAAGAAAAAGTTGACTGACCCAGAATTTAAAGTGTTTATTCCAATTTGTAAAATGAGTTATAGTGAAGATTTACTTACAAGGAAAGAAATAAACGAGCTTGAGAATTATATATGGTCTTTTACAAAGAATTGGTGTAATGTTTTTGAAGTTTATCAAGATATTGAAAATGATAATGTTTATAAAAATTATATTATAGGAGAAACGGCTTTATTTACAGGTTTTAAGACTAAATATAGAGTTAAGATTGAGACAAGAAGTGAGGCCCTTAATTTCTATACATTAGTTAAAGCATTGTTTATTTTGGCTACTGAAACACATAATGCTTTTCCTATAGAGACTGCTATTGATAAGAAAGGTGAATTGATTTTTAAGTATAAAGGTAAGCAAATTACAATACAAAATATTTCTAAGTTTATTTCTAAACAGTATAAAGATATGCAGGAAACTAGGGTATCAATTAATAATAATATTGAAAGTACTAAGTTGAAAATTTCTAAGTTAAAAGAGCAAATTAAGTCTGATAATGTAAATTATGTTTATTATGAAAAACAAATTGTTATGTTTTTAGAATGTAAGCAAAGTTTTTTTAAGAAGGTTAGATATTTTTTTAAGAAAAACAAACCTATTTCTATTGAAAAAATTGAAGAAACAATTGATTCTGTCATTGATACACAGGATGAAAAGATTGATAGTTATAGAGCTAGAGATATTAAAGATGATAAAGAAAGATTGAAAATACTTGATGGAATTTCATCTAAAAGAGCAAAGGCAAATAAAGATGTATATACTTTATCTGATTTAGTTGGATTATGTAATGATTTACGTGAATATGAACAAATTTATAATAATTTAGAAGCAGATTATAAATCTTTAGTTTTGAAAAAAACTAATTTAGATAAAAAGATTGAAAATGCTAAGAATTATATTGAAGAAATTGAAAAACATAAAAAGAGTATATTTGAGTTTTGGAAATTTACTAATAAAGATAAAATTGAAGAATTACATGAAGGGTCTTCTTATAATTTAAATAATGAAATTAGTAATAGGATTGACCCAGGATTTAATATTGAAGATGATCTTGAAGAATTGGCTAAAAAAGTTGATGAACTTCAGAGAAGAAAATTATCTGTTAATGAATGTGATGCATTGTTTGTAACTCAGTATATTATTGAAACAATTAATGCGATTCTAGATGAACGTGAGAAAACTGAAAATGGTGAATTAAAAAAGACTAAAGTTGTTGGTAGAAAAAATAAATCTGAAAAAATAATTGAGAAGCAACTTGATGAGTTAAAAAATAATTATGATGAGAATAGTAAAGCAGAGATTTTTGGAAACTTGATGGAAGATAAAACAAAAGTTCAAGTTATTAATAATAAAGAGTATAGAGAAAATTCAAGAAATATTTATGCAGTGCTTGGAGTTAATGATTTGACAACTTTTGAAGAATATAAGAATGTTTGTGAAGATTTGATTAATTATTTAAATGAAGCGTTTATTAAGATTAAGTCGGTTCAAGATGTTCCAGTTTATTATCCATATAGTGATGGATATGTTATAGGCGATTTAAATCCTAGAGAAATTTTAAAAGATAAAGAAGTATTTAAAATTTATAGAGCTATTACTAATAGTGATATGCATATTTTGTATTTTAGTAATATTATTTATTTTTATAATAATAATAAAACTTTGCCACTTGGTATGGATGTATCAACGAAAGTGTTGATGAAACCACAGGAGTTTAGTGAAGAAAAAATAACTGAATTATTTTTAAATCAAGTAAAAGTAATTAAAAAACTACTTAAAAATTTTTATATAGTATCAGCTGTACTATATTTTGAAAAATCTTTAACATTAAGAATAATTGGAATTCCATATGTAAAAGATAAAACAAATGAATTGGAAGTTAGAGTTTCAAAGTCTAACTGTTTCACAAGAGAAAAAATTGAGGAGCTAAGGTTAAGCCTTCAAATTCAAGCTAATAAGGACTTTTTGAAATTCTTTGTAACTAAAACAAAGGTTATTACAGCTGATAAAAAGAAGATTGATATCAGACAACTAGGGTTATTTAAAAATTATAGAGAAAATAGGATTCAAGGAGATTGAGAGATATGAATATAAAGTTTTTTTTGATTATCCTTTTATTTCTTTTATTTTTGATAGTTGAAATAATTATAATATTTTT
>ERZ773003.433-NODE-433-length-30895-cov-9.718515_pt1 | contig 30895 bp, 29 predicted proteins | sample MGYA00580668_ERZ773003 | MGnify/ENA primary metagenome ERZ773003 (study PRJEB29015, sample SAMEA2738002) | human oral metagenome | biome: human oral; feature: human-associated habitat; material: dental | place: China | collected 2126 ...
TCTTATTCATATGATATGCCGGATAGAAGCCTGGTAACTGTAGTAAATCACCTACCTTAGATGGTTCGACTTTAATATTCATCGCATCCACCTGATTTTCATCACAAGCTTTATCTAATTTATGCATACCTATTGAAAACATTAGCACGTACATCTTGTCACTATCACTAGGTTTATATGCCGTAAACTCGTGATCCGTTGTACGTTTACCATTTTGTGATTTAGTAAATGGATGATCTGCTATATCATGCAATTCATTTATCATCCATTCATGCATGGTATTTGCTTGCCTGCTAGAATACATCACCTTTTCAAAACAGTTTTTTGCGATATCTTCTAAACAAGAAAGATAAATAGTTCTAACTTGTGTAGCAAACTTGCCCTTCTTGCCTACGGTATGTACTGCTACATATTCTTCATTCGTCAGTTCATCTAGTACTCTACCACTTACAACGTTTCCTTCCACTGTGATAATCGCATACATCCCAGTATCTTCTAACTTTGTTTGATAACGATATATTCCATTTTGTTTCAGAAAACCATATTGGATTAAACGTTGTATATTCGGTCGTAAACGACGAAATAATTCTTCTTCTAAACGCATTATTTTTTTCTCCACAAATAGTATAACAATTTCAAAATTTATCCGCAAAAGAAAGCATAAATTTGATATACTCTTCGTTGGAGGAAAATCAGCCATGAAAAAACAAGCTTTTGATTCAGAATTATATTTAAATCTACAACGCGATAAAATCTTAAACCGTATCAATCAATTCAGCGGTAAATTATACATGGAGTTCGGTGGTAAGATGTTTGAAGATTATCACGCTGCTCGTGTCTTACCAGGTTATAATCCTAATAACAAGGTAAAACTTCTTACAGAATTACGTGACCAAGTAGAAATCTTAATCTGTATCAATGCAAATAACATTGAACACTCCAAAGCACGCGGCGACTCTGGTGTATCTTATGACCAAGAGGTTTTCCGCCTCTTAGATGCTTTCCGCGATTTAGAGATTTTTGTTGGTTCTGTTGTCATCACACAATATGAACACCAGCCTGCAGCTGATAACTTCCGTCATCAACTCAGTAAAAATGGAATTACTTCTTATATCCATTATCCAATTAAGGGATATCCAACAGATATCGATTATATCGTTTCCCCAGAAGGTCTTGGTAAAAACGAATATGTTAAGACATCTCGTAACTTAATTGTTGTTACTGCACCAGGTCCAGGTTCTGGAAAACTCGCAACATGTATCTCTCAGCTTTATCACGATCAACTTCATGGCGTAAAATCCGGTTATGCGAAGTTCGAGACTTTCCCAGTATGGAATCTTCCTCTACACCATCCTGTTAACCTTGCTTATGAAGCAGCGACAGCTGACCTCAATGACGTCAATATGATTGACCCATTCCACCTAGAGGCATATAACCAAACAGCTGTAAACTATAACCGTGATATTGAAGTATTCCCAGTATTAAATCGTACGATTGAACGTATTCTTACTAAATCTCCATACGCTTCCCCTACAGATATGGGTGTAAACATGGTGGGTTTCTGTATCACTGATATGGATGCGGCCAATGCGGCAGCGAAAGAAGAAATCATCCGTCGTTACTTTCAAGCTCTCGTTGATTTCAAGGAAGAAAAGATTCCTGCTTCTGCAGTGAAGAAGATTGAATTATTGATGAATGATTGTGCCATTTCCCCTTCCGATCGTAAAGTAGCTATCATCGCTAGAGAAAAAGCTGAAAAGACAGGCGCTCCTGCACTTGCACTAGAATTACCAAATGGCGAAATCGTAACTGGTAAGACATCATCTCTATTCGGTCCATCTGCAGCAGTGATTATCAATGCTATCAAAAAACTAAGTGGTATTTCAAAACCTACACACTTGATTGAGCCTGAATATGTTAAACCGATTCAAAATCTCAAGATTAATCACTTAGGTAACCACAACCCACGCTTGCATTCAGACGAATTATTGATTGCTCTTGCGATTACCGCAATGACAAACAAAGATGCTGATCTTGCGATGAAACAGCTTGGCAACCTAAAAGGTAGCGAAGCTCACTCCACTGTTATCTTGCCTGAAGAAGATAAGAATGTATTACGTAAACTTGGTATCAATGTTACATTCGATCCAGTTCATCAACACAAAAAGCTATACCACAAGAAATAAAAAACCAGACAAAACAAGAGCTTAAGTTCTTGTTTTCATTTGTTAAAATGCTATGATTTTTGAGGAATGGAGTTTTTATGACAATTTATCAACTTTTATATTACTTTGCGATATACGCCTTTCTAGGTTGGATATTAGAAGTTGCCTTCCATGGCGCAATCGTCGGGAAAGTCATCAACCGTGGATTCTTAAATGGACCATTTTGTCCAATCTACGGTGTCGGTATGATTGCGATGATTTATTTACTGACCACCGTAACACATACTGAGATACAACACATTCACTTCCTCATTATCTTTAACGTGGGTAGTATTGTCTGTACTTTAATCGAATACTTTGGCGGTTGGATTTTAGATCAAATCTTCCATGCACGTTGGTGGGATTATCGTGATATGCCATTCAACATCAATGGTTATGTATGTTTGATATTCTCTCTTGCATGGGGTATTGGTTGTGTCATTGCGATCGGCTTTATTCATCCTATGATTATCGACTTTGTCAATTGGATTCCAAAGCAGATTGGTTGGTGGATCTTAGGTATTACCTATCTTGGTCTTACGATGGATATGGTAATCTCTGTATCCGTCATGATTGGATTAAACGAAAAACTTGCACAGATTGATAAGTTACAAAAATCATTACGTATCGTCAGCGATGAGCTGACAGAGCGTATTGGTGGTGGTGCTATGGAAACAGCACAGAAAGTCAGCGAGGCTGGTATTCAAGCTAGAATTGCAGGATCGGAACTCAAAGAGAATATCGTTAATGTAAAAGATACTGCTATACAGTTTAAAGATAATCAAGTCGCAGAGTTACAACAAAAGATCAACAGTCTTAAAGAAACTCTTACCTCAGATAAATTTAACTTAACAAAACGTTTGATTGATGCTTTCCCTAGTCTTGATTCTCATTCCTATCATGATACTTTGGAAGATATCAAACGTATCATCACTTCACGAACAAAACGCAAGTAGTCTATATGGCTACTTTTTTCTATCATGAAAAAAGGAACTTTGCACAAAGTTCCTAATCAATGACTGTAATATTTCTTCTTTGAATACTGCGTTTAAGCCAACTACCTTGAAAGTAATAAATCACAAAGATAGAACTTGTAATAACCCATGTAATTGGAAAGATGCGCAAGGATTCAAAGACCGTAGACGATGGCACAAATAAGATATATAGAATACGCAACACACCGATGCCCATCATCGTAATAATCATTGGATAAATAACATCACCACATGCACGTGTGGCTGCTACGTAAATCTCTAAGAACACAAATACTGGCCAGAATACACATAGCTGACGTATCATCTGTACACAGATATCAATAACCTCCGCATCCTGTGTAAACAAACTGCAGATATAATCCCCGTGGAAATATAACAATGTGGTAATCAGTAACGAACCCACCGTATAGATACCAATCGCATTCCATACACCCTGCTTCATACGTTTAATTTTACCCGCACCAAAGTTCTGTCCAATAAACGTTAACGTTGCTGTACCAAGTGCGCCAGAGTAATTCCAGAATAGTGCATCAATCTTACCGAAAGCAGTATACGCAGCCACTGTATTGGTTCCATAGCCATTTACTGTTGCCTGAATAAATAGATTAGCGAAACTATATAATGCGCCTTGGATTCCATTCGGTAAACCAATTACCAAGATTTGCTTTAAAATATGCATATCACAGTTTAGATTACGCATATCAAAGTAATACGCACTATCTTCCGCTGATAAGATATACAGCGTCATTACACCACTTACAACCTGTGATACGACTGTCGCAATCGCAACACCTGCTACATTCCAATGGAAAAACACAACAAACAATACATCTAATACGATGTTTGTTATACAAGCAGCTACCAAGAAATATAGTGGTCGTTTTGAATCACCAACCGCACGTAAAATGCCAGCACCAGTATTATAAATCATCGTAGGTATCATACCGAGCATATAGATACGCATATATAGCACCGAGTAATCCATAATATCTGCGGGAACATTCAGCATGTTCATCGCCCATGGCGTAAAGATAATGCCAATAACCGTAAAGATAGCCCCAATAAATACACTAGAACTCATCGCAGTCTGAACCGCCTTCTTTACAGAAGAATAATCATTACTACCATACGCTTGTGCAATGACTACTGTCGCACCACTCGATAAACCTACAATTAAATTCACAAGTAATCCGATTACAACACCAGTCGATCCACCTACTGCCGCAAGTGCTTCCTTGCCAACATAATTACCAACGACCATCGCATCGGCAGTATTGTAAAGTTGTTGAAAGATAGAACCGAACATAATCGGGACAAAAAACAGTAAAATTTCTTTCCAAATAACGCCATTCAACATGTCAGTTTGTCTTTGTTTAAACATCTTCAGTTCTCCTTTCGCAATGTAGAAAAGTATATCAGAAAATATAGAAAAAGTGATGAACAAATATCTCATTCATCACAAAATATTAAAATTTGTAACGTAATTTAAAGAAACAATGGATTATTTCAAGCCTACCGGATCTTCTCCATGAAGTTTTCCTTCTAAGAAATGCTTACGACACAAAGCAATATACTCATCATTTGCACCCAGTAATACCTGTGTGCCAACACGCACAATACCATGTTCATTATAGCGTGCATTACAGGTTGCTTTTTTACCACACCAGCATACGGTCTTCACTTCGTGTAGTTCATCCGCAATCGCAAGTAAACGCTCACTACCTTCAAATAAATTTAACTGGAAATCCGAACGCAAACCATAGCATAATACTGGAACTTTCAAATAATCTACGATGTGTGCTAAGAAGTCGATTTGTTCACGCTTTGCAAATTGAATTTCATCTACGATAATCGCATCATATGTACGAAGCTCTGCTTCGCTCATAGCGCAAACATCAGATAATAGAACACATTCTCTTTCTAAACCAATACGAGACCAAATGACATTCTTTCCATCACGTGTATCGATATTTGTTTTCGCAAGAATGGTCTTCTGACCACGTTCACGATAGTTATAATCAGCCATTAAAGCATTTGCTGTCTTTGAGCTTCCCATCGCTCCGTAATAAAAATATAGTTTTGCCATACCCTCTCCTATGAATGTGTTAATTGCTCTTCTATTTCTTGATTGATAAATGTGATACGTCCAAATAATTCTCTTGCGGACATACGTTTTGCACCTTGGGCAAAGATAGCATTCTGAATCAAACCATCAGAGCTTGCAACTGTCAAATCATAATCTTTCCGATGATCTGCCACAAAGCGTTCAATATACGCATCTGCTGTCAAATTACTAGATGTGTATACTACCTCCATATCCTTACGTGAGTATATTGTACCAAGATTATCTTTGACTTTATAGCCATCAAATACAACTATCATCTTTTCTCCTGTGAAAGCTTGATAGTTGAATAAAATATCCAATAACTTCTCACGTGAAGTTGCCAGTTCTTCCTCTTTGTCTTCTTGGAAAATATCCCAACTGAATATCATATTGTATCCATCTACGATTAGACAAGCTGGTAAGTGCTTAATCACTTTGGGTTTTTCTTCTTTCGGTTTCTTTTTGATAGGATTATGTTGTTTATTGAAATTACGATTATTAGAAGTAGATCTATCAAAAATACGCTTTAATTCATCCTCTTCAATTCGATACGTACGATGTTGTGTTGATATCGATTCAACCTTTTCTTGAGCGATATCCATGTACTCATCAGCCTTATCCCAAGTCACTGTAAAGCCACTACCATTTGCACAGAATACAGATGATGAAGGATTACGCACATCCATTTCTGGATCATAACCAATTTGTGTCACAATCTCATCTCTATCTTGGCATACATCATAACCATCTGGTTGAAAAGCAAATCTTCCCTGACCTTTACTATAGGCATTTACTTCATTTTGATAGTGTGCAAGTAATCGAATGCAGCCTCTACCGATAATGACACTACGGCCATCTCCACTATCTTGTATCTCAAACTGTGCCTTCTTACTTTCTAAATCAAATAGTGCTTTTGATAAAGATTCACTAGGTACAGTTAATTCAAAGCATACATACGGTTCTAATAGTATCGAAGATGTCTTCATCAGTGCTTGTCTAACTGCACGTGAAGCAGCCTGTCTAAAGTCTCCACCTTCGGTATGCTTTAAATGACCCTTTCCTGCAATTAAAGTAATCTTTACATCCGTCAGTTCACTACCAGTTAATACACCACGATGCTTCTTTGTACGCAAGGCACTAAGTATCGCATTTTGCCAATTAAATGATAATCGATCAGAACCTGTTTCACTCGCAATTACAATTCCTTTCCCTCTTTCAAGAGGGTCTAATCTTAGCTGTACTTCCGCATAATGGCGCAATGGTTCAAAGTGACCTGCACCCTTGACAGTTTCCCCAATCGTTTCACGATAAAGAATTCTACCTGTACTAAAGCCTACTGAAATCCCGCAACGGTCAAAGATTCTCTTCTGCAAGACTTCCATCTGCATCTCACCCATGATATGTACATCAATCTGTCCAGTCTCACTTTGGATATCCATTTCGAGTGCTGGATCTTCTTCGCTGATTTCACGACAGGTTGTTGTTAACGCTAGTAAATCTGTACCCTTAGGATATACCAAACGATAATCCATATACGCACTTAAGATAGGTTGTATCTGTTTCTCTTCAAATCCTAAACCATCTCCTGCTTCAAAGTGTTCTAGACCTTTTAGTGCCACAACCATACCCGGATACGCTTCTTCAAGCACGCTAAACTTCAAGCCATGATAAAGACGTATCTGATCCACCTTTTCATCCTCATCCAGTTTTTGTTTGGCATGTAAAACGCCACCAGTAATCTTTACATGCGTTAAACGTACATGATTCTCTGTCACGGTAATCTTATAAACTCTAGCACCAAATTCCGTAGGGTAACTTTTATCAACTGAAAATTGTGCAATCCCTTCCAACAATAAATCAATGCCCTGTACCTTTAATGCAGAGCCAAAAAATAGTGGAAAGAAGCTACGATGATAGAATCCCTCTACAATTTCTTCTGCAGTTAAAGAACCCTTACGTTCAAATTGTTCTAAGAGTACATCGCTAGAAAAGCAAATCTCTTCCAATTTGTTTTCATTTAACCAATCAATACAATTGCTAGATAATTTTGTATGAATATCCTCAAGCAACTTTTCTTTGGCGAAATAACTAATATCCATCTTATTAACAAACACCATTGTTGGTACATGATAATACTCCAAACATTTCCATATCGTTTCACTATGTGCCTGTACACCATCTTGTCCATTAATCAATACAATTGCCATATCTAAAATGGACAAGGTTCGTTCCATCTCAGATGAAAAATCCGCATGCCCTGGTGTATCGATAATATATACTTCCATGTCCTTATAAACAAAATGTGCCTCTTTAGAATAGATAGTGATTCCACGATTTCTTTCTTGTTCATCAAAATCAAAAAAAGAATCACGATGATCCACTCTGCCTAATGAACCTATCGCACCTGTTTGATAAAGAATACTCTCTATTAATGTAGTCTTACCCGCATCTACATGTGCTAAGATACCAATCACTGTTCGTTTTGTTTGACTCATGTATGTATTATACCAGTTTGAAATAAGCATAGAAAACCTAATCTGCAGGAATTCTCTTTTTCAAGTATAATGATAAAAAATGGAGGTGCCTTATGAATCACTATGATAATCTATTAAACCTCAGTTGTGATACCACAATCACAACTGAAAAAGATGGCTACTACACTTTCGCAGAAACAGTATTCTATGGTGAAAAAGGTGGTATGCCTGGAGATAAAGGAACCATCAACGGTCTAGAGGTTATCGATCTAAAATGGGAAGATGATGTCCTCTACCACAAAGTTGACAGTACTTTACAAAACCCTATCCACATGGAAGTTGATAAAGAGACACGTATCATCAATACGACCGTACAGAGTGCATATCATCTACTAGACGGCTATTATGGCAAGATGGGCTTATATATTGTTGCGATTGGTGTTACATCACCAGAAAATCAATGGTATGAGGTCAACAGTAAAGACTTAGATGAAAAACACCTACAAGAAGTACAAGACTTCATGAATGATACACTACTGCAAGATATTCCAACAGAATTTACATACTACAAAGGTAGTGACTATCCAAACCCTAAATACGCAAATCATGATGAAGTACGCGTTGTAACATTTGGTGATATCGACTCTCAACCATGTGGTACACCCCACGTGAATAATGTGAATCAAATTGGCAGTTTTATTATCCTAGGCAGTGAAAAAACATCACGCGGTACACGTATCTATACAACCGTCAGTTGGGCTACAAATATCAAATTAAAGAAGTACTACAACTTAATTCAAGAATTACGTAAAACACTTAACGCAAAAGAAGATGATATTTTAGAAAATATCCAAATCTTACGGAATACAAATAAGATATATAAGAAACAGATTGAAGAACTTCAAAAAGAACTAACAGCATATAAAGTCAAAGACATTCTGCAAATGAAAGCTAATGTTTTAGTGGATGTTGTAGATGTGAGTCAATTACGTACTGTATCACAAGCTCTACTAAATCAAGTATCTTCCACAAAAATTCTGATTACTTCTTCTGATGATATCAATAACTTCTCCATCATTTCACCAGAAGGAAAAGCAAGAGATATCTACGCAGCTATCCAAGAATCATTAGAAGCTAGCGGTGGTGGTTCTCCAAAGATTGTCACCGCACGCTCATCTAAACCAAAACAAGAAGTCATTGAACTACTACAAAAATCCATCTAAGCCAAGAAAAAGAGAAGTTATCACACGGAACTTCTCTTTTACATTTATTTATTTAATGACGCAACTATCGCATCTGCTAATTTTTCAAGTTCAGCTAAACTATCTTCCTTTACTGCAGACTTTACAGTAACCTTTGGTTCAAGAATCACCGTATTCTTCCAAGTAGAAATTTGTCTTTCCATAAGAAGTTTTGCGGTTGGAACCCAAGAACCATTTTCAATTAAACCAACCGTACGATTCGCAAGACTATGATTCTTAATCTCCGATAATAAGTGCTGTACAGTATCAAATATTTCAGCGTTATAAGAAGCTGCCGCAAATACAAGTGTTGAATATTGGAACGCTGTTGATAACATGATAGATAAATCTGTCTTAGATGTATCAAATACCTTCACATTCTTAATACCCTTTTCCGCAAGCTTCATCGCTAAGATATCAGCCGCAAGCGCTGTGTTGTTATATACAGAACCATAGAATATCGCAACCGAGTTTACTTCATAACTATAAGAAGTCCACTTTTCATACAAACTGATAATCTTATCAAAATCCTTACGCCAAATATGCGCATGTAAAGGACAGATCATTTCAATCTCAAGGTTTCGAATCTTCTTTAGTACTGCAGCTGCCTGCATGCCATACTTACCAACAATACATGTATAGTAACGTCTACATTCATCTTTCCAATCATGTTCCCAATCAATTTCATCCGCAAATACATTACCGCTCATTGCGCCAAAACAACCAAATACATCTGCACTAAACAACACCTTCGCAGTTTCATCATATGTCACAATTACTTCTGGCCAATGTACCATTGGAGCAGTTATGAACTTCAAGTTATGCTTACCAAGGCTCAATGTATCATTTTCTTTTACTACGATGGAACGACTATCCGTTTCAAAACGATAGAACTGATTCATCATTTTGAATGCTTGCATGGACCCAATCAGTTTCATATGTGGATACATCTGTACAAGCTGTGGAATAATTGCACAATGATCAGGCTCCATATGATTAACGATCATATAGTCTAATGTTCTACCCTGCAAAGCATACTCCAAGTTATCAAAGAACTGTTGTGCAACATTGTAATCTATTCCATCCACAAGACATGTCTTCTCATCTAAAATCAAATAGCTATTATAAGACATTCCTGCTGGAACACGATACGTATTTTCAAACTTTTCAAGGCGTCGATCTGAGGCACCTAACCAATAAATATCATCTTGAATCTTTCTAACGTTATACATAATCTTTTCTCCCGCCCATTAGTATATATCTATTACGAGTAAAATTAAAATAATACTATCTCATAAAAAAGGTACAGATTCATCTGCACCCTAATTACTTCGTACGAAATCCTGCGATACCAAATGCGCCAGGGCCACCATGAGTTGTAATAACACCACCACATTGTGACCAACGAACCTTTTCAACACCTTGGTTATGAAGATACTCTTCTACTTCTGGTTTTAGCGTTTCATCAAAGCCAACCGTCGTACAGCACCAGACTTCATCCCTAGCAATCGCGTTATTCACAAGGAAGTCATTCATCATCTTATAGATGACACGATTCATCTTACCTCGATAATTCTTACCCGCAACTAAGCGACCATCCTTCGCTTCAATACATGGATGTAAAAGCAAAACACCTGCTAATAAAGCCTTCGCATTACTTACTCTGCCACCAGCAACCAAGAACGCTAATGTCTTAGGAATAAAAGACATATGCCCTCTAGCAATCAAATCTTTGGCAGCACTTACTGCTTCCTCAATACCCCATTCAGGATGTTCACGTAATAGTTCAGCCATACGCACTAATACTTGACCCTGTCCAATCGAATAAAGCTTTGTATCAATTGCCGTAATATAATCACGATTTTCCATTGCAATCTGTGCACAACCGTACGCACAAGTTGTTACAGAAGAATATGCTAGATACAAAATATGTGCTTCAGGGTGATCTTCGTGAATGCGATCGAAGATGTAATTAAAATCTACAATTGTAGAACCACTCGTCTTTGGAATCTTTAGACTCTTTTCAAAATAATCAATGATATTCGATGCCGGAAATGTGCCATCATCTTTTGTTTCACCATCAAAAGTGACATGCATTGGAACGATATAGATACCCTCTTTTTCGGCTATCTCCTTTGGAATATCCGCACCTGATTCAGCTACTAGTACAACCTTCATTAAGCTGTTCTCCTTTATTTAGCATCTATATCATACCAAATAATATTCATAGAGTGTATTTATATGAAATCATTTTGCAATTTTCATTGCGGTCTTTGCATCTTCCAACATTGATTCTAGACGTTGCAATTCGTCCTCAAGCATTTGTTTCCCTGCATCTGTGATAAGATACCACTTCTTACGATTTTCTTCTCTAGTCTTTTCAATAATTTCGTTATCCTCGAATTTTTGCAACATCGCATACAAAGTACCTGGCCCAATCGAAACTCTACCATTGGAGATCACACTTACCATCGCCATGATATCAATACCACATACTTCTTTCTGCAAGCATAGGAGAATATAGAACATCGGTTCTGTTAATGTTTGAAACTGTGCACGTGCCATATCATTTCACTAACTTTCCGATAACTGTATCTATCTGTTGTTGAGTTAACTCTTGTGAATACCTAAGTTCAATCAACTCATTTTCACAATCAACAACATATACATAGTCATCAAATTCTTTATAAGCAATGGCTGATTTCTGTTTCCAAAATGCGTTTACATCTGTTGCCTTCATACCTGAAGATAAGTATAAATATTGCTTATGAAGCAACCAAGGAGAAGATGAATGATAAAGCGTATACGATAGTACTTCTTGTGCTGCATCTCCTTGTGCAATTACATACTCCGTCCATTCCACAAATAGGCCATTCTGTTCCGTAAAAGCTCCATGTGTAATCCCTTTATTATCTGCATCAATATCAACAAAGTTGTAATGGAAAATCATCTGCTGGTGCTGCCTTAAGATTAGCCTGCTTCTGTCCATACAGCACCATCATGATTACATAGAATATAAATATCGTAATTCCCATAATTGCCATATAACCAGATGAACCATATCTCCTACAAAAGAATTTTTGCAAGCAGAGAAATGCACAATAAACAACAACACCAATCAATGGACTTATCAAAAATCCACAATAGGATTTTAAAAATAGAGTAGAAATAACAATTATAAATACGAAATAAAATAGTGATCTTGGTTGAAAATACATTTGTTTTTTATTTGGATTCCCTAAATATAATTCACCTGTACTTTCATATTTACTACGCAATAATTGATATATTTTCTTATCGTGAAAGTACAGAAAAAATGGTGAAAGTATGAAAAGAAACCAACCAAGTTCAATTGTAAGATTTCTGTATTCCAGAAGTTCAAAAATATTAGGATTGAGTAAAACCGAGTTAATAATATAAATAGCGAACAAAGGTAATAATATTCGAGCAAATTTTAGATCATCTTTCCTTACCGCAAACGCATTATCAAGTTTTTCTTCTTTTGTTGCGATATCTACAGCATCTTCTTTCACTTTATAGAAAATAATCCAGCGTTGATAGGCGTCAATATATTGCCATCCAGCCTCTTTACAATAACCCAAAAAGTCCTCAGAATTTGGATTTAAACCTTGATCTTCCTCTTGTTGCTCGTTAAAGACATACGCATCATACGTAATATCTTTTGGTTCTCCTTTTTCAAATTTTAGTCCAAACCCAAATCCTTTAAAATGGTATCCCTGTAATGACATTTCATGAAGATAACTAGCAAATACATCTGATTCAAAATAATTATAATAGACAAACTTATGAATCATATTCCCTCCACTAATATCGAGTATCGATATTCATCTACCCAAAATATAATATCGAGTATCGATATTGTCAAGTAAAATAAAATCACCCCTAAACAGAGATGATTTCATCTAATGTAATATCATGTGATTCAACATCTATTAAGTCGACTTCTTGTTCTTGAAACGCAACACCAATTCTATTTCTACAATCCATTAGAATTGAGTCATAGTACCCTTTCCCATATCCTGTACGATGATTCTCTGAATCATAACTACTTAATGGTACAATCATCATATCAATCTTATCTACAGGAATATGAACAGTCAGCGTTGGTTCCAATAAGCCAAATGGTGCTGGTACTAAGTCATCGTAGGACTTGATTTTGTAAAAGCATAATGTCCTTCCAACTACCTTTGGAGTACATATATCAATATTATGTTCAAAACAATACTTAAGAATTTCCGCTGTGTTTAATTCATCTCTAACAGAAACATAACATCCTATTACCATGCCTGCATGAATCTTCGAAATCACTTCTTGACATACCGCATGGCTTTTCTTGTTACGCTCTTTCAAAGACAGTAAAGCACGTGCTTGTAATCCCTTCGCACGTGCAATATTCTTATCCAACAGATCCACTCATATCCAGTTTCATCAACTGGTTTAACTCTACAGCGTATTCCATCGGCAATTCTCTTGTAAACGGCTCTAAGAATCCCATGATAATCATTTCTGTTGCTTGTTCTTCACTTAAACCACGTGACATCAAATAGAATAGCTGATCTTCAGAAATCTTGGAAACTTTTGCTTCGTGCTCAATTGTCGAAGAGTTATTCATATTTGAGTTTGTAGGAATCGTATCACTCTTAGAAATGTTATCTAAAATTAACGTATCACATTCAATATGTGCCTTTGAATTTCTAGCAGCTGGGGTAAAGTGTACTTCATCGCGAAAGTTTGTTACACCACCATTACGCGATACTGACTTAGAAATAATTGAAGAGCGTGTATTTGGTGCCGCATGGATCATTTTGGAACCTGTATCTTGGAATTGCCCCTTTGAACCTACACCAATTGAGATACAAAGACCAGTCGCCCCTTCTCCTGCAAGAATGCAGGATGGATATTTCATGGAGATTCTAGAACCGATATTACCATCGATCCATTCCATCGTTCCACCAGCATCCACTCTTGCACGCTTTGTTACTAAGTTTAAGATATTGCCTGACCAGTTCTGTACAGAAGAATAACGACACTTCGCATTCTTGCCTACATATACTTCAACAACTGCCGCATGTAAGGAGTCTTTGGAGTACTGTGGTGCTGTACAGCCTTCTACATAGGAACATTCGGCACCATCATCAACGATGATGATTGTTCTTTCAAACTGTCCCATGGATTCAGAGTTAATACGGAAGTAAGACTGTAAAGGCTTTTCTAACTTAACGCCCTTAGGCACATAGATAAAACTACCACCAGACCATACTGCACTATTCAGTGCAGATAGCTTGTTGTCACCAGCACTAACAATTTTGCCAAAGTACTGTTTAAAAAGTTCTGGTTGTTCTCTTAAAGCAGTGTCAATATCCAAGAAGATAACACCCTTCTCTTCAACTTCCTTTAACATATTGTGATATACAGCTTCTGACTCGTATTGTGTTGTTACACCTGCTAAGAACTTACGTTCTGCTTCAGGAATACCTAATTTTTCAAATGTATTCTTTACTTCTTCAGGAACTTCTTCCCAACTCTTTTCTGTTTCTTGTGAAACTTTACGATAGTAAGTAAAATCTTGGAAATCAATTTCACTTAAATCAGGTCCCCACTTTGGCATAGGCTTCTTCATGAAGATATGATAAGCCTCTACACGCTTCTCGGTCATCCACTCAGGTTCATGCTTGTATGCAGAAATCTGTCTTACAACTTCCTCTGAAATACCTTTGCCCGTATCGATAATGGACTTAACATCATCATGAAAACCATATTTATAATCATCTTGTGAAGAAAGAACTGCTTCATCTTCTGAAGTTAGCTTAAACTGTTCGCTCATTTCTTACCCTCACTTTCATCAATCATCTGTTCAATCGCATCCCAACCAATGGTTGCACATTTAATACGATTGGCTTGTTTATAAACATTCTTCAACGCAACTGCCTCTTGTAAAACTTCTGGATCATATGGCTGTTCGTGAATCATTGCAAAATAATTCTGAATGATTACACGTGCCTCTTCCAACGTCTTTCCCTTTAACAAGTCAGTCATCATTGAAGTACTCGCTGTTGAAATTGTACAAGCAACACCTTCAAAGCGAATATCCTGAATCACACCATCCTGGATATCAGACTGCACCGTAATATCATCGATACAGCTATCTGAAGCCATATGTACAGATAAGTAACGATCGTCTTTCACCAATTTATGATTATGTGGATATTGATAATGATCCATAATCAATTCCCGTAGTATCTGTGGATCATTAATAAAACTTTCTACTTCACTCATTGTTTGTACTCCTTTAGAAGAAGATGCCTACTGCATTTTCTAAACTGATGTTCTTCGCAACTTCAATAAAACGATCTACTTCTTCTTTTGTATTGTAAAAATATATTGATGCACGAATTGTTTGATCCGTGCCGATTACTTCATGTAAAACCTTGGCACAGTGATTACCAGAGCGTACCGCAATGTGACTAGCACCAAGATAGCCAGCCGCATCCTGTGCAAAGACTCCCTTAGCATTAAATGTGATAGGTCCAGAAGTATTATTTGGGTTATAGAATTCGATGTTGTCTAATTCTTTTAACTTTTCAGCAAAGTATGCACGAAGCTCCTTTTCATATGCACTGATATTTTCCATGCCAATAGACATGAGATACTCCGCAGCTGCGCCTAATCCGATGACGCCTTCAATATTTGGGGTACCTGCTTCAAACTTAATTGGCGCATTCTTCAAAATGACATCCGCATCTGAAGTAAAGCGTGCATTCATACCACCACCAAGTAATAACGGTTCCATACGGTCTAGTAGTTCATACTTACCATAAAGAACACCTACACCATCTGGTCCACACATCTTATGAGATGAAAAACCCAAGAAGTCAATATCGAGCACCTTTACATCAATTGGATGATGTGGAACACTCTGCGCTCCATCCACAACCATCAACGCACCAGCTTCATGTGCTAACGCTGTCATCTGTTGAATCGGCTGTAAAGCGCCCATAACATTAGTAACATGTGCCAGTGTAACGACCTTAACTTGAGCATTTAACAACTTCTTATATTCATCCATGATAACCACACCGTGGTTATCAACTGGAATGTATTGGATTTCAATACCCAATTCTTTTTCCAAACGATACCAAGGTAAAAGATTACTAGCATGTTCATTGAGAGTTGTTAAAACAATATCACCCTTCTTTAGCCAACCCTTACCTAGTCCATAGGCTAGCTGATTCAATGTCGCAGTAATATTGGCAGTGAACGCTACTTCACGAGGCTCGCAATTGATGAGTCTAGCAATAATCATACGTGTATTGTCATACGCACGATCAGCTTTGATTGCTGTTTCATAATCCCCACGTTCAACATTAGAAGTAAAGTTACAATAAAAATTACAAATAGCATCAATTACAGCCTTAGGCTTATATGTTGTCGCACCATTGTCAAAATAAATTAACTCAGGATGATTTACAATCATTGGAAAATCTTGACGAATCTTTCCTACATCGATCATAAGTTTGCTAACTTCGCCTCCATTTCTGCACGGAGCTCTTGTTGGAGTGCTTCATCACTCAAAAATTGAGTAATTGGATACATATAACCAGAACTAATCAAAGACGTACATTGACGTTGGGTTAGACCACGTGATTGTAAATAGTACAGCTGTTCGCGATCAATTCTACCAATTGTTAAAGCATGGCTAGCCTGAACATCATTTTCATCAATTAATAATTCAGGAATAACTGTTGAGCTTTGTCCATCATCAAAGCACATGACACGTGACTTCTGATGACTTTCCGAACGAGAAGCACCCTTAACAATCTTACCAATCGCATCGATAAATAACTTACCACCCTTTAGTACAACTGCGAAGTTATCAATATTCGCTAATGTACGTTGTTCAAAATTCACAACATTCTGCGTATAGTTTTTATCTGATGCAACCAGTGATGAGGATACAAGATGACCATATGCACCCGGTTCTCTTAAAGCCATATATGTATTACGCTTAACTGGATATGGATTCACTTCACAATGAGCAACCTCAACATTCGCATTGCGTAAGACTTCATGTGTCTCGTCAATCTCAAACATATGCTCGTTGTCATTCCAGAACAGATATTTAACTTGTGCATCAGCGTAAGCAAATGTACGAATACGTAATTTACCGCAGTTTTTGATACGTACAAATACTTCATATTCGCCCGCATCTGCACTGAAAGTTAATTCAATATCGCGCTCAGTATCAATTTCAAATTGACTGAAAGAATCACGTAATTGAATATCTGTATCGACATGAATCATTTCCATTGCTTTTTAGCCTCTGCTTCTGCGGCAGTGCGAACGGCACAAGTACCAATCGTGCTTGCTGAACGACGAGCAACCTTCTTTTCACGAGGTGCTCCAATACCATATTCAGCGTAAATCCAGTCATAGCCTTCCATATCAATCTTACGAGCTAATTGACCATCACCTTCAAGCACAACTTTTCCATCTACAAGTACGTGTGTATATTGAGGTTCAATAAGTTCAAAGAAACGATCATAGTGAGAAACAATCATTAATGACATGCCTGTTTCTGCTCGTAGATTATTGATGGCATTTGCTACGATGTGCATCGCATCAACGTCTAGACCTGAATCAATTTCATCTAACATTGCAAGAGATGGGCGTAACATCTCCATCTGTACAATTTCATTTCTCTTCTTTTCGCCACCAGAGAAACCTTCATTTAAGAAACGATGGGCAAGATCTTCTTTCATTTGTAAATCTTGGATTGTCTTTTCCATAGATTTAATAAATGTAAATAATGGAACGGGAGACTCACGACGTACGTTCATCGCAGCACGTAAAAAATCACTGTTTGTAACACCTGGAATCTCTTGAGGATATTGCATTGCCAAGAATAAACCAGCAACACTTCTCTCATTTACAGGCATCGCTAATACATCTTTTCCATCATATGTAATCGAACCTTTTGTTACGGTATATACAGGATTACCCATAATAGCCGCAAGTAATGTAGACTTGCCATTACCATTTGGTCCCATTAAGGCGTGTACCTCATTTTCACCAATTGTGAGGTTAACACCCTTTAAAATTTCTTTATCTTCCACTGATACGTGGAGATCTCTAATCTCTAAAGTTTTCACACAATCACCTTCATTCCGCTACTTATTGTAACATCATCTTTCAAATTCTAGGGATTATACTATCTCACTTGTGAAAATTTCTTGTTTTGTGATTCTTCACACAAACTTCAGTTTACGAAAATTGCAATTAAAGCACATTTACACTATAATTAAAAAGCGTTTTTACGTATAAAACTTTAGGAGGTATTATGGGCAAATTCTTGAAAAAGAACTGGTTTGTAATGTTAGTGGTAGCAGTCTTCCTCGCTATCAGTGTGTATTACATTTACGATACAAACAAAGGCAAATTAAAAGGTAAACAAACAAACGGAGAAGATGTCGTTTATTCTATTGATGACAACGATACAACTGCTTCTGAATTCTATGAAACACTATTTAGAACAAATGGTTCAAGTGCTCAATTGACATTGTTCAAACGTGCAATAGCAGATGCTAGTATTTCTACAACAAACGAAATCAAAGACGCAGCTGCAAAGCAAGCTGAATCCATTATCGCTAACTACAAGAACTCATATGGTAATAACTATGAGGCAAAGTTACTCAGCGATATGTCATCAACTGGCTATACAGATTTAGAAGAATACTTAATTCAACAGCAGAAAGTGAATCAGTTAACAGCTGAATACGCAAAACAACATTTCGATGAATTAAAGATTCGTCAAGTATCTTACATCTTGGTCAAGTTTACAGATAGAAACAACCCTACTGCTGAACCTACAGAAGATGAAGCAGCTAGAATGAAGGCTGTTGATGATGAATTAGCAGCTGGCGATGATTTCGCCAAAGTGGCTTCCAAGCACAGTGAAGATACATCAACATCTGTTAACGGCGGTGTATTAGGTGTTATTGATAAGAACACATCTACATTAGATGCTGCATTCTTAGAAGCTTCCCTCGCCCTCAATGAAGGTGAAGTAAGTAAGTGGGTACGTTCTTCTAACTTCGGTTACTTCAAGATTATTGCTAATGCAACAACACAAGCTAAGCTTGAAGAAGTTGCTGGAGATAATCCTTACTTAACATTAGTTCAAAATTACGATACAACTCTTTCAAACCAGGCTCTATGGGCAAAGGCTGAAGAATTAGGTATTGATTTCAAGGGTAATGATGAACTTGAAAACTCAATTAAGAAAGCTATGGGTATTAAGACAGAAAGTGAGGAAACAAAATAATGACAAAGTTTAAAAAACTTACGGCCGTTGTTTGTACTACTATCCTCTTATCTGGATTAACTGGATGTAGTGATGCAGTAGCAAAATTAAAAGATAGTAACGAAGTACTCTTCTCCATTGGTAAGAAGAATATTACTAAGGGTGATGTATTCACATTAATGAAGCAAAATGCCGGTGCTACTACTGCAGTTAATGAAGCAAGTAAAGCAATCGCTGTAGCAGAAATTGAAGTTACAGATAAGATGAAAAAAGAAGCAGAAGAAAGCCTTGCAAACTATAAGTCTATGTATGGTGATACATTTGCTTCCTATATGAAGAACAACAACCTAGATGAAGAATCATACCTGAAGGAATACCTTATCCCTTCTCTTCAAGCTAAGGAACTAACAAAGAAGTATATCGATGAGAACTTTGATTCTCTAGTAGATACATATAAGCCAGTAAAGGCTACAGTCTTAACTTTCACTGCACAAGCAGATGCAGATGCAGCGTTAGCTGACTTAAAAGGTGGCAACACTGATTATGCTGCAGTATCTACAGCACACAACGGAACAGGTACTCCTGTATCACAGATTTATACAACAGAATCATCCAACTTAGATGCATTAGTACGTACTATCATCACTTCAAACTCACCAAGCGATCCTTGGACAGAGTCACCTGCAAGTGATGGTGCAAAGTTCTATGTCATCAAGGTTGATGAGAATGATGCTTCAAAGATGAAGGATGATGTAGATACAATTCTACAGAAGATTAAGCAGGTTTCTGCAGACGCATCAACATACTTCTTCAAGAAGCATAACTTCCACATCTATGACAAGACTATCTACGATTCCGTTAAGGACAAATATCCGGATATTCTAGTACAAGATATGAAATAAAAGTCGCAAAATCATGCGACTTTTTTTACAATATAGATATACAGAAATGAGAGGAAATTAGAATGTGTATATTTTGCGATATTATCGATCATAAGATTCCATCAAAGGTCGTCTATGAAGATGACAATGTTTTAGCAATACTTGATATCTCACAAGTAACCTACGGTCATACAATTGTGATGCCGAAGAAACACGTAGCAAACATTTTAGAGGCAGATACAGAAACTGTAAAACAATGTGCTGAAGTTATCTCTAACCTATCTAAGAAAATTGTACATGCCACAAAAGCTGCAGGATGTAATATCCTAAATAACTGTGGTGAGGTTGCAGGACAAACAGTGCATCACCTACACTTCCACATTATTCCACGCTACAGCGTAGATGATGCATGTCAATTCATATTCAACAAATCCAAACCACAAGACTTAGAGGAAGTACTAAAAACGATCAAAGGGGTCTAATGCCCCTTTTCAATATATCTAAGGAATTTATAAAATATGTGTAAAAATTAATACCATGATTACAACGAAAATAATTATGTAAAAACCTTATTTTGCAGAAGTGTGCTAATCCGTAGAGGTCGCCAAATGAACAATAATAAATATCATTCTCATTCCAGGAGAAAAACACCTTGGGATGAGGAAGAAGAAGTTAGTGATATAGCTTCTTTTGTTCATGATGAATATAGAAGGCATTATTTCTATCATCACCATCCTTTAAGTGAAACAGGAGATAGTGAACTGCTAAACAAGTTCATTCCTCAATCGTACCCATATTGCCACGGTACGCAATATAAGAGAAATGGTCATACTACATATGGTCTGCAGAAATATAAATGCAGTGATTGTAAGAGAAATTTTACGATTACAACAGGCACTATATTTCAAGACCATAAGCTGTCAATATCCGAATGGATCGAATACTTATTAAACCTATTTGGATATAGTTCGATCAATCTGAATTCCAAGATGAATAAGAACTCAGAAACCACTTCTAAATATTGGCTTGCAAAAATCTTCATGTTATTGAGTGATTATCAAAAGGATATCATTTTATTTAACCCAAACTCTTGAAGGTTCCTCCGTTTTCATAACTGACAACATCAAAGTTCTCACTATTTGGCAATTATGTTTATAAAATACCTCCCTTACTGAATGTCAAGAATAAATAGTACTTCTACAATTTTTTGTCATAGTAGAACTATTTATCAAAAATTTTATTAAGGAGTATGACCACCTCCACGCCATTCACCTGTTAATAACCAAATTTCATAAAAGTACAACCATTCCTGAGTCCAAGGAATTATCGTATCAATTATACGAAGAGAATAATTAAACTCATAAGGCATATTTAGACATAATTGCACTTTTTGTTTTATTTCATCTTTATGATACTTATGAGGAAAATCCGTTCTTTCTATCCCTTTAATATGGTTTCCATACAAAAATACTTTTGGTTTATTTCCTCTTTCACATATTATCTTAATCTTATAAAGACGAGATAATGCTGTTGGTTTAATTTCTCCATACCAAATCAGTCGATTATTCTTAACAGATATTTTTGATTCGGGATACTTAGATTTCAATAATAATCTTTGTACGGATAAAGTTAATTTATTGTTCCTATAATACTTATTTGCCAAAGAAGGTATGTCCTTTCACTTGTGTTGCTTTAGATGTTACTTTTGTTGTTAATCCGCTTGTTAAGCCAACCGAATACAGCGTTCCTTTTTTTCTTGCACTTAACATATCATCGGCATAACTACGAAAAGCTCTACTAACCGGAGCTTCACCTAGTGATTTTTTAAATATTTCACCAAGTGAATCAATACCTACCGCAGCTAATGGATTGCTGATAAGATCTTCTTTTGCTTTGCATAACCACTTGTAAAAATTGTCTTTTCTTTTCGGATATAATTCCCACTTATCAGCAAAATTTTCCTCTTCCATCACAGGATTTTTAACCCAATATACTCCATCCTTTATCTCAATATATTCATGCATATGATTTAATATGGTGCATAAAGTTTCATAAACATTTTTTTCTCCGTTATATGCTTTTGCCGCTAGGGTGGTTATGATTATAGAAATTGGTGCATTATCGTCATTATTTTTAAAACAGATGTCTCGATGCCTTTTCAAGAGCTGAATTGCCATTTGCAACGGTGTTTTAACCCTGTATGTAGGAACATTTTCAATTTCTAATTTATTTTCAGCCGCAAATGCTCTTTTCTCTTCTTTTAAAACATCTGCCATACGTGATTCAAACCATTTTCGATATCCATATGGGTTACTGTATCGATCCTCATAACAATATGCTGATATCTTATGTGTTAAACGAATATCCGTTAAATATGGCTCTATATAATTTGATTTCGGAACACACGGAAGAATATCCATATGAAATTCATCATATTGCATTTTCCAACAGCGTTTACCTTCACCCTCCTCTGTAATTTTTTTTCGATAAGTTTCATTTTCTTTTAACCTATTACCCACAATGTTTTTAATTACTTTTGCCTCTAGTTTTTGTCCATTTTCTAATAAGCAAACTAAATCTATGTCATAATCATCTTTATCAGAAACAGGTTTGTTAGTAGTTCCTAAATTCATCGAACCTTGTGGAGTAATACGGACATCATATTCGATCCCATCACCAAGCCATGTTCCGACAGCTTCATAACTTTTTGTAGCTTTATCTAACATAGTTGCGGTTATACTAATTTCTTTAACAATCTTAGTTAAAATCAAATTCAATTGTTGTTCTTTCTCATTCATCACATTTTCCTCCAATCGTTATAGTTTCAAAAAATCCATCGCATTCATCAAAAATATATATTTTAGGAAACGCTTCAGGCATATACCTTCTTCCAATTTCAAAAGCTGCTGAAACAGGAACAGCCGGAAATAACTTAATTTCTAAACATCCATCTACATTTTTGATTTGATCACAGACATCCTGATATTTCTGCCAAAAAGCTTTCAAGTCTAGCATACTTCTAATGCAATCTACACCTGTTCGTTCTGCTTTAATTATATAAATAGTATCTACATCAATGACATTTATTATTCTTGAAATATCTATTTCTGCTGTTAAAGATACTATTAATGCTACTTCACAACCTTGTTTTAACGATATTTTTTCTACTTTAAACTCATTCGTCAATTCCTTTGATTGCCATGTCCATGTATCAGGCATTCTTGTTTTTTGAAAAATATCTATTTTCCTTTTATCTCCTAATAAATTTCCCAACTTAATTATTAAAGGTATCGGTGCTATAGGAAAAATTGATAACTGTAAATCGTGTGTATATCTATAAATTGATTCTATCTGATGCTCTACTTGATACTGTAATTCTCTTTCGATATTTGTCCAATAGTTAGAGCTTCTATAATTTTCAAAGTTCTGTACCCTTATGATTGTTCCATGACTTGAAGCCGGATTGTTACATTCAGAACGAATTGCTTCAACAGCCTGTTTATAATTAACCTTCACATCTGTTATATTTTTAATTGGACTTTCAAAAATTATTATTTCTGACTTAGGATAATCCATACCATCCAATATATATTCAATTTTTTGTTCTTGTTGATTTTTCATGTTTTTTAGTTTTTGAACTGTATACTGTTCAGGATTATCATCTATAAGTTTATGGTGTTCTTGGCACATTAACATCAAATTTTCAAGCTTATTTGATAATTCATAAGAATCTTTATTGCCACGTGGTCCATCCGGTGATGAAGCAACAATATGTGCTATGTTAGAATTATTAACTTCACTTAAAGTAACTCCATCCACAAATAGTTTTTTATTACAACCTTCAAATTGACATCTTCCTCCCGCATTGGCACAAAGCATAAGTTTAGTTAATTGCGAAGGATCCTTTCCTCTATTAGTTGATAATTTTTTATTTTTTGCCATTCAACTCTTCCTTTCATTGGCACTCAATCGTTCCGATTGCCAATGAAATGAGTATAGCATATCTTTTAGCATTTTTCAACTATTAGTGCTGTTTACTCGTATTTTTTACGAGTAATTATGCTAAATATATTTACTTTTGCTTTTTTTATGCTATTATTAACGTGGAGGTTAGCATTATGTTTGAATATATAAAACTCAAAAACTTCAAATCCTTTAGTGATATTGAATTTAATATGTTAGATAGACGAAATAATCCAAAAAAACTAATACTTATTTATGGGGAAAACGGGATAGGAAAATCTAATATTGCTTCGGCCTTTTTTACTTTGTCCGAAACTCTAAGAACAATGGATGTCAGAGATTTAATGGAATCGCTTCTTTCTGACGAAAACAGTTTAAATAACAAAGAAGAATTCAAAAAATATTTACGTTCCAGATATAAAGATATAGAAACTATCATCAAAGAAAACAAAACCGTTTCTTCAGAAGAACCTATGCTTTTGGAATTTGGCTTTAACATCAACGGGAAAAGAGGAAGATATTTATTAGAAACAAATAATACTCAAATAATTCATGAAAAACTTGAATTTATGTTAACAAAAAAAAGAGGCAGTTATTTTGATATTTCTGAAAATAAATCCTCTATCAACGAAAAAATATTTTTAGATAAAAACACCCACACAGAAATTAAAACATCTTGTTTAAAATTTTGGGGAAAGCATTCTTTTCTTTCTATCCTTTTACACGAAGTAAATGATAAATCTGATAAATTTATTCGTGATCAAATCTCAGATAGTTTCGATGATTTCTTGAAGTTTATCTCAAGAATTTCTTGCAAAATTAAATTTGGTAGTCGTCAAGAACGTGGAATCATTGGTCTTCCAAAAGAAATTCTTGGGGAATACGAAAGTGGTTCTATTCCAGTTTCTGATGAAGATATTTTAGATAAGACCGAAAAAATGCTTACTGATTTTTTTACTCTTACCAATCGAGATATAAAGAAAGCATTTTATAAAAAAAATATTGCAGATGAAGAAATTAATTATTCATTGATACTTTCTAAGAAAATTGCTGGTAAAATTCGTGATATCGATTTTTCCTTAGAATCTACAGGTACACAATCAATTATCCAGCAACTCCCTTTTATGCTTGTTGCAGTAAAAGGTTCAGTTGCTATTATTGATGAATTTGATACCGGCATTCATGATTTGTTAGTTAAAAGCTTAATTACTTCATTAAATAATGATATCAATGGTCAATTAATTTTAACTACTCATAATACTCTATTAATGGAATCGGATATACCAAAAGATAGCATTTATGTAATAAACGAACTATCATCCAACGATAAAGAAATACAATGTATTTTACACTACAATAACAAAATCAGCGATAAGAATAATGTGAGAAATCAATATTTGCTTGGTAAATACTCTGGCATTCCTGAAAACAATTTAATTGATTTTCATGCATTGTTAGACGAAATAAAATAAAAATAGGTAGCATTTTTTTCTTCGCAATCACATATCCACCATACTATTCCTTGATATTCTATTAATTTTACAAATTAAAAAGCTGTTGCTTTAACGGAAATAACCGTTAAGGTGACAGCTTTTTTCTATTATGTTTTTATTTTCTTAAATACCTCGAAAGTCCTGAAAATGGCTTAAAATGGGCATTTATGCGATTAGTCCTAATAACTCACACTCATTTGGTAGCACACTTCTGCAAAATAAGGCTTTTTATGTAAATGAAATATCCGAAAATACCCATTTCATTTGTACGATATCTTCTTTCAAAAAGACTTTTTTCGGTTTGTTCTATCGGATGATACGAACCATAACGATTTGTTTCGATCGATACTTTTTTAGTTAATGCTTGTTGTCTACAAATATATGCTAGAGAGTCTTCTTGTTTTAGTATTAATTCAAAGAAGTATTCAATTTCATCAATATCTTCCTCAGTACACTCTGAATATTCTGTATTATGTACAAGATTATTTCGTAATCGGCGCTGATATTTTAATCTTGAATAGAAATCTCGCCAATCTTGTTTCGAATTGATGCAAGAAATTACCCTATCCATTTGATTGATGTATTCTGTAACACCATCTTTACTTCTAAACATATCTCTACATAATTGATCTAGTCTTTTATATGAATCTAAATAATCTAATACACACTCATCCATAATCACACCATTATTACTTTACATTCAATCGTTTTAACATTGCATCATGTGCCGCATTTTCCAGTGTATCTTGTAATGCTTCTAGATGCTTTACAACGTATCTACGATTTAAACCACGTAGAATGACTTCATCAGCGATTGCTGGGTTTTTTGGTAATAGTGGTCCATGCATGTAGGTCGCGATTGTCTTTGCATCCATATAGCCTTCATATCCACCCTTGTATGTATTTCCATGTCCAACTATCACCTTACCAAATGGATTGGATACAGCTTTTGTTTGACCACCATGATTTTCGAATCCTACAACAGTAACCTGCTTATCGCCAATCTTTGCTTCGACAATAATATTACCAATACAACGATGATCACGATCACTGCTTTCTGTATAGTAATCATAAATACTCAAGCCATCAATCTTTTTGTTATCCTGATCTAAGTAGTATTGACCAAACAATTGATATCCACCACAAATTAATAAGAATGCAGTACCACTTTCTTTTGCCTTTAAGATGGATTCTTTACGTGCTAGTAAATCTTTATAAATAAGTGTCTGCTCTTTATCTGCTCCACCACCTAAGAAGAAAATATCATAATCTTCAATATTTCTTTCTTCTTGTAATGTACAAGTATCAACAACGACATTTATGCCACGCTTACTTGCGCGATAGCGTAGAGTTTCAATATTACCCTTATCTCCATAAAGGTCCATGAGGTCATGATACATCCATAAAATCTTTAATTCCACGATTATCTTGCCTCCTTCTTTAAGATGCTACGCACAACATGTAAAGCAGTATATGTAGAAAGAATATAACTATCCCTATCTGCTTTATCGATATACTTGATCGCTTCTTCAAAGTTTTCAATGACCTGAATATGGTCTTCTAAACCTTCATACTTCAAGCGCAAAGCCATATCATATGCACGTGTTCCTGAACATACAATCGTATGAATATTCTCTTTATTAAGACGTTCAAAATGTGCATCCCAAATCCAACTGATATCTCTACCATCTTGGTCATTATCGTTTAAGAAGATAGCGATATTCTTATCACCTTCTTGGCTAACGATATACTTCATTACTTCATTTGCACCAGTTGGATTCTTTATTAGATTTAATACAGATGGTTTACTGAGCACAAATACTTCATTACGTCCTTCCTTCATAGAGAACGTTTTAAATACTGTATTAGCCACTTGTAAATCTAAACCCAATAAACGCATCACTGTTAGTACAACTGCACAGTTATAGATTGCATAGATTGTATTCATAAAGGAATGATACTTTACACCATCTACTGTGAACGTCTGATTTTGATAATCAATTTCTGAGACATATGTATATGTCGTAATCTTTCCAAATTGGCAGAATGGGCAAACAAATCTTCCAATATGTGAATATTGGTAATACTCATAGACTAGCCGTGCACCACAATGTGGACAGAACTTACCTTCACTAGCTTCATTAGTGGTCTTTTGTGATACCTCATTTTCACCAACTGAGAAGTAATGTACTTTCGCTTTCTTTGCATTTTCAGCGATACGAACTACATTAGGATCATCTCCATTCATAATGAGATCTCCCTCAAAGTCTTCTGTTACTTCTTCAATCTTACGGATAATTGTTTCCATCTCTCCTGCACGATCTAATTGATCACGAAAGAAATTATTAACTACAAGTGCCGTTGGTCTTAACGACTTAAATTGACGATATAATGTTAATTCATCGACTTCAATAACAGCCACATCGGCTTGTACATGGAAGTCTGCATCAGAGCTAGCTGCTAATAATGTAGCGATACCCACATTCAAGTTATCACCACGACTATTATTAATTACCTTCAAACCTGCTTGCATGAGTGATTTTGCGATAAGATTTGATGTAGTCGTCTTACCATTTGTCCCTGTTACAAGAATCACATGCTTAGGCATATGGAATTTCTCAATGAAGCGAGAATCCATTTTTAGTGCTAATCGTCCTGGTAAGGAACCACCACGACCTACTGCAGTTAATGCTTTACGAACAATTTGAACTGCTACTAAACGTAAATCCATGTTTATTCCTTTCCTTTCGGTTTATAGAATTGACGATTCTCTAACGCAAATAATTTTGGTGTCCATGTGCCTGGCTTGATTGATGAGAAAGCCTGACTTAACATATTCAAACGCGCATCTAAGTTATCTACCAAATATAAAACTTCAGCTTCTTGAAGTTTTGGTAATACTGGAGAGCCAAATTCCATCTTTCCATGATGTGAAAGAATCATATGATGTAACATGATTGTCTCTTCACAGTCTTCTAGATGTTCCTTAGCAGCTACTTCTGTTAACCAACCATTCGCAATGGAAATATGGCCTTCTAGTTTTCCTTCTAAAGTATATTCTGTCGCAATCGCACCACTCATCTCTGCTGTCTTACCAATATCATGTATTAACGCACCTGAAACTAATAAGTCATAATCCAATTGTGGATAGTGCTTACATAGCATCTGGCATACTTCAACCATACTAATGGAATGTTCACTTAGACCACCTAAGTAGTTATGGTGAATTTGTGAAGCTGCTGGATACTCAATGAACTTTCTTCCCGCATGAATTAACATTCCCTTTACTAACTTACGATATATCTCATTTTTGATGGAATCTAAAATCTCATGAAGTTTACGACTGCGTTCCTCTTCACTTTGTGTACTCGAGATAACAAAGTCACTCATATTCACTGTAGATTGATCTAATGGCTGAATACGATTGATACGTATCTGTAAGTTATGATTATAGTCTAATACTTCAAAACTTACTTCTTGTACTAAACCAACTTGGACAATATTTTTGTCTTCTTGTTTGACATCCCAAAACTTGCCATCAATGGTACCTGAACTATCCTGTACAACAAGAGATAGATATTGAGCCCCTTTATTTGTTGTACCATTCTTTACATCTTTTATTAATAGTGGCAAAACATATCTCTTACCTACTTCAAATTCATTAATCTTCGTCATGACTCCACTCCATTCTATCCATCACTGCATTAATATCTTCGCTATGAAATCCTTGTGTTAAACAATAGCGATAGATACGTGTCTTTAAATCATATCCACGATATTTTCTCTCATATCGTTTCATAGCTTTCTTAACTAACTTCTCTAATAGTACATCTTCATTTTCTTTATTTGAGGAATAATCTAATTCCGATACAACTTTTTCGATTGTATTATTTGAATACCCTCTTGTCATCAGTTTATTACGAATCGTATTCTTCGTCTTTGTAACTGATGACTTCTGACTTTGTCTTAAAGCCTTTGTGGCATATGCTAGTGCAAATTCATATTCCTTGAGTTTAGACTGTTCCATGCATGCAAGGATACAATCCTCCTTCACACCACGCTGTTTTAACTTGGAGATAATTTGCTTTGGGCCGTACAAACTATTAGATAATGCCTGTATTTGCTCCATACATAACTTTTCATCATCAAGATATCCTTTTTGAATTAGCTTATCAATCAAAGCATTCACTTCTTGATATTCCACAAGTTCCGTTTCTTTTAGCCATTTGCGCATTTCATAAATTGTCCTATCTTTTAATGATAGTTTGCGTAAGCATCTTTGATATAACTGTTCAGAATCAATATGTTCTTCAAAGCTATGCAATTGTTCTTTGGTAATTGCAATACCTTTTCTTAACCCATACTGCACATAATCATCTAGTGTTATCTTGATTTCTTTTGATAAAGTTGGATTTAATTGTATCACTAATTTTACGTATTTCTTCTGTAAGTCTACACTACAAATACAATACGATTCTAAAGCATCCTGATATTTTTTGAATACATCATTAAAGTTACATTGAAGAATTTCTTTTTCAAATACAGGAAGTTTTAACTGTGTCTTACAGAGATTGATAAGCGGGTCATCAAATGTTGCTTGTAGAAGATCAAAATGAAACTCTCCCAATTCCATCACATCATTTAAATTCTTAAATGGTAATGATAAAACATTACTCTTTTTATCATATACATAGCTATCACTAAAACAAGCAATAACGATAACTTCTTGCTGTTTCTCTTTTACCCATTGATAGAAGGATGAAATCTGACTTTGCTTATCAAACGGATATGCATTTGTTAGAAATCCAATTCTCATCACTCACTCCTTCTTTCAAAATAACGCTCATTAATATGTACTAATTATACTATTTTACCTACTCTATCACAACGAAACAGATAGATTTACAATCTTAACAAAGATTTTATATAGCATGCTATATTTAGAAAACCATCACGTCTTGTTCATATGATGTTCACATACCGCCGATATATTATGAACAACCAAAGGAGGTTATAACAGAAATGAACGGAACAAAACTATTTCAAAGATTAGCAATTGTACCAATCGTAGCTCTTGGCTTAACAGTAGCCGGTTGCAACAAGAAAGCAGATAACGGGACAACAACTCCTACTACAACTGCGAATACTTCTACAACAACGACTGCAGGAAAGAATACTACCCTTAACTATTCAAAGAATTCTCCTTTAGATACAACAAA
>ERZ773003.435-NODE-435-length-30877-cov-3.469989_pt1 | contig 30877 bp, 35 predicted proteins | sample MGYA00580668_ERZ773003 | MGnify/ENA primary metagenome ERZ773003 (study PRJEB29015, sample SAMEA2738002) | human oral metagenome | biome: human oral; feature: human-associated habitat; material: dental | place: China | collected 2126 ...
CGCATGCTCCTATTCAGACGTAAAATTCCAAACGCGATTTTTGACAGCCGCCATGGCCGCTCACGGATCGCGGCAAGTTCGCTATGAAATTTGGAGCATTGCTTTTGAACTGCTTTAGCGCCAAATTTTAAATCCATGTTATCCACCTGCTTTACAAAATTTAAAAATTTAAAATTTTTAGCTGATTGAGTGCTATCACTACGATCGCGACTGGCGCCACGAAGCGCAGTAGCACGAAATACCACAGCTTAAAGCCCATTCGTCCCATATATGGGCGCAGTAGAATTTCGACGGCTCGTTTTTTGATCACGAACCCTACGAAAATCGCCACAATTATGCCGCTAAGAGGCATTAAGATATTCGAGGTTAGGTAATCAAGCATGTCAAAAAAGCTCTTGCCACCTAGGCTAAAATACTCGCTCGTGTCCCCGTAATAACCCAAAATGCAGCATATCCCTAAAACATACGTCACGGCAAAAACTAAAAGTGAAGCGCGCTTTCGGCTTAGCTTGCGGGAGTTTACGAGATAATAAATCGCAGGCTCCAGCATCGAAATTGCAGAAGTAATCGCCGCAAACAATAGCGAGGTGAAAAATAAAAAGGCTAGGATATTTCCGATCGCACCGAGCTTTGAAAAAAGCACCACCAGCGAGACAAACACTAGCCCAGGACCTTGCGCTTTGGGATCGCCGCCGAATTCAAAGATGAAAGTAAAGACGATAAGCCCCATCATCACGCCGATTAGGACATTAATGCAGACGATATTTATGCTTGAGGTTAGGATATTAGTGCGCGCAGGTAGGCTCGCGGCATAGGTCATAATCGTAGTAACGCCCAGCGAAAGCGTAAAAAACGCAAGTCCTAGCGCCGAAAGAATGCTATCTTTATTAAGCTTGGAAAAATCAGGCACTAGCAAGAATTTTGCGCTACGTCCGAATCCATCGAAACTCGCGGCGCAAATTAGCATCAAAACCAGCAAAATAAATAGCGCAGGCATCATCCAGACATTAAGCCGCTCGATGCCGCTTTTAACGCCCTTAGATACGATGAAAAAGCAAAACGCCGACGCTATAGTAAAGCACACCGCCACGCTTAAAAAATCGCTGCCTAAAAGTGCGTTAAACGCTGCGCCACTTTCATCTATACTTTTTGGCAGATAAAAAGCGCTTGAGACCACGTATTTTAGGATCCAGCCCATTACGACGCTGTAAAAAGCATAGATCAAAAGCGCACTAATCATAAAAAATCCCGCGTATTTCCATGCGCCTTTGTATGAGGGCGCGAGCTTTTCAAATGCGCGCACCGGATCACTTTCGCTTAGCCTGCCGATGACGATCTCGGCTAAAAAAATCACGAAGCTAACCAAAAGCGTCAGCAAAAGATATAGCAAGATAAAGGCGCTACCGCCGTTGGTGCCCACTAAAGTGGGGAATTTCCACGCATTACCGAGCCCTACGGCGCTGCCTGCGACGGCGAGGATGAAGCCGATTTTGCTAAATTTATCATTCATTTTGCACCTTTTTTAAAATTTAGCCGCAATCTTAGCGAAATGTAGCTTAAGGGCGGTATCAAAGCTTCGTTAAATTTGTTTACCGCGCAGGTAGAATGGCAGTAATTCAAAATTCTTAAAGTAAACAGATGGTAAAATACTAGGTAAAATTTCAAACAAGGAGAATGAAATGAAAAATCCTAAAATGTTCCTCTGGGGGGGGCTTGCGTTCGCTGCTTTTTTGGTGGGTTGCGATAATACGGAGGTTAAATCTTTAGAATACTATCAAAATCATCCCGATGAGGCAGAAAAAGTTTTCAAACAATGCGATTTTGATAAATTAAACGAAAATAGCAACGCCTATAAGAATTGTAAAAATGCTAAAGAAATTTATAAGTTTAATGAGGATAAAAAGTTTTTCTCGGGAACAAAATAGTATTTTAGTATTAATTCAATATTAAAATATCTCTTACGCCTTATACTTAAGTTCATTTTATTTACCTTGTATCTCGGTGCAAGGTAAATTTGATGAATGTAAATTTTAAAATACAAATGCCGAGCCCTGCTAAATTTTAAGTCCCGAAACGCTAAAATCATTCAAAAATTTCAAAACCAAAGGCAAAATATGCAAGTCAAACTTCTAAATTTCACTCCGCTTTGGGTCTGCTCAAACGCGATCCGCACCTGCTGGCAGAGCTTTGAGCGCGGCGATTGCGGCGGCGTCAAAGACCTAGCGCTAATAGATCGCGTCGGCAATCAGCTCAAGCACTCAAGTACGCTTGAACACCTCTACTACAACTTCTACATCAGCGGCATCTCTCGCGCGCTGCTTCAGGAGCTGGCACGCCACCGCCTAGCAAGCCTTAGCGTAAAATCCACTCGCTACACTCTCAAAGAATTGCGCGGCGAGGACAGCTTCGCGCAAGGCGATTTCGAAAACGCCGCGCGATACATCGTGCTTACGGGCAATGAAGCGGTCGATAACGCAAGTATCGCGGCTCTTGAAAACCTGCGCGTAATCTTACAAACCCCGATCAGCCTTGATATCGCAAAATACTGCCTGCCCGAGTGCTACAAGAGCGAGCTTAGCTGGAGCATAAACGCTCGTAGCTTGCAAAACTTCCTTGCTCTGCGCTCTAGCAAGGCGGCACTTTGGGAGATCCGCGAGCTTGCCGGTAAAATTTACGATGCGCTGCCGCAGGAGCATAAATTTATATTCCAAAGCTGCATGGCGAGCGGAGAGAAGACGCAAAGCGAAGAGTAGCGCGCGGGATAAAATTTTGATATAAGAGGGCTGCGATGATAAAACTTACGCAGATGAGAGCGGCTTTTGAAAAAGAGGAGCCGAATGCGCTTTATCTTAGCTACTTAGGATGGGTAAAAACCCTGATTCCGTTTTGGAGGCAGGCCGCTGCGAGGATCGCGGAGCTAAGCGGCATGGCGGATGAAAAAAGAGATAAGCATCTGCGAGCTATCGACAATTCTTTGCAGCTTTTGCAGGCCTGGCGATTTAAAAAGATAAAATACGTGCAAGCAAGAAGAAGAGAGATCGATAGCGCCATAAGTTTTATTCGAAACGGCGCCTTAACGCAGCAGGTATGCAGATACGCCTTTGCGCCGGTCTGTAGAAATTTAGCGAGCATCTTGCGCAGCTTTTTATACGTTTCAACTTTCGGCTATTCGGACGAGCAGCTTCCGACCGTATTTGCCCAAGATATTTACGGCATTGCGCTGTGTCATACCCTCTTCCCCTTTGATACGGGCGATTTTGTGTATTATCTTCCGCGCGAAAAATCCATCCACACCGACGACCCCGCCGATTTGGACAACTGGCATTTGATGATGGAGATAGCGGGCGGCGATTTGGGGATTTCTGCGTTGATTGAGCGGCTAAACGAACGCGCGTATGAAATTTGGACGAATTACAAAACGCCGTTTGAATGGAAATACGACGAGGGGATTTGGAATTTAGAATTTGAGAATGTTTCAAAAAGGCTGCACTATGCGGGCGTGCGAGCTTTTTCTAATTTGAATAAAGCGGAATAAAAGGCGCGCAAAATTTAAACCGTTTCTGAAATTTTATTCGCGGGCGGTCAAATTCTGCAAGTTTTTAATGCGGGTAAAATTTAAAATTCGCTTGAACGGGTTTTTGGCAGCCTGCGGTATCAAAATTTAGCCGCCGCGCATTTTACGACTTGCGGCGGCGAGAATTGCAGCGGCGGCAAAACGAAAGCTTGGGCGAACGATAAATTTAAAGGACGGATCATGAAAAATCTAGCGCTTGTGATGTTTGGCGGACAGACACACCTCGATTTTGTGGGATTTTACGATTGTATGCTAAGGCTCAAAGCCGTCCGCCCACAGCTTGAGATGAGGTTTTGCTCGCGCGAGCGACAGGTTTCGGACAGCGGCGGCCTTACGATCGATGCGGGCGAGATCACGACGGATCTAGGCGGCTTTGATGCGGTTTTTGTGCCCGGCGGTATGGAGACGCGCCGCCTTAAAGACGATGCGGGCTTCATCTCGTGGCTCGCGACCGCGCGCGATGCGAAGTATAAGTTTAGCGTTTGCACCGGTTCGCTGCTTCTGGGCGCGGCGGGGTTTTTACGAGGTAGACGCGCGACCACACATCCGTTTTGCTACGATCTGCTGGCGCCTTACTGCGCGGATGTGGTGCATGAGCGGCTCGTTCGCGAGAGCCTGCCCGCAGGAGGCAAGATCATCACCGCTGGCGGCGTGAGTAGCTCCATAGAGCTTGGTCTTTGCGTAATCGAAAAATTTGCAGGCGTCCAGGCGCGAGAGGCTGCCGCTGCGGCGATGGATTATCCGTATTACGGCCTTAGAAGTAAGCTTGCGCGATGAAATTTTAAAGCCGCTAAGATCGGCGGCGCGGTTTATAAATACCTCAGTAAATTTTAAAATAGAGAGGAGGTAAATCTTAATGCAAGCAGTAAAGATATTAAAAACATTGTGGAAAGTCATCAAGATCGTCATACTCGCAGCATTGATATTACCGTTTGCGGCATTGATATTGTTTGTTTTATTTATAGCCTTTCTATTTTCACCCCTTAATACGGATTTTTCATATATAGAAAATAAAAATTTGGCTAAATTTGAAGCCTTAACAAATACGAAGGGAGAAACTTTGCTTATCTATCGCAAAAAAAGTCCTCCTTTATCGTGTAGTGAAAAAATACAGACTTGTATCTGTTACGCGCATTTTATAAAGGCGGATAAGCCTTTTATTTTGACGCAACAAAAAATGCTGCAAGAGGGCTATGAGCTTGTTTCCAAGTCCGATTGCATAGCTGAAACTACAAATTTGCACGAATTTAAACTATCGTGGGCGATGCCGTCTTATCATTATGCCGGCAGTCGGGAGTATTTGATATATGGTTCGATCAAAAATTTAAATATAACGGCAATAGTGAATGATAAAAGGCGAATATGGCACAAAAAAGAGCACGAATGGGGACAGCCGGACGATTATGATCACGAGGTTATTTTTTATCCAAAACTTAATATAGTTCAAATAAATAAAATGGGGTATTAATAGCGTGCGTTAAATTTACTTACGGCCGATTGATATCGTCGTTGAAAAATAAATTTAAAAGCTTTGGGATAAAATTTAAAAATTTGAAAAATTGGACTTTAGTCTTACGGACGTTTATCAAAGTAGATAAAATAACGATATAGTGGGTTTTTGATAAAATTAGGAGATCACAAAGATAGTATGAAACCGGCTCAAATTTTATCGCTGCTTTCGCATATATCTTTCGTAGCGGCGATCATTTATAGGTTAAAATTCAGAGATAATAACCCGTGGGAGTTCGCAATCGCGCTTTTTGCCTACGCGGTTTTGTTTGCTTTTTATCCGCAAACCCTGCTTAACGATAATAAAAAGACGATCGCCCTGCTGCTATTTATGGCGCTTTTGATCGTGATCGTATAGCGGCGCCTATAAGTCGGTGGGATCGGTTGCGGCGGCGGTGCGATCCGCCTTTGATTGCAGCGGCGCGTGCGAGCGGTACTATTTTTAAAATTTATTGTAAAATTAGAGCGTTAATTTATTAAAATTTAAAGGGCTAGCATGCAGATAAACTTAGACGACGTGAGGATCGAGAGCGGCTGGAAAGAGGCGCTTAGAGAGGAATTTTTAAGCGAGTATTTTGCGAAGATCAAGGAAAACCTTCTCGCCGCAAAGGCGCGCGAGATCGTCTATCCGCCGGGAAATTTGATCTTTAATGCCTTTAATCTCACCCCGTTTGAGCGGGTGCGCGCGGTGATTTTGGGGCAGGATCCCTACCACGGCGCGCATCAGGCGATGGGGCTTAGCTTTTCGGTGCCGCGCGGCGTGCGAATTCCGCCCAGCCTCGTAAATATCTACAAAGAGATTAAAAGCGATCTGGGTATCAGCGAGCCTGAAAGCGGCGATCTGAGCTACTGGGCGAAGCAGGGCGTGCTGCTTCTTAATGCGAGCCTTAGCGTGGGCGCGAACCGCGCGAATTCGCACAGCGGCTTCGGCTGGCAAATTTTCACCGACGCCGTGATTAAAATTTTAAGCGCGAGGCGGCAAAATTTGGTCTTTATGCTGTGGGGAAATTTTGCCAAAGCAAAATCTGCGCTGATTGATGCGCAGAGGCATCTCATTTTAACCGCCGCGCATCCCAGTCCGCTTGCGGGAGGAGCGTTTTTTGGCTGCAAGCATTTTAGCAGATGCAACGAATATCTACGCGCGCACGGTCTGGGAGAGATTGATTGGGATCTAAATCACGGCGCAGATTAAATGTATTTTAAATGAAATTTGCGTAAAATGCGCTGCAAAATTTCAAAGTAAAGAAATTTTAAAAAATCTCGAAAGGAGAAGTGAGCGAATAATATACGACCGGTTTAAGAGGGCTTGCCGAAGCGACGCGAATGTGCGACTAGGCTATAATTATTGCAAATTAGAGGAACCATATGAAAAAGATAATTTTGGGAATTTTATTGCTATTTACAAGTAGTGTAGTGGCAAATACCCTATCTGAGATTAGGCAATCGGGCAGTGTGCGCGTAGGTGTATTTGAGGCGCAACCGCCTTTTAGTAAATTTGAAGACGGCAAATTTCAAGGATTTGAGGTGACCCTAGCCGAGGCGCTATCAAAAGATATATTCGGCGGCAAGGCGGGCAAGGTGGAATTCGTGCCCGTAAAGGCTAGTGAGCGTTTAAAAGTGTTGGAAGAGAATAAAGTAGATATGGTGCTTGCGACCTTTACGATCACAAATGAGCGTAAGCAGGTGGTCGATTTTACGACGCCGTATTTCGCAGTAAATATCGGCGTGCTAACCCGCAAGGGCGATAAGATCAAAACTATGTCTGATTTACACGGTAAGCCGATCATTGCAGAAAGCGGTACGACTAGCGAGGCATATTTTAAAAAAGAAGGTTTTGAAATCATAAATTGCGCTACCGCACATGAATGCTATAAAATTCTAAAAGAGGGTAAGGGTGCTGGCTTTGCACACGATAATTTATTAGTTCTTGCCTACGCGGTCGTAGATAGCGACACTGAAGTAAATATTAAGAATTTGGGCGTTTCGGACTTCTTGGGTATTGCGGTTTCTAAGGGCAATAAGGATCTGCTCGAGTTCTTAAACGGCGAGTTAATTAAGCTTAGTAAAGACGGCTTTATGAAAAAGACCTATGATGAGGCGATCGAGCCGTATTACAAGGGCACTGCGGAGAAAAAATATTTCTTGCTGGATGACCTTTATAGCCTATTTTAGGCGGTCGTAGCGGTACAGCTCGCCTGCATTTGCTTGCAGTAAGCATAGCTGTGTGCTCTCGCTAGGTAAAATTAAAAGGCTCGCATAGTCTTGCTATTTTGCCCGACTTTGCGAGCTTGGTTTAGATTGTAAGATTTTACTAACGCGTCGTTGCAGAATTTATAAAATTCCATAGAATTTCGCAGCGGCGTGCTATTTTTGCAGCACTAATAGACGCACGAAATTTTATAGCGAAGCGCTAAAATTTAATGAGAGCAGGCAGGGTTTGGCGCAAGGTAGCAAAATTTAAAAAGCCTCTATCATTATGTTTAGAAATTTTAGTTGCGAAATTTTATTGCTAAACTCGCAATTTAGGGAATAGTTTCGGTTCTAGTAAAATGAAATTTTAAGAAAATTTACATTACAATTACGAAAAATTTAAAATTCAAGGAGGAAATTATGAAAAAGTCATTTTTTCTTATTCTATTGTCGGCGATCTTTGTTTTTGCGAATTCCTTAAGCGAAATAAAGCAAAGCAAGGTTATCAGAGTGGGCGTTTATGAAAATGAGCCGCCTTTTAGCAAGTCGAGCGAGAAAGGCTTTGAAGGCTTCGAAGTCGAGCTTGCCAACGCGCTAGCCGGTAAAATTTTCGGCAATAGCGGCGGTCGTATCGAGCTCATACCGGTAACGAACGAAGTGCGTTTTCCGATGCTGCAAAACAATCAGGCAGATATGATAATTGCGGCTGCAAGTATCACCGAAGAGCGTAAAGGTAGCGTTGATTTCTCGATGCCGTATTTTACGGTGAATTTGGGAATTTTAACGAAAAAAGACTCAAATATTCACAAAATAGGCGATCTGATGGGCAAAAAGATCGGTATCATCCGCAAGACCACCGGCGAGGCGTATATCAAAAAGGACGGCGGTTATAATGTTTCTTATTGCAACGATTCGGTCGATTGCTACAGGAGATTAAAAAGTGGCGAGATCGACGGGTATTGCAACAACAACCTTTTTGTAATGGTCTATCCGGTCGTAGATCCTGCAGTCGAGGTCAATATAAAAAATTTAGGCGATAATGTATTCTTGGGCGTCGCGGTGCAAAAGGGTAACGCGGAGCTGCTAGAAGCGATCAATAAAGGCTTGATTGCGCTCAGCAAAGAGGGCTTTTTCAAAAAGGCTTACGAGGATACTTTCGAATCCTTCTATAAAGGCACCGTCGATAAAAAATATTTCTTACTCGACGATCTTTACAGCTTTTTTTAATAAAAAAGGAGTTTAAAATGAAAAAATCGCTGTTTTTAATTCTTTTATCTTGCATCTTTGCGCTTGCGAATTCTTTAAGCCAAATAAAGCAGAGTAAAGTCATTCGTATCGCTGTTTATGAAAATGAGCCTCCATTTAGTAGAGTTACGGATAACGGCTTTGAGGGCTTTGACGTAGAGCTTGCTAATGCAATCGGAGGTAAAATTTTAGGCGATACCGGCGGCAGGATCGAGCTCATACCGGTATCGGCGCAAGCGCGCTTTCCGTCCATTCAAAATAATCAGGCAGATATGCTTATCGCGGCTGCAAGCGTTACTGAGGAGAGAAAGAAAAATTATGAGTTTTCGATGCCCTATCTTTCGGTAAATTCCGGAGTTTTAACCAGAAAAAGCGACAATATCCAAAAAATGAGCGATCTGCGAGGTAAGAAAGTAGGCGTCATCCGCGGCTCGACGGGCGAAGCGTTTATGCAAAAGGACGGCGGCTACAATCTAGTGTATTGCAAAAATTCCTCCGATTGCTACAAACGGTTAAAGAGCGGCGAAATCGATGGCGCGTGCGACGATAATCTATTTGTGATGGTCTATCCGGTCGCAGATCCTAGCGTCGAGGTTAATATCAAAAGTCTTGGCGAGAACGTATTTTTAGGCATCGCGATGCAAAAAGGCAACGCAGATCTCGCAGAAGCCGTTAATCAAGCGCTCATTTCTCTTAGCAAAGAGGGCTTTTTCAAAAAAGCGTATAACGATACTTTCGAGCCTTTCTACAAAGGCACCGTCGATAAAAAATACTTCCTTTTAGACGACATATACAGCTTCTTTTAGAATTTTAAATTTTGATTGTGGGTCGGGATTTGAAGCTTCGCGGCTTTAAATTCTAACCCGCGCATAACCGGCGTGTCATTAAAATTCCATATCAAATTTTGTCCTAAAACCTCATTTCAAATTTTATTAGTCCCACCGCCGCGCCTAAGCCAGCGTGCACACGGCGGTCGCAATCTTTAGTATTTGCGAGCATTTACGGCGCGCAAAATTAGATTGAATTAAACTTTAAAATTTTACTTCGAGCCCTTGGAATTTTTTAAATCCTGCATGCGCTCCTGCTGAGCCTGCACGAACGCGTCGTATCTCGTAAAAAGATAATCCTTAATCTCAAAAATCATCAATGTAAAAATCGAAGGCAGCGTGAAAAATCTAATCGTCATAAATACCAGGTCAAGCGCGTTTAGCTCGTCGCTGCCCGCACGATACCCTCCCGCGCCCGCGGTTAAAATTCCGTGAAGCGTCTCGTAGTTGTAAAGGATGAAAATCGTCACGAAAAGCGTGGAGAGCTTCGATACGATCTTATTCATAATCTGCGCCACGTCCTCGTCGGCGATCACCGACATCGCAAACCACACGATGGTGAAAAACAGCGGAAAGACGATGTTGAAATTTAGCGAGTTATCAAGCTTCTGCGCACCCGTAACCGCGATGATCGCAAACACCGCCGCAAAGGGGATCACAAATAGCGCGAAGGTCATCGCCGATTTTATCGCCTTAAAAAAGCCATACGCAAGCAGAGGCGAGCCCAAAGCGAGCAAAAAGATCGTCAGCGCGTAGTTTGCTTTGGCAAAATCGTATAGGTTAAACAGCGCAAATACCGATGCTGCGGTAAGTAGCGGCACGCTGAGCTTAAACACCGCCCCATATTTGGCGTAAGCGCGCGACACGACGGCGTCGAGCCTACTAAATTTAACGTTTAAGCTTTGCGCTCTGATGAAAAACAAAATGACGAATTTGACGATGCAATTCGGTTTCACTGATATTCCTTAAAACTTAATAAATCTATCTATTTATTGTCATATGAATTTCCTTGCAAAGCTTCTTTCCAGTAATCTCTAATTTTAAAAAATATCAGTGTAAGTAATGAAGGTATTGTAAAATATTGTATAGCCATAGATATAATTTTAATTACTTGCTTATCTGGAAGCTGTGTCTTTTTGGTAAAAATTTCTATTAACATATCATTACTGAGAAATGCAATAAACAATAATACTATAGCAGAAAACCTAGATATTATTTCATTCACAAATATTGATAATTTTTCATCGGCCAAAATAAAACTTATAAGCCAAATATATGTACCATAAAGCATTGGAACTAATAATTTTAAAAGCGATGAATTATTAATAGTATCATAATTATTAGATGATGGTAATATTGGTAATATAATAAATTGGGGAAATTTAAAAATAAGTTGTGCGATCATGATTAAATATGTCAAAAGAGAAAGTACATATATGATTATTTTTATTGGTAGATTAAATCTAGAAATAAGCAGTAGCAAATAAATAAGCAGTAGCAAATAAATCAATGGCATTATTAAAGTAGGTACATTCACTAAAAAAATAACTATTACAATAAAAACATATAACATTGATACAAATGTATATGATATGCAAAAACAATAAATAATCATGCAAATAATCAATATAAGTAATGCTAAAGAATTATTTGCTATTGCAGAACTCAAAATTTCAAAAGAGATAGCAAATGGAATAATAAAAATTATAGATGACTTTTTGAATGATAAAAAACCCCACTTTTTAAATATTTTATCTAATCTATCAAATAGTTGAGGTTTCTTATTTACTAAAATAAGTATAATAAATCCTAATGTAAATATTATAACCGCTGGGATAAAATTTTGCTTATCTAACCACAAAAGTACCACTAGCATTAGTATTTCAATTGCTATAATAAATAATAGACAGAACGTACCAACAACATTAATTGATTCTGAGAGTTGATTATTTTTCATAGTTATATTTCACATCCAATCTAAAATTTGCGTAATTTCCGTAGCGTGAAAAATTTTAAGTCCCTGCGCGTTTTGCGGCTTCATCGGGACGATCGCGTTTTTAAATTTCTGCATCGCGGCTTCTTTCAGGCGCGCATCGAGGTTGAATATCTCTCTGATCTCGCCGTTTAGGCTCACCTCGCCGATGAAGACGCTTTCTTTGCTGATCGGGCGGTTTTTGAAGCTGCTTACGATCGCCGCGACGACGGCGAGATCGCACGCCGTTTCGGTGATTTTGACGCCGCCGCTTACGTTTACGAAGACGTCGTATCCGCCAAGCCCGATCTCAAGCTTGCGATCAAGTAGCGCTAGAAGCATATCGAGGCGGTTTTTATCAAAGCCCGTAGCGCTGCGCTTCGGATAGCCGCTCTCGCACACGAGCGCTTGGATCTCCACGACGAGCGCGCGCGTACCCTCCATCGTGATCGTGATCGCCGAGCCGCTTACCGCCTTGCCGCGCGTGAAAAATTTACTCGCGACATCCTTGGCGCTGACGAGTCCGTGCGGCCCCATCTCGAAAATCCCCACCTCGCTCGTAGCTCCAAAGCGGTTTTTAAAACCGCGTAAAATTCTAAGCTGCTTGCTCGCATCGCCCTCGAAATACAGCACCACGTCCACCATATGCTCTAGTATGCGCGGGCCTGCGATCGAGCCCTCTTTGGTGATATGGCCGATGATGAAGATCGAAATCCCGCGCGCTTTGGCAAGTCGCATCAGCTCGAACGTGATCTCGCGCACTTGCGTGATCGAGCCGGGCGCAGAGGGGGCTTTGTCGCTAAAAAGCGTCTGGATGCTGTCGATGACGATAAACTTATAATCCCTGCGCTCCACCTCTTCAAGCACGGCGCCCAGATTTATCTCGGTGAGCAAAAACAGCTGCTCGCTTATCGCGCCAAGCCTCTGCGCGCGCATTTTAATCTGGCTGGCGCTCTCCTCACCGCTTACGTAAAGCACGGCGCGACCGCCGCTTGCTAAATTTGCCGCGATCTTAAGCAGCAGCGTGGATTTTCCGATGCCCGGACTGCCGCCGATTAGCACGAGCGAACCCTCTACGACGCCGCCTCCGAGGACTAAATTTAGCTCGCTATCCTTGGTGTCGATCCGCGAAATTTGCTCGATTTCTATCTCGCTGATCGCTTTGGCGCTTGCGGACGAGGTGCGGGCAAGCTCGCCTTCGATCTCTTTTAGCGCTTTGATCTGAGCGGGCTTGAGCTCGACGAAGCTATCGAATGCGCCGCAGTCGGGGCATCTGCCGAGCCATCTGCTTTGCTGATTGCCGCAGTGTTGGCACTCAAAAATCGTAGTTTTAATCTTCGCCATCTTTATCCCTCGTTCATTTTTGCTTAAATTTAGCCTTGAATTTCGTGAAATTATACTTAAAATTTTTAAAATTTTAGCCGCCCCGCGCGCCGCTTGCGAGATCAAAAATCACGGAACAAAGGATTTGCGGCTAAATTTAGGCTAAATTTAAATATGTTTTAAACATTTATAACTATAATACAAACTTCACTTTATTTAAAGAAGGTTTAAGATGAAGGGCAAGCTTAGTAGAAGCCAGTTTTTGACGATATCGCTTACGCTATTTGCGATGTTTTTCGGTGCGGGAAATTTTATTTTTCCGCCGGGCTTAGGCAAGGATTCCGGACAGAATTTTTATATCGCGATAATGTTTTTTTGCGCTACGGCGGTGCTTCTGCCGGTGCTCGGCGTCGCAGGCATTGCGCGCGCTAAGGGGCTTCAGAGCCTGGTGCGCCGCATAGATCCCGTGTTTGCGATCGTTTTTACCGCGCTTTTGTATCTTACTATCGGGCCGCTTTTTGCGATACCGCGCGCGGCGAATATGCCTTTTGACATCGCGATTAAGCCTTTTATTGCGGAAGATCGTCTTCAAATTTGGCTATTTATTTATTCTGCCGCATATTTTGCGCTGAACTATTACATCTGTATGAACCCTTCAAAGCTCGTCGATCTGCTCGGAAAATATCTCACGCCGATACTTTTGGCGCTTATTTTGTTACTTTTCGGCGCGGGATTTTTGTTTCCTATCGGAAGCTTCGTAGCTCCTAGCGGAGAGTATGTCGATCATGCCGCAGCAAAGGGCTTCGTAGAGGGCTATCAGACGATGGATGCGCTTGCGTCGCTGGCATTTGGAATCATCGTAATTAACGCCATCAAAGCAACCGGCGTGAGCGACGAGAAGCACCTTGTAACCTCCACGATAAAAGCAGGAATGATGTCGGGCGTCATACTGATGACGATATATTTTATGCTGGGCTATCTGGGCGCGACCTCCGCGGAGCTTTTCAAAGATATGCCGAATATCAACGGAGCGGAGCTTCTGTCGCGAGTAAGCGATTATTACTTCGGAAGAATTGGCGTCGTGATCCTAGGCAGCGCATTTTTCTTAGCCTGCATCACCACGACGCTGGGTCTTATAAGCTCGGCTAGCGAATACTTCGAGGAGCTTACGAAAGGCAAGATCAAATACAAAACATGGGCGATCGCTTGGTGCGTGATCGGCTTTGGAGTTGCAAATTTCGGCCTTACGACCATCATCAAAGGCTCCATCCCCGTGCTCGTCGCCATCTATCCGATCTCGATCATGCTGATAATCCTCTCGCTGATTAATCCGTGGATCGATTCGAGCAAGCTGATTTACCGCGCCTGCGTCTATGTTTGCGTCGTCGAGGGCGTCATAAACGGACTTGATATTTTGGGGATTTCGGTGCCGCTTGTTACGTTTATCGTGAAGAAAATGCCATTTTACGACTCGATGCTCGGCTGGATCGTGCCTAGCACCTTGACCTTCGCCGTGACATATGTGCTGCATCTGATCTTTGAAAAAAGAGACGATAGCTTTTAAATTTAAGAGCTATTTTAAAATTTAGCCGGGCTCTACGGGGCTCGGCATACTTCTAAATTTTAATTCGTCGCCGAATTTAATCTCTCATATTTTTCCATAGAATTTTGACATATAAAATAAGCCGCCTTCAAAATTTAACTTAAATTTACGATAAAATTATCAAAATAAAATCGCAAAAGGAAATAAGATGGATAAACGGGATGAGGCGCTAAGCTTGGCGCGAGATTTTGAGCGCGACGGCTTTAGAGTGCCCGGTTTATATGAGCGGTTTTGGCGGCTGCAAGGTGATGCGGCGGCGTATTTTACACTAGCGGACAGTCTGCTGCGCGGGCGGAGGGACGGCGGCACGCTGCTAAAGGACGCTCTGGGCTATGTGGGCGAGGAGGATTTTAAAGCTCTGATCGCCACGGCGGTTGAAATGTTGCGCGAAGAAGCAGCAGGGCGGCGCGAAACGAAGCAGGACGAAAGCGCGGCACAGATGGGAGAGAATGCGCGCTCGGCGCAGGCGGACGAAAGCGCGGGCGAAAACGCATGGCAACGCGGCAGAGATGAAAAAAGCGCACGCTGGAAAAACGCCGAAGAGGTCATCGCAGCGGCGAGTCTCGAGTTTGCGCCGCTTTTGCACCCGTATCTTGGCGAGCTTTTTAAATTGCAGCCGAACGAGAGCGCGTATTACGCGGAGTATCCGTGGCGCGGGCTTAGTTACGAGAGCTCAAAGTTCTGGCGCGAGAGGCTTGCAGGTCCGCAGACGAGCAGAGACGATAAGCAAAAAATTTTTAGCTGCCTGCTTCAGACCCGCGATCCGCGAAACGTAAAATTTGCCTGCGAGTTCGCGCTTGCGGAGGATTTTTTCGATCGCCCGTGCGATTTGCTCGAATATATAGGCTACTGGCTGGAGGTCGTGGGATTTACTTTTGAGCGGGTTAAATTTGACGTAGACGGCGCGGCTCAAGCGGCAGGGGATGAAATTTTAAAAATGGATGCGGGCAAATGCGGCGGCGCCAAGCAAACCCAACCTAGCGAGCGCGACGTATCGCGGATGTCAAACGAGCCGGACGGCGCTACTTCAGCGTCGCTGCAAGCGGATGAGTGCGATCTATCGCGCAAAAATTTAGATGAAGCGTGCGATGCGGCAAGCGCCGTTAAATTTAACGCTGGCGATTTAAAATCGGCAGCGAGCCAAAATTTTAAAGCGTGCGCAGCTGAACACGACTCTAAATTTAACTCAAACGAGCTAGCTGCCGATAAATCACAAAAAGCGCCGAACGATGAAATTTGCTTTGGCGGCGAGAAATTCAGGCTCAAAAGATACTGCAGCCAGCGCGCGTATCACATAATCTTTCCGCGCGGCTACTTCGGCGCGCCCTATGCGCCGCATCTGGCGAAGCATCATCCGACCTGGTGGTTTGAGGGCAGCGAGGCGAGATATAGGCTAGGCGGGGTTTTGGACGAGGCGGACGGCGATGCGCAAAATCCGCTATTTCATCTCATTACGCTTGATCCGCTACCCCATGACTTGCCCGTGCGCTCGCTACCGCGCCTAATCCTCGCCGCGCACGTCAGAGAGATAAACGAGGGCGAGGTAGTATTTTACGAGCACGACGCGCAGGGTATGCCGCGACGTATCGGAAATAGGACGCAGGTAGAATACGTGCAGGACGAGCCGATCACATGGAGTGCGAGGTTGCGCTTGCGCCTACGCCGTCGCGCTGGGCGGCTCAGGACTGGGGGATGTCAAACAGCAGGCAAAACCTCGCGCGCATCGACGGCGAGCCTTCGTGGATACAGGGCGCGCAGGTGTCGCGCTGTCCGATATGCGGCGAAAAGATGGAGTTTTTGATGCAGCTTGACAGCGAGCTTCCAAGCTGCGAGCAAGACGGCGAGGTATATTTCGGCAGCGGCGGGATTTTATATGTGTTTTGGTGCGAGCGGACGCGGGTGAGCGCGTTTTTTATGCAGTGTACGTGAGTAAAATTTAAGAAAAACGCGCAAATGGACGGACGGATGATCACGGCGAAAATAAAAAGAAAGGGCGGTATTTGGTATTTTGACGATTATTTTAAGTCGCTTCGCAAGAATGAAAACGAAATAGCAAAGCCTATCAGGCAGTTTGTCTTGGATCCGAAAAGGTATCTGTTTAATACGAAAGAGACCCTTCACGACGCCGTTTTGACTGAATTTAAATTTGGCATTTTAAAAAAACGAAGATAAATTAACGATGAAATTTTTATCGCCATATGGGGATAGAAATTTTAAATTTATTTTCAAAAACGTCCTAGCCGTCCGCTTCAAAACGGACGACAAGAGCTTTAAAAATAACGATCTGATAGTTCATCAATTTTCGCTAAAGCCGGAAGGCGTTTGCGAGTATGATTTTATCTTTGCGAGCGGACAGAGGATAGCCGTGAAATTTAAGCGGCTTGAGATCATTGAAGAATTCTTATAGGTGCGCTGCTTTGCTGATGGCGGAGGGATTTTACGTATTTTGGTGCGAGCGGACGTGGACGAGCGCGTTTTTTATGCAGTGCGTGAGCTAAAATTTTGTAAAATTCTAAAACGAAAATCGTAAAATTCTAAGTAAAATTTGTTCTAAGATAATCGAGCGGCAAAATTTGACGAGCATTTCGGCACGTAAATTTAAACTTCTTTAGCGAGAATATGAATATAAATTTACGCAGACATGCAGAGTTTAAGCGTAAATCCCATCCACCAGCGTCTCTACAAACTCATCCGAGTTAAATTCCGCCAAATCCTCCATCCGCTCGCCCACGCCGACGAAAAGTATCGGCAGCTGCAGCTCGCGCGCTATGGCGAAAAGTGCGCCGCCTTTGGGCGTGCCGTCGAGCTTCGTGATGATGATGCCGTCGAGCCTTACGATCTCGTTGAACGCTCTGGCTTGCGCGACGCTGTGATTGCCCTGAGTGGCGTCGAGCACGATGATCTTGCGGTGCGGTGCGCCGCTTTTTGCGCGGTCGCAGATGCACACGATCTTCTCTAACTCCGCGGCTAAATTTTTCTGATTTTGCAGGCGTCCGGCGGTGTCGATCAGGACGCGATCGATGTTTTTGGCACTAGCTGAGCTAACGGTGTCAAACGCCACAGCAGCGGGATCGTGCCCCTGCGCGGTCGCTACGATCGGTAGATTTAGAATTTGCGCCCATTTGCGCAGCTGCTCGACTGCGCCCGCGCGAAAGGTGTCGCATGCGCCTAAAATCACGCTCTGACCGCTATTTTTATATAAATTTGCAAGCTTTGCGGTCGTCGTGGTCTTGCCCGCGCCGTTTACGCCGATGATGAGCTCTACGAACGGCTTCTCATCTGCGGCTTTAGCGATCTCGTAATCGAAATAGTTCTTCAAAACGCCCTTGAGATCATCTTTTGCGACTAGCTTTTTTGTGGGCAGTTTTTCTAAAATTTCCTCCACGAGCTCGTAGCCTACGTCGGCTTCAAGCAGCATCTCTTCTAGGATTTCTTTTGAAATTCTATCTTCGCTTTTCGCGCCTCGCATCGCGTCTATGGTCTTGCTAAGCCCTTTTTTAAAAAATTCGAACATCAAAAAATTTTCTCCAATTCGGTCATTAAAATTTCTTCCGGCATCAGCCCGAAATATTGCGCGCTAAACTCGCCCTTTTCGTCGTATATCGCCATATACGGCACTTCGTTTATGCCACCTAACGCCTTTGTAAAAAAATCCGTTCCTTCGCCGTAAGCGATCGCGTAATTTACTTCGTGTGCGCTTGCATAATTTTTTGCATCGTCTAAATTTGCATCACCGATCATCACGCCGATTATGTCAAGCTTACCCGAGTAAGCTTGTTTGGCGGCATTTAGCGCGCTTACCTGCACGGCGCAGGCGTCGCACCACGGCGTAAAAAATGCAAATAGCGTCACGGTGGAGTTGTTATCGATATGAAAGCCCTGTTTTGTCTTTTGCATATTTAAAATTTTTCCGTTACTTAGCTGAAGTGTAAAAGGAGCGGTATAATCGACCTGGATTACGGCTTCGGTTTCGGACTGCGGCTGCGTGGCGTTGGCCTCGGTCGGGGTATCGCTTGATTTTTTATCCTCATCATCGCTGCAACCTGCAAGAAAGAAAAAAGCCGTAAAAAGCGCTAGAAAAAAACGAAATTTCATAATAAACCTTAAAATTTAATCGCAAGATTATACAAAAACTAGCTAAAATAAGCGTTAAAATTTTATAAAAGGCTTAAGCTATGCAAAAGAATGAATTTAGAAAAATTTGTAAATCGCGCCTAAAATCTCACGCCGCGCGAGCGGCTAGATGCGAGCATTACGCACTTTTATGGCGGCTTGAGCGGCTGATAAAATTTTTAAAAGCGCGTAAAATTTTAATATTTTTGCCGATGAGTTACGAGCCGAACGTTTTGATTTTAAGAAAAAAGCTATCAAAAAGCTGCGAATTTTACGTTCCGTTTATGGTGGATATTAGCTTAAAAATGGTAAGATTGCGCCAGCCTTTTAAAATTTCACGCTTTGGATTGCGGCAGACGCTTCCGCAAAACGGGTATTTTAAGAAGGTCGATCTAGCCGTGGTTCCAGCTATCGGAGTGGATGGCGCAATGGCTAGAATAGGACATGGGAAAGGATTTTACGATATGTTTTTTTCAGGTCTTAAGTTTAAGCCCGCAATCGCGTTCGTGAGTATAAAAGACTGCTTTTGTAGCGAAATTTTATCGCTTGATCACGACGTAAAGGGTGATTTTTACATAACTCCGAGCCAAAATTACCTAAAAAGAGGAAAGTATGATAGAGATTTTAATCGCCTTGTGCGCTCTTGCGGTGGGCGCTGGCACAGGATACTTAGTAGCTAGAAAGATCAATAACGCCAATTACGATTTCTTCGTCGAACAAGCCAAGGCTAAAGCCAAAGCTATAGAATTTGAAGCCGAGGGCATCTTGCGAAATTCTAAAATTTCGGTGCAGGAAGCGGAGTTTGAAGCTAAGAAAAAATACGAAGATAAGGCAAGCAAACTGCAGAAAGAATTTAACGTTAAATTTGACGAGCTCGGCAAAAAGGAGCACGCGCTTCTAACCGAGCAAGAGATTTTAAAAGACAGCAAAAAAGAGCTCGAAAGCGCCAAAAAAGAGGCGAAATTCCTCTACGAAGAGGGCTCAAATTTGAAGAAAAGCTATGAAGAGAAGCTAGCCGAAGCGCTTAAAGTTTTGGAGCGCGTGGCGGGCTTTACGCAGGATGAGGCGCGCGCGCAGGTGCTTAAGAAGGTCGAGGAGCAAAGCCGCACCGACATCGCTCACATCGTGCGAAAATATGAAGAGGAAGCCAAAAAAGAGGCGCGAAAAAAAGCGAATTATATTTTGGCGCAGGCTACGTCGCGCTTTGCAGGCGAGTTCGCCGCAGAGCGGCTTATCAACGTCGTAAATATCAAAAACGATGAGCTAAAAGGTCGCATCATCGGCAAAGAGGGGCGCAACATAAAGGCGCTTGAGATGACCTTGGGCGTGGACGTCATCATCGACGATACCCCGAATGCGATTATCGTAAGCTCGCACAATCTATACCGCCGCGCCATCGCCGTTCGCGTCATCGAAACGCTTATCGAGGACGGCAGAATTCAACCTGCGCGCATCGAGGATATCTACAAAAAAGTAAGCGACGAATTTGAAGCTAGCATCGCCGAAGAGGGCGAAAATATCGTAATGGATCTAGGCCTTAGCAAAATTCACCCCGAAATTTTAAAACTCATCGGCAAGCTTAAATTTCGCGCGAGCTACGGACAGAATGCCCTTGCGCACAGCCTTGAGGTCGCGCATCTTGCGGGCATCATCGCCGCAGAAACGGGCGGAGATCAAAAGCTGGCCAAGCGGGCAGGCCTACTTCACGATATCGGTAAGGCGCTAACTCACGAGTACGAGGGTTCGCACGTGGATCTGGGCGCCGAAGTTTGCCGCCGCTACAAAGAGCATCCGGTGGTGATAAATGCGATCTACGCCCACCACGGTCACGAGGAGGCTACCAGCGTAGAAAGCGCCGCAGTGTGTGCCGCAGACGCGCTAAGTGCCGCGCGCCCGGGCGCTAGACGAGAGGTGCTAGAAAGCTATCTAAAACGCGTTAGCGACATCGAAGCGATCGCGATGAGCAAAACGGGCGTCAAGCAAGCCTACGCGATCAACGCCGGTCGCGAGATTCGCGTCATCGCAAACGCCAAGCTTATGAACGACGATGAGGCGGTTTTGGTCGCTAAAGAGATCGCTTCGGAGATCCAAGATAAGGTTCAATTCCCGGGCGAGATCAAGGTTAACGTCATACGCGAGCTTCGCGCGGTAGAGATAGCCAAATAAGGAGTATGAAATGAAAAAATTTATAATCGCTTTATTTTTGCTTTTTAGCGCGGCATTTGCTGAGGATGAGCTCATCATTGATAGCGCGAGCGCCTATTCGTCGGTGATGCGCACGAACACGCAGTATAAATACCTAGCGCAGCAAGCCCGTGCGATAGTGATATTTCCGAGCGTCAAGAAGCTAGGCTTCATCATAGGCGGAATGTATGGCGAGGGGATCATCATCTACAATAACGACGGCGCGCATAGCGTAAGCGGCGCTGAGATCAGCAGCGCCAGCGTAGGACTTCAGATCGGCTATGAGGATAATTATCTAGTCATTTTCGTAATGCATGACGATGTAATCCAAAAAATGCGAAATTCCCAAATCACGCTCTCGGGCGACGCTACGGCGGTAGCAGGTAACTACAGCGCCGATTCTGGCTCTTTAGACGTGCTAAATCAAGATATGTACGTCTTTACGAATAAAGGCGGGCTGTTTGCGGGAGTGAGTCTGGGTGGTTCGGTGCTGGAGACTAAAAATGACCGCGCTTTTGATCCAAATACTGAGGGCTATGCACTTTTGATGCGAGTAATCGGCGCAGATGAGTAAAATTTAGCTAGAAATGCTAAGGCGCATAGCTTAGCGAAAAATTTTGCTTTATGGGCGTTTTATTAGCAGCTTGGAATTTTGCTCGCGTGATTTCTGCAGAATAATAGACTTAGGTGCGTAATTTTATTGCAATTCTCGGAGTGGGAGGCATTTGAGGATATCGCGTAAATCCTGCGTAATTCGCAAGTTACTTTGAATTCTAAAGAAGTCGAAATTTTGTCATTAAATTTAGAATTGCAAAATTTTACTATTAAATTTTGCGATGATTTTACTTGATGCTTAGAAATTTTATTTTAGAATTTTGCTTAATATTTTGCGGCAAAATTTTATATTTCGCGGCAGCTGCTCGGAATTTTAAATTTAATGTCGCAGCGAAATCGAGTAGTGTCGTGGGGCATTATAGTGAAATTTTCGCACCGAATTTTAAAGCTGCTTTAGTCAAAATTTATAGAATTTTATACGATCTAATGAAAGGATTCGATGGAATCGATGTTTGCAAACCTCCATACGTGGGGGTATTTGATACTGTTTTTGTATTCGCTGGGCGGAGGATTTTTGGCGCTTGCGGCGGCGGGCGTGTTAAGCTCGGCCGGCGAGCTCAATATCGTCTTATGCATCGTAATCGCCTGCATATCGAACTTCATAGGCGATTCTGGGCTGTTTTTAGTAAGCCGCTACAACAAAAAAGAGATCATGCCCTATCTGCGCAAACAGCGCCGGAACCTCGCTCTGGCGCAGATTTTATTTCGTAAATACGGCGACCGCATAATTTTAATCAAAAAATTTATCTACGGCCTCAAAACCCTCGTGCCGATCGCGATCGGTATCACAAAATATTCATTTTTAAAATTTAGCGTCATCAATGTCGTAAGCTCGCTCATTTGGGCGCTTGTGATGGGACTGCTGAGCTACTATGCGGGTGATTTCGTGCGCGAGCTCTATGTGCATATCAAGGACGCGCCGTGGATCGCTCCGCTGGCTCTAGGCGCGATAGTAGCGGCGATCGTGCTCTATTTTCGCTTCGCGACCCGCAAAAGAGGCTAGCGGTGGCAAAAAAGCTGATCCCGCTCGCAATTTTTGTAGTACTTCTTTTGGTGCTAAATTTGATCTCCAATTCGCGCAGCCACGCGGCTAAAGATGAACGGGTTTTTACCTCCAAAACCCTGGATGCTGCGTCGCGTAAAAGCGGCGCGCAAAATTTAAAAAGCGGCACCGATCGTAAAATTTCAAGCTCGCAAAATCCTGCAAGTAGCGTCGGTGCAAAAGATGAGCGCGGCGAAAAGGGCGCATATAGCACGAATATAGACGGTGCAAGAAGCGCAGACGGCGGAGCAGGGCTCGGGGCAGACTTAGGAGATTTAAAATCTCATCCGCAAGCAAACGAGCGCGCCGCGGCAAATTCTAAAGATGAGGCGGATATCCACAGGCGGAGCAGCACAGATTACGAAGCTTCAGACTCGCAAAATCCCGCCGAAAATTCTAAAAATCAGCTCGCGGACGAGCCCTGCATAAGCAAGGAGTGCGTGAGCGCTCATATCCGCCGTACGGGCACTTTGCCGCAAAATTTCATCACGAAAAAGCAGGCCGGCGAGCTTGGCTGGCAGGGCGGCGATCTGTGGCGATACGCGCGTGGCAAGAGCATCGGCGGCGATCGTTTCGGCAATTTCGAGCGCAGGCTACCTGATAAAAAGGGGCGGATCTGGCGCGAGTGCGACATCGAGTATCGCGGCGGCCCGCGCGGCGCGAAGCGGCTGATATTTTCAAACGACGGGCTGATCTTCTACACCGCCGATCATTACGAAAGCTTCGAGCGCGTGCAATGAGTTTAAATTTTAAAACGCGCAGCGCCCCAAAGATCATCATCGACGGCGCAAAGATTAGGCGCAAAGATCAAATTTTCGCGCTGTTTGCCGCAGCGCTGGATTTCAAGCCCGAATATATCGCAAATTTAGACGCGCTCTACGACGCGCTGGGCGAGCGAGGCGGGCAGGTTTTTGTCGTCATCAAAAGGGGCGGAATTTTAAAGCTAAGGCTGGGCAAATTTTATGATATTTTGCTGGATGTTTTGCGAAACAGCGAGGCAAAAATTTTAATACTATGAGTTTGTGCGGCAGCCATTCCGCTTTAAAGCTAAATTTTGCCGAGGCAAAGGGTGGTTTGTTTCGCCGCAGTTTCGAGCGTGCCGTTAAATTTGCGAATTTTATAGCTTATTAAAAGAGGCGATTTTAGAAATTTCGCTCACAAAGCTCACGCGGTCAAATTTAAACTCAAGCCCATACTGCCAATCTTTGCGGCGCGGGTTTTTAAACTCGTAAAGATTAACCGTCTCCGTTTCAAATTTAATCTTAAGCGCGAGATACCAGCAGTCCCAGATCCCGCACGGACAGCCCAGTAGGACGACATCCCGCTCATCTTGCGCCAAATCGGCTTCAAGCGCGGCGCGCAAAAATAGCTCCTCAAAATCGATCAAGCTCAAATAAGCATAGCTTCCCGCGACGCTAGCTTGCCCGTCCTTTGCCGCAAAGCTTTGCTCGTGCTGCCTAATCAGCTCAAGCAAAGGCTCGCCGTTTATTGCAACGACGACTTCGGTAAAGCTTTCGCGCTCAATTTCGTAATCGTTTAGGTAAAATTTAATGCTATCCATGCGGCAATCTCGATAAATGATCTGTTTTGCGCCGTATTTGCACCGGCCTGCTAAAATTTCAGCGCAGTTTAGCGAATTTGAAGTGAAATTCGGTTGAAAATCAAAAATTCGCTGGTAAAGCGCAGATCAAATGGATATTTCGTAAAATTTAATGATTTTGAACTCGCGGAGCTTGCTTTCAGTGAGCACAAACTTAAATTCGCAAAAAAGCTCAATTTGTGTAGATGAAAGAAGCGAAAATAAAAGGTTAAATTTTAGCGCAGATCAAAGAGGTCGAAACGAGAGTTAAATTTTGCTACGGATAAAGAAGCAGAAATGAGGGGTTAAATTTAATTCGCTTTTGCGGGCGCTTAAATTTAACCCCGCCGCGGCTACATCATTTCGCCGCTTTTGTGCTCGTGCTCGGTGTAGGTTACCGGAATATCCTTTTTGCCTTTTCCCGGCGTATACACTCCCTCTCCGCGTTTGAAAAGAAGCTCGATGCCTTCGTCGTTCGTAAGCATTATGCCGCTTGCGGAAGCAGCGCGCTTGAGATTATGCTTTTTACCTTTTTCGTCGGTTAGCACGCCCGTTGCGAACATATCGTTCGAGCTAAGGCTGATGCGCTTATCCCCGGTCTCTCCGAGTAGAAATACGATCGTATGCGTTACGGACTCTTGCTTTTGCTGCGGAGCCGTATCGGCCTTAGGTTGGTTGCATCCGCTTAAAAGCGCGATTGCCGCTAATGACGAGAATACAATTCGTCTCATTTTTTCTCCTTTAAAAAAAGTTCGCGAATTATATAGCCAAAAAGTAAATCCTAGATTTCGCGACTTTTTATTTAATCAAAGATTAACCCAAATTTAGTAAAATTCCAGCTGAAAACATCCCAAATAAGGAGAACCTTATGGCAGTAAAAATCGCAATTAACGGCTTTGGAAGGATCGGTAGGTGCGCGGCTAGAATTGCGCTAAGCAGGGACGATGTAGAGCTTGTAGCGATCAACGATACCGCTAAGCGCGAGCTTACGAGATACCTGCTTCAATACGACACCGTTCACGGCGAGTTTCGTAAAAAAGTAGAAATTATAAGCGACGAATGCATAGCCGTAGACGGCAAAAAAATCCGCGTCTATTCCACCAGAGAGCCTGCGGAGCTTGATTTTGCAGGCGATGGCGCAGAAGCTGTGCTTGAATGTACTGGTGCGTTTTTAACGAGCGAAAAATGCAAGCCATTCATAGATAACGGTATCGGCGTAGTCGTAATGAGCGCGCCTGCCAAGGATGATACGCCTACTTTCGTAATCGGCGTTAATGAGGGTGCTTATGCAGGACAACGCGTCATCTCAAACGCTAGCTGCACCACTAACGGCCTGGCTCCGATTGCAAAAATTTTAGACGATGAGCTTGGCATCGAAAAGGGTCTGATGACGACAATTCATGCTTATACGCATGGACAGAGTCTAGTCGATGTAAAAGCCAAGGATTTTCGCCGTTCACGCGCCGCGGCTCTTAATATCGCTCCGACTACGACGGGTGCGGCAAAAGCGATTAGCAAGGTACTTCCGCAGCTAAGCGGTAAGATGCACGGGCAATCTGTGCGCGTGCCGGTGGCTAACGTATCGATGGTTGATCTAACGGTGCTAACGCGCAAGCAGACGAGTGCTGAGGAGCTAAATGAAATTTTCCGCCGTTATGCCACTAAAGAGATGAAAGGAATTTTGCTCGTAGACGACGATAGTCGCGTCAGCAGCGATTTTTGTACTTCAGAATACTCCAGCATCGTAGCTAGCGACTGCACGCAGGTAATTGACGGCAATCTGATAAAAGTGATGAGCTGGTATGACAACGAGTGGGGATATAGCGAGCGCCTCATCGATTTAGCCCTATATGCGGCAAAAAGAAGGAAATAAGATGGGCGAAATTCTTTCGATTAAAGATTTGAAATTTAAAGACGGCGCGCGCGTTTTTATCAGATGCGATTTTAACGTGCCGATGGATGAGTTTTGCAATATTACGGACGATCGCCGCATCCGTTCGTCTATCCCTACTATTAAATATTGCTTAGATGAGGGCTGCGCGGTAATTTTAGCCAGCCACTTAGGACGCCCGAAAAACGGATACGAAGAAAGACTTAGCCTAAAGCCTGTGGTAAAGAGGCTATCTAGGCTTTTGGAGCGCGAGATAAAATTTGTCTCTGATGTCGCGGGCGAGGAGGCAGGAGCTGCGGTAAATTCGCTTAAAAAGGGCGAAGTGCTTCTGCTAGATAATCTGCGTTTCGAAAAGGGCGAGAGCAAAAACGACGAAGCACTAGCTAAGAGGCTCGCAAGCTACGCGGAATTTTATATCAACGATGCTTTTGGTGTATGTCACCGCGCGCATGCTTCAGTAGAGGCGATTACAAAATTCTACGATGAGGCACACAAAGCGGCGGGATTTTTATTGCTAAAAGAGATAAAATTCGCCAAAGACCTTATTAAAGATCCTGCGCGTCCTTTTGTAGCCGTAACGGGCGGCAGCAAAGTAAGCGGCAAGCTTCAGGCGCTTAAAAATTTACTTCCTAAAGTCGATAAGCTCATAATCGGAGGCGGCATGGCGTTTACGTTTTTAAAAGCCGTCGGATATGACATCGGTAATTCGCTTTTAGAGGAGGATCTTATATCTGACGCACTAAATATCTTGCGCCGCGGCAAAGAGCTTGGGGTTAAAATTTATATCCCCGTCGATGCCGTCGCAGCTCCGCAATGCTCGCAAGACGCCGTTACAAAAAAGGTTACCGTCCAAGAAATTCCAAGCGATTGGATGGGGCTAGATATCGGGCCTGCGACCGTAGCGCTTTTTAAAGAAGCCTTAGACGATGCACAAACGATCTGGTGGAACGGACCGATGGGAGTTTTTGAGATCGATAAATTCGCTCGCGGCAGCCTACATATATCGCACGCGATCGCAGATAGCGACGCCACAACCGTAGTGGGCGGCGGCGATACTGCAGATGTCGTCGAACGCGCGGGCAACGCCGATGATATGACTTTTATTTCTACCGGAGGCGGCGCGAGCTTAGAACTCATCGAGGGCAAGGAGCTGCCGGGCGTGCGAGTGCTTACTGCTAAAACGGAGCTGCGATGATACTAGCGGCGAATCTTAAATGCAACCATACTCGCGCTAGTTTTGAGCAGTACGCTAAAGCTTTAGAGGAAGGCTTAGCGGGCGGAATTTCGCGCGAGGATGAAATTTTGGTTTTTCCTCCTGCTAGCGCATTTTGCGCGAGGGTGAAAAATTTCACCCAAGGCGCGCAAAATTTCTATCCTGCCGCGCACGGCAGCTTTACGGGCGAGATCGGCGGCGATATGCTGGCGGAATTTGACGTCAAAACCGTTCTTATCGGTCACAGCGAGCGGCGCGCCATTTTGGGAGAGAGCGCGGAGCTAATAAGAGAGAAATTCAGTTTTGCCGCAGCACGCGGCTGGCGCATCGTCTTTTGCGTCGGCGAGGATGAGGCGGCATTTGCGCAAAACTGCAGCGAGGAGTTTGTAGCGGCACAGCTTGAGGGTATTGATCTGAAATACCGAAATTTAATACTAGCTTACGAGCCTGTCTGGGCGATCGGTACGGGCAGAAGTGCGCAGTGCGAGCAGATCGAAAAAATGCTGAGGTCTTTACGCACCAAAAGCTCAGCACCTCTACTTTACGGAGGCAGCGTAAATGCGGAAAATATCGCAAAAATTTGCGCGATAAAAGGTTGCGACGGGGTGTTAGTGGGCACAGCAAGCTGGGACGCCTCGAAGTTTTTGGAACTTATACGCGTTGTCTCGCATCGCTATACTTCGTTGCCTTAAAATTTTGCTCGGTCATTACCTAATAGGGTAACTCCTGTCGCAAAATTTTAAGTCGCCTAGTCTAGCTTCGCGATACTGTCGCTATAAAATTTAGTTTAAAATTTGGCGTTTCGCGAGATTTTGCAAATTTTAATTTGTAAAATTTTAAGTCAAATTGTGAAGGATTTTAAGATGGATTTGAATGTTGTTGCAGATTTTGCGACCAAGACTAGGCGTGTAGCCTGTCGCAGGGAGCAAAATCAAAACTCATTCAAAGACACTTAAAAGCCAAGCAAATTTTAAAGGAGAAATAATGATTTTAAAAGGGAAAAAAGGCCTCATCGTCGGCGTCGCTAACGCCAAATCCATCGCTTACGGCATCGCCGAAGCTTGTCACGCCCAGGGTGCGCAAATGGCGTTTACCTACCTAAACGATGCGCTAAAAAAACGCGTAGAGCCGATTGCAGAGGAGTTTGGGAGCAAATTCGTCTACGAGCTTGACGTAAATAACCAAGCTCACCTAGACGGGCTTGCAGATCGCATCAAAGCAGACCTTGGCGAGATAGATTTCGTCGTGCACGCAGTGGCCTACGCACCCAAAGAGGCGCTAGAGGGCGAGTTTGTAAACACTACAAAAGAAGCCTTTGATATCGCGATGGGTACGAGCGTGTATTCGCTGCTAAGCCTCACGCGCGCGGTACTTCCTGTGCTAAAAGAGGGCGGCTCGGTGCTCACGCTCACATATCTTGGCGGACCAAAATTCGTACCTCACTACAACGTAATGGGCGTCGCAAAAGCGGCTCTTGAAAGCTCCGTGCGCTACCTAGCACACGACCTTGGCGCGCGCGGTATCCGCGTAAATGCTATCAGCGCAGGCCCGATCAAAACGCTTGCCGCAAGCGGTATCGGCGATTTTAGGATGATTTTACGCTACAACGAGGTAAATAGCCCGCTAAAACGTAACGTCACGACGCATGACGTCGGCAAAAGCGCGATGTATCTACTCAGCGACCTTGCTAGCGGCGTGACAGGCGAAGTTCACTACGTCGACTGCGGCTACAACATCATGGGCATGGGCGACGTGGCTACCGACGCCGAGGGTAAGACGATCCTTGCGTGGGATGCGGCCAAGGCCGAATAAGCGGCGTGTAAAAAGGGCAAAATTTGACGCGTACGGTATATTACGAGGCTAGGCATAAAGCCATAACAGAGGGCGGCGTAGAGGGTATCGCCGCCGTTTTGCTAGGTGATGACGAGGCCGAGAAAGCCTCGCTTCTGTTGTGTTTAGATTATTACCTTGATCCCTACTACGGCTGCACGCTGGCGCATGAGAGCGAAATTTTCGCCCTTTTGCAGGAGCTGCTTCTTACCGAGCGCTCGCAAGCCATCAGAGACGATATTTTGCAGCTTCTGGGCGATTACTGCGGCGATTTTAGCGTGCTGCGAAGCAGGATTTGCGAGGTGTCAGGCGAGCTTTTGCCGGGTATCAAGCGCTTGATCGAAGGATAAATTTAACGACCGGCACGCTTTTGTGCGCGGTAATTGCGTCGCGGCGAGCGGTAGCGAAATTTGCCGCGCCTCCGCATACGCCTTTTTTTGCTGCGAAAATGCGGCAGCGCAAAATTTAAAAGTTGGAAGCGGCGATGAGAACCTCGGATGAGCGAGGAGCTCTATTAGGCGCGTACCTAAAAACGGCATGGAGATAGAGGATTATTTTAGAGCCGTTTTTGAAAAAAGCGGTAAAAGCTGCCAGGAAGGAGCTTAATGAAAAAGGATTATATCTGCGTATTCGACTGCGAGACGATCCCCGACGTAGCGGCGCTGGTGCGGGTGCTGGATGAGGACGCGATCGCGGACTGCTTCGAGCCTTTCGATAAAAAAAGCTTCGCAAAGCTTCTTGACGCGCAGCTCTCGCAAAAGATCGGCGGCGAGAAGCAAAGCGCGTCTTTAAATTTTGCTGTAAATTCGGCGGAGCAGAATTTTAAAATAGAAAATTCCGAGCAAAATTTTACGCAGCAAGACGCTGCGCCTCAAAGCTTCGCCAGTGAAAATTCCGCTGAAAATCCAACGCAGGGAAATTTTGCGAGCGAAAATTCCATGTCGCAAAATACGGCACCCAAAAATTCTGCGTCGTTAAATTTAACCTACGACGATACCGCGCCTCAAAGCTCCGCAGCACAGGGTGCCGCGATGGAAAATTCTACGCTCCGAAGCCCTGCGCCTCAGAATTTCGCGGCGGAAAGCTCTACGCCTCAAAGCTCCGCATCCCAAAGCTCAAAGAGCGAAAATCTCGCTTTAAATTCCGCGCAAGATCTCGCGTTAAACGCGCTAAATTTTAAAATTTACGGCGAGCAATTGATCTTTAACGCAGATAAAAGCAAAATTTTAAACCAAAAATTGCTCTCGCTTAGGGCGATGGAGATTTTCAAAGAAAAAACCGGCAGCGAATTCCTGCCCGTCTGCTTCCACCGCGTCGTTAGCATTAGCGCCGTGATGGCGGACGGATTCGGCAGATTTTTGCGCGTCTCGACGCTTGATGGCGAGAACGAGCGCGATAAAATCGCAAAATTCCTGACCTTCATCGAGGATTTTAATCCGCGCCTCGTGAGCTTCAACGGGCGCGGGTTCGATCTGCCGATGATTATGGCGCGCGCGATGTGCTATGATCTAAGCGCCGCAGCGTATTTTGAGACGAACGATCGCGATAACAACAAGAGCAAATGGGAGAACTACCGCAGCCGCTACGACGGGCGGTTCCATCTGGATCTGCTCGATCACATCAGCGATTTTGGCGCCGTTCGCGGGCTCAAGCTCGATCATATCTGCGCTAGCGTGGGCCTGCCGGGCAAATACGACGTGCACGGCGATCAGGTCCTGCAGCTGTATTACGGCGGCGAGCAGGCCAAGATCGACGAGTACTGCAGATCCGACGTGCTCAACACCTACTGGCTGTTTTTGAAATACGAGCTTTTGCGCGGCAAGATCACCAAGGACGATTATCTAAATTATATCGCGGTGATGGGCGAATTTTTGCAAAAAGAGTGCGCGGGCATGAGCTATACGCCCGTTTTTTGCGACTTTATAGAAAGGGAGCTGGCGGCATATGCGAAGTGAAATTTTTAAAATTTTAAAAGGCGCGGTTTTTGGCACGGTGTTTTTGCTCTGCGGCGCGGTTGCGGATGAGGCTAAATTTAAACCGATGCTGCTTAAAGAGTACGTCCCGGGCATGAATATCACGGGCTGGGTCGTTAGCGAGAAGCTAGACGGCGTGCGCGCGATCTGGGACGGCAAAAATCTGCGCTCCAGACGCGGTAAGATCATAAACG